>VOFB01002477.1_pt1 | contig 25975 bp, 36 predicted proteins | sample 5384141 | NCBI WGS metagenome assembly VOFB01 (sample SAMN12384721, study PRJNA508395) | human gut metagenome | isolation source: healthy gut A | host: Homo sapiens | reverse complement strand
ACTGCGGACCGGAACCTGCGCCCTATACACATCCATGTACCTCAGTGACGGACAGGACACAGTTACAGGCAGCCGATCCGCTTGGCTTAATAAAAAAATAATAAAATTTATTGTCAAAAAAGGCTGATACGCAGAGAGATACGAATCAAACCCCTGTATCAGCCTTTGCGCTATTATTTTGCGGCGTTCTGTGCGTATTCGGTATTAACCAGATCCGCGTAGGAACTCTCTGAGACAATTCACCGGATTCTTCCAGAATGTTCTGAAGGAGAGTGAATGCGTCTTCTTCAAAAAAATCAGATTATCCTTCCAGGAGGTCTGATCGTAATATCTGGTAAACAATAGTGGTAATGGTTTCTTTATCGGTTTCTTCAAACTGAGGCTGAATCACATCGGCGATTTCCTCAGGGTATGTGACTGCACATAGTCCATACCCTTCTGAAGGGCGTTGGTAAACGCCTGAACAACATCGGGATGCGCTTCTATATAGCTTTTCTTTGCGGAAAAAGCGGTATAGGGAACATAGCCGGAAATCCTCGCCTAAAGGAGGCTACTATATCCGTCACCTTTTGCTCCAGAGCGGTGGCATGCGGCTCGAATTCAACGGTGAATCCCCGCCCGCCTGAAAAAAGCGGCTGCGGTGGAGACCGAAATCGATACTCTGGTCAATATCCAGAATCAGCCATCGGATCAATGCCGTTCTTTCTCAAAATATACTCGAAACCATCTCGGGCATTCCGCTGCCCTTCCTCAAGAACTGTGTACAGTTTTTCAGCATATCCCAGGAAAAATATCAATAGGTTCCCTGGCTACCAGGAAATTCCCAGCACCTTTAGGTCAGCTGGGCAAAGTTTACAACATAATCTTCGTGCCATGAATAAGTAGATGGAGGCTTCCAGAACAAAGCCGATGTCGGCTTCTAGTTCGTAAAACCACGGCGGTCATGGTTTTATCGGCTCCGAAGCCGGTAACCAGCGTCAGGTGATGCCTTCCCTCTGCAAAATACCCTTCTTCAATAGCCACGTTACATCGGCGCATAAAAATCGAATGAGCAACCTCATTCAATGTGACATCGGTCATTGTTTTATCAGGGGTATCCTTACGGCCTCATTTCTTGCCGCAGCCTGCAAAGCAGAAAAAGAGTCATGGCAAGCACTAATGTAAATGCGAGAATTCTTTTTATAAAATCCCTCCATAGGTTTGATGATATATTGTATGAAAAAGACGGCTCGGAATGTGCACAACTTTTTTTAAGAAAGGTTCCCAAGAGTATGAATCGGCGGAGCCGCTGAATCCTTTTGCCAAGAATATTTCTTGCTTGCCAGACAGCTGTTTATTTGTTATAGTTTGTTCATCGGGGATATTTCGTGATTCCCGGTTCTTATCATGTTTCATTCATGCGCTCAGGGCATTCATCCGGCTCGCCGGGGTATAAGCCAGTCAGAAAAAAAGATTGTGGGATACACGGAAGTGGGTATAATAATTGTAGATGGTGATTCTGCACGCTTTTTTGTATCAGGGAGGAGCGTGATGTTATTGAAAATAATATCACAAAATACGACTGCTGTATGAAGGGAACTGTTTCGTAATGAAATTACGGAAGGCTTTTCTCAGTGACATTCTGGGAATACCGGAAGAGGAAATCCACTGCCGTCTGCTGAACCCTTTTTGAGGAAGCAGTATAAAAGCAGAAACTAGGGGATTCTGGATATCCTGCTGGGCTCAATGATGATACCAGAATCAATATTGAAATACAGCTTAAAGACCAGTTCCAAGCTGGGACAGACGGCAGATTTTCTATCTGTCAAAGCTGTTCACATCGGTTTGAAGGTGGGAAGAATTACTCCAAACTGAAACGGTGTATAGGAATCAGCATACTGGATTTCAATCGACGGATCGCCCTGAATATCATAGTATATATTTTCTGCAGGATGAAAAAAAAGGAAATCGTTTTCGGATGTATTCGGATCCATACGATTGAATTGAAGAAGAAACTCATGGGAAATGAAGCGGCAGACGATTGGATTACGGCTGATTCAATGCAGAAAGTGAGGAGGATTTGGAAATGATAAAAAAAAAGGCAGGTCTTCGGAGGCGATACGTGAGGGTGAAGCGAATGAGTCTGAAGTGAACGGCTGCGGGCCCGATACGAGCATATGAAATACATAAGAGATAAGGCGGCCAGGGAGGATTATGTCTGGCAGCGGACGTGCCCAAGGGACGGCAGGAGGAAAAGGATAAAATCATTTCCATGCTGATTGCAGACATGCAGGAGGATGGAAAAAGCAGAGAGAGGTACAGGCCAAACTGCAGCAGCGGTTTGAGCTGACGGAGCCAGGAAGCGGGCGTATTTGGGACGTTTCTGGAAATGACGAATATGCCGGCTGCAGAAGAAAAAGGAAAATTGCTTACGGAAGATGATAAAAGAGAACAGTCAGGAAAAAAAAGAGGCGAAACGGCAGGAAAAGGGAAAATAATCCATGGGATATCGGCCATTTATTTGTTCATGGTGGCCTGCATGGTTCCATTGTATATGTATGATGAAGCTATTATGGACTCAGCTCAGGAAAATTCATACTCTACCGGAACATAGGATTCCTTTTTCTGCCGATAATGCTTTTTAATTATTGGTAAAGGGATAAAGGCGGCCAAGCAGGGGGAAGGCTGGGAAAATCGGATATTGGAAGGAATAAATTCTTACTGCTTCGGAAATTTTCTGCTTTTGTATGGTTTATGCAATATTTTGTCCTTTCTGCTTTCTCCCTATAAAGAGAAGGATTGTTTGGAGCAGAGGGCTGGTATATGGGACTTTTTTTCCCAGCTCAGTTTTTGATTCTTTATTTTTTTATTATGCGTATGTGTGGAAGCAGAAAAAGAGGCGTTGGCGGTTATACTGACTGTCTGCGGGTTCATTTGTGTGCTGGCTGTGCTGAACCGGTTCGGCATATGGCCCGTTGCTTTCCGGGAAGGACGGAAAATACTCTTTCCACTATTGGAAATACAAACTGGCTGTGCGGTTATCTGTCGGTTATGATGCCGGCAGGTACGGTACTGTTCTGGGGAAGCCTGCGTTCCGGCTGCCGGAAACAGGCGGGAAAACAGAGGGGAAAAATAGCTGCCGGGCTGTTTACAGCCGCTGCATTTCTTTGCGCGGCAATACAGGGAAGCGACAGCGGGCTGTTGGTAATGGGGACTGCCCTCAGCTTTCTGTTCCTGATATCCTGCAGAGATACCGAGAATATGGATGCTTTCTGGGACGTTTTCTGACAGCGGCCGGGGCCTGGCTGATAGGGGCTCTGTTCCGGATTGCTTTCCGCAGAGAATTCTTTATGACAGCAGAAGCCTCTCACTCATCCATATGACAATCATGGTGCCGGTTTTTCTGGCGGCGCTAGTGTGCAGAGGGCTTTGGAGACTATGGAGAGTAAAGCGGAGCCGGAAAAATGTCTCCGGCTGCTTGCCCGCATGAAAAAAGGCCTTATATTGGGGGATCTTATTGTTGGCTGCGATTATTTACGGCCGCAGGGCTTTGGGGATCGGATGAACTGAAATCACATTTCCCCTTTCTTCTGGTTTTCAATGAACAATGGGAAACGGAAGGGAGGAATCTGGAAGAGTGCATGGATATCTGGCTCAGGAATCCACGGTACGAAACTGTTAGGAGTCGGGCCGGACTGTCTGAGAGTCTTTTTATACGGAACAGGGAAACAATCCTCTCCTTAGTACAGCGTATCAGGGAAGCGGTTTTGACAAACTGCCATAATGAATGGATGACAATTCTCATGAACACCGGATTAGCGGGACTTTTTACCTATAAGGGTTCCTGGCAGGCATGGCGCGGCGGTTTTTAAAGAGGAATCTTTCTTCAAGGATCGGTGCAGCAGTCCTTGTTACCTATACAATACATAACATGGTCAGTTTCAGCAGATAACAAGCACGCCGCTCCTGTTTCTGATATTGGGACTTGCCTGGAACGGTTCGTGTTGCAGATAAAAGTTCTGAGTGAACAGCGCTGTCTGGTCTCCCCTTCCGGTTCTTTCCGGCGACTGCTGCTCGCCAGGTTCCTTACAGGGCAAACGACTTTTAGTCGTTTTTAGCTTCCAGCTCGGACAAACACGCAGCGGTACTAAGGTTGCAAAGTACGCAACCTAAGGACCGGCGTGTTTATACGGCCAAACAGAATTACCGGCAGCAGGCCGCCCGATTCAGAACAAAAAGACCTTCAATAGCAGGATGGTGAACAACTACAAAAGATTTATATAAAAGGAAGCAATCGGCTAAAATGAAAACAGAAGCCCATGTGAATCCTTGCAACAAGAAAGGGAGAGGTGTTATGAACAAAACTAAAGAAATGGATAACATATCTTGCGGCTGCCGTGCTGCTGACAGTCATTATTCCCCATTACGGCCAGGCTTCAATTCTGCCAGCGGCAATTCCGCCAGCGGGAATGCGCCGGCACCCACAAAGCTTCAATGTGGTGCAGATGAGCACCGGTATTAAATTAAATTCCACCGTTCCTACCTATTTCTATGCGGATACGGTAAAAGGGGTGATAGTTCTTTCTCCGGAAGGGATGGTAAAAACGGCGGCAGGCTGGCTGATGCCCAGATAAAGGGCGAACCTCCGTATTTTCTCCGTCACAGAGGGAAAAACGGGCCCTCAGGCCAAACAGGCGGTGTTGACAGCTGCCTGAACGGAAGAAATCTGTTAGCCATGCTGGATATCCATTACCCAGACCACGGGCGGCAGAACAACAGTAGTTCCCCGGACCCTGGCTCCTGTGGTCACTGACCATCGGTGTGCCGGATCAGTTCCAGGCCTGGAATAATTTTCAGGTAATCAGTATAGCCAACGGTGTGGTGGAAGTCCTGCCTGATTTGAGACAGCCGATCCCAGGACGGTAACCGTAGCTACCAGTAATTTCCGGCGTTCTTGCCCTGGCTACTGAGTTTTTCTTTCCTATCGACATCGAATGCATGTTCCTATATAATAAAGAACATGAGTTTACGGAAGGACTGAGATTGGAGAAAAAAATGAGCATTATGATTCCTTGAATGACAGGCAGCAGGAGGCTGTTTTCCATACGGACGGCCCCGTACTGATCCTTGCAGGTGCGGGAAGCGGTAAGACCCGTGTGCTGACTCACCGTGTCGCTTACCTGATAGAAAATAAAAAGCATTTATGAATCCCTGGAATATCCTGGCAATTACCTTTACCAATAAGGCCGCGGGTGAAATGAAGTGCGGGAAGGGAAAGAGTGGATGATATTGTGGGCTTCGGTTCGGAAAAAGCATATGGGTATCCACGTTCCATTCCACCTGTGTGCGGATTCTGCGCAGATACATAGAGCGGCTGGGTTTCGGCAATAATTTTACTATTTATGATACCGATGATTCCAAAAATATCATGAAGGATGTGTGCAAGCGTCTGGAAATCGATACCAAACAATATAAAGAACGCTCTGCTTTCCGCCATTTCCTCGGCTAAAAATGATTTGATTTCTCCGGAGAATATGAGCTGAAGGCAATGGGGATTACGGAAGCAGAAGGGGCCTCCGTTTACAAGGAATACCAGGGGTTCTGCGCAAAATAATGCCCTTGATTTTGATGATCTGATCGGAAAAACAGTGGAACTGTTCCCGGATTTGCCCGGATGTGCTGGATTATTACCAGGAGCGTTTCCGTTACATCATGGTGGACGAGTATCAGGATACGAACACAGCACAGTTTAATTGGTGCGCCTGCTGGCGGGCAAATACAGAAATCTCTGCGTGGTGGGGGATGATGATCAGTCCATTTATAAATTCAGGGGGCAAATATCAGCAATATCCTGGATTTTGAAAAGGTATTTCCGGAAGCGGAGGTCATCAAGCTGGAGCAGAATTATCGTTCCACACAGACTATTCTGGATGCGGCCAACACTGTCATCCGCAATCAATGTGGCGAAAAGGACAAGGCCCTTTGGACAGATAATAGGGAGAAGGGATCAGATCCATTTCCGCCAGTTTGACAACGGCCTATGAGGAAGCAGAATTCATTGCCGGTGACATCGGGAAAAAGAAAAAATATGGCAAAGCGGAATACAAGGACTGCGCGGTTTTTTACCGTACCAATGCCCAGTCCGTATGCTGGAGGAACGCTTTATAATGGAAGGCATACCTTATGATGTGGTGGGAGGCGTGAACTTTTATTCCCGCCGGGAAATCAAGGATATACTGGCCTATCTGAAAACAATTGACAACGGCAGGGATGATCTGGCGGTAAGGCGCATCATCAATGTACCCAAAAAGCGGGAATCGGCGCAACGACCATTCAAAAGCGGTGCAGGAATATGCCGATGCAGGGGAATCAGCTTTTTGATGATGCTCTTCGGGAAGCGGATCAGATCATGAGTATCGGTAAAAGTGCCGTAAAACTGAAGCCTTTTGTGACTATGATTCAGTCCTTCAGAACAAGCTGGAATATTACAGCCTGGAAGAACTGATGGATGATGTGATGGAAACGACCGGATATGTGAAGGAGCTGGAAGAGTCCGATGATGAGGATGCCGGATCGGATCGGAATATAGATGAACTGGTGAGTAAAGTAGTTGCCTTATGAGGAGCAGTCATGACGGAAGAAGCCCCTCTTTGAAGTGAGTTTTTGGAGGAAGTGGCGCTGGTTGCCGATATAGACGGTGTGGACGCCGATGATAACCGTGTGCTGCTCATGACTATCCATTCCGCAAAAGGCCTGGAATTTCCTCATGTATATCTGGCCGGTATGGAGGATGGTGTGTTCCCCAGCTATATGACCATTACGTCAGATGATCCTTCCGCTGTGGAAGGAACGCGCAGGCTGGCCTATGTGGGGATAACCAGGGCGAAGGAGGATCTCACCATTACCTGTGCAAAACAGAGAATGCTTCGGGGAGACCCAGTATAATCCCGTGAGCCGCTTTGTGAGGAAGTCCCGGATGAACTGCTGGATAATAAGCCTCCTGTCTTTAAAAAGAAAGTGGATTTTGAGGAATACAGGAGAATCCTGAAAGCAAAGCCAGATTCAGACGGCTCCTTATGGGGCAATTACGGCGGCGGAGCCCAATCAGGAGACTGGAGGCCGAAGGCTGTGGTGAAGCCGAAGCGGACGGCTGAGGAAAATAAACCGTTTATGCCCAGGGCCTGGGAAGTCTTGCAGGGGTGAACAGGACTTAGCAAAGGCGCAGGCGCCAAACAGGCCAGCCTGGAATATGGTGTGGGGAGACAGGGTCCGCCATATCAAGTATGGGGAAGGCTCGGTTCTGCGTATTGTGGATGGCCCCAGGGATTATCAGGTGACTGTCAATTTTGACGGCGCCGGACAGAAGATCATGTATGCGGCCTTTGCTAAATTGAAAAAGATATAAACGGCTGGCTGTTATTTTCCTGAAATGTTAATTCATAGTAATTTCATGAAAAATTAATAGTAAAGAAATGTAAAAAGTGGTATGATAAGAACAGTATTTAAGCATACTAGTAGCAGGGAAGAAAGGATGGTTTGCATGGGAAAGCTGGATGAGGTATTAGAAATGATGAAAAGTAAACGAACTCCTTGGCAAAAAAAGAAGAAAAAGAAAGACAGCGGCAATACAGTGCTCTGGATTCTTGCAATAATGGTGCAATTGCGGCAGTAGCAGGAATTGCTTATGCGGTGTACCGTTATCTTACGCCTGATTATCTGGAAGATTTTGATGACGATTTCGATGATGATTTCGACGATGAATTTTTGAAGATGAGGATGAAGAAGGCGCCGATACAACAGAAGACAATGCCAAGGCATCCGATGACGATACGACATCCGATGATGAAACAAGTGAAGAATAAAAGTATCAACAGAAGACGGGATGCTGAGGCATCCCGTTTTTCAGGTCTTTAATTAACAGATCTAATAAATGAGAGGGCGATATGAAAAAAGGACAGATCAGAGAAGGGATTGTAATGGATGTTAAGTTCCCGAATAAGGGGGAATGTGAAGCTGATGCCTGCCGTCTGCCGATGCGGAAGCAAAGAGCAGTATGAGGGAAAATGGCACGGAGGAAAGAAGCTGTATACAGGCGGAAGAAAAGGAAGAATTCTGTACGGTGAAAAATGTACTCCCCGGACAGCATTTATCCGCTATGATAACAAAAGGTAAGGGAAGGGAAAAGGGAAGGAAGGGTACTGCAGGTTCTTGCGCCTTCACCCGACGAGATTCAGGCTCCCTGCCCCATTTCGGAAACTGCGGCGGCTGTACATACCTGGCCCTGCCTTATGAAAAACAGCTCGGCCTGAAAGAAAAACAGGTGAAAGAATTATTGGACAGTGTGCTTTTCAGGCAGGAACAGCCATGGGAATTTGAACCCATCAAAGCCAGTCCTGTACAGTTTGGATACCGGAATAAAATGGAATTTTCTTTCGGAGATGAGGTAAAGACGGCCCCTGGCTTTGGGAATGCACAAGAGGAGCTTTTATGATATTGTTTCCGTGAAGGACTGCCGCATAGTGGATGAGGATTACAGACAGATCCTGCAGGGAACGCTGGCTTATTTTTACAGAAAAAAAAGGCCCCTTTTCCACAGGCTCACTCATGTGGGGTATCTGCGTCATCTGTTGGTAAGAAAGGCTTCCCATACCGGTGAAATCCTGATTGCCCTTGTGACTACAACCCAGGAAGAAAGAGATCTGGCTCCTTTCCGGATATGCTGCTGGCTCTCCCCTTACAGGGAAAAATAGCAGGATCCTTCATATTGAAAATGATTCGGTGGCTGATGTGGTAAAAAGTGACCGTACTTCTGTTCTGTATGGACAAGATTATTTCTATGAGGAAATTGCTGGGCTTGAAATTCAAGGTATCCGTTTTTTCTCTTTTTCCAGACAAACAGTTATGGAGCGGAGGTATTATATCAGACGGCCAGGGAATATATCGGCAATCTGGATAAGGAAGACTGCGTGGTTTATGATTTATACAGCGGAACAGGAACCATCGCCCAGCTTATGGCACCCGTTGCGAAGAAGGTTATCGGCGTGGAAATCGTGGAGGAAGCCGTAGAGGCAGCAAAGAAAAATGCCGCTGCCAACGGACTGGATAACTGCGAATTCATCGCCGGAGATGTACTGAAGGTTCTGGATGAAATGAGGAGAAGCCTGATTTTTATTATACTGGATCCGCCCAGAGACGGAATTCATCCCAGGGCTCTTCAGAAGATTATCAAGTATGGAGTGGACAGGATGGTGTATATTTCCTGTAAGCCTACCAGCCTGGCGAGGGATTTGGAAGTGCTGCTGGGCAATGGGTATGTGGTGGAGAAGGCGGTGGCGGTGGACCAGTTCCCTTGGACCGGGAACGTGGAGGTGGTGATACAGTTGACGTTTTGTGGTTGCCAAGATAAAAACAGGGACTAAACCACAAGATGTTGTGGCTTTGAAGAAAAATGAGGCTGTAAATGAAGCGATAAATGAGCTTTTTGGACTTGTTTTTTGGCCATTCCACAGATGATATAGGATAAAGACAGATGAAATGAAAAATTCAGATGGCAGACGGCTTAAAATTTAATTTATATATATTTCTAATTGTCTGTTTTATTGTTTACAATCCTGTATTATCCGTTTCTTTCATTTCAAAAAATCAAGAGGCTACCAATGGCTTACCTACGCCATTTGTAACCTCGATACCTGGGAACAGGTGTAGGTAGACATATAGCAGATATCCTCCAAGTTCGCGACTTCCATACTTATGAGGGTTTTCTACGATGTTTTCTACTGTAAAATGGGTTTCGTTTATATCCGGTTTTTCTCAAGAAGTCTGTAAATCAGCAATGCCGTGTGCTATATCATGAAGTGCGTAATGATATCTTTAGCGGGATCATCAAGATTTGTTGCAACAGCATAGTAACCATCGTATTTTTCTTCTTCATTAATCACTTCCTGATTTAAAAGGTATAAATCCTTCACCTTCTCACCTGATTTTACAGATGAAGCCCTTTTTAATAAATCCGGTTATATCATTCGGTCTCTTTTTGTAAGTCTCAGGGTCAAGGTTATGTAACAGATTTTTAACAAGTTATATCTGACGATTTCTTATAAAACGCTGGTATTCCATCATTTTCATTGAGAATGTAACGATAACTTCTGATGGACAACAGCTTTTGATTTTACTTTCCGTGCCCTTCCGTTCTTTAACCCCTTTTCTTCATGAAAACCTAAATCCATTGCCTTGTCAGCAGGGATTATTTTATAAGTCTTATCTTGATACCGTTTTTTATTTTCAGGTGCATTTTTATCGAAGGCTTTCATATCCGCAATGTTTATTTCCTGATCTGAGGATAACAGGCGGTAATCACAGTCATTAAAGACAGATGTCCCCATAGAATTAAAATTTCTAATATTGTGGGAACCAATCTCTGCATCCGTACAGTAAATAAGCTTTTTCCCGTTTAACATGGCGGCAAGTTTTTTCTCTGACGGAATGGCTGTCGTCTGTTCGTTATCGGATCCGGATGTAAGACACATAGTCAGGGGGATACCGTCAGAATCCATAAAAGGCCCATTTTAACAAAGGGCTGGCTGGTGCTGGAGGCGGGACAGGGAAATATCAGGAATGAACCGGGAAAACGTCCACCGAGGTGCTGGTACAGGAATAATAACAGGTCAGTAAGGCTTAAAATAAAGAATGAGCTAGTAGTCGGCAGGAATAATTTTCATAGGGCAAGACCCTGCAAAGGAGCTAAGCTGCACCCCTGGATATGGTCAGGCAGGGTATATACGGTAAGTGATGATCAACTGATTAGCCTGCAGACTCAAAGAAACTCACTGCGAAGAGTAGGCTGAATCCAATGACGAATGAGAATTTGCAGATCTTTATTTATGATGAAGAAATTACAGGATCAAGCAAGAAAGGCGGGATAGGCTACATTCCATGATTATAGACTGTGAAAAAGGAAAGAATGATTTTATCATTATAAAGCTCATCAGTCAGTTTGCAAGAAACAACTGGATCAGTGGTAAATGGCATGGAATGCTATGCAATAATATAAAATTTTGGTATTATATTATCCATAATGAGGATGTTTTTAATATGAGAACGGATATGAATTTATGTGCATATGAGATACACAGTCTATCTATAAAGAATGAACAGATTAAAATTAAAGAACTTTTAGCGTATGGAACGAATGCTTTTGTTTATAAGGTTGAATATAGAGACAGATCATATATACTAAAAGAACTATTTCCAGAGGGGATTGAGTGAACAGAGAGTGATCAAGCGTGATAGTACTGGTGCAGTTTTATATCGCTTGAGAATTATTGACAAATTTAAATGGCAGCGAGTGAAACTGCAATTTTTATTATCTATATATAAAACCGGTTACTGCAAAGAAATCTGGCTGTTAATGATTGTGTGTCGCAAAATGTTGGTTTGTTTCGTACTAATGGAACTTTGTACGCTTTATATGAAAATATAAGTGGAAAAAGACTGGTCATGTTATGCAGGTGAGAGCTTGGAAGAATTAATAATCAGATGCAGTAAAATTGCAGAGATTGTTTATAGAATTCATCGAACCGGATGGCTGGTGATGGATGTGAAAGCATCAAATTTTGTGATAAATGCTACAGAAAGTGAAGAACATATTCAGCTTGTTGATTTTGATAGTATGGTTCGATTATCTTTTTGCCAGAAAGAAAAGCAAGTTCTATTGTTCAAGTGAAACGGCACCACCGGAATTATTGGAAGGGCGTGGCAGGGATGTAGGGGTGAACAGTGATGTATATAGTTTGGCAGCCATGCTTTTTAAAAAAATTTGTGGTGTATCTTATAATGAATGTAAAAACATTATCTTTACTGATGCCGTTTATAGAGAATTGGTCCAAGGAAAGGCAATCAAAATTTGTGAATCTCCTTAAAATGGTTTTATGTCCAGATATAACAAGACGTGATATAAGTGCAATAGAATTCTCCAGAAAATTGTTAGAACTTTTGAGGTGAACAATATGTTTAGAATTTATTCAGAACATCAAAATGGAAAGTTTTATCTGTCACCATATACGGATATTATGATTGACAATGATAAATTGTTAATTGACAGACATTATTTAATTGTATTATTAAAATTAATTGTAAGCCTGCATGGGCACAGGAATTGCTTGAATTATTGTATATGGGGTTGGTGAACAGGTATTGTTAGCGTATTTTAAGCAGAATATGTCAGCAGAAGAAGCTCAGAAAACGGTCAATAACTGGCTTCGTATGGGGGTGCTGGAGTAATGAAGAGTAAATATATAAGTGGCTATCAGAAAGGGAAACTTAAGATCTATGATATGATTGCTTTTGTTGAAAATACTGAATGTATGGTGATCAGACCGGAGGTGGGAACTGTTCTTGGCATGGAGCAGGAACTGCTGGAAAAAATTGAAAACATACTCTTACAGATGAATTAACATTTTTGATGGTACAGAGAGGATTAGCAAGCTTTGATAAAAGCCGGGATGTTTCAATGTGTTCTGAGATGGTACGTCCGGAGTTTTTCTTAATAGATCTGACAAAGAAATGTAATCTGGCATGTAAATATTGTTTTCGGGAATTTGCAGATGATTATCCGGAGATGACACCAGAAATGATTAATAAAATTTGTGATTCTTTGATTGAATATTGGAAAAACAACCCTTCATTAAAATTAAGTATACAGGCCTGGGGCGGAGAACCATTGATTTGTCTGTCATTGATTATTCAAATTCGAAAACGATTTGAGGAAGCTAATCTTTTTCCGCAGATTGTCATGGAAACCAATGCAACTTTAATAACAGAAGATGTTGCGAAAATGTTGTTCGAGAATCATATCGAATTAGGAATCAGCATTGATGGTAATGAGAAAGTACATAATTTACAGAGACCATTTATTGGGGGCCAAGGATCATTAGAAAAAGTGGAACGTGGTATTACAAATCTCCGTTCGGCGGGTTATCAGGGTTCGGCACTATTACTGTTGTTACAAAGTATACGATCAAATATCTTCCTGAAATAATTGAGTATTTTGTTGGATTATCATTAAATAGTATAAAATTAAATATGATGCGGAAGAATAGTCGAAATCTGGATCTGGCGCCAGATTTAGATGAATTTGACGGATATATAGATGAATTACTGTCATGTCTTTTTGAATTATATAAAAAAGCGTATTCCTTTGGTAGAACAAAATATTGCGCAGCGTATGCTAATCTCATGCACCGACCTAATAATAATATATGCAATGTTATGGGTGCCATGGTGGATATCGGATGCTTCCATTGATTCCATCGGGAAAGTATACCCCTGTGAGTTAAGTGACTATAATGATTATTGCACTGGTAATGTTGATGATAGTGATTATATTGTATGGTTAATAATGCAGTGAAAATAATCATGAATATTTTAAAGAAAAAATTTGAAGGAATGTGCTGGATGTCCATGGTGGTATTTCTGTCGGGGAGGCTGTAAGGCGGCGGTGAAGTATAACACTGGTACTCCACAGGGATTAGACAAAACAGAATGTGCTTTTAATAAAGCATTGTATCCCAAATTAGTATCAGTCTTGCTTCGAGATCCCGAATTTGCACAATATTTGACGAATGGAGAGATATGAAGATGAATTCAATGTATTTGGCAGTAGGGTATAATTGCAACCACTGCTGTTATTTTTGGCCCATGTGGAAAAAGAGGGTAAAGCCAAAGCCGCACCCACTTAGAACAGATGATAGAAGCTATTGAAACCGGTATTCAGAATAATGGTATTGAGTATATTACGTTGTCAGGAGGGTGAACCTATTTTACATCCTGGATTTCATGATATTCTTGAGTATTGTGTTTCAAAAAAGCTTTGTGTTACCATTCTTTCGAATGGAGATATTTTACATAAAGAAAGCAATGTGCATAAATATTTTTGATAACATAGATCCGAGTTATTTAATATTACAACTGCAAATCCACAGTGATCAGCCGGGAATGCATGATCGGGGTAACAGGTGTAAAGGGCAGTTATTGCCGGACGGTAAAAAAAGGATTAAAAATTTAATACCCCATACGTATTCCTTTTACAGTTAAACAGGTAATCAGTAAATGGAATTATAAACGTCTGCCGGAGTTTGTAGATTTTGTTCATCGTGAATATGGACCCTTTTGCTTCGCTTACGTTGTGTGAATGGATTTCTGCGGTATGAATAGGGATGAAATTGCCGAAGTTGCTATTGCATATAAAGAAATAGGACAATATCTGGAAAAAGCATTAGATATAGTATTGTCAATACGTCAGCAATTCGGAGGATTCCCGCAGGTTACAGTTGCTGATTTGCCGCTTTGCTGTGTGGATCCGTATTGGGGATTTTTCACAAAGGTTTCAAAGAGGAAAACTTTCAAAATATAGTGCGCCGAAGCAAAGTGATGGAGAGGTATCGAGCAGTGAGGAAATTGTTAACGACTGTGATGTATACTTTAAAGAATGCGGAAGTTGTTGTGTCTCGGATTTTTGCCCTGGTGTCTGGAATAGTGCATATCAATATTTTGGAGAAAATGCAGTAAGAGCACTTAAGCCTCAGAAAATAGAATAGCAATGCTATTTAGGCCATCAGGCTTTTTAAATAGAATTTACACACAGGAGGTGAGAAAATGGACCGGTTAAGTGTATTTTCAGAAAAATTAGAATGCCATTGGGAAGTGAGCGAGGACATGATTGGTGACTGTATTGTGAATTTGACGCATCAGACACCCGAAGCAAGTTGGATGAACAATGGATGGAGTAACTATTCAAGCAACTGGATAAATAGTGGCTGGAATAATTATTCAAGTGGTTGGATGAATAACGGTTGGAACAATTATTCAGGTAGTTGGTCTAATAGTGGCTGGAACAACTATTCAAGTAATTGGTCTAATGGTGGCTGGAGTAATTATTCCGGCGGTAAGTAATTTTACCCCTGGCAGGCTAATGAAAAGAAGATTCATTGGCCTGCTTTGAAAAATAAGAGGTAGAAAAAATGGCAAACTTAATGATAACAAAACAATGTAATTTGCATTGTAGCTATTGTTTCGCAAATGAATTTGTAAATAAACAGAAAGATATAATGTCGTTTGAAAACTTTATGAAGTGTATGAAGTTCCTGTCGTACAATCCAAAAGAGAGAATTGGTTTGATTGGAGGGGAACCCACCACACACCCGGAATTGGATAAGATTCTGGCTGCGATTATTGATAGTCCATTCAGGTCAGCTTGTCTTTTCACAAATGGAATATTGCTTACCAATTTCTTAATGAATTAAGAAATGCAAGGTTTCAAATATTGATTAACTTAAACTCTCCGGAAAATATTGGAAGAGATGCTTTCGACAGGATAATTGACAACATGGATGAAATGGTGAATCATCAGTATATGAGAGAACAGGTGGGAGTAGAATTAATTTATATGACACTCAAATGGATTATGAATACCTGTTGGAAGTGCTGGAGAGATTTCGTTTTACAAAAGTACGTGTTTCAGTTGCGGTTCCTAATATGGAAGAAGGAAGGAAGATAGATCCGCTTGACTATTTTCACAGGATGGAAGGACTGGTCAGAAGGTTTGTTGATAATGTTGTCAAAATTAATGTAGCTCCTAATTTTGACTGTAATTATCTGCCAGCTTGTATGTTTGGTGAGGAAGATAAAAATAATTACCAGAAATATAAGAAAGTTTTAAATCGCAGCAATTTATTTACGAATCCTATCTGTACACCTTCCATTGATATTCTGCCGGATTTGCAGGTGGTAAGATGTTTTGGATTAAGTGATTTATATAAAGTGAATCTTTTGAATTTTAGAAATACAGATGAAATCCGGAGACATTTTATGATGGAAATAGATGCTTTGGCATATCATGTTCTGCCAAATAAAAAATGTGATGGATGTAAAGAATATCAGGCAGGATTATGCAGTTGTGGCTGCTATGCATATCGGTTGGCAGAACTGAGAGTTGCGTGGATATATTGTGGGAAAAGCATGGCGAATAACGATGAAAGAATAATCCGCATACAGTATGTGTGATATAATAGAATATATAAAAAAGAAAATAAAAGTAATAATTTAATACAGGAAAAGTATGTGTATGTGGGTCCGTATTTTTGTGATTTGTATTTTGTGCCTTTCCTGATAAGAACTGGAAAATCGGGATGTTTAAAAGAAGTAGTAGTAAATGATTATGCTATTCTCCGTTGGATAAACGAAAAAAGACAGGTTTGTCTATATGGTGCGGTCGGCTGTAAAAGTATGTTTAATGATGTAAAGGATTTGAATGAGAACATTCATATTGTAAAGAAGTGTAAAAACCCGTACAGAATACTTGGGGAAAATGTGTATGCCATATCATTACGATACTATTTGTTATCAGGGATGTAATTGTTATTATCCGAAATCAGGTATGAAAAGGGAGTAATAAATGAAGAGGTTAAAATTTGTACGGTATGATAACCGAAAACACATTTTGACTCTATGTTTCTCAACCATATGAGTGATGTAGAGGAACAAAGAATGTTTTTAACCTATACATCTGCTAATAGCGTTCGGGAGTTTGAAAACTGGTTGGAAAATCAGTTGAGGTCTTATTATAAAGAATTTTTTGTGATTGAGGATAATAATGAGTTGATTGGCTTTGTATATAGCTATGAACACCATATGAGGGACGGTCATTGCAAAATTGGTATATACATTGCTCCGCAATGGCGTGTCGGTGGAATTGGAGCGGTTTGCAGGTCTGCAGATGATGCATTATATTTTCCTACCATTATCCTATGCGTAGAATTAATTGTGACGATGTATGAATATAATACGCCAAGTTTAATGAGTTTACTTCAATGTGGATTTGAAAAAGAATGGGAATATGGAAAGAATACCGCTTTTATAATGGCAAGTATTATGATCTAATTTTGTTGTCTATGACACGAGTTATATGGAAAAATATGAAAAGATTTTTCAGATCAGAGAGGAGTAAGCTATGGAGTATGAAGTTATTTTTATAATACTTTTAGACATGCTAAAAAGGGGCTAAAGCTGAAATTTTCGGACTTACTTTTTTGGGAAGACTCGAATGGGAAGTGTAATATGATCATTTTTTATAATGACATAATAAGTCTGCAGGTTATTTTTGAAACTTGGGAGCAAATATATTGTGCTGAGGGCTGAATGATCAGTATCTATTTGCAGTTATCTATATTGCAGCGGTGATTACAAAACATATGTGTGCCTGTTGCCGGAAAATCATTTAATACCGGATAATATGCAACCTGCTTATATTGTGGATGATAAAAGACTAAAAGAGATCATGAACAATGTTCCAATCTCTGAAAATGAATTGATAAATACTGATCCGAATGAGCCGTGTACGATTGCATTTAGCTCTGGTACATCAGCAAAAAACAAAGGATGTATACTAGCCAGAGAAATCTGTTATATGATGCCCAGTATAGTATGAAGATTTACCACTACTGGAAGGGGAGAACGTCTTATTCACATTCTTCCGTATTATCTTTTTGGTATAGTGGCAGATTTAATTGGCCCTCTTCATCGAGGGATGTTGTCTGTATGCGCCTGAATCAAATGTATATTTCTTTCAAGCTATGAAATATTTTAAGCCACATTGTATTAATATGCCTCCAGCACTGGCGGATACATTGTGTTCGAGACTGAAAAGTACTCAGGATATCCGAGTACGGGAGGATGTCTAAAGAAAATATTATGTGCCGGGGCCCCATGAATATTCAAACTGCATACAGCTTGAAAGCTTTTGGCATTTTACCCTGTATTGCGTATGGACTTACAGAATGTTCTCGCTTGCGTGGCTGTTACGCCGGATATGGATATTGCTTTTGGAACAAGTTGGAAACCAATACCATGTCGATGTAAAAATTAAGGATGGAGAAATATTGGTTTCTGGTTCAACGGTAATGCTTGGGTATTTTGAAAACGAAGAAATGACAAAACAGAAAGTCGTGATGGTTATTTTTATACCGGAGATATGGGCTATTTTGATAAAAATGGAAAATTTAGTTGTTGTAGGACGGCGGATAACATGCTTATATGGAAACGGCACTAAATGTGTTCTGAAATAATTGAAAGCAGGTTAAATGGACTGGGGTATAGAGGAACTTTACTCCGTAAATTTTTCAGGAAAATACGCGATGCCGAGCTATCATGTATCATCTGATTTTTAATAATGGAATAAAAGAAAAAGTGACCGCTGTTATGAAAGAGGAGGCATTATATCCATTTATTTTAACGATTCAAACTGAAAAAATTAACACTTAATTCTATGGAAAAAGGTGGTACGAAAGTGATGAAGCTGGAAAGACTTATTTCTATTATAAGCAAAGTTGATGATGTGGAAGATATTAAGATTGAAAAAAAGGACATTCTTTGAAAGATGATTTACATATGAATTCATTTCATTTATGCTTTTGCTGTGTAGAACTGGAGGATGAATTGGGCTGTAGTATTGATCCAAACATTTTTATGCAGGTTAATACAGTGGAGGATTTATATAAAAAGATTCAATATAACGGAGAGATTCTATGAACATCTGTCTGACAGGGAATACTTTTCATCCATAGCTAAAGGTGAGCTTATAACAGGTTATAATAGCCGCATCTGATTTAGTGAATAGTTTTTTTATTATTCTGCTGAGAACCAGATATATTGCCTCTCTATGAACCATGGCAGATACAACAAGGCAGCATTAGAGAATATGTTAAGGCATGAAGGTAGATTCTGAACGCATTCATTTGATCAGTGAATATGATTTACTCGTGGATATCAGAGACTCCCAAAAGATGGATATATTGCATAGTGTGAAGAGGATGCAATACCTCTTATTTCTATGAGACAAGCATGAAATCAGAATATACCTGTTACGTTTACTTTACACGAATAGCAGAGCAACATCTTATAATGGATTTTTTTTATCCTATGTTATTGCTTCCATTAACCAAATATGAATGCAAATATATGTACGTCCGAATCTGTACGGAAAACGATTGAAAATATGTTTCATAGACTGGAAAGATATTGTGAACAGAACACTACTGTTTCATCGCCAATTCCAAGCATCAAATACGTTTGGAGAAGATACGCTCTTGGTGTGGATATATCAGAATTTTAAACCGCTCGATAAAATTCGATGCAGGAAAAAATTTGGATTTGAGACGGATGAATTTATAATCTTATGGTTTGGTCGGTTCTCTGGATCTTTAAAGCGGATTTATTCCGTTGTTGCATGTGTTTCATAAATTGCTGCTTAACAATAAGATAAAAAACTGAGACTTATATTGGGGCAGCCAGGATGTAAGATTATGCGGGAAAAATGTATTCAGGCACAGCATATTGGAATAGAAAAAATATGTAAGTATAATATTCAATCATGAAATAGAAAAAACGGTCTGAACTATTCCGCATGTGATATTTACATCGCCCATAGATAATATTCAAGAAACATTCGGACTGACGCCGGTAGAGGCAATGGCTTGTGGTGTTCCCAGGTTGTCCAGCGATTGGGATGGATATCGTGATACGGGTTTGGAAAAACAGGGGTTTCTTATTAAAACTTCATGGACTAATTGTATGGAAGATATTGCTACAGCTGATTATCTGCCATCAAATGTAAACAGAAGAAGGATGCTCCAGTGCCATCTGCAGGTAAGAGTGTTATTGGGCTATACGGACTATTATGAAGAAGTTTACAGCTATTGATTGACAAACCGCATTTGCGCAGGCTTTTTCTGAGGGCATCAAAGAAGAGCGTTGAACATTTTAGTCTTCAGAATACCGTGAAGCAGACAGGGCTCTATGGTGTGATTTATATAAAGTGCAAGTGTTTCAAATGGCGATTTCCAATATATGAATATTCAATGATTGATTATTGTAATGATTTTCAATATTATCCAACACAAATGTTGAAGGAGGAAAAAATATTTTGAAGCAACAGGTATGGGAAAACTACTTCTGTGAAGGAATTTGCAATATCCATATTTAATCAGAACAGTAGAGGAAGCTATATTGCTGGGGCTATATTATGAAATATATGTTTAGAGTTGGCAGCGTGGTATGAGGCAGTGTTATTAATAAGTATTCAGTTTTGGGGAGTCACAAGTAAAAAAAATCATGTATTTGTATAAATATGATATGATACGACCTGTGTGTAGAATACTAGCATGAGAAAAGTGCTCTATCTGCCCTCCTTCCATGTTTCATGATTCGCTTTTGGTATCTTTGCAACTAAGAGGCTGAATAAGACAGGGCTTTAGCATCATTTAGCTCCTAATATAAAAATATTCTTCAAGGGTTACTGCCTTGATGAACGGCGTACCAGCCATAAGATGACTGGTGTATTAAATGTAAAGAAATTCCTATGGCGGCCCTGAACTGTTACCGGAATTGGGAGGGAAGCATGTGAGAAAAAAAGGAGCGAAGCCAGGCTTTAAAGGGGTTTCCGAGACCGCTCTGGTTTCTTTGAGGAGGTTTCCTTCACAATAAAAGAGTTTTGAGTTGAAGGGGAAAAGGGAAAGTCGAATGCGACAACAAAGCAAATTGATAGGCCAGCAATCCAAATCAATTTGGCAAATAGTTTGCATGCGATATACAATGGCCGGACAATTCATGAGATATGCATACATCCGGGCATGATCACGGTTACAGCCTGGGAATATGCGAGCAAACATAAGCCGGAGGCGGTCATTTGTATCCTGTCACTAATGCCTTTCTAAATACAGTGAGCGACCAGGAAATATTACTGGACGGGTAGGATCACGACGACTGCCGGGACGGTTTACAACTTTGATTAGAAAGATATGGTTCAAAGGAAGCGGATATATCACAAGCCAGTGCTGCGGAAATGGGGATTTCTCTTTTTCGGATATTGATCGGTACACGCTGGAAAGATGCAATCGTAGAGTTTGTTTATCATCTACAGATTTTTAGCACGGTTCCTATGAAACAATCCCGATGGGGATCTTTGGAAGTAGCTGAGGGCGAACAGGAAGAGCGAAGTGACCGGAGATCAAGGCTTATGATTATATGGTTCGATTTGAGAAGAGCTTTTACTTCCCTGGAATCCATCGGTAATGCCTATGATTTCATGGTACTTTGCAGTACTGGCTTGTGATGTAACCTTGGCTCTCAGGACAGGGCGACGATCAGGCGATGCCGAACAGGTCGAACCTGTCCATTTATTCTGATAATTGGGGACTTACCGCGATGTGCTTGTTCTATGTGGGACAGGTGCTTGGCTTGGTTTTTTCGTGATCAACAGAGCCGGGGAACTGGAACTGAGGAAGTACGGGAACAGTCGGTGCTGACCATGGAGGAAGCATAGGTTCAGTGTTATATGAGAACAATAATTTGGGAAATACGGAGACAGCCGGGCTCATGAATTATCTCCGGAGATCGCAGCAGGCCCATTATCGGCAAAATGCCGGAAACCGCGGTTATTCAGGGAAAAATTGATATATTTATTCAAAAGTTTGATGCGAATTTTGAAAGGATGGATATTGACTTATTATTACTAAAAGTGAGACAATAAACTGGAATCGACAAAAAAAAAGGGTTATCAAGAGATGGCAAATATTGATTTAAATCAATATGTATCACCGGGGTTAAAGAAATATTACATAACCCTTCCATGACTGTATGTTTGAAGAAGAGACAAAACCGGGATCTCGAGGCTTGAAAAAGGTCAGGTAAAGCAAATTTGCTGTTAATGTTATGACAGGTATTTACAGGACGTTCCCCCTAAAGATAAATACATTGTCATGGATGAAATTCGAAGGATACCGTATGGTGGACTTCTGATGAGTATAAGAATGATGTAATCATCGGCAAGCCAGGAAGCATGGAGCACAGTTAAGGATATCGCTCTGAAAGAGCTGTCCGACAAAGACTTTTCGTTGTGGGTGGGTTCTGCGGAGCTAATAAAGACTCCCATTATGGCAGAGATTCGTTTCATCGTTGAGTTGCATAGCAGGCACATTTTGTTACCAACATGTTCATCCAGCCTACAGCTGAAGAACTACGAAACTTGAGGCCAGGTTTCGTTGTATACAACGCTTCCAAGAGCCAAAGAGTTAGGGGAACTTTCACACAAAGAATTAAGGTCCTGAACTCTGGGACTGGCTGCCAATGAACTCTAATATCACCAGCCAGTGAGGCAGGGTTTATCGTGAAATACACATGGTAACGGCAGGAATGAGAGAGGGCTAATGATTTCACTATGATGAACTGTACATGCCGCTGGAAGGGAATTATCAGCTTCCATGCACTGTTCACCCAAAACACCGAGTATGAAGACAGTGAGGAATACTGCAGATTTTCTTCAGGACTTTCCAGGAACAGGAAAGACCCACACTGTCAACAGATCCCTAAAGCGATAATGCTTCTTCAGCATCAGTGATTGAGTAAGGCACACTGGCTGGGATGACTTAAGTGTGTGTTTAGCTTTGAGAGGGCTTGAGTCGCATACTGCTAAAGGTTTATCAAACGCTTGGTAAAGAATCAGAGGCGCAGATTATCTAGCAATCAAGGACGTGACGCTCTTCTTGAGAATGCTTACGAAGTTGTTGAGTCGCTTGACGGAAGATTCGAGTTTCGATGATTAAGGCGTAACCCGAGGAAATACTCGGTATGTATCTTATCCAGATCAAACCCATGAGCCGAAAACATCGTTCGCCCTGTAATCCAACAGCTCACGGCGGCTAAGGATGTTATCTTCCTATCACACAGGTGCATTCCGGCGTTTCTTCTCCTGCTACTCCATTTGACTCCCGAACAGAACACAGTATTGTTCCTGTCCGGGTTTACTGCAAAACTGAGAAAGCTGAGTACAGGCGAGGTGGAATCCACCAGAGCCTACACCTACAACTTCTCCACTTTGGCTTCGGACTGAGCTTTCCTGCGAACTGACATCCTACCAAGTATGCAGAGGGCTTGGTCGAGAGGAATTCGCAGGATAGAGGCGGTTGCAAAGGCATATCTTGTTAACACAGGGATGGAATGGTTTCCAGGAGAAATTTCTATCAATGAGCTACACGTAGGCATCATCAGATGACAATCGCCAATGAGGTTTCCATTACAAGAAACTCCTACAAAAGAGCTGCCTTACTTTGGTTTAAAATCCCTACAGAACTTTCGCGTGAGGTCCTAAGAATCCATGGAGTCTCAGCGGTACCTATGCAGATTAGTTTGCTGATTTAGTTAGACCAAAAGCAGATCAGCACAGCGTTTTGTGAAAGAGCTTTGCAAAATATAAGAGGTAGCAATAGAGCAGGAAAGAAGCATTAAGTTCTGCAGGCCCCTCAGGTGAGTAACTTAAAATTATTTCTTCTTTCGCATTACGTCCAGTGGTGAGGATAAGCTATATTGTGATTGAAAAGAAGGGCCAGGACTATACAATGCCGTTTGGCCGTATCAATCGGGACACGCTTAACAAATAGAAGAATCCAAGCGGCGGCTTTCCGTTTCTCTATAATGAATACAGGATTGGTCGAAACAGGGTAAAAGCAGCAGCATTGTACGAGTGGCGAAGCAAATTCAAATTTTCATTGATGAAATTGACAGAGTGTATTAAAACTATAATGATGAAGCATTGACACTGCAGTCCCTTTCCGCAGGCTGGGTTTATTCCGGGTACATACAACAAGAAAGAAATTCAGGGAGCTCTCAGGTATGCAGTTCAGAGATTATCTTCGGCTCAAGAAGATTGGCCTTTGCGCTGAAAGAGGTGCGGACGTGAAAAAATTTCTTGATATTGCTTTTTGATTATGGCTTTTTCATCACATGAAGCTTTTACCAGAGCCTTTAAGAGAACATATGGTTAACACCGGTGAATATCGAAAAGGCCCAGGCTGTCGTCCTTCGCTTTAAAAATCACCTTCGACCGCTACCCAGGTTTGGAGATTGAGGCATGATGAAATCAACAGATGAGGAGTAAAAAGGTTTATTTTACTATCCCTGCACTTTCAATTTTGTAATTAAAGTGTGAAGCAATGGGTATTAGGGATTTCTGAAAAACAGAGTCTTATTCCGGGGCAGGACTGTGATACCATATGCGGACTGCTCGACAGCATCAAGGAAATTGGATGACGATGGCGGAATTGAATCAACAGCAGCAGCGGCAGATTATGGCATATGTTTGACCCCGGGGCCGGCTCTGCGACTGGGGATTCCGCGTACGGAGGATGTTATGGCGTACGTCTACCTGCCGATTATAATGGAGACGTACCGCCCCAAATGATCATGCTGATGTTCCGGCGGAGTATCTTGTCTTTGAACATGGACCGTTTCCGATTATGAGCAGGAAAATCGCAGTGTGGAAGAAAAAGATTGAAGCAATGGCGGCCTTTGACTTTACCGGCACCGGTTATTCTTATGACTCTGCTTCCCGAACTGGGATATTGTACTTTTATCCTCACGATCCAGGGCGTTTATGGAAGTATGTGAGCTGTGCAGGCAAATGGAATAAGGGCAGGTAGATCCGGTTATGATATATGATTTAACAGATACTCTAATGTTATAATATTGTCTATATGACATTTTGGATGGCGCCATAGCCTTATGGACTGAGCTATGGTGCCATTCTGTGTACCGGTTTCTTGAGTTTATTTTCCCGGTGAATTTCGTTCTGGCTATTTATTGGAGTTACAGAACAAGGGCTTTCATACATGAATAATATCCTTTCTAAATATTATACAAATCTCCATGGCTTTTCTTTATTGAGGTTCCTTTGGTTCAATCATCAAAAAACTTTAATCAGCTTTCTAACTTGAGATTGCGCGGAACAATAATAAATTCTCCCTGATTCACCTTTGGCAGACCTTCCCTTTGTTTCCAGTTCAAAACTTCCTCAGTACATAAAACGGTTCATCCAGAAGGTCATGGACAGTCTAATGTCCGATTTTTCCAGCACAACGCAACGCTTAAGACATGTTCGTTCAGTAATGAGCAATTTTTATAAGCAAACAGCTTTTGAGTGCGTTTAACACCACATTTACTTTAGTCAACATAAGAATATCTCACACTATTTTATAGCTAAGCCAATGCTTGCCAAATAAAATCTGACAAATTGGATTGTATCAATCAGTTTACATATATTGCTGAGACGGTGAGAGGAAATAAATAAGGACTTAACATAAAGCCATTTTAATTATTGATTGAAAAATTTTACTAAAAACTAGCCCAATATTATTTAGACTATACTTAAATAGATTTCGCTTCAAAGATTGGAAGGTACATGTGGCTGTTTAGAAAAGTCGAATCTGTTTCGTTGACACCGGAGGGAGCAGTTGGTTCACACAGAGGCTGAGGCTGAAGTAATCACTGAATATAGAGAATATGTATGCTGACACAAAAACGGCGGACGCCTGATGATTGCTTCCGGAATCCGATAAGGAATTTATACCTGGGAGTATTAAGAAGCAGCCTAAAGAATCTCACCCTGATACGGTTTACATTTGGATATTGCGGGTTCTTCAGATTTCAGCCTTAGCACCAATCATTCCATAGATATCCTTTACTATTATTAAAGCATATCTCAGGATAATTATCTCACGGTGATGGAGATGGAAGAACCGATATGTATTTTGCGCCTCCAGGATTTCCTTACTCAGAAAGAAGAGTGGAAATCCGGGTTTTCCGGAATACCTTTCATTTTACCGGTCATGGCTGCTACCGGTGGGATGTTTGAACAGGGAAATGACGGAACATTCCGTTTTTCCGCATATCGTACTTGAGACAAGCAGCATTCAGGTTATTAAAGGAAAGTGCGATGAGCGGCCTGGGGTTATGTGTGCTTCCTGTTTACGGTAAAGAGGAACTGGAAAACTGCGGGCGGTTGGTTAAAAATTCCATACAGTCGAATTGTGATATTCCATACAGCTGATTTACCATAAAGATAAATGGCTGTCTAATAATATGAAAGATCTTATTTATAAGCAATACGTAACCC
>VOFB01002182.1_pt1 | contig 25996 bp, 44 predicted proteins | sample 5384141 | NCBI WGS metagenome assembly VOFB01 (sample SAMN12384721, study PRJNA508395) | human gut metagenome | isolation source: healthy gut A | host: Homo sapiens | reverse complement strand
TTCCCCCAATTACTCATTATAGGCAGTTTCTTTAATTGCGCTTTTAGCACATCAATCACCAACCTCATGCTCGACCTCCTGGACCATGTGAGCGCCATAAGAACAATAATCCGTTTCGGTAATTTCCATTCTGGACGCTGGGCAAATCAGAAACCCCTTCTTGTTGGTTTTTGCGTCCTGGTAATATTGGCAATCTTTACAACGCACTATCTCTGTAACGTCAGCGGTAGGGATATTTAACAATGCTTCCGCAATATGTGCCAAGGTTAATGTCATTGGGTAACGTGTATCTTCTGGTTCATAACGATCCATCAAAGCTGGGATAACCAAAAATCTATCAATATATTTATTCATCCTGCTCCCTCCGTAGTGCGGCCTCGGCCTCTTGCTCTTTCAGCACCGTGTCCCGCCGTTCCAATTCTGCGGCCTGCTGGGCAATCAGTTTGATTTCTGTTCCAGCTCGGCCCCGCAACTCTCGTTTTCGGCCAGCAGGGCGGTGAGGGCGGCTTCCTGCCATGTGTTCACCCATTCTGACAATGTTTCGGTTTCGATGTGTTCACAAATCTCGTTGACGTTCACATCAGCAATCAAATCTTTAGGCTCATTCCATCCCCTCCCGCGTCATGGCTGGGTCTCCTCCGTTGGTACTAAATCTTTTCCATCCATGGTCTCCAACTCTTCCGCCCCCCCGGCTTGCGGGTATGATAGGCGAGACTTTCATCTGTTATCCTTTCAACATCCTCAAGATTCTACTCTGTGAAACAAGTTCGCCTGCTCTATTAGCCCTTTGGTAAATAAAACTCCTTTCAAATCGCAACTTATTTCTGAATTTTGAGCCAGTCTAATGGTATGGTATACAATCTGCTAATAATTCTTTCGTCCACTTTGGCTCCAAGTGAACCGCACCAGAGAGGCAGAACACTAAAATCAGGTCTGCTCCGCTGAGGTCTGCTACGAAGGTCTGCCTCGCTGAGGTCTGCTCGTTTCCCCTCTTCGTTGTGCAACCAAAGCGTATGCTCTGTCAAAATCTTTTCGAGATCAGTTTTGTTCATCATGGATTCTCCTCTTTCGTACTGACTTCTCCTCCGCATGCCATATACCCCCGCCATCAATCCAGCTATCAATGTGCTCCGGGGTTTACAGATGCCCGGGCAATCTTGAGCAAAGGCCATCATGGCCGCCACATCCTCCGGCTCTAACTGCACATGGACCCCAGCGGCAACACACTTCGCACTGAGGTAGGTGTGCCAAAATTCCGCAATCAAACGGAAGCTATTTTCTGGAATTCCATAATCCTGCTCCCGATCTCCACACACGCACTTCTCCGCAGCGGCGAGAATTTCTTTTCTTGTCATGGGGTTCCCTCCTTCTTCTTCCTTGGCATTCCAAACCTCTGCGCCATATAACACTTCCTGCCTGTAGATGTCCTTGCCTGTGGTTGAGAAATTTTGTTTTGCAAACCGGGCAGGTTTTGATCTTCCATGTCTCTCTATTCATTGCTCAACTCCTGATAGATCCGGCTCTCGCCGGTGGTGGTCTGGTAGTAAATCTGGCAAATCTCCATGCCGGGGTACACCCGCACCGGCACGCAGGTCAGTTCAAGGTCAGTTCCCGGAAAGCCCATCCCCTTAAACCCAGCAGTCACATTGGACAAAAGATGCCCAGGCGCCGTGGAGGACCGGCCCACCAGCATAGGGGACCAGGTTGTGGGTCTCGGTATATTCCATGGTTTTGGCCAGGTAGAGCCGCCCGGGATGCAGCACCAAGCCTTCCTCGGGATCATCAGCCGCCCCGTCCGGTTGTCCTGCTTCGGGTCAGGACAGCCTCCCCAAACCATCAGCTCGGGGGACAGCCGAAGATTGTAGCTGTTTGGTCCCAACCGGGATTCCTCCCAATCGCTGATGATGATGTTGCCCGCCTCCCGTTGGAGTTTGATTTCATTGCCGGTTAGAATCATGTCGTCTCCTCCAGTTTCACTTGTTCTGGTTTGAATGCGCTGTCTTTAATGTCCACATAACGCACGGTCCCGTATTTCTCCAGGTCACAGGCAATCGCCTCCCGCGTCCCTTCGGGATTCTCGACACTGGACGGAATGGGCCGCAGCTTTACGATGATCTCCCACATGGCTCAAAGCTCCAACAGGCGGCAGAGGTTCCCTCTACCCGGGCCATGGCATGCCGTGAGAGATAGTCCTTTCTGCGCTGTAAGCTGCGCTCCGGCAGCGATTTGACGTGCTCAGGACCGCCACATAGGTTTGGCCTTGGACACTCTCCACGGCGATATGGGACGCCGCCGCGTAGCGTTCCAGGACACCAAGGGCGCCGCCACCACGCATCCGGTCTCCCGGTTGTTCTCGGCGGAAGAGAGAATCAGCACCGGTCTGCCGTAGTCCTTCTTTCCGCCTCGGTATCGGTCGGTTATGTAAATTTCGCCTTTGTGAATCATGTCTGCCTCCTTGCTGTGCGCCAGTTCCTTGCTCTGGAACAGTCCATGTAATATCCGCCTGCCATCTCAAACAGCCTTGAGCCGATGGCTTCATCGCCCCGGAGAATCGCCTCCAGCGTGTTCTCGCTGGAAAGGATGGTGGGCTTTTTGCTGATGTATCGCGCGTTAATCAGCTCGAATGCCAGGTGCACGTCCGCCGGTCGAATTTCCCCCTTCCAGAAGTCATCCAGATAGAGCAGCGGCGTATTTTCAAGGGTTCGGTTTCCTCCCGAAAATCGTCCCGATCATTTCCAACTGCCTTGGCCCGCTTCGCGCAAACTCCCGCCACGAAACATACAGGCCGGGTTTGCCGCCCTCAACGATGGCCCGGAAAATGGTGGTGCATAACGTCGTTTTCCCGCAGCCCGGGGTCCCGCAGATGATGAACCAGGAGGGATCTCCTGCCGCGATTTGCTGTACGTAGTCTTGCGCCATGGCAAGTGCTCTCCTCTGCCAGGTCTCCGGCGTTTTCCAGTTCTCCCAGGTGCAAGCCGCCAAGGCATCCGGCGGGATTCCGCTGCGGTCCATAGCCCCCATGGCGTCACGGATGCTCTGGCATTTGCATCGCTGAAACCGCAGCGCCCCATTTTCTTCCACCGTCATATACCCGCCCCGGTCATGGCACGCGGGGCAATGATAGCCTTTCAGCGTCCCGGGGGTCGCGTTGAAAGTTCTGCCCGTTTCCGCTGTGCTGCGAAGAAATCAAAACGGCTCGTCGTCCCAGCATCCGTCGGTTGCGGAGGGGAGTTTGTCGATGATTGGGCCTTTGTTGGGAAGTCTTGCAAATGGATCATCCTCCTTAACCAGCTCATCCTCCCACCGGCCCTGGTTGAGCCAGGTAGCCGGGTTGGGAATGAATTGACCGTTGTTCTCCGCCATTGCCTGCTGCCCTTTTTGGTACTCTACGGCATCAAGAATCTTTGCGTCAGCTCTGCGCTTGGCTTGAGCCTACTCCACGATTTTCGTGCCGCTTGCTTCCCAACTTTGCGGGGATAGGCCGCCCAGAACCGGTCAAAACCAGTTTTTCTGGGGGGCGGATACAGGGGGTATCCGGTGAGGGTGAGGTTGAGGGGGATTATAGGGGGAGAAGAGATAGGGGTTGTAGGGAAAGAGAAGAGGGGGGAAGAAAGGGGGGAGAAGGAGAAGGAGAGGGAGAGGAGGTAGGAAATTCAGAATTTTTCAGAACTTTTTTCAGAAAAATTCAGCAATCTTTCAGAGCTTTTCAGAACAGATTCAGAACTCTTTAAGAACTTTTCAGAACTTGCGTTTTTCTCCTTCTGTCTTTTGATAGTACCGGCGATTATACTCGCTTTTCTTTTGCCTTCTTCTGCTTGATCTCTTCATTTTCTTCCCGGAGAAATTTTAACGCGAACCATTCAGGGGCTTCCCAGTCATCCCCGGCGTTCGAGCCAACGAGAAGGGCCAGAAGGACCCTATCTCGTTGATTGGTTGTGAGGTTGAGCAAAACATCTCTCCCGCTTTCAGTGATGTAAAGAATTCGCATGGGTTTCCTCCCTCATAAGCGAATCCCAGAGGTAGAGATCGAACCCCCGCGTTTGGATAAGAAGGCTTTCAATTCGTCCGGGGAAAAGTAAACCCGGCTGCCAATGTTGACTGCTTGAATATCCTGAGATTCCCTCAACCTGTCCAGAGTATCGGTGCTGATATTAAGGGCCTGAGCGGCCTCTTTCCGGGTCAACAGCAATTTTCCATTTTAGACTCCTTTCTCAAAACGGAAACGGTCCGTCGCCACTGTCATTGTCCCAGGGCAAGGGCCCATTATCAGGAATGGCGGCGAAGCCGTTAGAGGGCGCTGCGGCCTTTTTCAAGGGGCTTGTCCGGGGGCAAGGTGTATTCCCCGCTGCGGACCCGATCTGCGCTCATGGCGCGGAAAGGACGCACCGCCCAGCCGGTTTTCCCCGTTATAGGACTATTCCTCATTCCGGAAGAGGATGCCCACCAGCTTCCCCACCAGGGAAGTCTCCTCCCAGTTCCAGGTGTACCCAGGGTTGGAGTGCTCAAAGGCGGTGGTCAAGCCTTTGAAAGAACTCTTTGTCCATTCATCGTTGTCAGTCCCATCGTCTTTGGGCAAGAACTGACGAATAACCCCCTTCCACTTTTTATCCTGCATGGTGTTGGCCTTAAACTCTTTGGAGAAGAACCCTCTCTGCTCTCCCTCCTCAATGTCGAAGAGGATCAGCAGTTGGGGCCATAATTGGTATCCGCAAGGGATACCTGCTTGACCCGGCAGACATAGGCGTCCAGGGGGAGTTTGGGGCGGTCAGAGAACTCCCTGCACGGAATCCCAATTTTTCGGTTTTTGAATCATGGTTTTTGTTCCTCCTTGGTGTAAAATATAAGGGGGCATTTGCTCCCCGATGTATTTGTCTGGGTACTCGCAAATTTCCCCGTTGAGACCGCAGCTGCGGTAGTTGCGGCAGTAGTATTTGCACTGATAGCAGCTAATGTCCACGTTATCCTTAAAGTCAACGGAAACGTCACCTCAACCATGGCGCGGGCGCGGATATATTCCTTCACCCGCAGGAGAATTTAGCCATTGTCTGTCGCCTCCTTGGGAGATGTGGTGGGGAGCAGCCCCCAATACTCTCTAATCCGCTGATCGACGAATTTCAGATCATTCTCAATCTCCAGGTCAAACATTTCTTCGGGCGACTTGGAAATGTCCATTCCATTGGATTGGGTGCGGAAGAAATGGCGGTCCCCTTCCACCATGCAGCGCAGACAGATTGTGACCATCCCCTCAATGCAAACCTTCTCGTCCAGCAGCTTTCCAATGGTCCGCAGCTTGGTTTCTCCAAAATCGGATGTAGTTTCGTGCATGAGGATATAGACGATGACATCCTCTGGAATCTGTGCCTGAATGAACATCAGCAGCCGCCAGAAATTGTCCGCGATATCGTTGTAGAGGTCGAACGTAGAACTTCCCGCCTTTGGGTGCGGAATGACCTTTCATGAAAGTGTTCGTCAAAAGGTACCCAGCGTCATCAATGACAGCGGTTTTGGTGGGCATCTTTTGCAGGCCAGTGGTAATGGTCTGGTACTGTCTGTCTTCATCTGGTATCGGAAGGTCCCGGGGAAAGGCAAGCGTTTGCCCACCACGTTAATCAAAAAAGATTTCATCTGGGGCAAAAGTTTTTCAGGGAACAGGACTTCCCAGACCCGCTCTTGCCATAGATCAAAACTGGAATCCCGATAAGTCATTCCCCTTTTCGCCGCAGTCCAGGTATTCCTGAAATAGGTCCATCTTCTCGTCCAGATAGGCCGACATGGTGAAACTGTTATATAAGAACATGTAATCCATGAAGTCATCCAGGCATGTGTCCATGATAAAGTTCCGGCATGTCCTGGCAGAAACCTCTATAACCACCTTTTTGGGGAAAAAAGTTGATTCGTTCCTCCATCTTGACAAACCTCCAATTTTTGTTACAATAAAACTCAGGAACAAAGAGAAAATAATTTTTTCATAACATCTCCCTTTCTGAACTCTGCCGGTGCTGCAAACCGGCAGAGTTTATTTTTCGCCTTTTTCCCGGCGTTCTTTTTCCAGCGAGATTACAGACGTACTCACGCCGTAATGGTCGATCAGCTCATGGTATCGCAGGATCTTTTCCTTCTCCGGGAAGTCCTCCGGCATGGGGATGCGGGGACGCCTACCTTCTTCCTTGATTTACTCGGACAACGCCCGCTGCAATCTGGATTGGTACAGTGCAAGCACTGCTGGATTTTCTCCGGGGAATCCCACACAGGGACAACCCCATTTTTGCTCTTTCGCCGGTCACAGCCGGGCCCAGAGGGAACGGTGTTCCAAGGCTTCCTCCCTTCGGTCTGCACCTTGACCCCGTTGATCTTCACCATATACCCACCCCTTTCGCACCTGGGGCAGAGATATACCTTCTCTCCAGGTTCCAGGGCGGACACGTTCCACCGCTGCTTGCACCGGCGGCAGAGACGATACACCGCGCCCCTCATACCACGCGGAAGGGAATGCCCCGGCGGGCCAAGGCGGCATTGATCCGGCTTTTCCCATCTCCCTTCTGCGCCGGGCCTCCTGGCGCTTTCTGGCCGCTGGGGCAATGGCCCGCAGCAGGATGTCCATATCATGGCGTTGCTTGATTTCTTGTACTGGGTTCATTCCAAGTTCTCCTTTCTAAACCAGTTCCTCTTTCTCCCCCTCCATCCAGCGAATAAAGGCAAGGCGGGGGATTTTCACTCGGTTTCCAATCCGTGCCACTGGGAACCCTAAACGCTCCGGGCACTGCCGGGCCGCGATCCGGATATACTGTGGGTCGCAGTCCAACACATCCGCCACGATGGCAGGGGGCAGGGTGTCTTTCTTGAGGGTACGGACGTCCTCTAAGGTCATGGGGGAATCAGCTCTTTCTGATTAAATGACGTTCAGGACTTATCACTTGTCCATGCAATAGGTATAATTTTCCTTTAATATTGCATAATTTGATATACAAAATATTGTGCAATATTATATTGACATATCAATATATATGTTGTAGCATATAAATAGAGAGTTGAGAGACTCTCTATCTCCTTCTCTACTCTGCCTCCACCTTTCTTAGAAGGGAGGTGAGAAAATGAGGAAAATCCGAGTCAAGGCAACGACTACTGTTCGTCGTTCTGGTAGTGGTTTCGCTATAACCACCCGTGTCTCTAACGGAAAGTCTACCAAGACAACGACTAAACATATCCGTCCGCGGTGAGTACGTTGCCGCTAAACACCGAAGGGCACCACCCTTCGGTGTTTTTTTTTATTCCTTTTGGATACAAACAGGTCTGCAACTTCCACTCCAAGGGCTGATGCAATCGCGGGAAGATATTCTGCTCGAATAATCTTTCTGCCTGTCATCATGTCGCTGAACTGTTGCGCTGAGAAACCAGCTTGTTCTGCAACACATCTCTGAATTAGCCCTTTCTCAGTGATGATTCTTTTTAATTGTCTTTTTTCTATGAAGGCTCACCCTCCTCTTTTAACGGAGTTCGTGTTTCTGAACTTTTTCCCGAAAAAATATTCAGGAATATCGCTATGTGGGAACAACAATACATCTGCTGCTCGAATCATCTCTTTCTGGGAAAATTCGAGTTGATTGTTCAATCTCTGGCTTACGGACACCCGTCCAAGACCAATCGCGTCGGCAAACGCATCTTGTGTTCCACAAATTTCACGAATTCTGCCGCGCAGTTTGGAATAATCAAAACTGGGTTCTGCAATGGTATCTCCTCCTTTGGTTCGTTTTTCTGAACTCATTGTAGCATTGGGACAGTTTCTTGTCAAGCAATTCGTTCGCTTTTCTGAAAAATCTTTTTTTTCTTCGCTTTTTTTTTTGTGTTGCGTTTTCTGAACGCCTATGTTATATTTAGAATCAACAATAGGCCACGGAAGTGATTTTTATGGATACGATAGCACACCGGTTGCAGATAGCCCTTGATCTGAGGGCATGAAACAATCTGAGTTGGTTGAAATAACTGGCATTGGAAAATCCTCTATCAGTACGTATTTAAGCGGAAGATATGAACCGAAGCAAAGAAACATATATAAAATGGCAAAGGCGTTGAATGTAAATGAGGCCTGGTTGATGGGCGAAGATGTGCCCATGGAACGGGATAAAAAATCTAACCCCTCCAATGTCAAAGACTTTGATGAACCTTATGTGGCGCCTATCGTTGGGACTATCCCAGCGGGCTACCCTGTTTTGGCGTTCGAAGATATTGAGGGTTACGCCAGTATCCCATACAGCGATACAGAAAATTATTTTTTCCTCCGTGTGTCTGGAGAATCTATGATCAACGCGGGGATTCAAAGCGGAGATTTGGTTTTGATTCGAAACAGTCCTGCGCAGAATATGGTCAGATTGTCGCTGCCCGTGTCAACGGGGATGAAGCCACCTTAAAAAGATATAAACCCCAGGGAGACGCCGTATTACTCTTGCCTGAGAATCCAGACTTTGAACCAATCCTTGTCCGTGCAAAGGACTTTGATGATGGATACGCGAGCATCATTGGCGTGGCAATAGAAGTTAGACACACATTATAAACAATAAACTTTGCGGCCGAGACCTAAAAAGAACTGGAGTGTACTAAAATATGTCGAATTACATTCCCAAGTACCCAGACAGAGGAAAAAGTTATATTGCTTTCCCTACCTCCTATTGTGTTGTAGACTTAGAAACAACCGGACTGAGTCCAGATTGGGATGACATCATTGAAATTGGCGCAATTAAATTTTTACATGGAGAGGAAGTCGACCGTTTTCAGACCTTGGTAAATCGTCCCTATATTCCTGCGTTCATCACGGAACTTACAGGCATTACATTGGGTATGCTCAAAGATGCTCCTCGAATTGATGCGGTTTTTACCTGCTTTTTCTGTCTTTTTAGGGGACCTCCTATCATCGGTTTATAATGTCAGTTTCGATATCAATTTTATATATGCCGCTTGTATCCAAGTATCGGGAAAGCCGTTTACAAACAATTTTATTGACACAATGCGAATCGCCAGGAAAATGCATCCGGAAATGGCACACCATCGCCTCCAAGATATGGTGTCCTTGTTTGGATTTTCTTCCGAGGGCGCTCACCGTGCTCTGGCAGATTGTGAAGCGACGCATCACTGCTATTTGCAACTCAAGGAGGAGGCTTTGACTGCGTATGGAACAGAAGAAGCTTTTACTGACCGATTCAAAAGGAGATATGCAAACCGACTTAGCCTTGGTGTCAAAGCATCGGATATTCAAGCGGACCCATCAAAATTTGACGAAGACAGCCCCATTTACCAAAAAACACTGTGTCTTCACCGGGAAACTGGAACGATACACGCGAAAAGAAGCGATGCAAATTGTCGCAAATCTTGGGGTATCAATGGAGACAATGTAACCAAAAACACTAACTTTCTCATTTTGGGAAACAACGACTACTGTACTACCATCCAGGGCGGAAAGAGTTCCAAACATAAAAAGGCGGAAAAGTACAAGATAGAAGGGCTTGACATAGAGATTATCCCGGAAGATGTATTTTACCGCATGTTGGAAGACGACTAAATGAAGTGAGGGTTCTGTATGCAATTTGAAGAAACTCTATATTCCCAGATGCTTCCATATATAAAAGAAACAGCAGAAGAATTGCAGATAGATTTCAGCCTGTTTCGCTTGGACGTGCTTTCCAATTACAGTTCCATCTATTTTGGACAAGTTTTAATTTGCAGACTGCGGTGCCGGGGGAAGAAAAACTACATTGCTATCCCCAAAAATTTAGTCAGTATTATCCCTGAAACCATGTCCTTTTATCAGGTAAAATCAGATGACATGATCCGAATTTCCATACACCCCGAGCAGATAGACCCAACTTTATTTGCCCTTGTTCCCCGGATTATTGAAGATGTGATTAAGAACATTCCTAAAACCTTTTGATTGTTGTGACCAGTTCGAAGCATGCAGCGATGTAAGGCATTGCGTATTAAAAGACCAATCATACGCGATGCAGTGCGGATATAGAAAGATTCTCAAGTCGGGGAAAATCTATTTTGGAAAAAATCGCAATGTGTAATTTTTTGAAAAGCGGAGGGCAAACAAATGTTAGAAGAAAAATTTTATCCGTATTGGAAAAGATGTAAGCAGATATTTCCAACCTAAAGAAGGGCCAAAACGATATGCAAGCAGATATCTCTGGCCTTAAGGCTGGACAGGACGCCATGCAAGCAGACATTTCTGGAATAAAGGTCCGTCTTGATACCGAGATCGAACGAAAGATCAACCTTCTCGCAGAGGGGCAGGAACTTATGCTGGAAAAGCTGGAACGCCTGGATGACATGGAGGTCATGGACACCCGCATCACCGCTCTGGAGGCGATGGTGAAAAAAGTTAAACCGAGATATCGAAAAGCTGAAACGGGCGCAGTAACCCACTCCCGACGAATATTGGAAGGTTTGTCGTCCGAGTGGAGTTCTCACCAACCTGATAGGAGATCATTATGGATCACACACTTTCCCCTCTCTATACCCAGCTGACCGCCCTGGCCGCCAAGCACGGCGCTCAAAAGCTGGTCCTTTTTCGGCTCCCGGGCCAGGGGGGGACCATACAGAGCGCAGCGATATCGACTTAGCCGTCTACGGATGCCCCCAGAAAACCGGCCCTTCTTCTGGGCGGATACCGAGGAATTGGACACCCTTCTCAAGCTGGATATCGTTCATATAACAGACGGGTTAGAGCAGAAATTTTTAGAAAATATTGAAAAGGAGGGGGTCGCTTTGATGGATCGGACCCTGGAAAAACGCGACAAGCTGAACATGGCCCTGGCCCGCTTGGAGGAGGCTCTGGGTGCATACAGAGATACCCCCCACCACCGTGGTCCGGGACGGTGTGATCCAGCGTTTTGAATTCACCACAGAGTTGGCCTGGAAGGCCGCCAGGGAATATCTGCTGGACCAGGGCTACACGGAGATCAACAGCCCCAAAGCCGCCATGCGGCAGGCTTACGCGGATGGGCTGATTACAGACCAGTCCGGCTGGCTCAAGCTGCTGGAGGACCGCAACCTGACCTCCCACATCTACAATGACGCCACCGCCGGTGAGATCTTCCAGCGCATTGGTGCAAACCATCTTGCCCTCTTTCAGGCGCTTTCCAAACAGTTGACTGGTGCGGAGCGCTGACGGAGGACAGACCCGTGGCAGATAGGCGGGAGAGAAGTTGAAAAAGTGCAGTAACTCCACCGCCGGGGCGGTAAGAATAAAAATATTGGAGGAACAAAACATGAAAAAGAGAGTGTTGGCTTTGCTGTTGGGTGGTCTTTTGGCCTTGTCCCTGTGTGCATGCAGTGGCGGGGACAACGCAGAGGGCAATCTAAAGATGACAATACTCCCCGGACCTCACTGGTGTGTGGACACAAAAGGATGCAGGGAGGATTATCAACAGGCCACAATCTCCGGCGATACCATTACTGTGAATTGGGTATCCCCGGACAGCACTTCCCTTTACTGGGCTGGTACGTTCACCGCACCTACTACGGCGGATGAGCCATACACCTGGACATCTGAGAACGACACGGCTAAGACCTCCACAGCCCTGCTGGCCGCTACATCTGAGACGAAGGATTTCACATACCAGGATGGAAAAATCAGCTATGAGGTGTCGGCCTTTGGTACCACAACGACGGTTGAGTTGGAGCGTACCGGCGACGCGCCGGTTTCCGTGGAGCCGGAAGAAGTCCCCTTGGTGTAACAATTGACAAGGCAACCATCATCTCAGATGATTACACTGGAGAAAAAGGCGCTTGCGGTGCAATTCACGTTTACCAATACCAGCGACGAGACCACCGCGCCCGAGTATTCCCTCAGCTTTAATGCCTACCAGAATGGCGTTCAGCTGCAATCCACCTACGTCACAAATAGTGCCTATGATCTCACCCGCTCCTCCCTGGAAGTTCAGCCTGGGGGCGAAAATACATTTTGGATGGCCTATGAGTTACCGGACGAGACAGCTGCGGTAGACGTCTCAGTTAAGGACTTCATAGTATCCTCCACTCTTGCAGAAAAGACTTTTGACATTACAGCCCTTGAGGGTTGACGCATAAAACAACCGTCCCCGGTGTTGGCGCACCGAGGGGCGGCTGAAAGGGCAGTAAACTTTGACAGGTCATACTGCCCTCTTATTTTACACCAGAATAGGAGGAAAAAGCAAATGAAATGCCGGAAATGCCGTGTGGAAATTCCAGACGACTGCAAATTTTGCCCCCAGTGCGGCGCAAAGGTCACCCTGTCCAAACACACGAAGAGCCGCGGCAACGGGACTGGAAGTGTGTATAAGCGGGGCAAGGTCTGGGTTGCGGCCAAAACCACTGGATACTACATAGACGGAGACGGAAGGTCAAGCGAGTTGTCCGAACCAAGTCGGGCTTCAAGACAAAGCAGGGAGGCCCAGGAATATCTCCCTTTGCTAACCAAGGAGCCCGCGGTGAAGGACCGCAGCTTCAAGCAGGTGTACGATATCTGGCAGCCCACCCACCAGGCCGGGGCCTCTACCATGGGGTGTTACAGCGCAGCAATGAATTATTTCAAGCCCGTGTGGGCGCAGAACATCGCCACCATTACCATAGATGACCTGCAAGACTGCATGGACGACTGCCCCCAGGGAAAGCGCACCCAGCAGAATATGAAGGCGCTGTGCGGCCTGCTGTATAATACGCCATTCCCCGGCACTTGGCCCGGCTCAACATGGCGGAGTTTCTCCGGGTGGGCGGGGAGTCCGGAGAGGAGCGGAGGGCCTTCCGCTGCATGCGGTAAAGGCGCTTGAGGCAAACCAAAGATACCGTCCCCAACGCGGACTATGTCCTGTGCCAGTGCTACCTTGGCTTCCGCCCCCTCTGAGTTCCTTTGATCTGGACGTGGCCCACTACGATCGGACGGAACGGGCCTTCACGGGGGAGCCAAAACAGAGGCGGGACGCAACCGCGTGGTCACAGTCTCCCCAAAATCCAGCCCATCATTGACCGGCTGACAAAGGACAAGATCGGCGGCCCTGTCTTTTGCGGCCCAGACGGCGCCAGAATGCCCCTCAAAACATACCGCGCGATCTTCTACCGCGTCTTGGAACAGTGCGGCATCGAGAACCCCATAGAGGGAGAGGGTGACGCCAAACGCCGGCGCTATACCCCCCATTCCTGCCGCCACACTTTTTGCGACCCTGATGAAAAATGTAACGGCGTCCGACAAGGATAAACTGGCCTTGATCGGCCATACCTCCACGGAAATGCTCCGGCATTACCAGGACATAAACTTGGAGGACCTGCGAAAAATTACCGATGCCATTTAAGAAGCCTACTGCATGCCTATTGCACGCAAAATGTGAAAAAAATCCTTTGTTTTCAATGGTTTTTCGTTGTATGGGGTTCAAGAGGCCTTGAGTTCGAATCTCAACACTCGGACCAAAAGTTCCGAAAATCATCTTATTTGGGTGATTTTCGGAACTTTTTGTTTGATTTCCTTTTCGCATGCTTTAACGCATCTCCGCTCTATGCCCCTCATTCCAGGTACGGTAAAGCTCCGGCCTGTTCTCTTGACAAACCGGGGCAGGATGGTCTAATGGAAACAGAAAGGGCGCTGTTACCGCGGTTAGCCCATCAGATCAACTATTTTTATGCTGACCGTTTGGGGGCCAGCCAAGCGGTCAGCACGCTTTATGGAGAGTATGTAGGCCGCAAAGGCCAAGCATACAAAAAACTTCCAGAGGAAGTTTCCCATACAGCCTCACCCCCTTCTCAGGGAAGTGGCTAACCGCCGTTTCTGTAACAGCGCCTCTTTCCGACCCCTTTCGGGGTACGTCCATCATACCATGCTGCGCCGCAGATTGTCAATTTTGCTGTCCCATCCGTGGGGCAGCGTTTTATTTTGTTCTTTCTGCTCAAATTTTGCCTTCTCTCGGCACAAAACAGTATTCATAAATTATTCTATTGGTGATGTATCTACCAAGTATTTCTTATTGACAATTTACTTTCTGATATATGATTAATAAAAAGTATCAAAACTGGGTGATGTCATGAAAAAGCGAAAAGAGCTCAAGCGAGATAAAGTGGCGGGCACTCCAGCTGGGATTCGAGAATCCCTGAAAAAAAGCATAACCACAGAAATGCTGGTTCTGTTTCTCTTGGAGAAAGCCCATGTACACCTATGAGATGATGCAGACCATCAAGCTGATGAGCGACGGGAAAATTTCTCTGACCAATCTTTACATCGCTATTTATCGTCTGGAGGATTTTCAGTTTATTCGGAAAGACTTTGAGGAGCTTTCTGACGAAAACCGGACCCGCATTTACTTCTCCATCACAGAAAACGGCGTCTCTACCTGAGACGCCTGATTGACAGTACCGAGAGTTCACCCAAGGTGGAAGAAATTCAAAACCCAATTCCCTTAACCCCTTTAGAATGAGAACGCCCTCTGGCCAAGCGTCAGAGGGCGTTCCTTATATTTTCAGCCTTATAACAGACCCTTCCGGCCCAACACCGCGATCACTTCATCCCGTTTCATGGGGCGCTCCGGGCTGGTGCGTCCACCACCCCCCGCCGTGGTCTTTGCCCAATGTCCCTCCTGTTGGGTTCACTTCGAACCGTCATATTCTGCCTTGTCCCACCTGTCATATTCTGTTGTTCCGATCAGGGCTTTATCCCCTTTCCACAGCAGTTTCTTGATCCCATTTCTCCGGCAGATATCCGTCAATAGGTCCAGCAATGCGGCGTAGGCTTTGTCTGACACCGGCCAATCCGGCACCCCAGCCATTGTTGGCCACCTCAATGGTGATGGCCCGATGGTCGTTGGAGGCGCTGGAGGTACACCAGGACCGATTGGCTTCATCTACATATAGGGCAATCCGTCCGTCGCTTCCAATGCCGTAGTTGCTGCTGGCCTTGCGGGCCGGGTCGGCAAACAGCGCCCCACAGGTCTCCACCGAGCCATTGCCTGCCATGCAGTGAATGGAAATCGTGTCAATCACGTGGTTGCGCCGCCCGGCCTGCCTCCCCCCTTCCCGTTGGTCATTTCATCAACATGCTTTCTGGAATCTCATCGCCCGTCTGAAGAACGGTCTCCGTAATTTCCGCCATATACATTCCCTCCCTGGATTGGATCAAATCATAGTCTGAACGGGGTTCTCCCTCTCGGCCCCAACCCCGTATCTTTCACCCATTCCCCCATTCCATCGTAGAAAAAAAAGGGAATTTTGGTGCCTGTCCCGGGGATACCTTCCCGCTTACCCCTCTACCTCCGGCAGCCCAGCCAGACTGGTCAGCAGGGACAGCAGCCCCGCCAGCACCGCAGCAGAGCCCACCACATCCCAGGAGACCTCACAAAACAGCCGCCGCCCCAATGGTCGCCACCGCGGTCTGCGCCATGGTTTTGATGGCCCGGACACCTGCCGCGCGCACCACCTCTTCCATCCCTGTTGTTTCATCCGCAGTTTCCACTCCTGGTCGTGGCCCCGGAGATTCAGGTCCCGCTCAATCTTGTCCAATGGCCTCATGCACCGGACCGTCGCAGCCCCTGCTCCTCCAGCCCCTTCAGGCAGGCCAGCACCCCATAGGTCAGCAGGGTATTCTCTTTCCAGAATGGCGCTCAGTTCCCTGTCCTGCGCCTTCTGCCGCAGGGTCAACGGTAGACCCGGTTATAGGTGGTCAGCAACAGGATGCCCGCCGACAGCACCGCCCCCGCGGTGATGAGCATTTGTCCAGTTGTCCCCATACGATCCCTCCTTTCTTTTGCCCTCACTCTTTGGGAAACACCCCGCGAGGGGGACGTTTGTATACACGCTTCCAAAAAATTTTTTTTTCCAGGCAGTCTTTCCCATTCCCCTTGTTTTTTGGGGCATACTATCGATGAGGTGATCCAAATGAAAGACATTGAACTGCTCCAGTACGTCCATGAAACCGCGGAAATGGGGGATTCTCGGCCTGCAAGACATCGTGGGCCAGGTCCAAACCGCCAAGCTGAAAAAAATCCCTCCAGGGGCAGATTGCATGGTGGCCACCTGGGCGGCTATCCCATAACCGGTGGCGCTGCCCTGGGGAACCAGGGTCCCCAAAAGTCCGTCCATCCCCCTGGCAATGGGTCCCGGCGTTCATGGCCGGAATGGCGTAGTCACTGACCTGATCCCCGTCGGGATAGCCCGTCAGGTTCTCCTGAAGGGTAACCGCGTCCATCCCCCTTGTACTGGGCAAACCGGTACAGCATCGCCGCCATCTGCTCCCGGGTGATGGGACTGTTGGGCGCGAAGGTGGTGGCGCTGGTGCCGTTGACAATGTCACTGGCCGCCGCCCAGGCAACGGCATCGGCATACCAGGCGCCGTTCTCCACGTCGGTGAAGGCGCTGCCGCCGGACACTGCGGGCTCGTTCTCCAGCCGGTAGAGGATGGTGACAATCATCCCACGGGTGGTGGTGGAGGCAGGGGCAAACCGGTCCGCCGACACGCCGGTCATCATACCCTTGTCGTAGACATACTGGACTGCCAGTAACGGTGACATTTTCAGACGCAAGAACTACGTCACTCAGCTTAATGCTGACCGTGATTGTGGCAGTTCCTTCCTTCACGCCCGTAACTGTGACGCTCTTTTTTTGATCGCTGGAAAGTGCTGCCGTTGCAACCTTAATTGCTACTCTCTACCATAAGCGTCGCATCCTGGGGCGATGCTTTCCACACTCATATACACTGGTTGCAGACGGGGAAACAGCCAAAGAATACTGGTTGCTATTTTCCTCACCTTCCACGGGTGCAGAAACAAGGCCGTTCGTAACAAGTCGCTGTCCTCCAGACGTATGGCATCTACGGCCTCGGCGGGTAGTAAACAGTAGGTTTATTGAAACTTGCCCGCTGATTCCGTCAAGCGCCCGGTCCAAAGGTCGGAGGATTTTCACCTCGAAAATCAGAGCGGTTTCGCCGTTAGCTTTTACACCGCCTAAGAAATTGCCAGCGATAGAAGTAACTGTGATGGAATGTTGATGGATTCCAACTTGGGATTCTCATTAACATATTCACCGCTATCATTTTCGGCCGTTAAGTCAAAAGCATACTCGCCGATAGAAGTGATACCTTCAGGAAGTTCTACTTTTCCAAAGCGAGACAGCCAGTAAATGCATAGCTGGGGATCTCTGTTACCTGTCGGGGATAATCGCTTCTTGAGCGACTCACATCCATTGAAAGCCTCCTGCCGATCTCAGTCAATCCCGCCGGTAAATCAATTTTTTCAAGAGAAGCACATCCGTTGAAAGTTCCAGTTCCGATGTTGGTCAATGTATCGGGCAGCGTCACATTTTTCAGCGCGGCACACCCCAAAAAGACCCCGGTAGTTCCCGTGAGTTCCTTGACGGGACCCAGAATTTCGGCCGTAGCCAAACTGGAACAGTTTGAAAATGCTCCGCCACCGATTTCGGATACGTTTTTAGGGATTGTGATACTCTCAAGGGCTTTACAGGCTTGGAAAGCGTTTTTACCAATGCTGACCAAAGACTCTGGCAGAGTGATGGATTTCAGAGTTTCCATATTGTTGGGGGTCTGCGTAGAATAAGCATTAAACGCATCCGCACCAATGTACTTGATGCCCTCCGGCACCACCATTCTCCTGCCAGTCCAGCACACGGATCAGGTTCTCGGAATCATAGAGAACGCCGCCTTGCAGCTTAAAGATGCTGCCCCCTGCAAAGGTGACATTCCTGCTGCCTTCATTTGCGTCCGCATCAAAATACTCGTCAAAGGTGTCGGTCTGGATTTCCCGTAACACTGGCGGGAATTTCGACGGATTCCAGGAGTCGCAGGCTTGGAAAACTTTATGACCCAGAGACTTTACGGTGCTTGGCAGGATAAGGCTGGTAATATCACAGCCAATGAAATGCCCGGTCTCCAATGCTCTCCAACTTACTCCCTCTGCAAAGGTAATAGAGGTAAAATCCCCGTGGAGCGCTTCTTTATCAAGGCGGGTCACAGAAGCAGGAATCTCAATAGTTTTGCATGTGGAGTAGCCAAAACGCCCCGGCCCCGATATAGGTGAGTCCTTCGGAAAGGGTGACCTCGGTGCCAGTCATATTGTAGAACGCGTTGTCGCCGATTCCCACTACCTGATATGCTTGATTCTCGTGATTAATCTCCTTGGGGATCATCAAACCATCGCTACGGTTGCTGTACTCGGTTCCTGCAAACACAGTTTCAGTATGTCCGTCGTTGCAGCTATGGGTCCACTTCCAATACCACGGAGCAACCTCTACTGTTGTATCATCCAATTTTTTTTGTAGGCAATACCGTCTACAACAAAGTCAAAGGTTTCCTGAATCCGCTTGGGATGGCCGTCATTGTTGTCCTCCCAGCCGGGGGTGGTTTTATTGCCCTCAGTATTTGCCGGAGTAGACACCAAAGTGTTTTCCTCGTGATTCTCTGCCGCACCCCTCGTCTGTGGTACAGACGAGGGGGCTGCTGTCCGCTCCGCTATCCACTGTGGCCAGCGCCGCCGTTGGAAGCATAGTCCCAATAAGGGTGGTACTTAGCAGCAGGGATAAGAGCTTCTTTTCCTCTCATTGATTGAACCCTCCTTCATGGCCTATTTCGCCAGTCAGAGTTACATCATCAACCGACTGGATAGAAAGAACCCCAGGAATAGGTGCATCCACACCAGGAGCAATAGCCCCCCAGTTATAAGTGGTGTTCTCTGCAGCGCCAGTCAGCTTATTCTCTGCCCAATCCTCAAAATCAGGGATGTCCATTCCTTCATAGGTGGCTAAAAAAGCACTGAACGGATCGGTGCAGGTAAGAGCAACTTTCTTCCGATTTTGCTTTGCAAAATTAAACTCGGACATGAACTCTTTGTCCAGCCGGAACAGGCAATGATACACTTCCTCGACATTGGAAACGCAGGTCGAGGAAACAGACTCCACCAGAAATATTAAAGACGTTGGCCTTGCTGGAATCGGTGACGCCTTTGTAGATGTCTTCGTTTAGAACAATAGTGGCAAAGCTGTTCCAAGCATTGTCCGTCTCAACAAAGCCCTTCAGATTAGAGTTCTTGATGTTGAAAGTGGTATCAATGGTCCAGATGTTCATGGCACACCAGCCCCCAAATATTAGAGTTGGTGATGTTAATGACGGAATCAGCCATATCCCGAACACCGTCTACAATATCACCCGCCATATTGATGGGATAGCCAAAGCCAAGGATCGCGCTGTTGTCAATGATGTTCAGCTCCAGTCCTTTGTTGTTCCAAAGGCTGATGCCTCTGGTATCGGCCTGGTCAGACCAATTCTCATAGGTTTTATTCTCAGGCTTTTTGCTGTCCTGGATGATGGAGCTATCAATCGTAACGGTTGCGCCAGCCACCGTACCGTTGCTACCAAAACCAATCCCGCGGTTATTGACATTCCAAAGGCTGTCATTCAGCTTAAAGTTGGGCTTGTTGCTGACAATTTCGAGGCCGCCCGCCGACTGCTGGTGGCATCCAAATCCAGGTCGTCGAACGTCACAGCATCATTTGTATTCAGTTGAATGGCGTATCCGGTTCCCGTATAGGTCGAGTCTAGCCATTTCCATCAGGGTAATGCTCTTGTTGATGTTCAGCGGGCGTGGTAATCGTGGTGTTCTCGTTCAGCTTGATTGTGCTGCCGGCCTCGGCAGCGTCGATCTGCGCCTGCAAATCGTTGGCGTCCGCCGCAAACGCTGCGGGCACCATGGCTGCCATCAGGCAGCCGGCTGTTAAAATGGAAAGTAACTGCTTTTCATTGGGTTTGTCTCCCTTCATGAAGATAAATTTAACCAATCCCCTATCGAGAATCAGTTCCAACGTAATGTGTGTTACCCGTGGTCTACCAACTCCCCTTCCCCATCTTTGTTCAGGATGCTCCGCTGGATGCTTGCTCGCTGCCTGCATTGCCACAAAATCAGCAGTTTGTCTCCAAAAGAGTTTTTGGTATCCCTAAAATATCTATATCTGATATAAACATTCCCCAGATTTTTTTTCAAAGGGTGTGTTCAGACGCTAAACAGGTCGTCTGAAATAAATTTGACGGTCAAATTTGTTATGCCGCAAATGAACACACCCTCTTGAAAAACAAGGTTTCTTGTGATAAACTGACTATAAATAATATGTAGTTTAAGTAAGGGCCTGCGGCGTTTTATAGACAAACTGCTGATTTTATCCTTAACGAACCAACCCCAACTGTTCCAGCTGCCGGGCATGGTCCGCACCGCTGGAAATCAGATAGATGCGGGTCGTCTCGACAGAGCTGTGACCAAGAAGGTCAGCCAGCTTCACCACATCACAGCAAACCTTGTAAAACGTCCGGGCAAAGAGGTGCCGAAGATTATGGGGAAAAACCTTTGGGGCGCAATCCCCGCCTGTCCGCACAGCGCCTTCATTTCCGCCCATATTTGTTTCCACAGCCCGCTCCTGCTTCTGGTGAGAAATATCTCGCCGGAGGCAATTTTATTTTTACGGGCGTACTTCCGCAGCTTCCGGCACAGCTTTTGGGGCAATAGGATGGTGCGTATCTTCCCCTTGAGGGAAATTTCCGCCCGTCCGGCCCGGGCCGCCTCCACGGTGATATAGCGCACCTCGGACACCCGGATGCCAGTGGCACAGAGGGTCTCCATCACCAGCGCCAGCCGCTCCCGCCCCAGGCTCCTGGCGGTCTCCAACAGGCGGTCATACTCCCGCGGGTCAGCTCCCGGCGCTCTTCCCGGAACAACCGCCTTTGAATGCGCAAAAACTTGGACCGGCACTCGTCCCACCCCAAAAAAATGGAACAAGCCGTTCAGCGCCGCCAGCATGGAGTTGATCGTGACAGGCGCATACCCCTGCGCCAGAAGATGCGTTTTCCACTCCGATGTCCGGTCTTTGCTTACGGGGCACCCTTCAGCCAGCGGGCAAAGGCGCCAATGTCCCGCAGGTATTTTTTCAATCGTTCCCGCGCTCTTCTCCTCCCCAGACAGCCATGTGCGATAGGCCGTGATTTGTTCCATTGTCAGGTTATATTGATTCATCGTGCAGAGCCTCCATTGACAAAGTAATATCCATATTTTATCTTGCCAAAGCGGCTCTATACGGTTATCCCGGAAGGGAATCCTTCTACAAGAAAAGAAATCGGAACACAGTCCGGTTTCCCCGGACCGTGTTCCGATCCCGCATTGTCATGCTTTCCGGGCGCGGCCCACTGCACCATTCCGCCTCGGTCTGCCCGTCCCTCCCGCAGACGCAACATGGGCGCGTATGTCTCACTTGACATTCGCGCCCATTGTGTCTGGCACCGCTGCTGTTTTCCTCTGCCCCCTTGTTTGGATGGGGGGCATCACAGGCGGTTTTTTCCGCCGCGCCCACTGGGTCAATCAGTCCGCCAGACCGGTCCAGTCCCCGTCCCGCCGGACTTTTCATAGTCGTGGGCATTGGTGGCCTCGACAATGTTGTAATAAGCCCAATTCGTCTGCGCTACATCCGGGAATTGGCGCAGCTGGTCCTTGTGGCTGTCCACATAGTCCTTGTCCGCCGCGCGGCCCAGCATCCGGTTGACGATGGCGGTCACTTCGGCACGGGTAATGGTGTTGTTCGGGCGGAAAGTCCCGTCCTCATAGCCGTTGATCCAGCCATACCGGATCGAGCCAACCACCTGGTCATAGAACCAGTCGCCGGCATTCACATCGGTAAAGATGTTCTCGCCGCTGGTATCCAGGTCGGCAAAACCGCATGGCAATGACCGTGAACTCCGCCCGGGTGATGGCACGGTCCGGGGCAAACCGGCCGTCACCCACCCCTGGAGGATGCCGAGAGAGGCCAGTGTATGCACAGCCTTGGCATACCATGCGTCTGCGGCCACGTCTGTGAAGCTGACCGCTCCGGAAACCTCCTGGTTCAGCAGCAGGTTATAGAACATCTGTGCGGCCTCCGCCCGGGTCATGTTCTTGTTCGGGCCAAAGGAGCCGTTGGCGTAACCGCTCAGATAGGCGGTGTGGTCCTTGGTGTTCAGCCAGTCGGACACCCGGTATCCTCCGGGTCGGCCACGCCGCTTGCCAGGGCAAAGACCGCCTCAATGGTGTGCTTTTCCCGCACCTTTTCAAGGTGTACTTCTCCACTGCGCCCACGCTCTTGCCGTCCACCAGCACGTCGGAGATCACATAGCCCTCATTTGCCGTGATGGTAAAGGTCTTGTCACTGTTGCGGCTCACGCGCACGCTGCCGCTGGGGCTGATCTTGCCGCCGGCACCGGCGCTGGCCGTGATGGTGTAGCGGGTGGTGCCGCTGCTATTGCGGGCAAAGCTGGCTACGATGGTCGTATTCTCGGTGATGTTCTGCAGGGTATAGCCGCTCACTGCGCCCACGCTCTTGCCATTTACGGTGACATCGGCAATGTGATAGCCGGAATCAGCGGTGATGGTGAAGTGCTTACTCTCGCCGCAGTTCACCTTCATTGTTCCAGACGGGGCAATGCTGCCGCCGGCACCGCTTACACTGGCGGTCACCGTGCAGGTCTGCGCCTCTGGGTCGTCATACTTATCCGGATGCGTCACCGTCCTTATCCGCAGAAAAGGTCACGATGATGCTGTGGTCATCCTGAACATTCGAGAAAGTATAGGTCTTTTGCGCGGTATCATAGCCTTCAATTCCAACTTGCCGTTGTTCAGGTATGTGGTATCGTCAATGACGATCCGATCTACTGCATGCCATTGTTGGGTGCAAAGGCAAAGGCCTGGTCGCCCGTTCTTCTCAACGGTGGCTGCCGTATCCGGAGAAATGCTGCCGTTAGGACCGGCGAAGGATGAATCACATAGTCTTCGCCTACCACGTCTGGGCGGTCATCCTTGTCTTTATCGTAACCCCAGACAGCATAGACTTCGATGTCTTGGCTGTCAAAAGGTCACAGCAGGAACAATGGTAACCTCCGCGAAAGCTGTCTTATCTTCATCGCTGCTGCTGAAGATTCTATCCGTCTTGGTCGTGGACCAACCGAGGAACATAACCTTTGCATTCTCCACTCCAGATTCCTGATAGGACAGGCCGCTGCCATCGGCCAGCGCCACAGTCTGCTTGAGACATGCTCGTTGGCATCGCTTACAGAACTGTTGACTGTATCGCCTTCCATGGCATTCGTATCATAGGTCAGGCTGTACTTGTCTGTTTCCTCAACATCTGGGGTACCATCTTCGTTGGCATCATAGCCCCAGACTGCGTAGACTTCATCGTCGGCAGTCAGGGGTAAGGGTTTCAACGGTTGTCGGACCTTTCTCGTCAGAAGCACTGTAAATCTTGGTGTCCCTCTCCGTGGTCCAGCCGATAAAGATCATAGCGGTTCCGTTGTCCTCATCCGGCGCGTGCTTGGGCACATTTGCAGTTTCAGAGTATAGTCCTCTGCTGCGTCAGCTCGACCTTGCCCGGCCCGAAGCCGCCGTTGGTGTCGTAGGTCAAAGTGTAGGACTCCGGCTGCGGGTCGGGCTCGATTGGTTTATTCTTATCCGGGCTACCGTCTCCGTCCTTGTCCTCAGCAAAGCTGACAACTACCTGTGTATCAGCCTGACATTCTTCAAAGTCCACTTGCCTTGGCGGTTCTCGTCTGCGGTATACCCGCTGTCGCCATCATTGGTGAGAACAGTATCACTGCCTACCTTGATGGTATCCAGTGCATAGTCCTCATTGGCGGTGATCGTGAACTCAACAGAGCTGCCTTTGATGACTGTCTTATTTTCAGGGCTGATCGAGCCGTTGTCACCATTCACCGAAGCAGTCACGGTAACAGTGTCTTTTTCCACATCCGGCGTCGTGCCGTCACTGGAGTAGCCCCAGGCTGCGTAGAGGGTTGTACCGGTTGAGGAGATCGTTACCTTGCTTTTGAAGTTGCTTGAGAACCTCTTTGTCCTCCGCACCATAGATCTTCTTGCTGTTATCCTCTGTCAGCCATCCAAGGAACAAGACCGCAATACCATTCTCCTTCTCGTGTGTCGGCGCATCCACCTTCACCGGGGAATTGGACAAGCTGTAAGACTCGCTTTCCTCCAGTCCGGTTATAACCTTGGTATCTGCATCCCCTGAATTTACCACCGTTGGCATCATAGGTCAGCGTGCGGTTGTATGTGTCGGGGATTTCATCGTCGCCTGTTACCGGGGCGAAGGTGATGCTGATGGTGTGGCCAGCTGTCACTTTCTCGAACTTGACGGACTTAAAACTGTTGGAAGTATAGCCCTCACCATTCGGGGATGTTGCACCTGCGATATTCTTGTACTCATTATTGTCCACCGTGATGGTGTCCACTGCATAGCCGCTATCCGGCGTGATGTTTACCGTCAGATTCTGGCCGACCACCACATAGTAATCGTTGAGCCTGCCTTCCTCAAAGCGTTTACAGGGGTGGAAGTGGTATCCATGCTATACTGACTGTGGCAGTCCGTTGCCGCCGGTGCTCACCGTGATCTTATGAGTATTGTCGTTGATATCTGCGGTGCCATTGTCATTGGCATCGTAGCCCCCAAACGGCGTAGACGGTTTCATTTTCAGTAATATCTATCAGAGACTGTCACAGGCCGTTCATCGTTGACGCTGTAAATCTTTTCGAGTTTGGTAGTAGACCAGCCCATGAACGACAGCGGTCTCCGTGCCATTCAATTCGTTTTCGCATGGGTGGGAAGCCCTCCCTCGACAGCTGCCAGTAGTCTATAGCCGTCCTGCGCCACTCCGATGACCTCTTTGGTCTCCTTTCTTCAGTGAATTTACCGCCATTGGCGTTGTAGGTCAGCGTGGGGTCCTCCCTTCACATCGGCAGTTGCCATCTTCGTCGGTGTCATAGCCCCACACCGCATAGAGCGTTGTGAGTTTCAACCGGCATGGTGTAGTTTCCGCCTTTTCATGGAAGTCTCGCCCAGGGATTCGAACTCGATTTGTCTGCCAAGCTGTATATTTTTGTCGCAGTTTCTGTCCAGCCGATCAGCGCAACCGCTTTTTCCATCCACATCCCAGGGTCGGTGCATTTGAGGGGAGGCATGGGCAGGATTGTATGTATTTGTGACAGCGCTTATCCAAGCTTGGGGCGGGGGGGGCCTGCAAAGCTTCCACTGATCGCGTTTCCATCATGGGTAGCGTATAGCCAGACACTTCTCCTGTTGTAACTGTATTTGTGACAGTCAGTTCTTATCCAAGGTTGCAGTGCCAGCTTTCTCTTTGTAAAGGATCGCACCGGATTGCGCCCCTCTCGATACACATCTCCGGTGTAAAGCAGGCGGGTAGCCAGGACATTCTCCTGCTTAACTGCCATAACTGCCTGTATATAGACCCTCAATGGTTGCACACTGGCCATCTTTCAGCTTGAAGGTCCCATTGCCGATCTTCGGCCCGGCTCTCACCTCAATGCTTGATTGTGTGTTCCCCAGTCAGGGTATCGGTGACCATTCAGGTTAGCTAAGATAGCTCGAACACCGGATGACTAGGTACCGGGCGCCATCTCCCTGTAGTCCTGACACCATCCCCATCGGATACGCGGGAAAGCTTATTGGTTCCGGCCTTGATCTTGAGGACACCGTTGTCGATATCGGCGTTGCTGTCATTACCACCCTACAACAATGCGGCTGCCATCCTGCGTTAGCATGTGATAGTCGGTTCGTTTTTGGGCAGCGGTTGTCAGAGCTGCCTTCTGCCTGATAGTAAACATGCTGATAGTAATAGGCACGGCCAGACATATTCTTCCGGCTGCTTCAAGCCGATACAGTTCCGCCAACTTGTACTTTGTCCCTGCATCTGGCAGAATAGTCGTTACCCCTGCAACCTCGGCGTCCTTCCTCAGAAAGATAGATATCTTGACTTTCCTGTGTTCACCAGATTGTAGGATGGTGTCCTCGGTATAGTGGTAGAAGGCGTTGATTCGCCGGGGTGAACACGGCGGTGGTGGTGCCGTATTCGCCGTCTCTTGATCCCATACCGTTTCATAATAATTGGTCTGGCCGTTTTGAGCGGCTCTTCAGATAGTCATTATCTGCCTCACTCCAATTGTGT
>VOFB01000746.1_pt1 | contig 26000 bp, 42 predicted proteins | sample 5384141 | NCBI WGS metagenome assembly VOFB01 (sample SAMN12384721, study PRJNA508395) | human gut metagenome | isolation source: healthy gut A | host: Homo sapiens | reverse complement strand
TACTTACTATATACAGACACTCGTTGATTTGGATTTGACTACTTTTGAATCCGTTAGTAGGGTAGGTATTACAGCTGGGGCATCTACCCCAAACAAATTAATTAAGGAGGTTCATGGTAGGATGGACGAGATGAATTTTGCAGAATTATTAGAGAATGATGAGAGCAGAGGCTCAATCAAGACAGGAGAGATAGTTGAGGGCAGAGTTATCGATGTAAAGCCAGATGAGATCATTGTTGATATCAGCTATAAGTCAGATGGTGTTATTCCTAGAAATGAATATACAAACACACCAAACGCTGACCTTACAGAGCTTGTACATGTTGGTGATGCTATCACAGCTAAGGTTGTAAAGACAAACGACGGTGAGGGTTCAGTTCTTCTCTCATACAAGAGAGTTGCTGCTGAAAAAGCTAACGAGAAGCTTGAGGCTGCTCTTGAGTCAGGCGAGATCCTTACAGGTAAGGTTGTACAGGTTGTAAGTGGTGGACTCAATGTTATGTATGATGAGTCCTGGGGCAGAGTAGAAAGTCCTAAGAAAGTATTTAATGTTGGAGATACTGTAAAAGTATTCATCAAAGATATCAACGAGACCAAGATCGCACTCAGCATGAAATTCCCGGCAGAGAACCCATGGAATGGTGCAGCTGAGAAATATGCAGTAGGCAATGTTGTAACAGGAAAAGTTGCAAGAATGACAGATTTTGGTGCATTCGTTGAGCTTGCTCCAGGTGTTGATGCATTACTTCATGTTTCCCAGATCTCCAAGGATCATATCGAGAAACCAGCTGATGTATTAAAGATCGGCCAGGAGATCGAGGCTAAGGTTGTAGATTTCAATGAAGATGATCAGAAGATCAGCTTATCGATCAAAGCCTTAGAGGCACCGGAAGAGGATGCTGTAGAAGCTGCTGAAGTTCATACAGAGGAATAATATGCTTGATAATTATGAAAAATTCAAAAAAGATGTATATGTGTTAACTAAGATCGATCTGAACTGTTATAAGGAAAACAGATGCGTCGTAGAATAGATACGCTTATTAATAAGAATGGGATCACTTCCTATGATGCATATGTGGACCTGATCAAAAGGATAAGGAAAAATTCGAACAGTTCGTCAACTTTTGACCATCAATGTCTCTGAATTTTATCGTAATCCGGAGCAGTGGAAGATCTTAGAGGGGGAGGTATTCCCAAAACTGATCAAAACCTATGGGAAAAATCTGAAAGTCTGGAGTGCAGCATGTTCTACAGGAGACGAACCATATTCTCTTGTTATGGCGTTGTCGAGACAGATACCACTTGCTAATATCAAAGTAATTGCTACAGATATTGACAAGCAGGTTTTGGATAAAGCAAGAATGGGACTCTACAATGAGAAGAGTATTGCGAATGTTCCGAAGGATCTAAAGGATAAATACTTCAAGAAAATTGGAACATCCTATCAGATCTCAGATGAGATCAAACGCAGGGTGGAATTCAAAGAACACAATCTGCTGAAAGATCCATATCCGACTGGCTGTAATCTGATCGTATGTAGAAATGTTGTGATCTACTTTACCGAGGAAGCCAAGGATGAGATTTATAAAAAGTTCAATCAGTGCATGACAAAGGGAGGAGTTCTCTTTATCGGAAGTACAGAACAGATTATGAATTATAAGGAACTTGGATTTGTCCGGGATAAATCTTTTTCTTCTTTGAAAAAAGAATAATAGAATTACAAAGGCGAAAAAACCATCACAAAAGGTTTTTTCGTCTTTTCTGTATTGCAGAGCAAAGCTAATGTTTTGCGGCAAGAAAATGGCGGAAAACATGACTGGTATACTGGCGCAGAAGAGAATCAGAATCCAGAAACTCCCGGGTCAGTTCAAAATAAGAGAGCTTATCTTTATTTGATTCTTTGAAAAAGGCGTGATCAATGTTTCGTATTGTGGAACAAAGATAGCGTCTTTTTTTGTGTAACAGTTGTCGGCAGTTGCTTTTTTACGGAAATCTTTGTCTACATAGGTGGCGACACTTTTTGTGGATTGCCATATCTTCTGCCGGAAGATAGTAGTAATCTTCCGGGTGATCGAAGAAAAACTTCAATGTGCCCTCAAACAGATGAATCCGCAATTTGGACTGCATGCCATCACAGATCAGATAAAATGCATCCGTCTGGCAGGAGACACGCTGTGGGATCGGGTACTGGTTTTGCAGCGTGAGAATCAGCTCCTTCTGAGGGATGCCATTGCGGTCTTTGTAAATATTTGTTTCTGTCGAATTCACAGTAAAAGCCCCGTCAAAAAGCTTTCTGTAACTGCGGATGGCAATCAGTCCGGTCATGCCAAGCACATCTTCGTAATTGTGCTGTTTCAGAAAGAATATTGCCTGCTCATCGGGAGTTTTTAAATAATTCTGGTAAACTTCGATCAGTTCACCTCCGGAAAAAGTATCATTTCTGGAGAGACCGAGGAAACGTTCTATGGTTTTCTGTTTGTAGTCTGGCAGTTTGAGCAAAAATTTTAAGCAAGAAACTTCTTTATAAATATCAATATAGTCTTTTTTTTTGTCAAAAGGGTGTGTAAGACCATATTTTTCACATTTCTTTTTTAAATAAGGAATATCAAATCCAAGTCCGTTGAAGGAGATGACGGTCTGATAGTAGCAGAGTTCCTGCAGAAAGGCAGAGAGAATCGCGCCTTCCTCCTCTTTTGTCTCGGCGAAATACTGTGTGATGATAAAATTGTCACCCACACGGTGCGCACAGCCTATCAGGTAGAGCGAGAAAGTATAGGTGGGAGAGAAGCCGGTCGTTTCAATATCGAAGAAAAATGCGTCTTCTGTGAATGTTTCATTTAAAATTAAATTTGTATCGGTAAGATGGTGTGTTTCGTTCCAGATTTTCATAGGTATACCATTTCCTTTATCGTGTTTACCCCCACAGTTTACCATATCCGGCGAAAAGAATACATAGATTTTATTATGTAAAAATTATTTATATATTCTAAAAAATATGTATATTATTGTTAAAAAACTTGTCAAACGGTTCTAAAAAATACAAAAAAACATATTTCATCTGGGAGAGCTGTGTTATAATCATGCTGATGATATTTTGTGATTCTAGCGCAAAATATAATACTAAATAAGAGAAAGCGGGGCACAAAAATGGGTTTAAAGACATTTAAAGGTGGCGTCCATCCTTATGAAGGAAAGGAACTGGCAAAGATCAGCCAATCAAGGAAGTTTTACCTAAGGGCGATCTGGTTTATCCGGTATCCCAGCATATCGGCGCACCAGCAAATCCAATTGTAGCGAAAGGTGATACCGTATTAAGAGGTCAGAAGATTGCAGAAGCAGGAGGTTTTGTTTCTTCTCCAATCTACGCATCTGTATCCGGTACCGTAAAAGCCATTGAACCACGCCGTGTAGCGGTTGGAGATATGGTGAATTCCATTGTCATTGAGAATGATGGAGAGTATAAGGAGGCTGAGTTCACTCCATGTGAGGATGTGACAGCTCTTTCAAACGAAGAGATTATCAACAAAGTGAAAGAAGCAGGCGTTGTCGGAATGGGTGGTGCAGGTTTCCCAACACATGTAAAACTTTCACCAAAAGAACCGGAAAAGATTGAGTATATTATCGCAAACTGTGCGGAGTGTGAGCCATATCTGACGGCAGATTATCGCAGAATGTTAGAAAATCCGGAAGAGTTAGTTGCCGGAATGAAGATTATTTTACAGATCTTTGATAAAGCAAAAGGTGTGTTCGGTGTTGAAAATAATAAACCGGACTGTATCGCAAAATTACAGGAGTTAACCAAAGACGAACCACGTATGGAAGTCTGTCCATTACAGACAAAGTACCCACAGGGTGGTGAGCGTCAGTTGATCTACGCTGTTACAGGAACGGACGCAATCAACTCCAAAATGTTACCTGCTGATGCAGGATGTATCGTAGATAACGTAGAGACAATCATTGCAATCTACAATGCAGTAAAATTAGGAAAACCAGTTATGAACCGTGTATCAACAATCACAGGTGATGCGGTTGCAAATCCTGGAAACTTCTTATATTACATTGGAACCAACTATGCAGAATTAGTAGAAGCTGCCGGTGGATTCAAAGTACAGCCAGAGAAGATTATCTCCGGTGGACCTATGATGGGATTCTCTATGTTCTCCTTAGTCTGATATCCCGACAACCAAGACATCTTCTTCCCTGTTGTGTTTTGGCAGAGGATGAAGTTGCAAAAAGCAGAACCATCTCCATGTATTAACTGTGGACGTTGCGTGGAAGCGTGTCCGGAACAGTTGATCCCATCCGACTTGCAAAGATGGCAGATCATGGTGTAGCAGATGAGTTTGAAAAATGGCATGGACTGGAATGTATCGAGTGCGGAAGCTGTAGTTTCGCATGTCCTGCAAAACGTCCGTTGGCACAGTCTATCAAGACCATGAAAAAACAGGTTCTTGCAGCAAAAAGAGAAAAAAATAAACAGACAATAAAGAGAGTTTTATAAGATTTTATTGTGAAAAAATACGAAGAAAGAGGTGGATCCCGTGAGTGATTTATATCATGTTTCATCATCACCACACGTACGCTCGAAAGACACAACAAGCAAAATTATGCTTTATGTGATCATGGCATTACTGCCAACCAGTTTGTTTGGTATTTATAACTTTGGTATCAGAGCGTTAATTTTAATTTTAGTAACTATCGCAAGTTGTGTAGCTTCCGAATGGATCTTCAACAAGATCGTACATAAAAAAGAACAGCATCGATGATTTAAGTGCCGTTGTAACAGGTTTACTTTTGCATTAAACCTTCCGGCATCCCTTCCTTGGTGGGAAGCAGTCATCGGCGGTGTGTTCGCAATCGTCATTGTTAAGATGATGTTCGGTGGACTTGGACAGAACTTCATGAACCCGGCTCTCGGAGCAAGATGTTTCTTACTGATCGCATTTGCAGCGGATATGACAAACTTCACTGTAGGCGCATACTCAGGAGCAACACCCTTGCACAGATGAGAAATGGGGAAGCAGTGAACACCATGAGCATGCTGATCGGTAAGACAGCAGGTACGATCGGTGAGACATCTGCAATCGCAATTTTAATTGGAGCTATTTTCCTGATTTTAATGGGCGTTATCGACCTTAGAATCCCGGCTTCCTATATTATTACATTTGTTGTATTCATTCTGCTGTTTGGTGGACATGGATTTGACATGAACTATGTGACAGCACAGCTCTGCGGCGGTGGATTAATGCTTGGTGCATTCTTCATGGCGACAGACTATGTTACATCACCGATCACACCAATGGGACAGATCATCTTTGGTATCTGCTGTGGTATCTTTACCGGACTGTTCCGCTGCTTCGGAGCAAATGCAGAAGGTGTTTCCTTTGCAATCATCTTAAGCAACCTCTTAGTTCCTATGATCGAGAAATACACAGTACCAAACGCTTTTGGTGTTGTGAAAACGAAAAACCTGAAAAGAGGCAAAGTAAATTATGAATAAAAGATCGTACATGACGCTTTGGTTTTATTCGCATTTACAGTCGTTCTTGGTTTGATCCTCGGAGTTGTCTATGGAATTACCAAACCTTCCATTGATCAGGTAAATTACGAAAAAACACAGGCGCCTACAAACAGGTATTTGAAGATGCAAAACTGCATCTTTCGAAGAATACAGTGATTTTGATGCAGACGCAGCAGCAGACACTCATGACAGAAAAAGGTTTTTCTGACCAGATCGACAGTGTGAATACAGCACTCGATGCAAGCAATGTGATCGGTTATGTTTTGACCGTTACAGCAAAAGACGCCAGCCAGGCAAGCATTACCTTCTCTGTTGGCATCCAGAATGATGGCACTGTAAATGGCTATTCTATTACAAATATCGCAGAAACACCTGGACTTGGTATGAAAGCACAGGAAGAAGCTTTCTATAGCCAGTTCGAAGGAAAGAACGTTGATTCTTTCACTGTTGTAAAAGCAGCACCGTGCTTCTGACAACGAGATCGAATCTATCTCAAGTGGTGCAACGATCACATCCAAAGCTATGGCAAACGGTGTGAATGCCTGCATCGCATACTTTCCAGAATGTATTAGGTAAACAGGTACAAATTAATGAACAAAAATGTAGAACGTTTATATAATGGTATTATCAAGGAGAACCTACCTTCGTTCTGATGTTAGGAATGTGTCCTACTTTGGCGGTTACATCATCTGCTATCAACGGACTTGGTATGGGACTTTCTACAACTGTAGTATTGGTATTGTCCAACTTATTGATCTCAGCGTTCCGTAAAGGTCATTCCAAAGATGGCGTGCGTATGCCGGCTTCATTGTAATTGTTGCTTCACTCTGTTACAGTTGTACAGTTTATCATGCAGGCATTCTACACCAAGCCTTTCCGATTCACTGGGTGTGTACATTCCTCTGATCGTTGTAAACTGTATCATCTTAGGACGTGCAGAAAGTTATGCTTCAAGAATCCGGTTCTTCCGTCTATCTTTGATGGTATTGGTATGGGGCTTGGATTTACATTTGGTCTGACACTGATCGGGCTGTTCCGTGAATTACTCGGTGCAGGACAGATTTTTGGCGCATTCAGGTTCTTTCTTTAAGCTGGTTCACACCGATCACAATCTTTGTCATGGCACCTGGTGCATTCCTTGTTCTTGCATGTCTGGTTGCTGTTATGAATATTGTCAGAGCAAAGATGGAAGCAAAAGGCAAAACCTCTTGCACAGCCATCCGGATGTATCACTGGTGATTGTGCAGGATGTGGAATGTCTGCAACATGTACCGGTAAAAAACCGAATCAGCAAATGCTGCTGAGAAAACAGAGTAGGAGGATAGGTACAGATGAAAGAATTACTTTTGATTGCAATCGGTTCTGCGATTGTAAATAACGTTGTATTAAGCCAGTTCCTTGGTCTCTGCCCTTTCTTTGGAGTTTCCAAAAAAACGGAGACAGCAGTCGGTATGGGCGGTGCTCTTGTATTCGTTATTACATTTCATCCTTTGTTACCGGATTGATTTATAAATATATTCTTGCAAATGAATATCTGTTAAGCAAGGGCATTGACCTTACTTATTTACAGACGATCGTATTCATTCTTGTTTATCGCAGCTTTGGTACAGTTTGTAGAAATGTTCCTGAAGGAATCCATGCCAGCCTTATAATGAGCTTGGTGTGTACTTACCACTGATCACAACAAACTGTGCCGTACTTAGGTGTGGCACTTACAAACGTTACCAAAGCATATAACATTCTTCGGGTGTTGTAAATGGTTTTGCAACTGCTTTGGTTTCCTGATCGCAATCGTCTTTATGGCAGGGCTGCGTGAAAAGATCGAATACAACGATATTCCAAAGCCATTTCAGGGAACAGCGATCGTTTTGATCACAGCAGCTTTGATGTCTATCGCGTTTATGGGATTCTCAGGAATGATTTAGGAGGTAAAGAAGATGAACATTACAGGTATTATTTTTGCGGCAGTTGTTGTCGGCGGTGTTGGTCTTTTTCAATTGGTTTTTCCTCGGTGTTGCCGGTAAGAAATTTGCGGTAGAGGTAGATGAAAGGGAAGAGCCATCCTGGGCGTTCTTCCTGGAAACAACTGCGGTGGCTGTGGTTATGCAGGATGTTCCGGACTTGCAGCAGCTATCGTAAAAGGGGAAGCTCCAGTCAATCAGTGTCCAGTTGGTGGCGCACCGGTTGCAGCCAAGATTGGTGCAATCATGGGTGTCAAAAGCAGGAAGGCGAGCGCAAAGCAGCATTTGTAAAATGTGCCGGAACCTGTGAAAAAGCAAATCAGGACTATGAGTACACAGGAGTTCAGGATTGTGCCGCTATGGCATTTGTTCCAAATGGTGGACCAAAATCCTGCAACTACGGATGTCTTGGATTTGGTAACTGTGTGAAAGCATGTCCATTCGATGCGATCCATGTCGTAGACGGTGTAGCAGTTGTTGACAAGGATACTTGTAAAGCATGTGGCAAAATGTGTTGCTGCATGTCCAAAACATCTGATCGAGCTTTTACCAGTGAGCGCAAAACATATCGTACAGTGCAGCTCCAAAGACAAAGGTAAAGATGTTATGTCAGCATGTTCTGTTGGATGTATTGCCTGTCACTTATGTGAGAAAAAACTGCCCATCTGATGCAGTTCACGTAGTGGATAATGTTGCATACATCGATCAGGAGAAATGTACAAAATGCGGTCTCTGTGCTGAGAAGTGTCCGAAGAAAATCATTCTCTAGGATAATAAGACAGAGCACAAATATTAGATTTCAAAGAACTTGGGAAAGGTTGCTATGTTAGGTCAGACTTAATATAGCAACCTTTTTAAGCTTTATTATGACATATGAATTATTTTAGTCGGATTAAAATATGTACTTTGCTGTGGTAAATGGAAAAAGTATTTTGATATTTGGAACAAGATATGTTAAAGTTATATTTGACGTGAAGTTTGAAAAACCTATATAATTTTGAAAGCATTGTGTATTCAAACTTCACCGGAAAAAATGGAAGTACATAGACAATTGCGAAACTCATAAAAAAATAACTTGAATTGTGAGAAATTGACAAAACATGAAAGACACTTGAAGGCTGGTACAACGATTTGTGCCAGGCTTCTAGTACCGTTGCGAGCGACACGTAGCGATGTCTTGAATGTTTTGTTAATTTCTCACAATTAAGAAGATTAAGATGAGTTTCGCAATTGCCTATAGACGGTAGCATAAAGAGGGGCAGCATGAGCGAGAAAGAATTTGATTTTACTAAGAAAAAAAAAGAGTAGTTGTAAAAATCGGTTCCTCTTCTTTGAACAGAGGAGAAACCGGAAATCTGAATTTTACGAAACTGGAACATCTGGTGCGTGAAATCTGTGATATGAGAAACCGCGGAATGGATGTATGTCTGGTAAGTTCCGGTGCGATCGCAGTGGGGCGTCAGACGATCGGTCTGAATGAGAGACCGAAGGATATTTCAACAAAGCAGGCATGTGCGGCGGTTGGACAGGCAAGACTCATGATGACATATCAGAGAATGTTTGCAGAGTACAACCAGATCGCAGGACAGATCCTGATGACAAAAAATACAATGGTAAACCCAGTGTCGAGAGAAAACGCCCAGAATACATTTGAGGAGCTATTTCGGCTTGGGGTAATCCCGATTGTAAATGAAAATGATACAGTTTCTACTTATGAAATGCAGTTTGGTGACAATGATACATTGTCAGCAATCGTTTCTTCTCTGGTAGGAGCAGACCTTTTGATCCTTTTGTCGGATATCGATGGTTTGTTTACGGATGATCCGCATAAAAATCCAGACGCAAAATTAATTAAAGTAGTAGATAAGATAGACACGAAACTGCTTGGCATGGCGAAAGGTTCTACTGGAAGTGATGTCGGAACCGGCGGCATGGCGACAAAACTCACCGCGGCAAAGATTGCAACGCTTTCCGGTGCAGATATGGTCATTGCCAATGGCGTGGATGTCTGCATTTTACATCATATTATTGATGATGATTTTACAGGAACAATTTTTAAAGCCGATAAGAGCGAAAGCTTTCATATCGCAGATTTTATAATGGAGACAATAGGATAATGGAACAATCAAAAATCAACAGAATTAATGAGTTATACAGAAAATCAAAAGCCGAGGGACTGACCGAGGCGGAAAAAAAGAACAGGCGCTTCTGCGCAAACAATTTGTGGCGGATGTGAAGAAGAATCTCACGGCACAGTTGAATAATATTGATATCCAAAATGAGGATGGAACCATAGAAAACCTTGGTGAAAAATATGGAAACAAATCCAAAAAAGCTTTCGTAAGGAACATCTTGCAATCCGAAATGCAATGTCAGAGAAAGAGGTAGCGGAAAAAAGCGGTGTTATTGTAAAGAGGCTTCAAACCGGCTGGTATCAAAATGCGCAGGAAATTTTTGCTTATTATCCGTTGAAAAATGAGGTGGACTGCCGTGCATTGTTTTTACAGGCATGGTCAGATGGGAAAAAAGATTGCACTTCCGAGAACAAGGGAAGAAAATCAGATGGATTTTTACTATATAGATGATTTTATGCAGTTGAAAGAGGGCGCATTTCATGTGATGGAACCAATGGAAAACTGTGTCAGGGCAGTTCCGGACAAACAGCCGGTCATTGTTCCGGGAAGCGTGTTTGGCAGGGACGGCAGCCGTTATGGATATGGAAAGGGTTATTATGACCGCTTTTTTGCAAAAAATCCGAAGCTGAAACGATATGCGGTCTGTTATGCAAATCAGTTAGAAGAATCTTTGGTAACCGATATTTATGATGTCGAAATGCATGAAATATATACCGAGACAGAAGTGATCAGAAAGGGAGTATAGAATGGAATTATTGCATATTTGTAAACAAGCAAAAGCAATTGCTCCAAAAATTGGAATACTTGATACAAACACGAAAAAATCAGGCACTTCTTGCAGTAGCAGATTTTTTAGTGAAAGAACAAAATTCCATTTTGGATGCCAACAAAATTGATATTGAGAATGGTAAGAAAAATCATATGCCGGAAGGTATGCTTGACCGTCTGCTCCTGACAGAAGCGCGGATCGCACAGATTGCGGAAGGTCTGCAGCAGGTAGCAGCTTTAGATGATCCGATCGGGGAGGTCCTGGGAATGAAAAAAAAGACCAAACGGACTTATGATTGGTCAGAAACGAGTATCGCTTGGCGTTGTCGGAATTATTTATGAGGCAAGACCAAACGTGACAGCTGATGCTTTTGCCCTTTGCTTTAAGACTGGAAATGTTGTGATTTTGAAGGGTGGCAGTGATGCGATTCATTCCAATATTGCAATCGTGGAGATAATCCGCAAAAGCACTTGTAAAAGAGGGACTTCCAGAGCAGGTAATTGCTTTGATCGAGGATACATCGAGAGAGACAGCAGCAGCCTTTATGAAAATGAATGAATATGTGGATGTACTGATTCCAAGAGGCGGAGCAGGGCTGATCAAAGCTGTTGTAAATCAGGCAACAATCCCGGTCATTGAAACAGGAACCGGAAACTGTCATATTTTTGTGGATGAGACCGCTGATTTTGATATGGCAATGGATATTATATTAAATGCCAAGACACAGAGGATTGGTGTGTGCAATGCCTGTGAGTCGCTTGTCATCCATGAAAAATTGCAGATACATTTCTGCCGGAATTAATAAAGCGTCTTGCAGAGAAGAACGTGGAAGTCCATGGAGACGAAAAAGTGATGCAGATTGCAGGTGAAGGCTGCATGAAAAGGGAATTGCTTGTTCCTGCAACTGAGGAAGACTGGGGAGAGAGTATTTGGATTACAAACTTTCTGCGAAGACAGTTTCCTCCATTGATGAGGCTATTGCCCATATCAATCAATACAACACAGGCCATTCCGAGGCAATCATCACAAACAAGTATTCCAATGCGGAGAAGTTCTTAAATGAGATTGATGCAACATGTGTTTATGTGAATGCCTCGACACGTTTTACGGACGGATTTGAGTTCGGATTTGGTGCGGAGATTGGAATTTCCACACAGAAGCTCCATGCGAGAGGACCGATGGGACTGATCGCCCTGACCAGCACAAAATATATTATTTACGGGAATGGACAGATCCGGAAATAAATGATAAAATACTGACTTGCGGTATGTTCTATAAAAAACAGAACATATGTTTGCTAAAGCGATAAAAAGTATGCTATAATTTAAGAAAAGATAGGATAATACAATGAAAGAAAAAGAGAAACATTACCATTATTGATAAAAAGCAGATTCCTTCCGAGGAGCCGGCAAGACAGTATTATTTCATGGATATTGCAAAAAAATATGTGGCAGAGTTAGCAGAGCAGAAGGGGCACCGCTCACATTCTGTGTGACGACGTTCGGGTGTCAGATGAATGCCAGGGATTCCGAGAAATTAGTCGGTATCTGGAAAAAATCGGTTATGTGGAGCACCGGATGAAAAGGCCGATTTTGTCATTTATAATACCTGTACTGTTCGTTGAGAATGCCAATAATAAGGTTTACGGCAGACTTGGCTATTTACAAGGCTTTAAGAAAAAAGAACCCATATATGATGATCGGACTCTGCGGATGTATGATGCAGGAGCCAACCGTTGTTGAAAAAGATACAGAACAGTTATCGGTTTGTGGATCTGATTTTTGGAACCCACAATATTTATAAATTTGCAGAACTGATCGTGACAGCACTGGAGTCTGATTCCATGACCATTGATATCTGGAAAGATACTGACAAGATCGTGGAAGACCTTCCGGTAGAGCGGAAGTATTCCTTTAAATCCGGTGTGAATATCATGTTTGGCTGCAATAATTTCTGTAGCTACTGTATCGTTCCTTACGTGCGTGGACGTGAGCGAAGCCGTGAGCCGAAAGAAATCGTGCGTGAGATCGAACATTTAGTGCAGGACGGCGTTGTGGAGGTTATGCTTTGCTGGGACAGAATGTCAATTCCTATGGAAAGAATCTGGAGCATCCGATGACATTTGCACAGCTTCTTCAGGAGATTGAAAAAATCGAGGGACTGGAGAGAATCCGTTTCATGACTTCCCATCCGAAGGATTTATCGGATGAACTGATCGAAGTGATGAAGAATTCCAAAAAAATCTGCAATCACCTTCATTTGCCATTGCAGTCTGGAAAGGCCGCATTTTAAAAAATCATGAACCGTCATTATGACAAGGAACATTATCTGGAATTAGTGGATAAGATCAGGGCGGCAGTGCCGGATATTGCACTTACAACCGATATTATCGTAGGTTTCCGGGAGAGACCGAGGAAGATTTTGAGGAGACGATGGATGTTGTGCGCAGAGTCCGCTATGACAGTGCGTTTACGTTTATATATTCCAAGAGAACCGGGACACCGGCAGCGACAATGGATGACCAGATTCCGGAAGAGGCGATCAAGAACGATTTGACCGTCTCTTTGCATGAGGTTCAGACAATTTCTGCTGAGAAAGCGGGAAAACTTACAGGTCAGACACTTCCGGTATTAGTTGAGGAAGTGAACGGACAGGATACATCTCTTGTCACCGGAAAACTGACTAATAATTCAACGGTACATTTCCCGGGAACGGCGGACATGATTGGAACGATTCAGAATGTTGTGCTTGAGGAATGTAAAGGATTCTATTACATTGGCAGACTTGCTTAATGATTCGTGAAAGCAGGATAAAAAAGGATGTATGCATATATAAAGGAACATTAGAAGAGACAGGCGAAGATTATATCGTGGTCGAGGCTGGCGGGATCGGGTATCAGATCTTTACGACCGGTCAGACCTTTCAGTATCTTCCGTCCATGGGGGAAGAGGTAAAAGTTTATACTTATCTGCATGTGCGGGAGGATGCGATGATCTTATTTGGATTTCTCACCAAGGATGATCTGTTTGTGTTCAGACTCCTGCTTGGAGTGAGCGGAATGGACCGAAGGGCGCACTTGCGATCCTCTCTGTCATGACGACCGATGATCTGCGGTTTGCTGTGCTTGGCGATGATGCAAAAGCGATTGCAAAGAAGCACCGGGAGTCGGTACAAAGACGGCGCAGAGACTGATTCTGGAATTAAAAGATAAAATGAGCCTTGAGGATGCGTTTGAACAGAAGTTTGCGAAGAATGACAACCCGGTTCAAAACAAAGCCAAAGGACCAAGAATGAGGCTATCGAGGCACTGGTTGCGCTGGGTTATTCCTCCTCAGAGGCATTAAAAAGCATTAAACGGTATTGAGATTACAGATGATACCGATGTGGAAGACATCTTAAAGGCTGGCATTGAAAAAATATGGCTTTTTATAAAAAGGACAGGTAACATGGAAAAGAGAGTAATTTCCACTCAGGTTCAGGATGAGGATATTAAAATTGAAAAAATCTAAGACCGCAGACGTTAGACGATTACATTGGGCAGCAGAAAGCCAAGAAGAATTTAAAGGTTTATATCGAAGCGGCAAAACAGCGTGGAGAGTCTTTAGACCATGTACTGTTTTATGGACCACCGGGACTTGGCAAAGACAACGTTGCAGGGCTTATTGCAAATGAGATGGGAACTCACATGAAGATCACCTCGGGACCTGCAATTGCAAAGCCGGGAGAGATGGCGGCGATCCTGAATAACCTTGCAGAAGGTGACATTTTGTTTGTGGACGAGATACACAGGCTGAACCGTCAGGTGGAGGAGGTGCTATATCCGGCCATGGAGGATTACGTGATCGATATTATGATTGGTAAAGGTGCACAGCTCGTGCAATCCGCCTTGACCTGCCCAAATTTACACTGGTTGGTGCAACCACAAGGGCGGGACTTTTGTCTGCACCGCTCCGGGATAGTTTCGGTGTGGTACATCATCTTGAGTTTTACACGGTGGATGAATTGAAAACCATTATTATCCAGTCGGCACAGGTACTGGATGTGGAAATTGATGAAAAGGCGCCTACGAGCTCGCAAGACGATCAAGAGGAACACCGCGACTGGCGAACCGTCTTTTAAAGCGTGTCCGGGATTTCGCAGAAGTGAAATATGACGGAAGGATCACAAAAGATGTTGCGTCGTTTGCGCTGATCTTTGAGGTCGATAAGATGGGACTGGATCAGAACGACAGGAACATCCTATCCTGACAATTATTGACAAGTTTGACGGCGGTCCGGTGGGACTGGACACACTGGCAGCTTCCCTTGGGGAGGATTCCGGAACGATCGAAGATGTTTACGAGCCGTATCTTGTCCAGAACGGATTTTGTGATCCGGACACCAAAGGGCGAATGGTAACAGATCTTGCCTATCAGCATTTTGGAATTGAAAAATTGCAAGTTGTTATTGCTTGTCAATATCTTGCTTATATAATATATAACATATACTATGACACGTAAATTGAAAAGGCAAAAGCCTGCCGGGAGGAGATCGTTATGTCTGAGAAGTCCAGTGCTGAAGTGATCATTGGCGGTAAAGTTTATACTTTAAGCGGCTATGAAGGAGAAGAATATCTGCAGAAGGTAGCAGTCTTATATCAACAATAAAATCAATGAGTTTGATTCCATGGAAGACTATCGGAGATTTCCGACGGATATGAAAGAACTCTGTTACAGCTGAATATTGCGGATGATTATTTTAAAGCAAAGGCACAGGTGGAGAAGTTAGAACAGGATATTGAGATGAAGGATCGTGAGATTTACAATCTGAAAGCATGATTTGATCTCAAACCAGATTAAAACCGAGAGCGATGAGAAGACTCTGACAGAATTGCAGGCTGAGAATAAAGAACTTCTGTTGAGCAAAGCCAAATTAGAGGCAGATTGCGAACAAAGAACTTCTGTTAAACAAAACAAAACTGGAGGCTTCTGTAGAGGATGCCCTGCTTGAAAAGTTCCTGGTGCAAAAAGCACGGAGAAGAAAAGAACGCAAAAAAGAAGAATAGATACGGGGACGATTTTATTCGTCCTTTTTCCTTATAGACAATGTTCAGGTTTGAAAATAAACAGGTGAAAAGATGAAAAAAAATCATTAGAATTACTTAGCACCGGCCGGTTCGTATGATATTTTCAGGGCGGTACTAAATGCAGGGGCAGACGCTGTGTACGTGGGTGGCGGACAGTTCGGCGCCAGGGCGTATGCCAATAATTTTTCCGAGGAAGAACTGCTGCGTGCAATTGACGAAGCGCATATACATGGAAAACAACTCTATCTTACCGTAAATACGCTGTTGAAAGAAGAAGAGTTAGAAGCTCAGTTATATGACGTATCTGCGCCCATATTATGAGCAGGGATTAGATGCAGTCATTATTCAGGATATGGGGGCTTTTCAGTTTATCCGTGAGTATTTTCCGAAAATGGATATTCACACAAGTACCCAGATGACTATCTGTAACCGTTATGGCGCAGAAATGATGAAAGAGCTTGGCGCAACAAGAGTCGTGACAGCGCGTGAGATGTCGTTTGCGGAGATCAGGGATATTGCAGATCATGTGGATATCGAGATCGAAAGTTTTGTGCATGGAGCATTGTGTTACTGTTATTCCGGACAGTGTCTGTTTAGCAGTATGCTTGGAGGAAGAAGTGGAAACCGCGGCAGATGTGCGCAGCCATGCAGGCTTCCCTATGAAGTTTACGATGCGAAGCGGAAAAAATTGCCTGTGAGCCATTTGTGTTAAGCCCGAAAGATCTCTGCACGATCGAGGATATCCCAAAGCTTGCAGAGAGCGGTATTTTCTCGTTTAAAATCGAAGGCAGAATGAAACAGGCAGAATATGCTGCCGGTGTTGTGTCTGTCTATCGCAGATATATAGATCGATATTTCGAATATGGGGCGAAAGACTATCATGTATCCAAAGAGGATATGCAAAAGCTTTATGACTTTGGAAACCGGAGTGGTTTTACGAAGGGTTATTATGAGAAACATAATGGAAAAGATATGATTACGTTCCAGAAACCAAACCATGCAAAAGGAAATGAAGCGCTTCAGGAGAAAGTCAGGGAAGATTTCTGCCGTGGTGAAATAAAAGAAAAAATCAATGGAAATTTAATATTATCCCAAGATTCGTCTGCTATACTGGACGTGACAATGGGCGATCTTCGTTATACAGCATGCGGTGATGTGGTACAGCCTGCATTAAAAGCAGCCATTTATCCATGGAAAAGGTACGTGAGAACATGGAGAAAACAGGAAACACACCGTTTGAGTTTGAGAATCTTACCATTGCGATGAGGGATGCCATTTTCCTTCCGATGAAATCCTTAAACCAGCTCAGAAGAGATGCGTTAGAAGGACTGGAAAAGCTTTGTGGGAACAGTTCCGCAGGGAGGTGGAACAGGTGGATTATGCCGGAATGAAGGCGCAGGAGAAAGTACAGCCGGTACACCAGAGAAATATTTGTCTGCTCTGACAGAGCAGAGATGTCAGTTACAGCCGCTTTTGGAGAATGAACTGGTTTCTGATATTTATCTGAATCAGGCCTGCTACCGCAGAAAGGATTTGTGGGAAGAATTAAAAAGAGGATGCTTGCAAAATTCACGCGGCGGGGAAAAAGGCATATTATGTGTTTCCATCTGTTTTTCGGAAAAATACCTCGGATTTTTATCTGGGATCCCTGAAAAAACTGAACGGCTGTTCTGTGGATGGAGTGGTGGTAAAGAGTCTGGATGCAGTCTGGTTTGTACACAGGTATCTGCCGCAGATGCCAATGATCCTGGATCAGGGGCTTTATACTTACAATCACAGGGCACAGGAAATATTGCGTGAGTTTTGTCCAATCCGTATGACGGCACCTTACGAATTAAATCGTGGAGAACTGAAAAAGAGGGATAATGCAGACAGCGAGGTGGTACTTTATGGATATCTCCCCGCTGATGACATCGGCGCAGTGTGTGCATGCCAATACCGGAAAATGTGATACGACATCTGTAGTGACATATTTAAAAGACCGTTATGGAAAATTTTTCCCGGTCAAAAATAACTGTATGGAATGTTATAATACCATTTATAATACGACGCCACTGATGCTGTTTGGCTATGGGAAAGAGCTGCAAAAAGCAGATTTTTCCAGCTTCAGACTGAACTTTACGGTGGAGAGTGAGGAGGAAGTGCGGCAGATCCTTGCGATTTATGAGACTGTATTTTATGAGGGAAGAAAAACCTCACAGATGTGTACCGGGGGAGTATACCAATGGTCATTATAAAAGAGGAGTAGAGTAAAACATGACGAATCTTATCATAGAAATATCAAAATATTTCATGATTTTTATGTTTGCTTTTATACGTACGAGTGCTTTGCGGCATTTCGTCAGAAAATCAAACCGGAACAAAGAGAACATATTTTAAGCAGACAGTGCGCAGCAATCTTTCTGATCCACTTTGATGCCTTTGCGGTGATTTATCTGGTGACGGATGATATCAGTATGCTGATTTTTTTATGCGGCGCAGGCGGTACTTCTGGCGATGATACAGACCTGTTATCAATTGTTTTACAGCAGATCATCGAGACTTTGACGAACAATCTGTGCATGCTTTTGACGATTGGGTTTATCATGCTGACAAGGCTTTCTTTTGACAGCGCCAGAAAACAATATTTTATAGCACTGGTGTCGATGATATTTTCGCTCATCATCCCGGTATTGATCAACAGGGTTGGATTTGTGCGGAAATTATACTGGTTATTTGCAATCGTTGGGATCCTGGCGCTTTTGGTTGTGACGATCGCCGGAAATACAAGTTATGGAGCTAAAATTTCGCTCTCCATTGCAGGAATTTCGATCCAGCCGAGTGAGTTCGTAAAAATTTTATTTGTATTTTTTGTGGCGGGCATGTTATATCAGGATACTTCTTTTCAACGTGTGTGTGTGACAACGGTGATCGCTGCAATCCATGTGCTGATCCTTGTGGCATCCCGCGACCTCGGTGCAGCACTGTTGTTTTTCGTGACTTATGTGGTCATGCTTTATGTTGCAACGAAAAAAGTGCTTTATTTTGCGGGCGGACTTGCCGCCGGAAGTGCAGCTTCTGTGGTGGCTTACCATCTTTTTTCCCATATCCGGGTGAGGGTGAGAGCGTGGCAGAATCCGCTGGCATATATCGATAAGGAGGATACCAGATCTCACAGTCACTGTTTGCCATTGGAACAGGCGGATGGTTTGGAATGGGATTATATCAGGGGCTGCCGGATAAAATACCGGTCGTAAAACAGGATTTTATTTTTTCGGCAATCTCAGAGGAACTTGGCGGTATTTTTGCACTGTGCCTGATCATGGTATGTTTTAGCTGCTTTCTGATGTTTTTAAATATTGCGATGCAGATGAAAGATCAGTTTTATAAACTTGTGGCACTCGGACTTGGAACGATTTATGCATTTCAGGTATTCCTGACGATCGGAGGCGTCACAAAGTTTATTCCGTCTACCGGAGTGACGCTTCCGCTTGTGAGTTACGGAGGAAGTTCCCTGTTAAGTTCTATGATCATTTTTGCAGTGATTCAGGGATTGTATATTTTGAGACAGGATGAAGGAGAGATAAATGCGTCTAAAAGCAGGAAAAACAGACAAAACAGAAAAAAGACAACCGGATTCGAAAACGCAGACATCGAAAAACTCTCGTAAAAACAACCGGGAATTTACGGTCATTACCTATGCAGTTCTTGTACTTTTTGTCTGCATGATGGGATATTTTGCATATTTCCAGTTTGTAAAAAGTGAAGATTTTATCAATAGTCCTTATAATAAAAGACAGGATCTTTTTGCAAGGAAGGTGACGCGCGGCGAAATTATTTCTGCCGATGGCCACATACTCGCAGAAACGATCACAGATACGGATGGGACAGAGACAAGATATTATCCGTATGCCAATATGTTTGCGCATGTCGTTGGTTTCTCTACCAACGGAAAGTCCGGACTGGAATCGATTGCCAATTTTAACCTGCTGCGCTCCCACACGATGACTTTGGAGAAAGTGGTCAATGAACTTCAGGGAGAGAAGAACATTGGTGACAATGTGGTGACAACGTTAAATTATGATCTGCAGGATACGGCATGCGAGGCATTAGGAAAATATGATGGAGCCATTGTCGTGATGGAGCCATCGACCGGGAAAATACTTGCCATGGTGTCAAAACCGGATTACGATCCAAATAATATCGCAGAAGACTGGGATGAACTGACAGCAGAAGACAGTGAGAGCTCTGTCTTTGCTAAACCGTGCGACGCAGGGACTTTATCCGCCGGGATCTGTGTTTAAAATTTTTACGACATTGGAATATGTACATGAAAACAGTGATTATGAAGATTACTCCTTTGACTGCAATGGTAAATTCACAGAGGGGAATTCTGTCATTCACTGTTACAAAAACAAGCGACACGGACAGGAAGATCTGATCGGCTCATTTGCCGATTCCTGTAATTCTTCGTTTGCATCGTTAGGTCTTACTCTGAATCCGGATTCTTTTACAGAGCTGTGTGACAGCTTGCTCTTTAATACGAGCCTTCCACTCAGGTTTGAATCCTCAAAGAGCAGTTTCTCGCTGGATGCGGATGCAGATGTGTCTACGGTGTTAGAGACGTCTATCGGGCAGGGAAAAACGCTGGTGACACCGATGCATATGGCGCTTGTTGTGTCAGCAATCGCCAATGACGGAGTACTCATGAACCCTTATCTGATCGATCACACGGAAAATTATAATGGTATCGTGGTTGATGCATATGAACCGACAGAATATGGAACACTTTTGTCAGCGGAGGATGCGTCTTTAATGCAGACCTTTTATGAGAGAAGTTGTGGAGGATGGAACAGGAGAACGTCTCTCGGGGCAGAGTTATACTGCCGCGGGAAAAACAGGAACGGCAGAGTTTTCAACGTCCTCAAAGGCTTCCCATGCATGGTTTGTGGGTTATGCCCACCGTGAGGACAAGGAAGATATCGCAGTTGCGGTTATCGTGGAGGATTCCGGATCAGGCAGTGAGTATGCGGTTCCGATCGCAAAAAAGATTTTTGATGCATATTATCAGTAAACGGGGCAGGAAAGATATTTCAGTATTGGTTGCATGAAAAAACGAAAAAGTATTATACTTATAACAAAAAAACCACATCAGGAGGTATTGCAATGATTGAGGCAACAAGCTGTGGAGGTGTGGTAATATTCCGTGGTAAGATACTTCTCTTATATAAAATTATAAGAATAAATATGAGGGCTGGGTGCTGCCGAAAGGAACCGTGGAAGATGGGGAAGAATTCAGGGATACTGCAACTCGTGAAGTGTTAGAAGAGACAGGAGCGGCGGCAAGTATCATTAAGTATATTGGAAAGAGCCAGTATACGTTTACCGTGCCGGAGGATACCGTGGAGAAGGAAGTACACTGGTATCTGATGATGGCAGACAGTTATTACAGCAAACCACAGCGTGAAGAATATTTTGTCGATTCCGGATATTACAAATATCATGAGGCTTATCATCTGCTCAAATTTGCGAATGAGAAGCAGATTTTAGAGAAAGCTTATAATGAATATCTGGAGTTGAAGAAAAACAATTTGTGGGGCAGCCACAAGTACTTTTAATGTGAGGATTCGCATGAAATGGTATGACGATTTATACGTAGGTGGGAGCATCGTACATAAGACAAATAAGATCAAATGGAAAATTCGTCATAATGCAGGGCAGATTAATATTTACGTGATCACTTTGGCATCAGGTGAGAAGAATTTATTAGATATCATTCCTTCGCATGAACTGCTGCAAAAGGGCTACCCGAAGAAGCAGTTATATGTTATTGGATTGGCAAAAGGATATGATGAGGCAGTGGAAGTCGCTGCGTCTGTGATCGATGAAGTTTACCGCCAGACCGGGGCATTCGAGGTGGCTTCATATCTCAGGGAAAAAGGAGGAGAAAAGCAGAATGACCACCGTGTTACTCACAATCTTAAAAATCATTGGGATTGTCTTTGCTGGTGATTCTTGGAATCATGCTTTTTCTGCTGGCAGTCTTATTGTTTGTACCGGTACGTTATTCCGTGAAAGGAACAGTCGATAACAATATTACCGCAGAGGGCAAAATAAGCTGGTTATGTTCGATATTCCGATATGATTTTACGTTTCAGGAGCAGGACTTGAACGGCGAAGTCCGGATATTTGGCTTTCGTCCGAAGAAAAAAGAGAGTATCGGAAGAAGAGCTGGAGGAGGAAGCTGTTCCTGAAGTAAAAGACGGGGTGGAAGAGGTTGTTTCTGATCTTGTTTCCGCTGCCGGGGAAGAAGATAAATCGGAGAAAACTCCGATTAAGCCAGAGCAGGATCAAGAGGTAGATTCTCACAAGGGTAAGCAGAACAGAAAATCATCCGATAAAAATTCCCGACCATCCGGAAAAATATTTTCATGCGGATGTGGGATAAAATAAAAAGCTTCATGAAAAAAATCAAGCATTTTTTCATTGGCATACAAAGAGGCTGATCAGTTTCAAAGAGTTCGTGGTAAAAGTCAAAGAGATTGTGACGGACACGAAAAATCAGTATGCTGTGAGGCGATTGTGGGAAGAATTATTATATCTGCTCAAACATTTTGGCTTTCGGAAAATCCATACAGAACTGACGTTTGCGCTGGCTGATCCGGCGCTTACCGGACAGGTGTTAGGTATTTTGTGCATGATGCCTTTTTGTATCAGTATGACTTTCATATATTCCCTGATTTTGAGTCTGAATCATATTATATCAGGGGCAGTTATGATATGAAGGGCAGAATCCAATTGATCTTCCTGCTGATCACGTTTATTCGAATTGTGGCAGATAAGGATCTGAGGTGTTTTTTGAAAAAATACTGGATAAGAGATAAACAGTTTCGGAAGAACGAAACGTTTATGCAGAGATCAGTAACGGTGAAGATACCGGACAGACAAAAACATAATATTTTATCATTACAAATAGAACAAAAATAGAAAGGTGGCAGTAACAATGGGAGACAATAGTTTTCATACAACAGTAGAATCTTTATTCAAGGGAATGGACAGTTTTATTACAACAAAACGGTGGTTGGTGATGCAATCCATATCGGTGATACCATTATTTTACCATTGGTGGATGTTTCCTTTGGCGTGGCAGCCGGAGCGTTCAGCCAGGAGAAGAAAAACAATGGTGCCGGTGGTATGGGCGGAAAGATCACACCGAGCGCTGTGTTAGTGATCCAGAATGGAACAACCAAGCTTGTCAACATCAAAAATCAGGATGGACTTACGAAAGTGCTGGATATGGTGCCGGACTTTGTGAACAAATTCACATCAAAAGGTGAGAAAGAGAATGTTGTGGAAGAATCAGAAGATGATTCAGTTGCAAAGAAAACAGCAGCAAAAAGAGATGGAGCAGATTTTAAGTGATTCTGTCAATAAAGAGGAATAATTTTAATGGATTTTCAAACATTAGGTGTTTTGTTATATCGTACACGAGAGAAAAAACTTAAGTTTATTGGATGTGTGCTCGGGGATTTGTTCGCAGTCGACTTTGTCGCGCGTTGAACAGGGAAGCAGGAATTAGATTCGCTTACAAGTGAAATGCTGCTTGGCAGAATCGGACGTGAAGTTACACGCTTTGAATTGATTTTAAATGCGGAAGATTATTATCTGAATCAATTGCGAATTGAAATTAATGAGAATATTGAAGAAAAAATTATATAAAGGCAAAAGAAAAAATTAATTTATACAGACAACATATGCCAGCAGAGGGAAAAGTACATGAACAATTTTGCTGTTATATGGAGTGCCGGATATTAATTGCTCAAAATGAAATAACAGAGAAACTTTCAGCATTGCTATTGCGGGCGATACGTTATACGATACCAGACTATTTATTGGAAAATTGTGTCAGCAGAAGGTTGTATAGTCCTGTTGAAATAGAATTGATTCGTATGCATATAACATATAATGACCGAAAATGCGAATGTAATGAAGTGGAATTATTTTTTAATTATGGATTTTGTGACAGAGTTTTATAGTTTAAAACAACAGGAAAAAATAGAAATTCCACTTCTGGTAGATTGTGTAAAATATGAGATTGCATTAGAAAAAATATAATAGGGCATTAGCATCAATAGAAAGAGCATTGGACATTATTTCAGTGGGTCGGAGTATGCAATATGTTGGCGAATTGCATTTCTTAAAAGCACAGGTGTTGAGTTGTGTCCAGAATAGTATAGATAAGAATCGTGAATGGCAAGATGAATGTAAAAGAGAATGTTTTATGGCATATGTTGTTTTTGGCGTTATGGGGAAGAAAGAAGAAAAAGAAGAAATCTACAAATACTGTTTGGAGAAATTAAATTGGCAAATTACAGAGCAAATGATGTTATCAGATTGACAAGAAAAGCAGTGGGACTTTCGCAGGAAGCTATAAGTGAGGGCATCTGCTCAGTGGAAACTTTTCTAGAATTGAAAGAGGAAAAACGAAGATAAAGGGTGACACTTATAAAAAAAAATTATGGAGCGTCTGGAACGAAACACAGACAAGTTCTATGCAGTGTGTAGTGGGAAGATGTTGATCTGCTGGATGATGTGGTCGCAATTGAAAATGCGATTGCAAAGTTTGATTATCAGCTTGCTGATTCGATTTTGGGGAATGTGAGGGAGAACATTGGAGATACACCGGAAAATAAACAGTATGTAGAGGGCATAAAAGCGATTATTGATCATGGGAATGGAAAAATAAGCGCTGAGACAGAAAAATTATATCTGGAGCATGCATTGATGCTGACAGTACCGGATTATAAAATTTTTTACATAAAAGTTGTGCTGAAGTATATCCCTATACAGAGCATGAAATAATTATTCTTATGAATATTGCGGCATGTAATGCCAGAACAGGCAATCCGGAGGGCGAGATCCAAATTTATAATATGCTGTTGAAGTGTTTTCAGAATGGTTATATCAGTGGTGAAAAATGTATTCAATTAAAAATTACAATTTTACGTAATCTGGCATATGCATTAGGAAGAAAAGAAACGTATCATGCTGCAATTAAAATGACTGAATGTGTAAAAAAAAATTGTCCTTAAAATATGATTATGGGTATAAATTATGTATCGCAATTAATGATATGAGCTGGATTTATAGAAATTTATATGAAAATGAATTACAAGAAGAATATTATAATATTGGAAAACAGCAGTATCGCCAGGCGTATTATCTTGCGTTGGCACGCAAGGATAACATCTTGGCAGAAAAACTGAAAAATGGATATCAGAGGTTTTATCAGTCTGATATTGAGATTGTTTAGGCTATTTCATTTATATCAACATCATTTTCGATACGAGTTGGACAGGGAATATCTTCATATTTTTTTTGAAGAAAATGATAACAAGATATTAAGTGAAAATAGTGTAAAGACAAAGTGTAAATATTAATTTTTGAAATTTTTTCATTTAACATGTTCTCCTTTGTGTATTAAATTTTTACTAATATTAACGCTGATAATTGTGGGTTACTACGTCAGAATTGGAAAATATATTTTTTTCCAGTTCTGACGTGTTTTTTCTCACATGTTAAGCTTAACAAATAAAAAAGGAGGTAGCAGAATGAAGATTTTAAATGAGGTCATCAAAGAAAAACCTGATTCAAAACATATAGATTTGTGTTGCAATGGTGTACAGTTTTAATAAAAAGAAGGGATTCTAATATATTGAATCCCTTTAAAAATTTTGGGAGCAATAAAAAAATGAAAAGAATCTTTTTAATTATAGATTTGAATATGAAAATCAAAAATACATTTTTAATACTAATAACAACGGTTTAATACAAATAAACAATGACATATTTACGGAAGAAGAAAGAGAATATTTAAGAGTAAACCGATTTTGGGTTGATGATAATGAAGATGAGATTGCATTGCTTGAAAGAGAAAATAAATCATAATATTCAAAAGAGACAGAAAGAGTTAGAACTTACAATTGCACTAACTAATTATTGTAATTTCTCATGTGTATATTGTTATCAGAATAAAAATGAAAAATTGATGACTACAGAAGTTGCAAACATGATTATAGAAAAAGATTGACAGAATTTTAAATGATAACATATTTGAGGGATTAATATTCATTATTTTGGTGGAGAACCGTTGTTAAATATACTGTTTTAATTTATTTGGATGAAAATATTAAAAAGATTACAGATAAAATTGGAATTGTGTATAAGGCATTTTTAACTACTAATGGTTCAATGTTAAGTAAAGAATTATTACAAAAAGTAAAGTTTTCGTCAATACAGCTTACGTTTGACGGACTTGAAAAAAACACATGATAGACTTAGAGTGTCCGACCATTTCCATTTTAAAGAGGAGATTGAACTTATTGAGAATATAATGAATTTCTCACAAGCAAAAAAGTTTTGCTTCGGACTAATATTTGCAAAGAAAATAAAGATGAAATCATAGCATTACATAAATATATATTTGAGAAGTTTGGTAATGAAAGAATTGAAATTAATCCAAATCGTACAATTAAATATCATCAAGATGATTCATTTGAAATGCTTTCTGT
>VOFB01000536.1_pt1 | contig 26000 bp, 29 predicted proteins | sample 5384141 | NCBI WGS metagenome assembly VOFB01 (sample SAMN12384721, study PRJNA508395) | human gut metagenome | isolation source: healthy gut A | host: Homo sapiens | reverse complement strand
CTTTAATTATAGTCATTCATTGCCTGTTCGATTTTTCCATCGACAATCAGTTCTACCGCAGATACCGCATCTAAAAATGCTTCCTCTGCCAGTTTCCGGTCTGCCTTATCCATATGGCCAAGGACATGGTCTGCCAAATCCCAGCCCTGTGGTTTCTCACCGACACCTACCTTAATCCTAGCAAACTGCTCTGTTCCCACCTGCGCAATGATATTTTTAATTCCATTGTGTCCGCCGGCACTGCCTTTTTTACGAATCCGTATTCTTCCCGGTGCCAGGCTGATATCATCAAAAATCACTAACAGTTCACTGGCCGGATCCACTTTATAGAAATTTACTGCTTCAGCGATGCTTTCTCCGCTTAAGTTCATAAAAGTCTGTGGCTTCACCAGAACAACTTTTTCACTTCCGATCATTCCTTTGCCGCAGATTGCTTTATACTTTTTTTCGTCCATCCTTATATTATATTTTTCTGCCAGTACATCCATGACATCAAAGCCAACATTATGTCTGGTATGTTCATATTTCTTTCCAGGATTTCCAAGTCCCGCTATAATGTACATTCTTTCTTCCTTCTTCTGATGATTTCTGCAGCTGATTCTAACTGCTTCTGGTCATTTACTCCATTGATGTCTTCCGGGCTTTCCAGTGCAAATGCATCTACACGAAGTCCTTTATCCTTTAATATCGTAAGCGTATCCGGCAGATAATATTCACCCTGTGCATTATTCGGCTGAATCTTATCCAATGCCTGTGATAATTCCCAGGTATTAAATACATACATTCGGGGAACTCATTTTTACAACTTTGGCGGGTGTAAAATTTTATATTTTAGTTTTATGTCTGAATTTGTCATCCTTTTTTTTTTCCAAAAAAGATGACATTTGCCAAATAAATGGATGTTTAATAGATTTTGAAAAAAATTTTTATCGGTTTGACAATACTGGAAAAACCTCAATGTATCCCGGCACTTTATGCCTTGTTTATTCGCCATACACATTTGAAAAAATTATTCTGTGTTATTTTGTCATTCTGGCATTTTACGAAATAATTCATGTAATTGTTCAAAAAGAGCATATAAAAGGCTTCACATTTCTGGGAAGCCTGCTCGGCTGAATTATTCTATGATACAGCACATTACATTTTAAAATATTTTCATTCTGGTATCTGAGCGAATATCAAAATTCGCGCCTATCAGCAGCCCCAGTTTTGAGATGAACCGCCCACCGTCAATGGTGTTCATAACCTGAATTCTTCATCTTGCGCAAATACCGAAGCTTTCAATTTTGTTTTCAACTTTGGAAGTAAATTAGAAAATCTTAGTTATGTTACCTTCACGCCGCCTTTCTCTGATGTTCTGCCACGGATGGCAGAACGTAATATGAATCTACTGTTGCAATATTGCTCCAGTAATCTTCCATTTTATATCCATAAATTCGTTTCATATTCTTATAACGAATCAGAATATCTGTAACGAAGTCCCATCTGTCTTCCTGACCGCTCCGCTCTAACATTTCAATCAGCTGTCTTCTGCGGATGATATAAATACCGGTAGAAATTGTATTAGAGCTGGATACCATAGGTTTCTCTTCAAACTCTGTGATTCTGGATTCTTCATTCATGCGGATTACACCAAAGCGGCTGATATCTGCGCCTTCCGGCATATCCTTGCACACAACAGTTATATCAGCTTTCTTCTCAATATGGTAATCCAATACCTTATTGTAATCCAGCTTGTATACACAATCACCACCTGTAATAATTACATATGGCTCATGACGTTTTTTCAAGAAATCAATGTTCTGGTACATTGCATCTGCAGTTCCTCTGTACCACCAGCTGTTGTCAGCGGTTACGGTAGGAGTGAAGGTATAAAGACCTCCCTGTTTTCTTCCAAAATCCCACCATTTGGATGAACTTAAATGTTCATTTAAAGAACGTGCATTATACTGAGTCAGCACTGCAACGGTCTGAATATGTGAGTTGCTCATATTACTCAATGCAAAATCAATGCATCGGTAGCTTCCGCCGATTGGCATTGCTGCAATTGCACGCTTGCTGGAAAGTTCCTGCATACGATGATTGTTTCCACCTGCTAAAATTAATCCTAATGCCTTCATATTCTGTCACCTTCCTTAATAATAGCTCCACCGCCTGCTAACATTCCATCTGGATAATCTGACGGTTCCGTCACTCCGGAAATCGCTGTATTTTTTCCAATTGAAACTCCGTCTGGTATTACAGAATCTTCTCCGATAGTAACCAGATCAGATGCATATACTTTTTCATTCAATGTGCTTGGTGCATACTCGCCTACGCCTAAGTGGCAGTTTGCTCCAACAATGGTCTTATCTGCAATAATGGATTTCTCCACCACAGTATTCTCTCCAATCACACATTCTTTCATGATAATGGAATTGTGTACCACCGCACCCTTTTCAATCCGGACTCCTGCACCAATTACAGAATTCTGCACTTCTCCATAAATTTCAGCACCTTCTCCGATAATGCTGGTATCAACCTTGGACTCTGCTGCAAGATACTGCGGAGCTACATTATCGCTCTTGGTATAAATCTTCCAGTATTCTTCATAAAGGTTAAATTCCGGAATCAGATCAATCAATTCCATATTTGCTTCCCAATAGGAGGAAAGTGTTCCAACATCCTTCCAGTAACCATTGAATTCATAAGCAAATAAACGCTTTCCATTCTCATGGCAGTATGGAATAATATGCTTTCCGAAGTCACAATTACTCTGATCCTTCATAGCAATTAAGCTGTCACGCAATACTTTCCAGTTGAATATGTATATTCCCATGGATGCGAGGTTGCTTCTCGGATGTTCCGGTTTTTCCTCGAACTCTTTAATTTTTTTATTTTCGTCTGTTATAACCACACCAAAACGGCTTGCTTCTTCTATTGGAACAGGCATTGCTGCAATTGTTACATCTGCATTATTTTCCTTATGGAAATCAAGCATCACTTCATAATCCATCTTATAAATATGGTCACCGGATAAGATCAGGACATATTCCGGATTATAGCTCTCCATATAATTCATATTCTGGTAAATTGCATTTGCTGTACCACTATACCACTCACTGTTATTACTTCTCTCATATGGTGGAAGAACCGTTACTCCTCCGTTATTACGGTCTAAGTCCCACGGAATTCCAATTCCAATATGTCTGTTTAATCTCAATGGCTGATACTGTGTCAGCACTCCGACGGTATCAATACCTGAGTTGATGCAGTTGCTCAATGGAAAGTCGATAATACGATACTTTCCTCCAAATGCGACTGCAGGCTTTGCTACACCGGAAGTTAATACTCCAAGACGGCTTCCTTGTCCGCCCGCCAAAAGCATGGCTATCATTTCTTTCTTAATCACGTCATTCACCTCTCGTCATAAAATCAGGTCATTTTGGTATAACAAAAGTATAACACACTGCCCATATGTTGTACAGCATTCTGTATAATTATTTTATCTTTTTTCGCATATTTTAGTCATTTTAGACAATTTTTGAACATTTCTTGTCATTTTTACAAAATCACCTCCATTATTTTGCATTCTTTTTTCCCGACAGACAAAATAGATTTGCAAATTCCCTGCATATGGTTATAATATAGGAAGTAAAAATTTTTCTCAAGAAACGAAATTATAAGTCAGGCAGGTAAAGAATTATGTATTCATTAAATTTTGAAGAACCTATTCATGTACATTTTATCGGTATTGGTGGTATCAGTATGAGTGGTCTTGCAGAAATCTTGCTGGAAGAAGGTTTTACCATTTCCGGTTCTGATGCAAAGCAGTCTGCACTTACCGACAGCCTTGCCAAAAAAGGCGCAACCATTTACATTGGCCAGAAAGCATCTAACTTATCCATCCGTCCTGCACTGGTTGTCTATACTGCTGCCATCCGCGAGGACAATGAGGAATTTAAAGCAGCCGTAGATGCCGGTATTCCAATGCTTTCCCGTGCAGAACTGCTTGGACAGATTATGGATAACTATGAGAAATCCATTGCAGTTGCCGGTACCCATGGAAAAACCACTACCACATCCATGATTTCACAGATTCTTCTTGTTGCAAAGGCTGACCCTACAATCAGTGTTGGTGGTATCTTAGAAGCAATCGGTGGAAATATCCGCGTAGGTGGTTCAGAAGTATTCATTACCGAGGCCTGCGAATATACCAACAGTTTCCTGCATTTTCATCCGAAATACAGTATCATCACCAGTGTGGAAGCTGAGCATCTCGACTTCTTCAAAGATATCGATGATATCCGCCGTTCTTTCCATGAATTTGCCGGAAATACTGCACATGATGGTGTATTAATCATCAACGGCCAGATTGCAGCTTTAGATCAGATTACCAACAATTTGTCCTGTAGCGTCACTACTTATGGTTTACAGTGCTGAAAACGATGACTTTTATCCTGCTAAAAATATCACCTTTAACGAAAAATGCATGCGGCAATACTTTACTGCCATGCACAAAACCGAAGACTTGGAACCGCCCTTCCTTATGTTCCCGGAGGCATAATGTCTCGAATTCACTCGCTGCCATTGCGCTTGCCCTTGATCTTAAAGATCTTCCAAAAGAATGACATTCTTGCAGGGACCTTCTGCTTTCGGCGGTGCAGACGACGTTTCCAGTATAAAGGATGCGTAGATGGCATCACGGTTATCGATGATTATGCACATCATCCGACAGAGATCCGCGCAACATTGACCGCCGCGAAAAATATCCACACAAACGTCTGGTGCTTGTATTCCAGCCACATACTTACTCCAGAACAAAGGCATTTTTAAATGATTTTGCAGAGGTTCTCTCCATGGCAGATGTTGTGGTATTAGCTGATATTTATGCAGCCCGCGAAAAGAATACTTTCGGCATCAGTTCCAGAGATATCGAAGCAAAATTAAAGGAAAAAAGGCACGGATGTCCATTATTTTCCTTCCTTTGAAGAGATCGAGAACTTTTTACTGAAAAATTGTATGAACGGTGACCTGTTGATAACTATGGGGGCCGGAGATATCGTAAACGTGGGTGAACATCTGCTTGGTCGATAAGTTATCCACATTATCCACATTCGATTGGGGAAAACTTCAACCATCGAATGTGGATTTTTTTGTTTACATAAAGTTATCCACTTTTTATGTCAAAAAGCTGTGAGTCCTTGTATTTCCTCACTTTCATGCGTTTTTTTCACCAAATGGCGTTTTTTGGAATCCACTTTTTTATCCACATTATCCACATTTTTGAAAACCCTTGATTTTACTGGGTTTGTTGAGCAAAAAAGACTACTTCTTTTTTTTTCCTATGCTATAATTTGGGACGCAGCTGATTTATAATATTTTTCCGAATTTATGAAAGAAGGTTTCACAATGGCAAATATAACACTTCATAGTGACAGTCAGACCTCTGCCACGAGTGTATCGAATATTTTTATTGATGAATATATGTCTGACGCAAATGGAGAATTTGTAAAGATCTACCTGTACCTGCTGCGTCATGATGAATGCCCCGGATTCCGCTTTTTCGATTTCTTCGATTGCAGATAAATTTGAACACACGGAAAAGGATGTCAAACGCGCCCTAAGTTACTGGGAACGTATGCATCTTTTACGGTTAGAATACTGAGCACAACCTGACCGGTATCTGCCTGATTGACTCTGCATCCAGGGATAAAACCGGCACAGGCGATGATTTTCCGGAAAATGAAACGGCTGCGGAAACACCTGAAGCAGACAGTGTCTCCTCTTTAGAAGACACATATCATTCCCCGGATGACGGCATTTCTTCGGTAAATACAGAATCCTTCCCGCCAAAAAGGGATTACACCCGCGATGAATTAAAACAGTTTCAGGAAAATGACCAGATTGCGGAACTTCTTTTTGTCGCGGAACGTTATCTTGGACGCCCTCTCAGCCAGACGGATATGAATACTTTTTTATTTATATGATGAGCTTTCATTTTCATCGGATCTGATCGCATATCTGGTGGAATATTGTGTCAGCAAAAACCACACCGCATCCGCTACATCGAAAAAGGCCCTTGCCTGGGCAGAAAGCGGCATCCGGACGGTAACCAGCTGCCAAACAGGAGGCAAGATCCACAGTCCGGCTTACTATGCGGTGATGCAGCTCCTTTGGCATTACAGGAAGAAATCTGGTTCCATCCGAGACAGACTATATTGAAAAATGGCGTTCCGAATATGGTTTTTCGATCGATATCATCTGTGCGGCATGTCAGCAGACCATCCAGAGCATCCACCAGCCGAGTTTTCCTGTACATGACAAAATGCTGACCACTGGCGTAAATTAAACGTACATACCATGGAAGATATTGCAAGACGGATGAAACCAGAAGAAGAAAAAAAGAACTGCACCAAACACCGGCACAGGAGGCTCCCAGCCGAAAAACCGTTTTAATAATTTTGAACAGCGTTCCTACGAATATGATGAGCTTGAAAAAATGTTACTGACAACCAATTCAAAACATTGATACCATAGAGTAGTGTGAAAAACATTGTCTTATATAAAACAGGCAAAAATGGAGATTGAATAATTCGCATGCCTCTGACAAATTTTTACGATTCTTATACGGGCATATGATGCCCGACAGTTAAAAAAAACATGACAGGGAAGAACGGACCCGCACAAAAATCCCATGAACGTTCCCGGAGATCGATGATGCCTCTTCGCTGACCTTTCCGTTGCATCCGGCAAAACGTCTCTTAGATGGTGATACAGGCTCTTAATCACCCTGAAAGAACTGAGAAATGCTCCGCCGCAGTGAAAAAAGGATCTTCTGAAAAAAGTCTTTCTGCTGATTATCTGAGCCGGTCTTATGAGTGCCCGGATTGTAAGGACACCGGTTTTATTGGCGGGAAACGCTGCCACTGTTTTACACAGGCTGCGATCGATTTAGTCTATACCCAGTCGAATTTAAAAAGCATCCTGCTCCGTGAGAATTTTTCCACATTTTCTTTTGACTATTATTCTGATAAAGACATAAATCCTGCAACCGGGCTTATCATCCCTTTGGCAACAGCAAAAGATGCCGTTGCAAATGTCATGATTTTATTGATCACTTTGATATACATTTTCCAATCTGTACTTTTACGGAGATACCGGCATCGGAAAGACATTTCTCTCAAACTGTGTTGCAAAAGAGCTGATGGATCACGGTCATTCTGTAATCTACTTTACGGCGTTCCAATTATTTGATATATTAAGCAAAGGTGTGTTTGAAAAAGATGCAGATGCCATCGCCACACACCGGAATATTTTTGACTGCGATCTGCTCATCATTGATGATCTTGGTACCGAACTTGCCAACTCGTTTACCACATCGCGACTATTCCTGTGTCTGAACGAACGTATGCTAAGACAGAAGTCCACGATCATTTCCACCAACCTGAATATGAACCAGGTTGCCGATATTTATTCAGAACGTGTCTTTTCGCAGAATTTCCAGCAATTATACGATGATTAAATTATTTGGTGAAAGATATCCGTATTAAAAAAAGAAGACGCGTATTTCTGCAAAATACATATCCCCCTTCAATTAGAGCATCTATTGAAATACATGTAAACATTTAATTTTTATGGAGGAATCTATTCAAATGTCAAACAGTGAAAGAAACCTAGAAACCCTTCCTACTGGTCTCTCTTGGAATTATTCCATTACAGAGCTGCCAGGAATTAGGAGAAAAAGTTGACAAATACCTTGTCAAATGGAGAGACGAAAGACAGCATCAGCACCAGAATGATGCTTTCATTCAAAGGCTACCAACGTGATTCTTATTTGATCAACGCTCCACATCCCCTCGTTTTGGTTCAGGCGAGGCAAAGGGAATGATCAAAGAAACTGTTCGTGGTTATGACCTTTATCTGATGGTTGACGTTACCAACTACAGCCTTACTTATTCTCTGTGTGGTCAGACAAACCATATGTCCCCAGATGATCATTACCAGGATTTAAAGAGAATTATTGCTGCAATTGGCGGCAAGGCAAGAAGAATTACTGTTATTATCCCATTCCTTTATGAAAGCCGCCAGCATAGAAGAAGCACCAGGAATCTTTGGACTGTGCACTGGCTTTACAGGAACTGGTTGCCATGGGCGTTGACAACATTATTACATTTGATGCACATGATCCTCGTGTCCAGAATGCAATTCCTTTAAAGGGTGGTTTTGAAACTGTTCAGCCTGCATACCAGTTTATCAAAGGTATCTGCAAGAACGTTCCTGACTTACAGATTGATTCTGACCACATGATGATTATCAGCCCGGATGAGGGTGGTACCGGACGTGCAATTTATCTTTCCAGTGTACTTGGTCTGGATATGGGTATGTTCTACAAACGTCGTGATTACAGCAGAATTGTCGACGGACGTAACCCTATTGTCGCACATGAATTTTTAGGTTCTTCCGTAGAAGGAAAAGATGTTCTGATTATCGATGATATGATTTCTTCCGGAGAAAGCATGATTGACGTTGCAACTGAATTAAAAAAGAGAAAAGCAAACAGAATCTTTGTTGTTGCAACCTTCGGACTTTTCACCAATGGTCTGGAAAAATTCGATAAAGCTGTAGAAGATGGAACTATCTACCGTGTAGTTACCACCAACCTGACTTATCAGACTCCGGAGCTTTTAAGCCGTCCATATTATATCAACTGTGACATGAGCAAATATATTGCTTATATTATCGATACATTGAATCATGATGCTTCTATCAGTGAGCTCTTAGATCCAAATGAGCGCATCCAGAAGCTTATAAAGAAATATAAAGCTAATCAGAAAAAGAAATAAATAACGGCAGCAAAAATGGCTTCGGAATTCCGAAGCCATTTTAATATCATGAGCAAAATAAAACTAGAATAAGTTAACCTTGCCTGCATATGTATCGTTTATAACATAGTATGCTGCATATTCTTCCGGTTTTAAATAAACCTTTAAAGACTTGATGCTGGATGCCCTGTGTCCGTCTGCTGTGAAAGCTTCTTTTGCTCTCTCAATCACGTTTGCAACAACATCTTCATTACCATCAAACTGAACAAATACTTCCGGTACAAGTTCTTTCTTCTCTGCCTTGGCAGTTTTCTTAGCTGCTGCTTTCTTGGTTGCTTTCTTTGCGGTAGTCTTTGCTGCTGCTTTTACAGTTGTCTCTGCTTTCTTTGCTGTCTCTTCTGCCTTCTTAACTGTCTCTTCTGCTTTCTTTACTACGGTTTCTGCTTTCTTCGCTACAACTTCTTTTGCTTCTGCCTTAACCTCTTCTGCCTTAACTACTGCCTTTGTCTCTGTAGCTTTTACTGCTGCCTTTACTTCGGCTGCTTTCTCAACTGGTCTCTTCTGCATTATAATTCCCTCCCTGAAAATTAATCACACACTAAAAACTTCTCCATTGCTAAAAGAGCTTCTTCTTCATCATTCCCCTCTGCAACAATGTTAACCGTCATTCCTTTTTGGACGGATTAAATGCCATAATTCCCATTCAAAAATACAGTTAAAGTTAAACGAACTATCCCACAGAAAACTTTTTAAGTTTTATATTTTTTACGCCTTTTCCGCCTGAAATTTTATGCCTTTTTCTGCCTTTTTACTTTTCAGATAAGTGAAGAAATATATTTCCTGCTGCATTAAACATTTCTTCTGCGTCCGTTATACTCTGTTTAAAATTGTTTCCCCATGCCGGGTCAAAAAACATGACATTATTGGCATCATATCCCACCACCAGAACCGCTTCATTGCTTCCCGTCATTGCAAATACCGGATTACCCGCAGCTTGACATAGTAAAGGACTTTCTTCCACACTGCACCCGGTCAGATCTAAAATTCTTGCATCCTTTCATTGTATTGCTCAAAATATTCTTTCGGTGTCTCACCGCCTGAATCAATGCACTGACACTGATATTAATTCCTTCTTTCTCAAGCATTGCATTGATACACTGAGCAATGCTGCCGTGAAGAAGCATCTTCCGCGCCGACTGCGATATCATTAGAGGTGCCTGATTGCATCTCTGGAACGTTTCCAGACATACTCCTGATTTTCGCCTATTACGACTCCCATCTTTCATTTGCCTTTGCCGAATAATCATCTCAGCCACTGTCTGTTGTCAGACGACTTCTCCCTTTACATAAACATAATAACGGTTATTGTCCTTTTCTTCTTTCAGGGAGACTTCACGTTTCTGCTCTAAGATCGTCTCTTTCGGTGTCAGAATCTTCGGTGTCTTTTTCTTCGCCTCATCCTGCAGTGTGATCAGAACCTGTGTCTCTTTTTCATCCGTATTTTTTGTTGCAATATCTACCACTTTCAGGCTGTCACCCTCACGGTTCATGATCATGTCCTGATCCGCCTCAACATAGGCGGTTCCATTGTTCTGGATACGGTTTAAGTATATGGTGTAATCCAATATCAACCCCAAACATAATATCCATTTTTTTCGTATGTCTTTAAAACCTCGGCGTTCTTCATGATCCGTATCTAAAATTTTAATCTGATACATCGGGAAGATTACATTTCCCTGCAGCCTCCGTTGATACATCTGCCGCATTCGCTACGCCATATACAAAATCGTCTCCCATAAATGCCAAGCGGTTTTACATACTTTCCACTGCCTTCCCTGTTATGGTAAATGTTTTTTTCTCCGTGGAAAAGTCTGATGAGCGAAATTGTATCACTCTTGTCCGTTCTGGCTGCTTTCGTCCATGCAAAAACGGTTTTCTCTGAAACCGCATATATTTCTTTATCCAGTCCCTTGATCCAGCTCTTTCATTTCCAATGTACTAAGATCGATTCCATACACACTGCCATCGACCATCAGATATAATTCTACCGCCCTCAGTCACATACATCATCTGACCAAGTTCGGATTTCATGACCTCGTATGCCTTATCCGGGTGATGGGATAAACACCTGCTCCTCATTCGTGTTTGAAAGACTGTCATAATGGTTGACCGCAATACCCACTTCACCCTCATGGATTCCGCGGTTCATGTAGCCATACACGATATAGTCAATGCTTCCCGCCTCATCGATCCACCTGACAATTTTGATATCATGTTCCCCATAATTTTCCACGGTTGTCAATTCCTTCATATCCCCGGAAACTGAACACTTTTGCAAGTGTATTTGCCTCCTGATTGTAACTCCAGAGTTCGCCCTCCTGTACAAAAGCGACCGTGGTTCCCGTCTCATTCGCCTGATACTCCACATTTCCGGAGCGTATCCCAAGCTCAATATAATTGTCAAAAAAGCTTGCATTTTCCCCCGGAAAATCTGATTCATCCGGCGTTCAAAATTGAGCAGATACATCCGGCTGCTTGGTATAGCGCACTCTGTAATATTCTTCTACATTATAATATTCACTCTCGCCACCCTCACCGATACTCGTCACAACATAATCCAGCACGATCACATTATAGGTATCCGTAATTTCTTTTATGGATGGCACCGGCGTCGTTAACTGCTCTCCGTTAAAATCTGCCCATGCAAGCTGTTTTAATGAAGAATTTAATGAAACAAACTGTAATGTTGTGTTATCGCCGGTTGTTTTTTCCATATACGTTGACAGTGTTCCCGATGTCTCACTGTTGAATGTGGTATTATGAAACTCTTTTACAAATTTCAGGGATTCGTCTACATGCGCATTTGGCATTTCCACAATCCTTGTATAATAATAAATGACATCATTTCCGCTCTCTAAATTAATAAGAAGTAAATACTCTTCCCTCCTGAAGCAGATTCTGGATTTCAAGTTCTGCTTTGATCGTACCTTTTTCTCATCATAGGAATTGACATCTGCATTGGCGATCAGTCTCTCCCCATCAAGGCTTCGTATTTCATAAGAGATCGCATCCACGCTTGTCTCGTATGTCTGGATCGTAACCGGAAGTTTTCTGTCTTTTCCAATCGGTGTGATCGTATCGCGCATACTCGCAGCATTCATCTTTGTACGATATCCATATAATTCATTGACTTCCTGCTCACTGCTCTCTAATGTGATGACCGGTAATGTGGCATTTTTTCATTTCTGTTGTCAGATCTTCATTGACATGATTTGTCATCATACTAAATACCCGACTGCCACAAAAAAATGACGGTCAGTACGACTGCCTTAATTGCACCTTTCTGCACGATATTGTCTCCTTACTCTATGTGAATGAAATATCATTTTCCCTGTTAAAACCGCCATCTTTGTAATTTCTTCTGAAACCCGAAAAAAAAAGCGACAAATATATTGTATGCATTTTTTTTCAAATCCGCAATGCCTATCGCTGATTCTTTTTTGAAATTTTAAGAAAGAGAATTAAAAACGGGCAGTGTACCTATGACCTGCCCATTTTCTGTAACATTTGTTTTACCACCAGCGTCTGCATCTTCTGTGCCTGCAGCGCCGTCTGTACATCTCATTATTTAATAATACCCCGATCAGGCTCCGCATATCATCACGTCCTCCAGGGGCGGTGGAGGCGGCATCCCGGGTCCCCGGTGGAGGTGGGGGCGGCATCCCGGGTCCCGGCGGTGGATTCATTCCGCCCCAGTACTGTTCTGCCTCAACATTCTTTTCTTCCCCTGCCACATTGCGGTAGATCCGCTCTGCCACCTGTTCTAACATCAGGCGGTCCGGATACTCGTCAAACATGAGGCTCCCCTCATACTCCATCTTATCGCACTCATCTTCCACATAAGAAAGGATTGTCTTCACCTCTTTCGGATAAAGCTCCTTCATGCGTTCCATATCTTTTTCATATTCCATTTCCGTCAGATACAGATTCTGCATCGGATAGCTCATATAAAAAGGCATTTTCGGCACATCCATCTGCATACGGAAAAACTGTTCCTGATTATAGTCCACATTGCTCCTGTCGCTAACATCTCTATATCATATGCGTGAGGAATACTTTTGTGCGGGTTCCATTATGCGTTAGAATTATTCAAACAAAATATTTTTGTATTTCGTATAACCTTCTTTTTTTCATCTGCACGGATGCCTTTTTTTGTCCCCTTCATGCGTAAACTCATACACATTATAAGCACCGTCACGGTAGGCAAAATCCGCTCCGTTATCCTGATAATGCAGATAAGTTCCATTGCCCGGATACACGCGCATTTTCAAGGTATCATACGGCTTTTCACCGACGTACTGTGCCAGTTCATAAGTTGGGATCATGCCTCCCTCTTTTACGAACATCGGACAGGTATCAAGCGGTGCGTCTACCATATAATACTGTCTGCCCTGATATGGTTTCTTTGTCTCATAATCATACCAGACACCTTCCGGAAGATATACGATCTTTTTTCGTCTCTCCCTGCTCTAAAACAGGTGCAGCTAAAAGATTTTCTCCGACTAAAAATTCACCGTTTAAGTTCCAGACTTCATCATTCTCATAATGTAAAACCAGAGGACGCATAATCGGCAGTCCGGTCAGTTCACATTCGCGGAACAGATCATACAGGTATGGAAGTAACTGATATCTTAATTCCACAAATTTGCGGTAGATGCGGATCGTCTCCTCATCAAACTGCCATGGCTCCTGGAATGTACTTCCCATGGAAGAATGGTTACGGAACAGTGGGGAAAAATGTACCAACCTGAACCCAGCGGCACATTAATTCCGGTGTACAGTCTGCACCAAATCCGCCGACATCCGTTCCCGCAAATGCGATTCCGCTCATACCGAGATTGCAGAGCTGTGGAACCGCCATTCTAAGATGTGCCCAGAGGCTCTGGTTATCTCCGGTCCATACGGTAGAGTATTTCTGTGTTCCTGCATAACATGCTCTTGTGATCACGAACGGTCTTCTTCCATCGGCTTCCTTTAATCCTTCATAAGTTGCCTTTGACATCAGATGTCCATAAACATTATGCATTGCCGCATGATCTGTCTTTTGATCCTCGTCCGTAAAAACGACATCCTGTGGAAGTTCTCCACGGAAACTTGCAGGCTCATTCATATCATTCCATGTTCCTCGCACACCAAGATCCACTAAGAATTTCTGATTTTCTGCCCACCATTTTCTTACATCCGGCTTTCCAAAATCAGGATATACCGCTTCGCCCGGCCATACTTCATTGACGTATACTTCCCCTTCCGGTGTCTTTGCAAAATAATCTCCGGCAATTCCCTCATCGTATTTCTCATAACCAGGATCTAATTTCACACCCGGATCGATAATGCAGACAACCTTAAAACCATCCTCTGCGATCTCTTTTATGATTGCACCCGGTGCTCCAAAACCCTTTTCATTCCAGGTAAAGACGCGGTAGCCATCCATATAGTCAATATCCAAATGCATCGTATCACATGGAATCTGCAGTTCTCTGTATTTGTGTGCCACACTGTCTGATATCATCAGCTGACATATAGCCCCATCTTGACTGATGATAGCCTAATGTATAAAGCTGCGGAAGCGGTGTTCTTCCGGTCAGATAAGTATAGCCTTCCACAATATCCGTCATTTTTTCCCCGGAAATAAAATAATAATCGAGATTTCCGTTCTCTGCACTGTAATAATAGCAGGCGCTGTTCTCTTTTCCCAGATTGACATGTGATCTGTAAGGTGTTGTCAAAGAACATTCCAAATACGCCCGCATCTTTTAATGTGATCAAAAATGGAATGGATTTATACAATGCTTTAAAATCGTCCGTGTGTGCCTGTGGCAGATCGGAATTCCAGTTTTCATATTCATAATTTCTTTTATTTAAAACGCCTGTTTTATCTCCGAGTCCATAGAACTTTTCATCCCCGCTCATCTGCTTTACGACCATAACAGGATCTTCTTTTTTCACCATCCGCAGATACGGCATGTCCCTCAGACTCTAACGTTGCAAGTGCTTCATCGCTTAATTTCTTTTTTTTCTTTCGCTCTCCCCTGAAATCTGCACATAAAGTGTACCGTCTTTTTTATAAAAATCGATCAAAAATCATCGTATACTTTGGCTGTCAGCTTATCTGTTTTAATCTGTACTGCTCCGCCTTCCTCAGAGACATCTACGGTAACCGGAAGTCTTTTATCTCCCTCAATTGCTTTTGAACGGTGGTCTTTCGACTGGTACGGAACAAATACATTCATGATCGTGTCCGTGACTGCCGTGACATACGCCGTTCCATGTTCAAATTCAAATTCTACTGTACTTCCATTGGTCTGATAAGAAAGTTTTTTTCCTAACATATGCTTCTCCATTTCTATTTTTACATTTTTTGCAATGTCCTGTAATTCCTGTAACAGTTCAAGATCCGACTGCTGCACCTTCATGTTCGTTGTGATCGGTTCCTCACCCGGTTTTGTCACGGTAATCTCAATGATTGTTCCCCTCCGTGATGCCGGTGGAAAATACTGCGTTTAGAAATGCAGCAAATTTCGGGTGATTTGCCGTGAATTTATTTTTTGCATTCATGATCTTCATTATTGATGCCGGATTTATCATCGCTTTTCTGCTTTTTCCTGTGGGGGGTGGTTATATTACTTTAGTACGGTTATTATACTATAAGATGGCTGGTTTGTCCCGAAAATTTACGAAATTTATTTTCACAAATTTGGTGGAAAAAGGTGTATCGGTGTGAAATTGTGAATGGCAGATTCCCCGGCACCTTAGGAAAGCACCCGAAATCTGCATACATTCTATTCTATTAAATACTCTCTTCAATTTTGTTTTTGTGCGTTTTCGACGAACTGCATATCTACCAGTTCATCGTACTGATAGGTACCCTGATATACATCGGATGCAATGGATACTTCCATATCATTTTTTACCGCCTCCGGTGTGATGATTCCATCGACACTCCAGAGTCCATCTTTATAGGCACGGTCGATCGCTGCTTCAATGTCTTCGGTCGGTGTGGTTGGAAATTCCTTTCCGGCAGCGCGGACCGCAGTTTTTTTATCCTGTGCAGCAGAAAGCGATTTTAACATTGCATTGACAAAGTGCTGTACTGTCTCCGGGTCATTCCGGATGGTTGACTGTGACACACTGAGTACGGAGTAAGCGTAGTCACCAAGATCTGTAAACTGGTAAAATGCATCCGTCCATACACCTGATTTCATACCGTCAACGATCTGTGGTTCCGCTGCCCAGGAGATATCTGCCTGACCGCTCTGTACCACGGCAACTGAGGTGGACATATCTGCCGGTTCCACCATCACTACATCCTTATCCGGATCAAGTCCAATTGACAGTAAAAGATAGCGCACACACAGATTCGGACTGCCGCCAAATCTGCCGGAGTTGATCTTTTTTCCTTTGAAATACTGTGCAAGTTCTTCATCTGTATTTCCTGTGTATTCCTCGCCAACTGCCGCACACAGATACACATTAGCGCGGTTCACACAGTTGCAGACAGCAATCACCGGATCTGGGCAGTTCCCGGATGCATTCGGAATTGCATTTGAATCCACTCCACCGATTACTCCCCATGCATCCCCGCTCATCACCGACGTCACATGCGAGCCGCCCGTAGCCTGGATCACCTCCACATCAAGGCCTTCCTCCGCAAAAAATCCCTCCTGCTGCCCGATATAAAGTGGAAGATACCCGATCGAATGTAACGGCTCCGCAATCACGATTTTTTGAGTTCCACACTCTCCTGCTGCGTTTTTCTTCCACTGCATGCTGTCGCAAATAAACTTGCTGCAAATACAACGTAAGCCAAACAACTGAACAATTTTCTTTAACATTTTCCTTTTAAACATTTCGACCCATTTTCACTTTTTAATATAATATGGACTCAGGTGCCCAAAGGTGTATCACAACATAGCGGCTGGTGTCCTCCTCACGCCTTACGATAAATCGCCAGATGTTCCGTCATCCATTTTTCCAGTTCCACCACCGCAAAATACATCACCATCGCAAGCAGCGACAGAACGATCACACCAACCCACACTAACGTGGTATCCAGAATAGTTCCCGCATAAATGACCATTCTGCCAAGTCCGTGCCCCGATGCGATAAATTCGCCGACGATTGCTCCCGCAAGCGCCAGTGAAATATTGATCCGGAGGCTTCCAAGCATCCACGGAAGCACTGCCGGAACCACGACTTTTCCAAACACCTGCCATCTGGCAGCCCCCAGAGAATAAAGTAAGGTTTCCATCGACTCATCCACATTCTCCACCCCGCTGACCGTTGCAAGCGCACAGGATATTACCGTCATTAAAAATGCCAGCATCACTTTAGATGAAAAACCGATTCCAAACAGTACAATTAAAATTGGTGCAAGTGCCAGTTTCGGAATTGCATTAAACATCACAAGATACGGCTCAAAAATCTTTGCAAACGTCTTTGACCACCAGAAGGACAATCCTAAAACTGCGCCGCCCAATGTTCCCGCTAAAAACCGCCGATCGTGGACATCGAGGTAAAGTAGATATCATATGCAAGATTTTCTCTTTCCACTGTACGATCGCAGTCTGTGCGATCAGGCACGGTGAGCTCCAGTAATAGTCATCGAACCACCCCAGACGTGCACTTACCTCCCAAAACAGCAGGATGGCGACCCCAAGCAGGATACGTCCTGCCCTTATCCCTTTTTTTCTGTTTTCTCCGGTGTTTTTCTTCCCGCCTGTCTGCCTGCATCGCCAAAACGGATTTAGGTTCATAATACTCCACCTCATACGCTTCTTTTTTTTCATCACTCATCCCTCCCATCAAGTGCTGTTTCAGATCCCAGAAATCCGTCTCCAGCATATCTTCCTGTTTTCTTGGCCGTTTCAAATGAACGGTAATTTTTTCTTTCACATACCCCGGACGACCGGAAAATACATAGATGATATCTGACAGATAAATTGCCTCATCCATATCATGTGTCACAAATAAAACCGTCTTATGAAAATCTTCCCAGATCTCTAACAGCCAGTTCTGCATAGACTGTCTCGTCTGCGCATCCAATGCACCAAACGGTTCATCTAACAGGATAATTTCCCTGTCATACAAAAGTGTGCGGAGGAGCGCCGCTCTCTGCCTCATTCCACCGGACAGCTCGCACGGATAATTTTTCTCAAATCCCGAAAGTCCGTACTTTTCCATCAGTGGCAGTGCCTGTTTTCTCGCTTCCCGCTTCGGCACGCCCTTTATCTCAAGTCCCAAAATAATATTGTCGATGATCGTACGCCACGGGAGAAGCATATCTTTTTGCAGCATATATCCAACGTAACCTTTTTCCCCTAAAATGCTTTTCTCTCCAATCGTAATATCTCCCGATGTCGGCGGCAGAAGTCCCGCCACAATATTAAACAACGTCGACTTCCCACACCCGCTCGGCCCAATGATCGACACAAATTTTCCATGCGGTATCAAAATATTGACCGGACGGAGAACCTGACGCATCTCTCCATTATTATAAAAACTTTTGTAATGCCCGAAATTTTTATATCATGAAGCGATGCTTCATGATCGTGATCTACACTCGCTTCGCTCGGCAGTCTTTTATATCATGAAGCGATGCTTCATGATCGTGATCTACACTCGCTTCGCTCGGCAGTCTTTTTATATCATAAGCCATACTGACAGCTTCTTTAATCTATTCTTATTCTAATATATTCCGGTCTGGTACACTTTGACATATCGTTCTGAAAACAAGAAAATCCGGAAACAAAGATTTCTCTCCATTTCCGGATTTCTGTCAAACATATTTTATTTTACGCGCAGAATCTCTCCTGCTTACAGCATTTTCTTTTCTTAAAATAAATGATCTCTCCCGCAATGATGCAGATGCTGACTACAATAACGACCGGATACGCATATTTCCATCCGAACTCCGGCATATTTGGAAAGTTCATGCCATACCATCCGGCAATCAGGGTCAGTGGGAGAAATATCGTCGTTACTACCGTTAAGATACTCATGACCTTATTCTGCTGTACATCGATCAGTGACTGGTATAACTCACGGATCTGTACTAAATATTCCCGCAAGAGTTCCACATGATCATGCAGGCGTTCCACACGGTTCGCATAAAGCTGCCAGAGCGATCGCTCCTTGTCTGTCAGTATCTGTCCGAAATCACTCTGCATGGCATCTGCCAGATTGACAAGCTGCTCATAATATGCATGATATGCCGAAAAACGTTTCCTGTACTGCAGAATGATCTCATAGAAATGCTCCGGGATCTTTTTTAAAAGCTCTTCCTCAATGGAGGCTAATTTTTCCTCCTGCTGCTGCAGATAGATCACATCATCCTCGATCAGCATCTCAAAAATCATAACGAGGAACTGATGCATGCTGCACTCTGTGGGTATAATTTTTTCCAGCCTTCCAAGACACGTCTTTAGGAAACTGCCATCCTCGATCAACAGCAGTTCTTCGCCTCTCAGATAAAATCCAAATACGATATACGTCACTCTGCCCTTTAGGGCACGCGGTATCTTCATCGTCCCAAACAGGCAGTCCCCGTAACTTTCTGCCTTGCAGTACTGTACCGGATTCATGCTGCGGAACAAATTCCGTTTATGTGGATACGCACCCTCTAATTCCTTAAACTCAGACAATTCCATCAGACAGATTTTCTTTTCACTGTTTAGATAATATTCCTGCATATTTTATTTTACCAATTTTGCGATCACTTTCACCAGATCCTCGATATTGGCACCGGAAGTATTGATGCACAGGTCATAATTTAACTTCTCGCCCCAGGTCTGTCCGGTAAAGAACTGATAATATTTGGAACGTCTCTTATCCACATCCTGAATATGACGTCTCAGCTCTTTGTCTGTAAAATGTTCCTGCTCCGGTGCACGCTTTCTGCATCGCTCCATGCGCGATTCCATATCTGCATAAATAAACAGGCGCAGCGGCTTTTTGTCGCGCAGGATATAATCTGCACTTCTTCCGACGATCACACAGTCTGATTTCTCCGCGAGTTCCTGTACTAACAGGCTCTGTTCTCTGTAAATCGCATTGTTCTGTTCCATCACAGGATCCGCGCCCATATAAAAAAGTTCTTCCGATCGTAATCGGCATCAGGGCAGTCGGACCATTTTCCATTACATGCTGCACATAACCTTCTGCAAGTTCGGTTCTCTTTGCAATCTCTGTTATAATCTCGTTATCATAATAGGCAATTCCAAGTTCATCGGAAAGTCTCTTTCCAACCTCTCGTCCGCCACTGCCAAATTCACGTCCGATTGTTATAATTTTTCCCATATGTATCATCTCCTGATTCATCGTTTTCTATAAATAAACTATAACACTTTCCCGCGTTAACGTCCAATTCTATTTTCTAATCAACACTTTTTAATGATTCCGTCATGCTGATCGCATCGATCTTCTTTCGCATCAGCCGGTCCACAAACCAGGTAAACACCAGAGTCAGCACCACACTATATACAAAGCTGATCGGTTTTACATGTACATCAAAGGCCACCATATCCACGACAATCTGGCTCATGACAAACCGGTGCAAAAATACACCGAGCACAAGCCCTGCAAGTGCGCCGAGAAATGTCAGAATCGTATTTTCCCGGAACACATATGCGGCTGTCTCATTTTCGTAAAACCCGAGCACCTCGATCGTTGCGATCTCGCACACACGCTCCGTAATATTAATATTTGTCAGGTTATATAAAACGATAAAAGCAAGTCCCGCTGCACACAAAATAATGACCACAACGATCAGATCCATACTGCCCATCATGCTTGAAAAACGTTCCATGTCATCCTGTGAAATATTGACCGCTGCCACATCCGACATTGCCATCAGGGATGTTCCAAGCAGATGTGCATCTGTGCCCTCAGAAACACACACAAATGCGTTTTTGTATTCCGGTTCCGTTTTCATCTGTTCTTCATAGGTATCCGCAGACAAATAGACATAATTATATACAAAATTTTCACACAGCCCGCTTACCGTCACGGATATGGTTTTCATGTCGGAATCCTGCAGCGTCACGGTATCTCCGGTCTTTATCCCAAGTTCATCTGCCACTTTTGCGGAAATAACCGCCTCTCCCTTTTTCGGGAATGTGATCGGTACTCCTTTTTCCGTATGCAAATTGACAAACGGCGTCATATCCGAATCCGGATCTGCAATGATAAGGCTGACGGATTTTGTCTTTTCACTGCCAACTAAATCCATGCTCTTTTCTGCCACAAACACAGATTTTTCCACACCGTCCTGTTCTTTGCTTTCCAGTTCACTTTTTTGCTCCGGTGTGACGGACGATGAATAAGTCACACCGATATCATAGGTCTGGATCTGCGTATACTGCTGCGTCACAATTCCCGTCACAGAATCCCTCACCCCAAATCCGGTCACCAAAAGTGCGCTGCATCCGCTGATGCCTGCGACCATCATGAAAAACCGCTTTTTATACCGGAAAATATTCCGCATGGAAACCTTCTGCAAAAATTTAAGTCTCTTCCATACAAACGGTATATATTCAAAGGAATACACGTTTCCCGGCTTTCGGTGTTTTCGGACGCATCAGCTCTGCCGCAACCTCCGTCAGTTCGCGGCGGACAGACACAAAGGTTGTACCGATAGAACAAAAGCAGTGATACGGTCACGGAAATGACTGCTAATTTCCAGTCAAACACATAAACCAGGAATCCATCTTATAGAGCATGCCGTATGCATACCAGATCACTTTCGGGAATAAAAATGTCCCAAGTGCAAATCCAGCCACACATCCGGTCAGCGCCGCGGAGCCGGAATAAAACATATATTTTGCCATAATGGTATGTTCACTGTAGCCGAGTGCCTTTAACACACCGATCTGTGTCCGCTGTTCCTCCACCATACGGTTCATCGTCGTCACACACACAAGTGCCGCTACCAGAAAGAAGAAGATCGGAAATACATCGGCAACTCCGTCCACGATACCGGAATCGCTCTCAAAGCAGACATACCCAACATTGGTATCGCGTCCGAGCACATAGGTATCAGGATCTTTTAATTCCTTTAAAGTTTTCTCGCCATCACTGATCTTTTTCTCCGCTTTTTCTATTTCCTCATTGTAAGTTGAAAGTCCGTCCTCATATTCCTTTTTTCCCATCTTCATACTGCGTTTTCGCATCGGATAATTCTGCTTCCTTTTCTGCTATCTGTGTTTTGGACTCTTCCAACTGTTTTTTCGCTTTTGCAATGGCGCTCTTTCCGCTCTCGATCTGCTTTTGGGCTTCCGCGATCTGCGCTCTTCCGTCTGCAATCTGTGCCTTTGCATCTGCAATCTGTGATCCTGCATCCGCTAATGCATCTCCCGAAGAAAAACTGCCTGCCGCACCATTTCCCTGATCTCCATTTTTTTCGGAAAAAAAGCCCCTCAGAAATTCCGTTCAATGCTTTCTGGATCTGTCCGACTCCCCTGCGCATAACCGATTCCAAGTGCAACTTCCGCCTGATCTAACTGTGTCTCTTTCTCCTGAATCGCCTTTTCTGCTTCCGTCAGTTCTGCCTCTTTTTTTCTAATTCATCCGGGGCATATTCCGATTTTTTCTTTTGCATCTGCAAGCTGCTTTTCGCCGTCTTCGATCTGGCTTTTTGCATCTTCTAATTGTTTTTTTGCATCATCAAGCTGGCTCTTTGTCTCCTCTTTTTTCTCTGCAAGCTGTTTTTTTCCATCTGCAAGTTTTGTCTCTGCCTCCGAACGCACTGTCTGATAACGCTCTGCTGCAAGATCCTCCGTCAGTGCTTCCCACGCATCCTGTTTTTGTTCTATGTAAGCATCATATTCTTCACTGTACAAAGGAAAATCGCAGGCAAATTTCACATAAACTTCCGTATAATAATCGTCTGCAAATCCTTCCGGCAAAAGATAGACAAATCCGCTCACCCTGCCGTTGCCAAGCGACGTACTTCCGCGCTCAAACTGCGAATACAGAGGAGACTGCACGATTCCGGTGATCTTATACTCGCGGTTTGAAAAATGTTCCAGATCGTCCTCGTCATTGCCGTCGGACAATTTGATCGTTTTTCCAATCATGGATGCGCCGTAAAGATTAGAGTCCACCACGCACTCCCCTGCATTTTCCGGCAATTCGCCGTCCACAAGCACCAGCCGGTTAACATCCTCTGTGATGCTGTGCATTTTAGCACGCGCTCTTTGCCGCCGCTCTCACAGATAATGTCAAACGTGACTGCTCCCTCTGCCGCTTTTACATCTTTTTGTTTTTTATGGTCTCTATCATCCTCAGAAAAACCGACCGTGGAGATCAGGCGGTAGTCGTAAAGAGCTGTCTTATCAAAATAACGCTGCGCCGTTTTAACATGGCAGGCTGTGTGACCTTCAGTCCTGCAAAAAATCCGACACCCAATGCAACGATCGCCAGGATAGCGAGAAAACGGCCGAGACTTTCCTTTATTTCCCTGAATGTTGATTTCCAAATCATTGATCTCATAACCGTCTACCACTCTATATCTGCAATGTCTACAATGTGTTCATTTTTTTTCCATGGAAACGACTGTGCCGCTCTTACCGTGATGATGCGGTCTGCCATCGCTGTAAGTGCCTGGTTATGCGTGATGACCACGACTGTTTTTCCATTTTCGCGGCAGGTGTCCTGCAATAATTTTAAAACTGCTTTTCCGGTATTATAATCGAGAGCTCCGGTGGGTAGTGTACTGTTAGTACAAACAATAAACAACATCTATTATAAAGAACAGCATGGATTTTATGGATAAGCCGCTATTCCATCATTGATAACCGCATGGATAATGTATGGAAAAATCATGGAAAAGGGAAAATCTCTTTCCACCATTTTCCCACAACATTTTCCACCCGGTTAGCAACGATTCCATAAACAGCAGCTTAACCACAAACTCCACCCTGCGGTTAAGGTCTGCTAGTATCCTCTTATTTTGTTTTATTTTATAAAATAGCATTTTAACACTAAAAAGACCCCACCCCAGCGTTGTTACACCGGAATGAAGCCTTTTGTTATCTCTCATTTTCTTTTTCACTCTACATTCACAATCTTCCAGTTATCCCCCTTCTCCAGCGTCAGCTTATACTGCATGATCTGTGTGATGATCCCTCCATATAGTCCCTCATATCATATGTTACAATTCTTTCGATCGCCGGAAGGACACCATCCTTTACATAATAGACAAGCTCCTTCGCCGATGCCTGGGGATACAGCGCTTGAAAACGTATTCAAAAATTCGATCTGTGTCTGGGTTTTTAAATCTATACCCCGTCTGTCTTTCGCTTTACTTCATAAGAAGATATTTTCCCGGCAGCGCATACGCCGTTTTGGATTTTTTACAACCAATATTTTTCCATTTTCATCTCTGTGTACCACTGCTCCTAGATACACATTACTAGCCGACAGTCCTTGTCTTGCTCACCCCCTCCGATATCCGCTGTTTGACACCATACGTTACTTTCGTATTCGTATCCGTAAGATCCTTCCACAGACCAGATATCTGATGGATTCAACCTCCGTTGCAGTCGGACAAGTCGGTCAGATCATTCCATGATCCATGTTGCAGCGTCTCTGGAAGATATTTTTCCAGTGTTTTTTCTCTTGCTGGATCATCTCCTGGTCTGTGTTTTCCAGGCATGATATACACCTGCGAAACCCTTTATAACTCTCCAGGGCGTTTAGACTTTCTTTTAATTTTTCCTCGATCACAGTCTCTCTTTTTCAACCGTGACCGTATTCAACCGATGTGGAATTATTATAAATTCCCAGGATAATGTTGATTGTAAACAAAAATCCTGTAGAATAACCGGATCCATCCCCCTGTTAGAGATACTTTAAAAACTGCATTTCTTCTGCTCCCTGTCACTTCCTTTATATTCCACCCCTTATCTTTTCTTTTGTTTTAATTTCCTGATATGTACTTTCATTTTTTCCGGCAGTTTCTTTCATTATTTTTTAAAAACAGCCAGACCTTTATTTTTTGCTTTTTACCAATCATCGCTTTTATTCGTTCTTTCTTCATATAAATATCTCCTATTCCATCCAGAAATTTTTTCTGATCCCTTTCTAAAGTGATGTACCGGCAACACACAATGCTCCATTTTCCTCAAGCCCATAGATTATGCTCTTTTCCGGTTCTTTTCCGACAGATAGGATGCTGCACCAGTCACCCGACTAAGCATAAGTAAATATTCCGTATTTATTGTAAGCTTCCCTGTCTCCTTGTGAAAACAAAGATAATGTTTCGATCTGTACCTTCCCTCTTTTCCTTTTTTTCAAAGTTTTTACCATTCGATCCAGTTCATCCGGTAATGCCGTTTCTTTTTCATTCATGATCTGTAAGTGTTCTCCATATAGTCATACATCTGTTTTTCACAGACGAACCATCCTTTTTCCGGCAATTCCACAGGTTGTTTTAAACTCACGCAAAATGATTACCTGCAACATACTGCCTTCCATCTTCAATCCAGCCCATAACAAGTGGCACCTCTTCTTTCTGCCATTTTGATCAGATCGTTGCATGCGCTGTGCTTTCTTTTCCCTGCTGTTTTGTTTTCTTTTTTCCATTTCTTTTTGCTTTCTGCCGTTGCGACATCGCATTTACTGCGACGGCATACTGACTCTTCCAATACATACAAGTGTTCTTTCAAAAAGCTTCGTATTTAAGTCCGCCAAAGCCGATCGGGTTTCCAGCATGAAACATCCTTCCATTTCCGGCATAGATCCCAACGTGCGTGATGTAATTGTCTGTCTTCTTATATGTTTTCGTGAAAAAGACCAGATCTCCCGGCTGCGCTTCCTCCAACTCCAGATGCCACGGCTTCATACTGTTCCTGCGCTGTCTCTTTGGCAGTGACATTCCAGCCTGTCAAAACACCATTGTGTTAATCCGGAACAACAGTCAAAGGATGTCTGTGGACTTGAGCCGCAGACATATTTCCATCCTTCATATTTATAAGCTTCCGCAAGGACTGCATTTTGCTGTATCTGCCGGTAACGGCTCTGATTCTAAGTACTGTTTCACGAGATACACATAAAACATGTTCCCGTATTCATACTCCAGCCGCCATTTTGTGCGATTGCAACCGTTATCATACTTTACTTTCCTGCCACCGCATTTAC
>VOFB01000294.1_pt1 | contig 26000 bp, 40 predicted proteins | sample 5384141 | NCBI WGS metagenome assembly VOFB01 (sample SAMN12384721, study PRJNA508395) | human gut metagenome | isolation source: healthy gut A | host: Homo sapiens | reverse complement strand
CAGGGGTTGGCGGCTCAAGGGATATGGAAAAGATTATTCGCTATCTTCAAACCGCCGAATCGGATCTGGATGCCTTCACCCCCACGCGGTATTGCAAAAATGAAACCGTCAACCTGCTCCTGTCCTCCTTTGATACGATGGCAACGCAAGCCGGCGTTGTTCTTTCGGTTGAGGCCTGTGTCCCGAGATACTTCCTGTCAGCGACACAGAACTGTGTTCTTTGCTCTCCAACGGTTTAGAAAACGCCATTACGGCCGCCTCCGCCGCACCGATACCGGAGAAAAAATAGTGTCGGTACAGATTGCGGTGTATAAGGAAAAGCTGCTTCTGTCTGTAAAGAACCCTATGAAGGGGATATTATCCTGCAGGCAGGGCTTCCGCAAACGAATCGGGAGGGTCACGGCTATGGCTCCCGCCAGCATTTCGCTGCGGAACTTCACGGCGGGCAGGCTTTGTTTTCTGCCAATGCGGGTGTTTTTCCCTGAAAGTTATGATTCCTCTGAATAAAACCACGCGTTGAACGCGTGGTTTGAACAGGCCCTATAAGGGCCTATATCCTGTGGTAGCCCCCTACTCGGGGGCTCCTTTTATGCCTTTTCCGCCCCGAATGGATCAATCAATTCTTTCATGCTCAATTGATCATTTGCTATATCTTCCTGCAACTGATTCCGTATGTACTCCTTGATTGACGTTTCATATTTCCCTACCGTATCCACAAAGTATCCTCTACACCAGAAGTGCCGATTACCATACTTGTATTTTAGATTTGCGTGTTTATCGAAGATCATCAAGCTGCTTTTTACTCTTCAAATATCCCATAAACGAGGATACACCTATATGCGGTGGTATTGACACCAGCATATGTATATGATTTTCGTTCACTTAATTCTCTTAGAATTTTTCCTACATCTGCTTTGATCTTTCCATATATCACTTGCCTGCGATACTTCGGCGCAAACACGATGTGTGTAGGATTGTCAAAGATATTGGACAATGAACTCGGCAGGAGAAAGCCAGTAAAGAGGCCTCATAGGGAAGTTGTTGGAGCGGCGGTTGTGAAGAGCGAGCTGTTTTTGAAAATCAAGCAGAGAAAAGAAGGAGTGGCAGGAGTAGAAACGTTTCTGATCTTCTCTGTGGCTGCGTTCGACCTTGCCGTTGTGGCGAGGGGTATAAGGACGGATGAGCTTGTGGCGGATACCGAGCTGAGAGGCGGTGTTTTCAAAGAGGGTGGGCAAGTCCCGCTTGGAGTTGGAGAAACGGTTGGTGAACTCAAAGCCGTTGTCGGTCTGTACACACTCCACGGTAATCCCGCGGCGTTTGAACCAGACAGTCATCTTCCGCAGGAAGTCAGCGGAGGAGTAGGTACTCTGTTCCTCATAGGCGGCGAGGAAACGCAGGCGGGTAAACTCATCAATGGCTGTATACTGGAAGAGCTTGAGTTCGGGGTCGGTGATACAGGAACGTGGAACGACCTTCACATCCACCTGAACACGCTGGCCCGGGTAGGTCATTTGCTCATAGGGTTTTTGGTTTGTAGTGGGGTTTTGGCTCCGGCTGTGGAAACATGCCCAGCCTGCGCATGACGCGGAAGAGGCTTCGGGGCGGCGGGTATAGCCGCGCTGCTTCAGACGGTACCACAGTTCTGTCATGCCAAGAGCAGGATTTCTGCGGCGCATATCCCGGATCAGTTTCAGTTCCGCCTCGGTGTGCTGGTTGGGGTGGCTGTGAGGCCGCCGGGACTGGCAGGCCAGAGATTCCACCGTCCCATCCCAGCGGGCCTTCCAGAAGTAGATATACGACCGGCTCTTTGTTGTACTTTCGGCTGGCCCGGCTGACGCCATATTTCTCCGCATACTTCATCAGGGATTGCCGGTATGCCATGTCTTGTGTTATACTCTTGCTCATGAAGGATATGGCCCCCTCTCGTACAGTTGGTGTGTGGTAACTCAACTATAACCGATGAGACCTTTATCCCTTCTTCTGGCATCTGCGGTATACCCATCGCGGACGGGGCGGGCAGAATAAACCCCACCGGCGAATATCTCGCCGAACGCGAATTTATCGATAAGGAATGGTTAAATGGCGGAAAACAAGCACCACCCGGCCGGAGCCCCTGCTGGGCGACACCGCCGTGGCGGGCGGATTCATCCCGATGACGAGCGGTACGTCATCTGGTGGGCAAAACGTCGTCCTGCCGCTGGTCGGCAATATGCATCCCCGTGGTGGCCGACACCTATGTGGAGATGACGACTTCGGCACCGGCGTGGTGAAGATCCTGACCCCGCCCACGACCCGAACGATTTCGAGGTCGGCCTGCGCCACGATCTGCCGGTGCCGAGGTGGGTATCACCGTGCACCGATGAAAACGGCGTGATGAACGAGCTGGCCGGCCGGTATCAGGGTATGACCATCATGGAATGCCGGAAGGCCATTGTGAAGGATCTCGAGGAACAGGGGTATCTGCTGAAGATTGAGCCGATGAAGCACAATGTCGGCTCCTGCTACCGCTGTCACACCGTGATCGAGCCGCGGGTGTCTCTCCAGTGGTTCGTGAAGATGAAGGAGCTGGCCGGCCCCGCGATCGACGCGGTGAAGAGCGGCGAAACCAAATTCGTGCCGGAACGCTTTCGATAAGGTGTATTTCCACTGGCTGGAAAATATCCGCGACTGGTGCATTTCCCCGCCAGCTCTGGTGGGGCCACCGCATCCCGGCGTGGTACTGCGCCGACTGCGGCCACAGATTGTCCCGAAAATATCCGGGATCCCCGCCGTCTGCCCCGAAGTGCGGCGGTACGCATCTCCAGCGGGACCCTGACGTGCTGGACACCTGGTTCTCCTCGGCACTGTGGCCTTTCTCCACCCTCGGCTGGCCGGAAAAGACGGAGGACCTGGAGTATTTCTATCCGACCGACGTTCTGGTCACCGGGTACGACATCATCTTCTTCTGGGTGGTGCGGATGATGTTCTCCGGCATCGAGCATATGGGGAAGGCGCCGTTCAATACGGTGTTCATCCACGGACTGGTGCGGGACGCCAAGGGCCGGAAAATGTCCAAATCCCTCGGCAACGGTATCGATCCGCTGGAGGTGATCGGCCAGTACGGCGCGGACGCGCTCCGCTTCTATGCTGGCGACCGGGCAACAGCCCCGGAAACGATATGCGGTTCATGGATGAAAAGGTGGAGGCCTCCCGCAACTTTGCGAACAAGCTGTGGAACGCCGCCCGCTTCATCCTAATGAATATCGGGGATAACGACGTGGCCCTGACCTGCCGGATGCCTTGACGCTGGAGGACAAGTGGATCGTCTCCCGCTTCAACGACCTGGCGCAGGCCGTCACCGACAATCTGGAAAAATTCGAACTCGGCATCGCGGTGCAGAAGCTGTATGACTTTATTTGGGACAATTTCTGCGGCTGGACGATCGAGCTGTGCAAATCCGCCTGCAGGCAGGCGGCGAAACGGCGGATAACGCCCGCCGGGTGCTGGTCTGGTGATGACCGGGATGCTCAAGCTGCTGCATCCCTTCATGCCCTTCATCACGGAGGAAATCTGGCAGACTCTGCCCCCACGAGGGGGAGGCGCTGATGGTCTCCGCCTGGCCGGTATACGACGACGCGCTCTCCTTCCCGCGGAGGAGAAGGAGATGGAGCGGGTGATGGATGCCATCCGCGCCATCCGTAACCGCCGCGCCGAAATGAACGTTCCTCCTTCCCGGAAAGCGCAGGTGTATGTGGAAACGGCGTTTGCCGCCACCTTTACCGACGGCGCCCCGTTTCATTGAGCGGCTGGCCTCCGCCTCCGAAGTGATCGTGGGTGAGCGCTTTGAGCTGGACGGTGCGGTGAGCATCGTCACCGCCGACGCCACCATCAAAATCCCGATGGATGAGCTGGTGGATAGGAGGCCGAGCGCGCCCGCCTGTCTAAAGAGAAGGAAAACGTCCAAAAGCAGTTGAACGGCGTGCTGGCCAAGCTGTCCAATGAGGCGTTCACCTCCAAGGCCCCGCCAACGTGGTGAAAACTGCGCGCGAAAACGCGGCCCGGCTGAAGGAGAAGTTCGCTCTGCTGGAGCAGAGCCTCGCCGCGCTGTCATAAACCCAATTATCCAAAAACGCCCCGCCGGTTCAAAACCGGCGGGGCGTTTCTCTAGTGCAGGTTTACTGCTGCGGCGGCTTCTCCGCCGGCGGCGCCGGCTGGACGGGCGGCGCGGAGCAAGGGGCTGCGGCGGATAGTTCGGGCATTAGGGGCTGCGGGGGAACGCCGTAAGGCGGCTGTGCCCCATAGGGCGGGCGTGTACTTCGGCTTCACTATGCCGAAAATGCGGTCGGTAAGGGCGTTCAGCAGCGGAATGTCCGCCTCCTTTTCCTTCACCACCGGGTCAGGGCGATGATGCAGAAAATGAGGATCAGCAGGGAAACGATCCCGCTGACAAAGCTGAAAACGCCCGAAAACAGCGTGCCCGCGAAGGATGGCCTTCAACACGCTGAAGATGTTCAGCACCTCCGCTGATGAACAGCCGAGCAGGCACAGGAAGGTTGCCTGCATCACCTGACGGAAGTCCACTCGTCCCGTTCGGCAAACGATGACGAGAGCCGAGCAGCAGGATACAGAGCATACTCTGCTGAAGAAAGGCCAGAACAAAGGCCAGCGCGGCATAAAACCACAGACAGATTCCGAATTTTCCTTTCCGCATAAACCCAATTCCTCCATCATGGATTATCTTCTTTTTCCGCTTCCGCTGGTTAAAAGCCGAAAAAAGAAGATAACGTTCTGTTTTTCAGCTTAACGGAAAATACCGGCTTTGTCAATTCGGCTGCTCCATTCTTTACAGAGCTTTTACAAACCTCTCGCCGATCCGCCGCAATCAACGTGGGTTCTCTGATTTCCGGCAAAGAGGCGGCGCGGAGGGATTGACGATGCAGAGGGGAGACGCTTATAATAAAAAGTACCCAAAAGGAGCGATCGGCGCGGAATTTATGTAAAAGAATGGAGATTACTATGACCAAGCATCTGAATTCCATTCGCGAATATTGCGATTCACAAAACTGGAATTACTCGCTGGACGAGGAAAGGGCTATCTCACCATGCGGATGTCCTTAAAGCGGTTGATGCCTGCACCATCCATGTGCAGACGCGGGACGAGGACGGCTTCACGGTTTATACGGTTTTCCCCGTTAAGGCGCCGGAGGAAAAACGAGGCGCGGTCGCGGCCTTTCTGACCCGCGCCAATTACGGCCTGATTCTCGGCAGCTTCGAACTGGATTTCGACGACGGGGAAATCCGTTTCAAGGTCACGGCTATCTGTGGGGCAGGTGCTGTCCCCCGCCGTGATGGAGCGGAACTTCGATATGGGCTTCTGTATGTGCGACCGCTATGGCGAGGGCCTTCTCAAAGGTCCCTGTACGGTGACGCCGATCCGATCAAAATGGTGGACGCCATCGAGCGGGGAGACAGAGACGAGGACGGGGAAAGCGAAGCACCGGTGATCCGACCGCCCCCCGGCGGTACGATGCTGTCCTGACTTGGGATTGTCCCCCGCTTGACTTTTCGGCGGCGGAGTGCTACAGTAACTATCAACGACAGGAGAATCCGTCGATGGGGAAGGCTCTCCCTCCGCCCGCCAGAGAAGGCCGCCGCGTGCTGAAAGCGGCTTCGGGAAGGGAAGGAACCAGCTACCGCCCCCGGAGGAGCGCGCCGCTCAATGCCCGTGGGGCAGCAAGGCGCGCCGGCAGGCACCGTTACCGCCGCAGAAAGGCCGTTTTTCCTTTCGGAGGGGGTAGAGCTTCTCCTTTGAAAACCGGCGAATCAGGGTGGAACCGCGTGGCTTTTGGCCCCGTCCCTTTGTGGGACGGGGCTTTTTGTATTCCGCGGTCAATCCACGCACAAAACAAGCCCGTGTCCGCGCTCCCCGGCTCAAACGGGAGCGCGGCTGCGATAGAATGATCCGGCCGGAACCGGCCGGCAAGGAAAGGATGAATGGGCATGGTAAACATTACGCTGAAAAGACGGCGACAAACGGGAGGTGATGGAGAACACCACCGTGGACGCTTTGCCGCGAACTGTCCATGGGCCTGTACCGCGCGGCCTGCGCCAAGATAGACGGCAGGGTAGTGGATCTCTCGCACCCCTCTGACCGGGGACTGCACGCTGGAGATTCTGACCTTCGATTCGGACGAAGGGAAAAAGGCGTTCTGGCACACGGCCTCCCACGTCATGGCGCAGGCGGTGAAACGCCTGTATCCGGATGTGAAGCTGGCTATCGGCCCGGCGATTGATTCCGGCTTTTACTACGATTTCGACGCGGCGGAAACCTTTCACGATGGAGGATCTCGGCAAGATCGAGGCCGAGATGAAGAAAATTGTGAAGGAAGAGTCCCCTCAGAACGGTTCACCTCTCCCGGGCCGAAAGCGCTCGACAAAATGCGGGATGAGCCGTACAAGGCGGAGCTGATTAACGACCTGCCGGAGGATGCGGAGCTTTCCTTTTTATCAGCAAGGGATTTCACCGACCTTTGCGCCGGCCCCCCCATCTGCCCGATACCGGCCGGATCAAGGCGGTGAAGCTGCTCAGCGTGACCGGCGCCTACTGGCGCGGGGACTCCAAAAGAAGATGCTTCAGCGGATCTACGGCGTGGCCTTCCCGAAGGCGTCCGAACTGGAGGCCCACCTCGAAAAAGCTGGAGGAAGCCAAAAAGCGGGATCATAATAAGCTCGGCCGGGAGCTGGAGCTGTTCACCACCGTGGATGTGATCGGGCAGGGCCTGCCGGTTATGCTGCCGAAGGGCGCGCGGGTGATCCAGCTGCTCCAGCGGTTTGTGGAGGATGAAGAGCAGAAGCGGGGCTAGCTGCTCACCAAGACGCCGCTATGGCCAAGAGCGATCTATACAAAATTTCCGGCCACTGGGATCATTATCTGGATGGCATGTTTGTTCTGGGGATGAGGAAAAGGATAAGGAGGTGTTCGCCCTGCGTCCCATGACCTGCCCGTTCCAGTATCAGGTGTTTCTCAACCGGATGCGCTCCTACCGGGATCTGCCCATGCGGCTGGGCGAAACCTCCACCCTGTTCCGAAACGAGGCCAGCGGCGAAATGCACGGGCTGATTCGCGTGCGTCAATTCACCATTTCCGAGGGCCACCTCATCCTCCGCCCGGAACAGCTGGAGGAGGAGTTCAAGGGCTGCCTGGAGCTCGCGACGTGTATGCTGAAAACCCGTGGGCTGTATGAGGACGTGTCCTTCCGCTTTTCCCAGTGGGATCCGAACAATAAGGAGAAATACATCGGCACCCCGCTGAGCAGTGGGACGAGGCGCAGGGCACGATGAAAAAGATTCTCGAGCATCTGAACGTGCCCTACACCATCGGCATCGGGGAGGCCGCCTTCTACGGCCCCAAGCTGGACATTCAAATCAAGAATGTCTACGGCAAGGAGGATACCCTCATCACCATCCAGATTGACCAGATGCTGGCCGAACAGTTTGGGATGGAATATTGGACGAGGACGGCAGCAAACGCCGCCCGTATATCATCCACCGTACCTCTCTGGGCTGCTACGAACGCACTCTGGCCCTGCTGATCGAAAAATACGCCGGCGCGTTCCCGCTCTGGCTCGCGCCGGAACAGGTGCGGGTGCTGCCGATTTCCGAGCGGCAGGCCGAAGCGGTGAAAGCGGTGGCCGAACGGCTGAGGCCGCCGGCCTCCGGACGGAGGTGGATCTGCGCAGCGAAAAGATCGGGTATAAGATCCAGGAAGCGCAGGTGCAGAAGGTTGCCGTATATGCTGGTGATCGGCGATAAGGAAGCCGAAAGCGGCACGGTGTCGGTTCGTTCCCGCAGGGAAGGGGACGTCGGCGTGCAGTCGGTGGACGATTTCCTTGCCCGCGCCCTGCGCGAGGTGGCGGAGAAGGTCATCTGGTAAAGTATTCTGTAAAGGAGAGCGGCGCGGACGCGCCGTCTCATCGTCTTATTGGCGCTGCTGTTACAGGCCTATATTCCTGTTGCGAACCCGTTGATTAACCAGGTATTTTCCGCCGTTTTATTTAACAGAACAAAGAAACAGGTTTCCGTTTCGCCTATACAGGGCGGAACTTTTTGCCGTTACCATTTCAACGCTGACAAACACGGCGCATTCGTTCTCGCTCAAACTTTTTGGCTCTTCTTCGATGTTGGTTGATTTGGCTGTTATCATACCGAAAACGTCGCCCTTTGTGAAAATAGGTGTCCACGCATTCTTCCGTGCAGTAAGCTTTCATGGTTTCATAATCAGGCTTGCTGAAATAATCGAAGAAAAACTTCCACAACGTTTCTGGTTCGGCAATAGCGGCTTTCGAAACCGTTTTGCTTTTTATTGCCGCAGGCGGTCAGGCTCAGGAAAAACAGCAGAGAGCAGAGAAAAAAAGCCAGACAACGCGTCATTCTATTCCCTCCTTGATTTATATAAAATTTCACTACAATCTTAGCACATATAATTGCAAAGGGTGCAATTTCTTTTATAAAAACTACAGATAACACGAGAGGCGTTTTCCAGTGGAAATCCCCTCTATCCCTTCCTGTCAGTCCAGAGGACTGTGGCGCTTTTGCGGAAAATAAGGGGTTGATTTTTTCCCGCTTTTGTTATGGTATCATGCTAATGCTGTCGGCGGAGGGTTCTCCCACGGCGAAAAACAAAACAGGCAGGCGTAGTTTAGTGGTAAAACATCAGCTTCCCAAGCTGAGGTTGTGGGTTCGATTCCCCATCGCCTGCTCCAGACCTGCGGTCGGCAATTCACAAATGAGTTGCCGGCTGATTTTTTTATTGTTCCATTCGACCGAAGGCGGATACTCTTCTGGCTTTCAACGCAACGCAGAAAAAGCGTTTGTCGACTTTTCCTGCTTGCAAAACCCGGGCGCTTATATTAATATAATGGTATATTCCGGATTCCGGCGGGGCGTATGGCCTTCCGTCGGCGGGTGACGGGCGGCCGCGGACGCGCCGCACCCGATAACGCACCGGCGTCTGCGGAGAAATGGAGCCTGTATGCCGCTGAATACGATGGTATGGTTTGCCCTCCGGGGGCGGCGACGCCGCCGGTCGGTTCGAAAACCCCGGCCGGGATGCTTTTTCGCCTGCTGGGCGATCGTGATCGTCCTGTCGCTGATGGTGCTTGTTTTTCTGCGTGCGCGGAAAAAGGAATACGCGGTGGCGATTCTGCCTCTGCTGATCGCGCCGTTTGTCCATATTTCAGCGGCCTTCTCGCCAAAAGATGGATACGTTCCTTTTCTCTGTCCACCGGACAAACCGGATTATGATCGATTTGACGGCGGGGCTGATTTCCTGCCTGCTGCTGGGGCTGGCCTCCCGGGGATTCCGGATCGGCGAACCCGCAACGGCCTGTTCTGGTGCTGCGCGGGGTTTGTGGTGATCCTCACTCTGGTGCTGGTGACCAATACCCTGACCGCGATTGTCCACGGCTGAAAGAATACCGGCCGAAACAGCCGGTATAACAAAAAGGACGCCGCCCCCGTGGGCGGCGTCTTTTTTGACGTCTTGACGTCCTGTCCATTTTCGCTTACGCGCAGTCGCTGTCATAGGCGGCGTACATGATATTGGTCGCGTGGTCGGAGACTCGTTCCAGATCGGTGAGGATATCGATAAACAGCATTCCGGTTTCCGGGGTGCACTGCAGGGCGTTCAGCCGTTCCACATGGTGGGAGCGGGCGCTACCACCAGCTGGTCGATTTCTTCTTCTTCCTCCATGATCTGCGTGGATAAGGTCTTATCTCTGCTGGCCGAGGAAGAAAGCCAGCGCCTCGTCCACGATTTTCAGCACCCGGCCGCTCATGTCCCGCATCTCGGTAACGGCGTCTCCGGAAAAGGGGACGCCGTTTTCGAAATTCTGGGAATATTCAAGGATGTTTTCCGCATGGTCGCCGATACGCTCCAGATCGTTCACCACATGGAACATGGAGCCGATCATCCGGTTATCCTCCTCCAACAGCTCCATGGCGTGGATTTTCACCAGATAGCTTGTGATGCTGTGATTGAGAAAATTGAGCACCTGCTCGTTCTGTTTGATCTGTTGCATGGTTTCCTGTTTGGCTTGAAAAACACCTCCATAGCCAGCCCGAAGTTATTCCGGGCGATGGCGGCCATCCGCTCCACCTCCTTGGTGACCTGCGCGACGGCAATGGCCGGGGTGTTCAGAATCCGCTCGTCCAGGAACTGCAGCCGCAGCTCCTCATAGGCCGCGTCCTTGCCGGGAATGAGCTTTTGGGCGAGCTTCACCAGCAGCTGGGCGAAGGGGAGAAGCACGGCGGTGGAAACGATATTGAAGATAATGTGCGCGACCGAAATCTGCATTTTGGGGTCGGCGACAAATCCTTCGATGAGTTCGACATAGGGGAAAACAGGCAGATCGGAATAAAAAGCAGGGTGCCGATAACGTTGAACATCAGATGAATCAGGGGCGGCCCTCTTCCCGACCGGTTGGTGCCGATGGAGGCAAGCAGCGCGGTGGCGCAGGTGCCGATATTCTGGCCGAAAAGGATATAGATCACGCCGCCGAGATTCACCGCGCCGCTGGCGGCCAGCGCTGAATGATGCCGACCGACGCGGAGGAGGACGGGATAACAGCGGTAGCACCGCGCCGGCAAGGATGCCGAGAACCGGATTCGAGAATTTGGTCATCAGCGAAGCGAATTCCGGCATCTGGGCCAGCGGCTTCATGGCGCCGGACATGGATTCCATGCCGGTGAACAGAATGCCGAAGCCGATGATCACCATACCGATGTGCTGGATCAGCTTCTTTTTAATCATCAGCAGGATCATAATGCCGGCAAAAACGGCGATAGGGGCGAGATAGCTGATTTTCAGACCGATCAGAAAGCTGGTCACCGTGGTGCCGATGTTGGCGCCCATGATGACGTAAACCGCCTGCTCCAGCTTCAGCAAACCGGCGTTCAGAAAGCCGACCACCATAACTGTGGTGGCGGAGGAGGACTGGATCGCCCCTGTTACCAGACCACTACGCCCCACCAGAACGCCGAGCAGGGATTGCTGGTCAGCTTCTTCCAGAAGGGAGCGAAGCCTGGAACCGGCAACCAGCTCCAGCCCGTCCCCCATCAGTTTCATGCCGAACAGAAAATAGGCCGAGCCCGCCCAGAAGGACAGCAATATATGCATCAGATCCATTGCCGCACCTCTCCATTTTCTATTTCATCTTATTTTGATTAAAAGCGTATCATGGCAATGTTAAGAAGGTTAAAAGCGACGGCCGTTTTTCTCCGATTCGTTTCTTTTGTCATAATCGGCAATAATCGGCGGGAATCCGTACCGAAAACAATCGAAACGGCCCAAAAGGGGGAATCCGCCCGCCTTTTGGACGGCAGGCGGTGTTTTATACCGCAAGACGTATAAAAATTCCGCCCGTATAGGCCTAATGGGGACGCAACACAAACAAGCGCGGCGTTTGTACAGGTTGACAAAAATCCATCATAGAGCATAATTATACGCAAAAAATATGGCTTGCAAATCCGGAAACAGGCGGGTTAATAGGGTCATTGACAGCAACGTTCCGTGGCAAAAATGAAAACCGGAGGAATTAACGCCGTCAGACGAACGTTTTGAATGGATCAGCAGATCGTCGTTCGCCTATTCAGGCGGGCGGACGTGATTATTATTCCGTGGCAGGAGAATTATAACAACTGGAACTGTCCGGCCTGGAACCTCCGGAAAAAGGCCAAGAAGACCGGCGCTTCCAAGCTGTACATAGAGGACCTGCGCAAGGAGTTTGTGGAGGATATCATCTTCCCGACCTTGAAGGCCGGCGCGGTGTATGAAAATCAGTATCTGCTGGGCACCTCTTTCGCCCGCCCCGTCATCGCCAAGCGGCTTGTGGAAATCGCCAAGGCCGAGGGCGCGGACGCGATTGCCCATGGCTGCACCGGCAAGGGGAACGATCAGGTTCGGTTTGAGCTGACAATCAAGGCCTTCGCCCCGAATATGAAGATCATCGCTCCCTGGCGGGTGTGGGAACTCAAATCCCGGGATGATGAAATCGCCTATGCCGAGGCGCAGAACATTCCGCTGGCGATCACCCGCGAGACCAACTATTCTAAGGATAAGAATCTCTGGCACCTCTCCCACGAGGGATTGGATCTCGAGGACCCGGCCAACGAACCCGAAATATGATGAGATTTTGGAAATGGGTGTTTCTCCGGTAAAAGGCGCCGGACAAGGCCCACCTATATTACCCTGTCCTTCGAAAAAGGCATTCCGGTGGCGCTGGACGGCGTGAAGCTGGACGGTGTGACCATGATTGAAAAGCTGAACAAGTTGGGCGGCGAAAACGGTATCGGTATCGTGGACATGGTGGAAAACCGTCTGGTGGGCATGAAGAGCCGCGGCGTGTATGAGACTCCCGGCGGTTCCATTCTCTACAAGGCGCATGAAGCGCTGGAGACCATCTGCCTCGACCGGGACACCCAGCATTACAAGCAGCAGATGGTGGCCGGCAAATTCAGCGAGCTGGTATACTACGGCCAGTGGTTCACCCCCCTGCGCCAGGCCCTCTCCGCCTTTGTGGACAACACGCAGGAGTATGTGACCGGTGACGTGAAGCTCAAGCTGTATAAGGGCAATATGATTCTGGCCGGCATCCTGACCTCGCCCTACTCCCTGTATGACGAGGAGATCGCGACCTTCGACGAGGACGAGGTATACGACCAGATGGATTCTCAGGGCTTCATCAACCTGTTCGGCCTGCCGATTCAAGGTGCAGGCGCTCAAGGGCCGGTAAAGCTGCAGACCGGAAAAACCGGAATATGGACGCATCATGTACGGCTTGCCGGGGCACGGCCCTTCATTCCGTACCCCTCTTTCCACGGCGCTGTGCCGGATGATATGATTAAGGAGACAGCCATGAAAACTGTGGACCGGACGGTTCCAAAAGGAACGATCAGAAAACGAAACGACTTCAATTCCTCCATTTCCTTCGATTCCCGCATGGCGCGGGAGGATATCCTCGGCAGCATGGCGCACGCCGCCATGCTCGCAAAGCAGGGGATCATCTCCGCCGCCGACGGTGGAGGCGATCCGGGACGGCTGGCGGGCATCCTCGCGGATCTGGAATCCGGCGCGCTTTCCATCGATATGGGGCGGAGGATATCCACACCTTTGTGGAGGGCGAACTGACCGCCCGCATCGGGGACGCGGGCAAGCGCCTGCACACGGGCGGAGCCGGAACGATCAGGTGGCGCTGGACGACCGGCTGTACCTGCGGGTCGCGGCCCAGCCGTCCTGCGGGCGCAGCTGACCGGGCTGATCGGGGTGCTGTGCGGGAAGGCGGAGGAATACCGCCGGCGCTGATGCCGGGGTACACCCACCTTCAGCGGGCGCAGCCGATCACCTTCGGCCATCATCTGATGGCCTACGCCGAGATGTTCCTGCGGGATATCGGCCGGCTGGACGACGCGGTGAAGCGGATGAACGTTTCCCCTCTCGGAAGCGGGGGCGCTGGCCTCCACCACCTATCCCTCGACCGGGCGGCGGCGGCGGAAGCCCTTCCATGGACAGGGTGACCAACAACTCGCTGGATGGGGTTTCCGACCGGGATTTCTGCATGGAGCTGGCTGCGGCGCCTTATCCATCGTAATGGTGCATCTGTCCCGCTTCTCGGAGGAAATCATCCTCTGGTGCTCATGGGAGTTCAGGTTCGTTCGAGCTGGACGACGCCTTTTCCACCGGGTCCTCCATCATGCCGCAGAAGAAGAATCCGGATATCGCTGAGTTGGTGCGGGGAAAATCCGGCCGGGTGTTCGGCAATCTGACCGCCCTGCTCACCGTGATGAAGGGCCTTGCCTCTTTGCCTACAATAAGGACATGCAGGAGGATAAGGAGGCGATGTTCGACGCGTTCGACACCGTGCGGATGTGTCTGACCGCCTTTATCCCGATGGTGGAGACCATGCGGGTGCTTACTGACAATATGCGGAAGGCCGCGGCCGGCGGGCTTCATGCATGCGACCGACTGCGCTGATTATCTGGTGGGAAGGGCCTCCCCTTCCGGGACGCCTACAAGGCGACCGGTTCCCTCGTGGCTCTCTGCATCGAAAAGGGGCTGACGCTGGAGACTCTGCCGCTGGAACAGTACCGTGCGGTCTGCGATTTGTTTGACGAGGGCGTGTACGACGCGATCAATCTCGACCGGTGCGTGGCGCTCCGCCGGGTATACGGCGGCCCCGCGCCGGAGAATGTCTGGCTCAGGTGAAGAGGGTCCGGAGTCTGCTGTAAGCCTGTGTTAGGAAAGGGAAGAAATGCAATGAAAATTAAAGCGGGAATTCTCGGGGCGACCGGCTACGCCGGGTGGAGCTGGCGCGGCTGCTGCTCCGCCATCCGGGGGCGGAGCTGGCAGCGATCGGCTCGGTTTCTTTTGAAGGACAGAAGCTGTACGAGGTGTATCCCTCCCTGCGGGAGCTGCCCGCTGGAATGCGAAAGCGCCGACGGCGTGATTGAGAAAAAGCGACGTGGTGTTCGCCGCCCTGCCCCACGGCCTTTCTCAGGAAACAGCGGCCCGCTGCGTGGCCGAAGGGAAAAAATTCATTGATCTGGGGCGGATTTCCGGCTGGACGATCCGGTGGAATACGAAAAATGGTACGGCTGCGACTATATCCTGCCGGAGCTGCACGAGCAGGCGGTCTACGGCCTGCCGGAGCTGTTCCGCGCGGAGATCGCCGGAAAATCGGTGGTCGGCAACCCGGGCTGTTACCCCACCAGCGTCGCCCTCGGTCTCGCTCCCCGCGCGCGCCGGGCTGTAGCCGAGCCGCGGGGGATCGTGATCGACTCCAAATCCGGCGTGACCGGCGCGGGCCGGAAAAACCACGCAGGGCACCCATTATCCGGAGTGCAACGAGGCATTTTCCGCGTATAAGGTGGCTGCCCACCGCCACACGCCCGAGATCGAGCAGACCCTGAGCAAGGCGGCGGGGGAGCGGGCGACCGTGACCTTCGTCCCCATCTGCTGCCCGTCAACCGGGGCATCCTTTCCACCATCCACGCCCGGATGAAGTCAGGCGCGACGCTGGAAAAAGGCCCGCGCCCTGTATGAGGAAACCTATCGAAACGAGCGGTTTGTCCGCGTCCTCCCGAAAGGGGACGGGGGTGGATATCCGGAATGTGAAAGGCTCCAACTACTGCGATATCCAGCTCTATGCCGACGAGCATACCGGACTGCTGATCGTGACCTCGGTGATCGACAATATGGTTAAGGGCGCGGCGGGGCAGGCCGTGCAGAATATGAATATCCTCTTCGGACTGCCGGAGGAAACCGGCGTCGATATGATTCCGACCGTTTTCTGAACCGCCCGGATTTTTTCACTGCCGCGGATCTTGCGGTGGAAAAATCCGGGTTCCGGAGGGGAGCTTTTGAGAAAGGTTGATTGTGGATGAATCCATTTATTGAGGGGGCGGTGTAACGGCCGCAAAGGGCTTTGCCGCCGCCGGTATCCACTGCGGAATCCGGAAAAACCGGGATAAGAAGGATCTGGCGATGATCCTTTCCGACCGCCCGGCGGCCGCGGCGGCGGTCTACACCCGCAATCTGGTGAAGGGCGCGCCCGATCGCGGTGACCGCCCGGCATCTGGAAAACGGCACCGCCCGCGCCATCGTGTGCAACAGCGGGATCGCCAACACCTGCGCCGCCGACGGTGTGGAAAAGGCGGAGGCCATGTGCCGCCTGACGGCGGCCGCGCTGGGAATCGACGAAAACGATGTGATCGTCGCCTCCACCGGGGTGATCGGCCCTTCCATCGATTTGGCGCCCATTGAGGCGGGAATGCCCGGCCTGGCGGCCGCCCTGTCCGCGGACGGCCATACCGACGCGGCCGAAGCGATTATGACCACCGACACGGTGAAAAGGAGTTTGCCCTCCGCTTCTCCCTCGGCGGGAAGGAATGCGCGATGGGCGGCATCGCCAAGGGAAGCGGCATGATCGCGCCCAACATGGCGACCATGCTCTGCTTCATCACCACCGACGCGGCGGTTTCCGCTCCCCTGCTGAAGGAGGCTCTCGCCGCCGTCGCGGCGGATACCTTCAACATGATGTCGGTGGACGGGGACACCTCCACCAACGATACGCTGGCCGTGATGGCGAACGGCGCGGCCGGCAACGCGCCGGTCACCGAAAAGGGCGCGGATTACGATGCTTTTTTCCGCCCTGCGCACCCTGTGCACCGCGCTGACCAAGGCCCTCGCCGCCGACGGCGAGGGGCGACCAAGCTGCTCGAATGCCGGGTGACCGGCGGAAAAACCACGGCGGATGCCAAAACCGTGGCGAAGGCGGTCATCAATTCCGCCCTGCTGAAGGCCGCGATGTTCGGCGCGGACGCGAACTGGGGGCCGGGTGCTCTGCGCCATCGGGTATTCCGGCGCGCCGGTGGACGTTCACGGGGTGGACGTTTCCTTCGCTTCGGCGGCGGGCTCCATCCCGGTCTGCCGGAATGGCGCGGGGATTGACTTCAGCGAGGAAAAGGCGAAGGAAATCCTCAGCGAGAGGAGATCGTCATCGACGTGACCCTGCTGGGACGGGAACGGCGCCGCGACGGCGTGGGGCTGCGATCTCACCTACGATTATGTGAAGATCAACGGGGGATTACCGAAGCTAAGCCGCTTTGCCCCCCCTGAACTTTTGTTTTTCCGGAAAGGGACGATCATCCGATGAATATATCCACTGCGGACCGGGCGGAGGTGCTGACCCAGGCCCTCCCGTATATCAAGCAGTATGCCGGCAAGATCGTCGTCATCAAATACGGCGGCAACGCCATGATCAGCGACGAGCTGAAATCCGCCGTGATGGAGGATATCGTCCTCCCTTTCCACCGTCGGGATCAAGGTGGTGCTCGTCCACGGCGGCGGCCCGAAATCAACGAGATGCTGAAAAAGATCGGCAAGGAATCCAAATTCGTGGGAGGCCTGCGGTACACCGACCGGGAAACCATGGACGTGGTGGAGATGGTGCTTGCAGGCAAGGTGAATAAGGGCCTGGTGCAGCAGCTGGAGCAGCACGGCGGCCGGGCCATCGGTCTGTGCGGGCTGGACGGCGGCATGATTAAGGCCGTCAAAATGAAGGGAGAGGCCGACCTCGGGCTTTGTCGGGGATATCACCCATGTGAACGTTACCCTGATCTGCAACTCTCTCGAAAGCGGCACCATCCCGGTGGTGGCCACCGTCGCCGCCGGGGACGGGGACGGCGAAACTTACAACATCAACGCGGATATCGCCGCCTCCCAGATCGCGGCGGCCCTCTGCGCCGAAAAGCTGGTGCTGATGACCGACGTGCGCGGCCTTCTGCGGGACAAGGACGACGAGGACAGCCTGATTTCGGTGGTCCACGTCAGCGACGTGCCCAGCCTGAAAAACAGAACATTGTCAAGGGCGGCATGATCCCGAAGATCGAATGCTGCGTCGAGGCGGTCCGCCGGGGCGTGAAGCGCACCCATATCATCGACGGCCGCATCCGCATTCCATCCTGATCGAGATGCTGACCGACGAGGGCATCGGCACCATGTTCCTGTAAAAAAGAGGAGGGCTTCCCATGCTGTCAAAGGAACTCAGGCAGAAACACGACGGCGCGCTGATGCCGACCTACGGGCGGTTTCCGGTGGCGCTGACGAGCGGCCACGGCGCAGTGGCGGTGGACGCGGACGGGAGGGAATACGTCGATTTCGGCAGCGGAATCGGGGTCAATTCACTGGGCTACGCCGACCCGGAATGGGTGGCGGCGGTGCAGGCGCAGGCAGCGGCGCTGCAGCACATCTCCAACCTGTATTACAGCCCCGTGCAGGTGGAATTCGCCGACGCACTTTGCCGGATGGCGGGGATGGGCCGCGTATTCCTCGGCAATTCCGGCGCGGAGGCGAACGAATGCGCCATCAAGCTCGCCCGCAAATACAGCTTTGACAAATACGGCGAGGGGCGCAGCCGGATTATCGGCCTGCGAAACTCCTTCCACGGCCGGACGGTGACTACCCTCGCGGCGACGGGACAGGATTCCTTCCATCAGTATTTTTATCCCTTCACCGAGGGCTTTGTGTTTACCGAAGCGGGGAATATCACCGACCTGATGGAAAAGCTCGCAGAGCTGGACGGCTCGGTCTGCGCCGTGATGCTGGAATGCATTCAGGGGGAGGGCGGCGTTATCCCGATGGAACCCGCCTACCTGCGGGCGGTGCGGAAGCTCTGCGACGAGCGCGATCTGCTGCTGCTGATCGACGAGGTACAGACCGGCGCGGGCCGGACGGGAAAATTTTTCGCCCCTATGAGCACGCCGGGATTGTTCCGGACGTGGTCACCATGGCCAAGGGGCTGGGCGGCGGACTGCCCATCGGCGCCTGCCTGTGCGCGGAGCGGCTGGGCGGTGTGATGGGGCCGGGGACCCACGGCTCCACCTTCGGCGGCAACCCGGTGGCCTGCGCCGGCGCGCGGGTGGTGCTGAACCGGCTCGCTTCCCCGGCTTTCTGGACGAGGTGGCGGAAAAAGGGGAATACCTCCGCTCCCGGCTGACGGCGATGCCCCATATCGCCGAGGTGCGGGGCATGGGCCTGATGCGGGGCGCGGTGCTGGATAAAGGCACGGCCCGGGAGGCGGCGGAACGCTGTCTCGAAGGCGGACTGCTGGTGCTGACCGCCAAAACCCTGCTGCAGTTCCTGCCGCCGCTGACCATCACGAAGGAAGAACTCGACCGCGGTCTGGCGGTGCTGGAATCGGTGCTGAAAACGCTCTGAACAAGAGGAACGCCGTATTATTAACGATATAAGGGAGAGAAACGACGATGAAACATCTGCTCAAAATGCTGGATCTTTCCAAGGAGGATATCATCGGTATCCTCAATCTGGCCGACCAACTGAAATACGAGCTGGCGCATGGGATCGAGCACAAGCATCTCGCGGGCAAGACGCTGGGCATGATCTTCCAGAAGGCCTCCACCCGTACCCGCGTGTCCTTTGAGACGGGGATTTATCAGCTGGGTGGCTACGGGCTGTTCCTGTCCTCCCATGATCTGCAGATTGGCCGGGGAGAGCCGGTGGAGGATACCGCCCGGGTCCTGTCCCGGTACCTGGACGGCATCATGATCCGCACCTTCGCGCAGGACGAAGTGGAGACGCGCTGGCCCGTGCGGCAGCATCCCGATCATCAACGGCCTTACCGATTTCTGCCATCCCTGCCAGATCCTCGCCGACCTGATGACGGTGCGGGAGCACAAGGGCGCGCTGGAAGGGCTGAAAATGGCCTATATCGGGGACGGTAACAACATGGCCAACTCCCTGATCGTCGGCTGCCTGAAGGTAGGCATGGGCGTTTCCATCGCCTGCCCGGCCGACTACCGGCCGGATCCCGCGGTGCTGGAGTTTGCGAAGGGCTGCGGCGACAGGTTCACTCTGACGGAAGACTGCGCGGCGGCGGCCAAAGACGCGGACGTGATCTTTACCGACGTGTGGGCCTCCATGGGGCAGGAGGGCGAAGCCGAGAAGCGCCGGATCGCCTTCGCGGGCTATCAGGTGAACGCCGAGCTGCTTTCGCGGCCGCCCGGCCGGACTGCATGGTGCAGCACTGCCTGCCCGCCCACCGCGGCGAGGAGATCACCGCCGAAGTGTTCGAGGCGCATGCCGATGAGATCTTCGACGAGGCGGAGAACCGCCTCCACGCCCAGAAGGCGGTCATGGTCACCCCTGATGAAGTAACGGCGTTCCGGCGGAGCGCTTTTAAAACCGGTTTGCGGAAATGGACTTCCGCAGGCCGGTTTTTTCATGTGGACGGAAAAACCGGGAATGAAGATTTTTTGTCGAATAGCCACATGGCAATTTGAAAATACACGGATATTGTGGTATAATACCGTAAAATGTAACCGGATAATGGGAAACTCCAGCAGGGTCGGGTTATCACCGCGGTCAGGAGCTGTCCGGAAACGAGTTTTCGGGGTGAATCGGATGGAGCGGGGATTTACCGACCAAAACGTATACGAGGCGTTGCAGGATCGGCTGTCCCTATCTGTTTTCCGAATTTGATAACATTCTGGTGTCCTTCTCCGGGGGCAAGGACAGCGGCCTGCTGCTGAATCTGACGCTGGAGTTTCAGAAAAAATATTACCCCGATAAACGGATCGGGGTGTTCCATCAGGATTTTGAAGCGCAGTACAGCGTAACGACGGACTATGTTGAAAGAACCTTCGCCCGGATTGAAAAAGGACGTCGAGCCGTATTGGGTATGCCTTCCCATGGCGACGCGAACCGCCCTGAGCAGCTATGAGATGTACTGGTATCCATGGGACGACACAATGGAAAGTCGGCCTGGGTAAGGCCTATGCCCCGTCATCCCTATGTCATCAATCTGGACATAACCCGATGACCACCTATCGCTACCGTATGCATCAGGAGGATCTGGCAAAGCAGTTCAGCCGGTGGTATCACCTTTCCCATAACGGGGACGACGGGCGCGGCGGCAGAAAAACGGTCTGCCTTCTGGGAATACGCGCGGACGAATCCCTGCAGCGCTACAGCGGGATCCTGAATAAAAAATACGGCTACAAGGGCGAATGCTGGATCAGCAAGCAGTTCAAGGACGTCTGGTGCGCGTCGCCCCTGTACGACTGGTCGGTGGGGACATCTGGCACGCGAATTATCTTTTCGGATACGATTATAACCGGCTGTATGACCTTTACTATATGGCCGGGCTGAAGCCGGACCAGAATGCGGGTGGCCTCCCCTTGAACGATTACGCCAAGGACAGCCTGAATCTGTATCGCGTAATCGATCCGGAAATCTGGGCCAAGCTGATCGGGCGGGTAAAGGCGCCAATTTCAGGGGCGATTTACGGAAAAACCAAAGCGATGGGTTACCGGAACCTGACGCTGCCGGAGGGCCATACCTGGGAGTCGTATACCAAATTCCTGCTGGATACCCTTCCTACCCGCCTCGGAACAATTACGTCAAAAAATTCAATACGTCGATTCAATTCTGGCATACCACCGGCGGCGGGCTGGAGGAAGAAGCGATTGAAGAGCGTTTGTCGCATGGATACCATATCCAGCGCAACGGCGTGTCCAACTATACTCTGGCAAAGAATTCCCGGGTGATTTTTCTCGGGAAAATCCCATACCGACGACATCCGAAGTACGAAGGATATCCCCAGCTGGAAACGGATGCTGCTGCATTTTGAAAAACGATCATGTCTGTCGTTCCATGGGGTTCGGCCTGACCAGACAGCAGCGGGAAAATATCCGCCTGTTAAAGCGGAAATACAGTCATATCGGAGAATGAGTATGTCGTATGAAAGCCCGGCTTATCATGTGATAGCCGTTCCCATCGAAAAAATAAAACCGAATACCTACAATCCCAACGCCGTCGCGCCGGTGGAGCTGAAGCTGCTGTATGACAGCATTAAGGAAGACGGCTATACCATGCCGATTGTTTATTTACGCCAAAGCGAAGGACGTCTATGTGATCGTTGACGGTTTTCACCGGTACCGCATCATGCTGATTACCCGGACATTTATGAACGGGAGGGCGGAAGCTTCCGGTATCCGTGATCGACAAGCCGCTGGACCAGCGGATGGCCAGCACCATCCGCCACAACCGGGCAAGGGGTAGCCACGACGTGGACCTGATGAGCAACATCGTCAAGGAGCTTCACGAGCTGGGCCGTTCCGACGCCTGGATATCCAAGCACCTGGGCATGGACCGGGACGAGATTCTGCGCCTGAAGCAGATCACCGGGCTTGCCGCGCTTTTCCGCGATGTGAAGTTCGGACAGGCGTGGCGGCCGGTAGAGAATGGCGGGGAAAACGGCGCGGGGCAGGAATAGGGCCGCGCCGTTTCGTATTGTGAAGCGTGGAGAAATCCTGTCGAACGGCGGGGAGTTTTAGCAAAAATAGAAAAATTTGAAATCAGGGCTTTTCAGCCGGAAAGAAAACCGTTATACTAGACCCGTACACGCCTTTGTTAATATTCCGTTAAACAGGGGCGGTTTGAAAACGGAACGATCCTCTTTCTCACGGCAAACGGCGGCTGCGTTCGGGATTCCCGCGCCCGCCCGCTGCGAAAAAAGCCGGTCGTTCTCTGTTTTCAAACAGCCATAAACGGTGCAAGGGCCTTGAGAGGAGCGGTTTCATGACCCCTACGTTCCTGGATTTTCTGTCGGAAACAGCGTCGAATCCGGTTCTGCTGATTACGGTCATCCTGACGCTGGGAGTCATCTTCGTCAACGGCTGGACCGACGCACCCAACGCCATCGCCACCTGCGTTTCCACCCGGGCGATGGGGCCGCGCGCCGCTATTATGATGGCGGCGGTGTTCAATTTTCTCGGTGTGCTGGTGATGACCCTGGTAAACGCAACCGTTGCCGAAACCATCTACAACATGGTGGATTTCGGCGGCGAGACCCACGAGGCGCTGATCGCGCTGTGCGCGGCGCTGTTCGCCATTGTGGTCTGGGCGGTGGCCGCCTGGTGGTTCGGCATCCCCACAAGCGAGAGCCACGCGCTCATCGCAGGGCTGTCCGGCGCGGCCATCGCGCTGCAGGGCGGCTTGACGGCATCAACGGCGCGGAATGGGTCAAGGTGCTGTACGGTCTGGCGCTTTCCACCGTCCTCGGCTTTTCTTTCGGCGGGTGGGATCGCCGCCAAGCTCACCGTTTTCACCTGCCGGGGCTTCGACCGGCGGAAAACCACCCGGTTTTTCCGCGGGGCGCAGATCGGCGGCGGCGCGGCGATGGCCTTCATGCACGGCGCGCAGGACGGCCAGAAGTTCATCGGCGTGTTCCTGCTCGGCATGTTCCTTCCCGCGGACAAGCCAACGTGACCGAGTTCACCATCCCCCTCTGGCTGATGGTGCTCTGCTCGGTGGTGATGGCGCTTGGCACCAGCATCGGCGGTTACCGGATCATCAAGGCGGTGGGGATGGATATGGTCAAGCTGGAAACCTATCAGGGCTTTTCGGCAGATCTGGCGGCCGCCTGTTGTTTGCTGCTGTCCTCCCTGACCGGCGTACCGGTCAGTACCACCCATACCAAGACGACGGCGATTATGGGCGTCGGCGCGGCCAAGAGGCTTTCCGCCGTCAACTGGGGCGTGGTGAAGGAAATGGTGCTCACTTGGGTGCTGACCTTCCCCGGCTGCGGGCTGATCGGTCTGCTGGTGGCCCGCTTGTTCCTCTGGCTTTTCTGACGACACATCCAAACCGCCGTATCCGGCGGAAAAAGACACGGAATGGCGGGCGCTCCGGGCGGACGCTCGCCGGGAAAGGACGGAAGCCATATGGCTCGGAAACAGGAATTCGATTATTTTGGGGCCTTTATCCGCGCGGCGGAATATTCCATGCAGGCGGCGGAGATCCTGCACGAAACCTTGGTTTCCTTTGATCCGATACTTTGCAGGAACGGATGAAGGAAATCCATGTGGCGGAACATGCCGCCGATCTGGCCAAGCACGATATGAACCGGGCGCTGGCCCGGGCCTTTATCACGCCGATCGAGAGGGAGGATATCCTCCTTCTCTCGCAGGAACTGGACGACGTGACCGACGCGATCGAGGATGTGCTGCTCCGGCTGTATATGTTCAACGTCCTCTCCATTCGGGAGGAAGCGCTCGCGTTTTCGGATGTGATAAAAAGCTGCTGCGCGGCGATGAAAATCACCATGACCGAGTTCCGCAATTTCCGGAAGTCCGGCTCCATCAGCGAAAGCATTGTAGAAATCAACCGGCTGGAGGAAGAGGGCGACGCGCTGTATACCCGGGCGGTGCCGGCTGTATATGACCTGCCGCGAAGAGGCCGTTGAACTGATGACCTGGCGGGAAATCTATGACCGGATGGAAAAAATGCTGCGATGCCTGCGAGCATGTAGCCAACGCGGTCGAAGGCGTGATTATGAAAAATTCCTGATTGGCGACCGACAAAAAGACGCGCCGTCCGGCGGTGCGTCTTGATGGAAAACGGAAGCCGCGTGCGTTAACGCGCGCGGCCAAGGCCGTATTCGGGAAAACGTTTACTCCTTCTTAAAACCAATCACCGCATGGTGGAAACAATCATCTGAACCACACTGATGATTTCAGCCTGTTCGTCCGGCTTCAGCGGGGCGATCAGATCGTAAGTATTTGCTCCGCGTCCTCAAAAAGCTCCAGCTTCCGGTATTCCCGGTCGAAATCCAGAAGGTCGGTGGGACGAATCTGGAAGGCACGGGCAAGCTTGGCGACGCTTTCCATAGTGGGGTTGCCTCTGCCGGCTTCAATCTGGCGTATGTTGGCGACATTCATGTCCGCTCTTTCCGCCAGCTCTTCCTGACTGAATCCCAGTTCTTTTCGGATTCGCTTGACCCGCCGGCCGAGTAACTGGTTGACATCCATTGCAATTACCTTCTTCACCCAAAGTGTGCTTCCATCACATTACCCGGTTTTTCTGGAACGTTCAATGAATTTTAAACGCGGTTATATAGTATATTATTGAATTCCAAAAAATATTCATTATAATAGTAATTGTTGCTTATTTACACGGCTCCTCAGCCGATAAAAACAGCCGCCGGGGAGCGCGGCGATTTATGGGAGGCGGTTGGTTATGCAGCATATCCAGTCGGCGGAACAGTTTGCCGAAAATTTGCGGACGATCCGGATGGAACGGGGTATTCCCAAAGAGAAACGGCGGATATGATGGAGCTCAGCCGGGATACCTATGCCTCCTGGGAACGCGGCCATCGGCTTCCGGGGACGCTTCAGCTGCTGGAGCTGGCGGAGCTTTTCAGGTCCCGATAAACTGGCTGCTTTGCCGTCATATTACAGAGGGTATGCTGCCGGTCGGCGCGGCATGGGACGATCCTGCCCTGACGAAATACCCGAAATCGAGTCGCACCCTGTTTTGTCAGTCTGTAGGCGTTCCTTTAACAAATAAAACCGGAAAATTCAGAAAAAAGCGGCCGCTGCTGCATTACAGATGCACAGCGGCCGCTTTTGTCCGATGACCGGGCCTCTCCCCGCGAAAAAGGCGGTGTTTTCCGGTTGACGGATGATAAACAGGTGTAAACGATTATTTAAATATATAACAATGTATATAACATATAAATTTCAGTGTTCTCCCCTTGTTTCCTCCGCCGCGGTCCGATATACTGAACACGAACCGATCGCCCATGACGCAGCCGGCGGCCGAAAAAGCGGAAATATCCGTTTCCGGCATGCCGGCGAAACGACCGTGTACGAAAGGAAGGAATCCTCTATGAAGTTCAAACTGTTTCCCAGAAACCTCTTTGCGGCGGCTTTCGCCGCGTTGTTCCTGACCCTCGCCGGCTGCGGAACGGCGGCGCCGCTTTCGCCCGACGGGGACGCGGCTTCCTCCGAAGCCGATTCCTCCGTCTTCCCATCCGTTTCCTCCGCAGAGCCGCTGACGGACGGGACGGACGCCTCCGCCGCGCCGACGACGGCCCCCGCCGAAACGGGGGAAACGGAATCGGCCCAGCCGACGGAAGCGCCCCAAAAGGAGAAAAAGGAGAATACAGCGGGCAAAGACGAAGACACAAAGAGCACCCGGAACGAACCGTCCGCCTCCGTTGTGCCGAAAACCACCGCCCGCCGTACCACCACCGCCGCCGCTGCGTCCACGGCAAGCACCACCGCCCGCCGGACGACGGCCGCGACCACGACCACGACTAGGGCGACCACAGCCCGGCCGACCACAGCCGGCACTACCGCCGGTACGACGAAGCGTACAACCACGCCGACAACACGGACTACCGCCGCCTCCAGCGACGCGGGGTTTCAGGCGGCGTTTGAGAATGAGGGGTTCTGGCTGGTGAACGAGGAACGGGCGAAGCAGGGGCTTTCCGCCCTCTCGGTTTCCACCGAACTGCGGGATACCGCCCGCCTCCGCAGTCAGGAGATCGTGCGTTCCTTCAGCCATACCCGGCCGGACGGCAGCAGCTGCTTAACGGCGTTCCCGGACTGGAACGGTACGAAAGCGGAAAATATCGCCGCCGGTTACGCGACGCCGGCAAAGG
>VOFB01001120.1_pt1 | contig 26001 bp, 21 predicted proteins | sample 5384141 | NCBI WGS metagenome assembly VOFB01 (sample SAMN12384721, study PRJNA508395) | human gut metagenome | isolation source: healthy gut A | host: Homo sapiens | reverse complement strand
GAGCTCGCGATTTCCGCAGCATACCTCATTCATTCAAAGTATGCCAGTCAGTTGAACCGTGCCCGCTTTAAAAATGCTTTCTTCGGTGGAACGGTGTCATACGATTTCAGCCTTCGCGGGTATGGAAACATACTGTGACTCCTTTCAGACTGGCATTTAATACGTTGCAGCATACTACTACACGTTTTGATACGATAGTGGACAAGAACCGGAGCTTGAAAAATCAGTTTGGGAAATCAGTTTTATTCTTATTGGCAGCCGGAATGGGTAGCCGTTATGGAGGCTTGAAGCAATTGGACGGACTGGGTCCGAATGGCGAAACTATTATGGACTATTCAATTTATGACGCCATTAACGCCGGATTTGGTAAGCTCGTTTTCGTAATTCGTAAGGATTTTGAGAAAGACTTCCGTGATAAAATTATTTCCAAATACGAAGGTCATATCCCGTGCGAATTGGTGTTCCAGTCTATCGACGATCTGCCCGAAGGCTTCACTTGCCCCGAAGGTCGTACGAAACCCTGGGGAACCAACCACGCCGTAATGATGGGTGCTGATGTAATTCAGGAACCGTTTGCCGTTATCAACTGTGACGACTTCTATGGTCGTGATTCTTTCCAGGTAATGGGTAAATTCCTTTCTGCACTTCCTGAAGATTCAAAGAATGTTTATTCAATGGTAGGTTTCCGCATTGGTAATACACTGAGCGATAGTGGTACTGTATCTCGCGGTCTTTGCGGTACGGATGCCAACAATCTGCTGACTTCTGTTGTAGAACGCACTAAGATTCAACGTATGGACGGAGAAGTGAACTTTACTACGGTGGAGAAATGTTTGGGACTCAGGAATAATTGCTCCGCATAAAAATCTACGCGTCTTTCTTTACGGTGATGTTCGGTCAGCAAGTTGATGAACTGGTTGAACAATACCTCTTCCCTTTTCAGTGATTTCGGATTCTCGGAAAGGAATTCCGGTTGTTTTCTATGAAGGATGGAACCTATCTTATATAAATAGGCCCCCATTAGTCTGCGTACGATTTCTGTCCTGAAGTTATCGTTCCGGCTTACGGTTTCTTCTATCAGTTCATAGAATGATTTCAGTTCCTGTACCTCTTCTTCCATCAAATGAAATTTGGGATTCTCTTTCAATGAGATGAAAAATGGCATGAAACTGTTCAGGTTGATATACATCTCTTTTAAGAAATCAGATGATATTAAAAACATTTGTGACAAATGAATGCCCGGTGATAACATGGACTGTAGAATATCGCCGGGAGCGCAAATAATCAGATCGTTTTGCTCAATGTCGTATTCCCGTAAATTGATATTGACTTTGGCAGAGCCTTTTTCACGGATAGAGATAATGATTCCATCCAGCCGTAATGGGTATTTAAAGATGGGGTTCATATTCTCGGGGATGTAATGTTCGCTTCTATCCATTACGAAATCATTGTTAATCCCTTTTAGACTGGGATTCATCTGTCGGATACGGGCTATGGATATATTTCCTATTTCATGTTCCATATTTCTTAATTTTGCCTCAAATGTATAAATCAAAAGTCAATAATCCACTCTTTTTTTTTCATAATATTATTTTTTAATTGAAATTGACGGATGTGAATTCGGAGGCGTGTGATGGCAGGAATTCTTAATTCTATTTAAAAGGGGGATGCTGGCAAACTATTTGTACATAATAACGTGTATATTTAACAACAGAATTATAAAGAACAAAACTATGTCAATGTATTGGATCTTATTTATTGGAATCGCGGTAATCAGCTATATTGTACAGAATAGTCTGCAAAGCAAGTTTAAGAAATACTCGAAGATGCCTTTGGCCAGCGGTATGACAGGAAAGGATGTGGCTGAAAAAATGTTGCATGATAACGGTATCTATGACGTGCGTGTAACCAGCACTCCGGGTATGCTGACCGATCATTATAATCCGGCAAACAAAACGGTGAACCTTAGTGAAGGGGTATATGGAAGCAACAGTGTGGCTGCTGCGGCAGTTGCCGCCCATGAATGCGGACACGCCGTGCAACATGCGCGTGCATACGCTCCGCTAAAGATGCGCTCGGCTTTGGTGCCTGTGGTGCAGTTCTCATCTTCTATTATGACTTGGGTGTTACTGGCAGGTATTTTGATGGTGAATACTTTCCCGCAGTTATTGTTGGCAGGAATTTGTCTTTTTGCCATGACTACTCTTTTCAGCTTTATTACGTTGCCTGTTGAGATCAATGCCAGCCAGCGTGCGTTGGTATGGTTGAGCAAGGCCGGAATTACAAATTCATATAACCATCATGCGGCAGAGGATGCGCTGCGTTCAGCTGCTTATACGTATGTGGTTGCGGCACTTAGTTCGTTGGCTACACTGATTTACTATATAATGATTTATATGGGACGTCGTGACTAAGACCTTATAAGGGAAATATATTTTTATTATAGAAGGCTGCTTGCGGGCAGCCTTTTCTAGTTATATTTTGATTAGTTTCGAAATAATTTTTGTTTTAATCTCTTTTTCTTTTCGTTTTAATTTGTATTTTTGCCCTGTCAGCAAAATGAGATAATACCTATGAAAAAACATTTGGGAGCCATCAAATACTTGGTCATTTAGAATAATTTGATGATGAGAAACACAATAAAGTTAAAATATATATGGTGTACTTTGTTTTTACTTCTTCATTGGGGTTTTGTCAAAGCACAGCCTATTTGTGTTGCACGCCAATATACAGTGAGAGACGGATTGATTCAAAGTAATCCGGCGCAGATTCTTCAAAGTCATAATGGTTTTATATGGGTTAGTACTTGGAATGGGGTAAGCCGGTTTGATGGACGCGATTTCGAAACTTTTCAGTTTGATTCTCTTTTGAACCAGCACATGCAGCGGCTGGAGAATACGGCCGACGGCAATTTATGGATGATTGCATACGATCGTCATAGCCTGTATTTATATGATATTCGTGAAAATAAGCTGATCAATGTTCTGAAACAGTATGAACAACATTTTAATACTCCGTTGCAAATAGAAAATTTGTATCCTTTATCCAAAGGGATTACTTGGGTTACTTTAAATAATGGAGGATGTTTCAGAATTTCAGATAAAGAGTGTACTGTTTCTTCAGGGATTCAGTATATTACAGCTATTGATGATGTGGAACTGGGGAAAGTCAGTAGGGTCTTTGAAGATAAACAGGGAGAGGAATGGGTATTTAGTGACAAGGGAGTTAGCATATTTGGCAAGCGGACCATTAGTTCATATCCCTTTTCTATGTTCGAAACAATGGATAATCTTGTTTTTCTTGCATCACAGAATGGCAGGTTAGCCTATTATGATGTAAATACCATGCAATTCAACATCGTTCCTTTTCAAGAGAAGATTCAGCATATAAACGGAATTAAAGTGTTGAAAGATAATCAGCTGGCTGTTTTGTCTGATAAAGGTTTGTACCTATGCCGTTTCCCTGAACTGGCGATGGAGAAATATGATTTCTCTCTTCCGGGGCGTGACGATGCGGCTGTGAGAAAAGTCTATCAGGATTCTAAAGGATTTCTATGGATATTTACCGGATTGCCGGGAATTATCCGGCTTGATCCGGAAACCGGAGTGAAACAATATTTGAATACTCCTTCCGGATACATGGCTTCTTCTCCGGAAAATGAACTCTTTATTTATGAAGATCCTAACGGAGTGGTTTGGACTATTCCTTATAAAGGTATATTCAGTTATTATGACGAAAAGAGCCGGGAGCTAAAAGTCTATTTTACACCGGGAAGGAATCATATACCTTATTCTCCTATTATTAAAACAACTTATGTTGACAAACAAAATAATTTGTGGATCAAATCCCAGCGCTCATTTATAAAAATGTTCTTTCCGCCCAGTCCCTATACTTATAGGGAGTTGGACAATTATTTTGATACAAAATCATTTCTGTTTGATAGCGACGAACATTTATGGATTGCAACAAAGAAAGGGATTATACGTATTATGGATTCACAGAAAAACTTGTTGGGTTATTTGTCGCCTGATGGGGAACTGGCTCAAACGGAAACAGTTTTTGCAGAAGGTGGAATCTATGTCATGCTGAAGGATCAGGCGCAGACAATATGGCTTGGCAGTAAGGAAAACGGATTGTTCAGACTTGTTCCTCGGAATCGTCCTTATCATTATGAGGTATATCATTATATGAATAATCCGTCGGATCCTTATTCCATCAGTGACAATAAAATATCATGCATCGATGAGGATCATAACGGACGTATTTGGATTGGTACTTACGGTGGCGGATTGAATTTGGTTGAGGAAAAGGAAGATGGGGCGATACGTTTTATTCATGCGGAGAATAAATTGTCCGGTTTTCCTATTAATCGTACCAACAGTATTCGTTGTATGGTGGAGGGACCCGGTCATACTATGCTGGTGGGTACTATAGAAGGTTTGATCACTTTTTCTTCTGATTTTTCGGATTACGAAAATATTCGTTTTTATCTTAACCTTCCTCGTCCGCAGGTGGCTGACGGATTGTGTAGTGCTGATGTGATGTCTGTTTTACGAACGACGGATGAAACTATCTATTGTTATTGTTATGGAGGTGGCCTTTGTAAGTTGGTTTCGTCAAATTTATTATCTGATGAACTTCGGTTCCGGTCGTTCGGCAAAGAGACATCTCCGTTGGCTAGAGCCTTGATTGAAGATAAAAATCATAATATATGGATCGGCTCGGAAACGGATATCACTCTGTTTGATGTGCACGATCAGACTTTTGAGTCTTTTGGAGAAACTTTTTTCAATCGCTCTTTTAATTATAGTGAATGTCTTCCGGTTACAGACAGGCAAGGGGATATCTTAATGGGTACAGAAGGCGGTATGCTTGTCTTTTCTCCGGATAGTATCGTTAAGCAGACTTATGAAGCTCCTATTGTAGTGACAGGTATAAAATATTCGGAGGATAATTTGTCTCATGTATTGAGTGATGCGGATTATTTAGAGATCCCTACCCGGCGGAGGAATTTTACCATCTCATTTGCTGCGTTGGATTATACTAATTCCTTGGATATCGAGTATGCTTATAAGTTGGATGATAATCAATGGTATTATATAGGTAAGAAGAACTCGGTTAGTTTTGTAAGTCTTCCGGCAGGAAAATATCAATTTCAGATAAAGGCGACCAATGGGGATGGTATTTGGATGAACACTGTGAAAACGGTTACTTTACAGGTATTACCCACCTTTTGGGAAACCGGTTGGGCTAAGGCTTTTTATCTAGTTGTTGTCTTGGTGATATCTTTAGCTATCGGATATGTTTTTTTCTATATTTACTATTTGAAGCATAAGGTAAATATGGAACAAAGATTGGCGGAAATAAAAGTACGTTCTTTTATTGATATCTCACATGAACTACGTACTCCTTTAACCCTTATATCCGGTCCGGTATCCGAAGTGTTGTCCCAGGAGCCTTTGACTTCCCGGACCCGGCATCATCTTCAATTGGTGCAGAAAAATATCAATCGTATGTTATTGCTCATTAATCAAGTATTGGATTTCAGAAAGATACAGAATAAAAAAATGGGCTTGACTATTGAATACCGGGATATCATTATCATGCTTCATAATATAATGGATAATTTCCGGTTGTTGGCAACAGAAAAAAATATAAATTTTTCTCTTCAGACAACGTTGCCTTCTGTTTTTTTGTGGATAGATAGTGATAAGTTCGAGAAAATTATCTTTAACTTGCTTTCCAATGCCTTTAAGTATACACCGGATAATAAGTCGATTACCTTGATTGTGATGGAAAGCGGACAGTTTGTTTCGATTGCCGTAAAAGATGAAGGTATTGGCATCTCTAAAGATAAAGTGTCATCCATATTTGAACGTTTCACTACAGTGTCCAAGGAAAATGACATGCAGCCTTCATCGGGTATAGGGCTTTCGCTGGTGAATGAGTTGGTTAAAATGCTGCATGGGGAAATTCAGGTCGAAAGTGAAGTAAAGAAAGGAAGTGTATTCAAACTGGTTTTGCATAAGGGAAAGGAAATATATGCTCAGGATAAAAATGTTGAATATATATTGAACGACACTTCGGAAGAACAGGAAACGGTCTTGGCGGAACCGGAACAAAATGATAAAACATCTTTGCCGGACATGCCTCCGGCAACAAAAGAAACTTTAGTAAAAGTGATGGTAGTGGAGGATAATGCGGAGTTGCGTCAATTTATATGTGAAATATTGTCGGGCACTTACCGTGTTGTTGGAGTTGCCGACGGGGTGATGGCATTGGAAAAGATAGAAGAGGAAATTCCGGATTTTATTATTACAGATATTATGATGCCGCGTATGGATGGTATTGAATTGATAAGGCACATCAAGGAGAATGTCAATACCTGTGATATCCCTCTTATTATCCTTTCTGCAAAATCGTCTGTTGAGGATCGTATTCAATGTTTACAATTAGGGATTGATGATTATATACCTAAACCTTTCAGCAGCGATTATTTAAAATCGAGAATTGAGAGCTTGATCAGGCAAAGAAAAGTGCTTCAGTCGGCTTTTTTGTCAAAGTATGGTGCTCAGCCGAAGAAAGAACCTTTAGAAGCCGTCGCTTATCCTGTGTCGCAAATTGTTCCTTTGGATGAGTTGTTTATGCAGAAGCTGGTAGGATTTATGGAAGAGAATTACAGTAATCCGGGGCTGCGGGTGAATGATCTGGCAGAGTTCATGAATATGAGCCGCTCTGTATTCAATCGGAAAGTGAATGGTATCATGGGGATTTCTCCGATAGAATATATAAAGAATTATAGGTTGAATAAAGCGAAAAGTTTTATACAAAGTGGTATGTCTTTCTCTGAGGTTGCTTTTGCCGTCGGCTTCTCTGATCCCGGTTACTTTGGCAAGGCGTTTAAAAAAGCATTTAATCAGACTTTGACTGAGTATAAAAATAATAACTAAGTTCCGTTTTGTGCTGTTTATGAAGGTAAATAGCAAGAAAATACCTTATTGATGTAAGATTTTACCTTTGGCTCTCAAGGGTAAAATCTATCTTTGTGCTCATTGACACAGTATGAAAATGTTCCGGAAAACTTTTATGAGTATAATTTTTAAAACATGATAGGATGAGTACAAAATTTTATGTAATAGCTGTTTGGACGCTGTTAAGTTTTGTGGTAAAAGTAAATGCACAAGACAAAGTGGAATGTTGGGACCGGTTTGAGTTGAGTTTTAAACAGGTGACCAAAGGGAATCCTTTTGATATACGTCTTTCCGCTACTTTCGTTTGTGGAAAGGAAAAGAAAACGGTGGAAGGATTTTATGATGGTGAGAATACTTATAGGATACGGTTTATGCCTGCTGTCGCCGGGGAATGGAGGTATGTTACATCTTCCAGTATAGGGGCTATGAATGGTCGGAAAGGTACATTCACAGTGATACCTGCCGGAAAAGATAATCATGGCATGGTGTTGGTGGACGGAGAACATAATTTTAAATATGCGGACGGTACCCGTTATTATCCGATGGGTACGACGGCCTATGCATGGACACATATGAAGGAAACGACTCAGGAGGCTACTTTGAAATCGTTTGGTGAAGCCGGTTTTAATAAGGTAAGGATGTGTGTGTTTCCTAAAAACTATTCTTTAGTGAAAGACGAGCCTGCGCTTTATCCTTTTGAAATAAGGAAGACGATAAAAGATAAGGAAGGAAATGAAAGGAAAGAATGGGACTTTGACAGATTTGACCCGGCTTTTTTTCAGCATTTGGAGAAACGGATAGACCAACTGAACCGTTTGGGGATTGAGGCGGATTTGATCCTTTTCCATCCTTATGATAAGGGAAGATGGGGCTTTGATGCTATGTCGAATGAGGTGAATGTACGTTATATTAAATATATTACTGCTCGTTTGGCTTCTTTTAGAAATGTATGGTGGTCTATGGCAAACGAGTGGGATTATGTAAAAGCGAAAACTGTGGACGATTGGAAGCTGTTGACGAAAACTGTGGTTGAGAATGATCCTTATCGCCATTTATGTTCTATTCATGGAGCGACGGCTACTTATTTTGATTATTGGATGCCTGAATTTACCCATGTCAGCATTCAGGATGAGGCACCGGTGCTGAGTTCTACCGCTTCTGCTACTTTAAGAAAAATTTATCGCAAACCGGTTATATGTGATGAGGTTGGGTATGAAGGGAATCTACCTTATCGTTGGGGAAGGTTAAGTCCGCAGCAGATGACTTGCTTTATTTTGAATGGTTTGTTGGGTGGAATTTATGTCACTCACGGTGAATGTTATCAGCAGGGGAACGAACCTATCTTTTGGGCGCAAGGGGGATCTTTAAAAGGTGAAAGCTGGAAACGTGTGAAATTTTTAAGAACGATTATTGAAGCTGCTCCCCATCCGTTGGAGATGGCAGATATCAGTCGTGACTTGGTTACTTCTACTGCTGGACCAGATTATTATCTGGTCAATATGGGAAAAGATGTGAAAGGTTTCTGGACTTTTAATCTGCCGGTAAAAAATGCGGATTATAACAAATTGCAAAAGAATAAACGGTTTAAAGTGGAGATTATTGATGTGTGGGCCATGACTGTCACGGAATATCCTGTGATATTTGAAACAACGGAGGAATTGGATTATCGTGTTTTTGATATACATCATCGGGGAGTAAGAATTCCGGATGCTCCTTATATTGTTCTTAGAATAACAGAAGTGAAATGATGGGATAAGCCTTCTGACGGGAGATGATTGATTTTTTTTATCATAAAAAAGGCTAATAGTTTTCGATTCTTTTTGTTTTAGCTTAAATTTGCGGTATAATTAACTCCCTAGATACACTAAAATGTTAAATACAGTAGAAGAAGGATTGGAAGATATTCGCCAAGGCAAAGTATTGATCGTTGTTGATGACGAAGATCGTGAAAACGAAGGCGATTTTATCGTTTCAGGAGAAAAGATTACTCCTGAAATTGTAAATTTTATGATTACTCATGGCAGAGGGTTGTTATGTGCCCCTCTGCCACGTTCACGTTGTGAAGAACTTTGTCTGGCTCCGATGGCAGAAGAAAACACTTCATTGCTAGGTACACCGTTTACTATGTCGGTAGATTTAAGAGGGTATGGCTGTACTACGGGAGTTTCTGCTTTCGACCGTTCGTCAACAATAAAAGCTTTGGTGGCAGGAAATCTGAATCCTTCCGAGTTTGCTCGTCCCGGGCACGTTTTCCCTCTATATGGTGCGGAAAATGGAGTATTGGAACGTAATGGACATACCGAAGCTACATTGGATATGACAAGAATGGCAGGTTTGAAACCCGGAGGAGCTCTTGTTGAAATTTTGAATGAAGATGGTACAATGGCGCGTCTTCCCCAACTAGGTGAGATTGCAGCAAAATTCGGTTTGAAAATTGTTTCCATTAAGGATATTCAGGAATATCGTAAAAAACATAACCTCTAAATCTAATAAATATGGCACTCAATCAAAGAAGAGTAAAGATATTGCATCTGATTCGTGAAGACGGGCATGCAAAAGTTCAGGACCTTAGTAAAATTTTCAATGTGACGGATGTAACGATCCGTCAGGATTTGGAAGCCTTGGAACAAATGGGGTATATCCAAAGAGAGCATGGAGGTGCGTTTCTGAAAGGAGTAGGGTCGTTTGCCAAGACCGGACAATTGTTCAATCAGACTCATTTGGAGGAAAAAGAAAGAAATCGCTCAGAAAGCTATTCAGTTTATTCAGGAGGGGACAGTATAATTCTTGATTCCGGTTCTACAACTACAGAGATCGCAAAGCTTTTAATGAATTATAAGGACCTGACAGTCATTACCAATGCTTTGAATATAGCTTTGATTTTAGGTGAGAATCATGGTATTAATCTGATTGTTACCGGAGGTGAATTCAAGGCTCCTACACTTTCTTTGACAGGAAAAATGGCGGCCGATTCATTTAAAGATATACGCGCTAATAAATTGTTTCTGGCTACGGCCGGTATTTCTTCGGATATGAAGCTGACTTATCCTAGTCTAAGTGATTTGGTCGTGAAATCTGCTATGATAGAGTCTGCCAGTAAAGTGTATCTGGTGGCTGATTGTTCAAAAATAGGTGTCAGTGCTTTTGCTAGTTTAGGCTCGGTTTCATTAGCAAATGCTATTATTACAGATAGTACTATAACCGAAGAGGATTTTGAAAGATTAAAAGAATTAGAGGTAGAAGTTATCTGATTCTTACTGAAATAAAGGTAATATGGGTGATTGAGAATGTTGGAAAATACATTCTTGATCACCTTTTTATCAACTCTGATTTTTCTTCCCTATTTGTCCTTATTGTTTGCTTCTTTTTTATAACAGTTCTGTTGGGTACAAAATAGACAATCGGAGAGTCTTGTTTATATAGAGATATAACTTTGTTAGCAGAATAAATTAATTGTCCGATTTATAGATTATTTAGGTGTTTATTGTTAATATAATCAAATTTATTTTCATTTTATTTCGTTTTGTGTTGAATGTTTCCAGTTAAATTCCGTTATTTGCGAAATGATAAGAAAGTAAATGATAATAATATGCAAGTTGAAACGTTAGAATTACAATCGGAAAAGAATCGGAAACGGTTGGTTGAGATTGTGTATAAAGCAAAAGCAGGACACATTGGAGGTGATCTGTCGTGTCTTAACGTGCTTACAGCACTTTATTTTGATATAATGCGTGTTTGGCCGGATAAACCAAAGGAAACGAAAAGAGATCGTTTTGTAATGAGCAAAGGGCATTGCGTAGAAGCGTTATATGTTACGCTGGAAGCAAAAGGTTTCATCTCTCGTGAGGTAACCGACACATTAGGAGAATTCGGATCTATCTTGTCCGGCCATCCTACTATAGAGGTACCGGGTATTGAAGTAAATACAGGAGCTTTAGGGCATGGCTTGTCTGTAGGTGTCGGAATGGCGATGGCTGCCAAAATGGATAAAGCTGATTATAAAACGTATGTATTGATGGGAGATGGTGAGCAAGGGGAAGGTTCTATATATGAAGCTGCTATGGCAGGAAACCAGTATAAATTGGATAATCTGGTAGCCATTATTGACCGTAATCGTTTGCAGATCAGCGGTACAACCGAGGAGGTCATGTCATTGGAGAGTATGCGCGACCGCTGGACTGCTTTCGGTTGGGATGTATTGGAAATGAACGGAGATGAGATGGAAGATATCATCCGGACTTTCCGTTCTATTGATTATACGAATAAAAAGCCTCATTTGCTTATCTCCCATACTACAAAAGGAAAAGGAGTGTCTTATATGGAAGGCATTGCAAAATGGCATCATGGCGTGCCTACAGCCGAACAATATGAAGAGGCTGTTCGCGAGGTATCCGAAAGAATTGAAAAACTAGAAAAAGAAAACAATGGCAAATAATATGATAGCGTGCAGAAAGAGCTTTACAGATACGTTGCTGGAGTTGGCGCGTCAGGATAAAGATATTGTGGCGGTTACAACAGACGCCAGAGGATCTGTTACTTTGGGGGATTTTGCAAAAGAATTACCTGCACAGTTTGTAGAATGTGGAATAGCCGAACAGGATGCGGTAGGAATATCAGCAGGTTTGGCACATAGCGGAAAAAAAGTGTTTGTATGTGGCCCGGCTTGCTTTTACGTGGCACGTAGCTTGGAGCAGGTGAAGGTCGATTTGGCTTATAGTCAGAATAATGTGAAGATACTCGGAGTAAGCGGTGGAGTTGCTTATGGTGCTTTGGGGGCTACTCATCATAGCCTGCATGATATTGCCGTATTAAGAACTTTTCCGGGAATGAATATCGTTCTTCCTTGTGATGCCCGTCAGACACGCAAGTTGGTCAAACTATTGGTAGATTATCCTGAACCGGTGTATGTACGTGTAGGAAGAGCTGCTGTTCCCGATGTGTATGAGAATGATGATTTTGATTTTGTTCTGGGAAAAGCTAATATGCTGCTGAACGGTACGGACCTGACCATCATTGCTGCCGGAGAAACGGTTTATCATGCTTATCAAGCTGGTTTGATGTTACAGGAGAAAGGCATTAAGGCACGTGTGTTGGATATGTCTTCCATCAAGCCCGTTGATGTGGAAGCCATCAGGAAAGCGGCAGAAGAAACCGGAAGAATTATCACTGTGGAAGAGCATAGTCAGTTTGGTGGTTTGGGAGCTATTGTGGTTGAGACGCTTTCTGAAAATCCGGTTCCGGTACGCATTATCGGCATCCCCGATGAGAACGTGGTTCATGGAAACTCCCATGAAATCTTTGCCCATTACGGATTGGATAAAGAGGGCATCTGCAAGACTGCCCTTGAATTCGTGAAAAAATAAACATATCCTTTTTAAATCTAATAGTATGATTAGCAGAATAATTACCATAGATCAAAGTACTTCGGCAACAAAAGCCATGCTGTTCTCTGAAGATTGCGAATTGTTGCATCGGGTAAATATAGAACATCAGCAATTCTACCCGCAGATAGGATGGGTAGAGCATGATGCCGAAGAAATCTATAAAAATACCATAGAAGCGATACATTGTCTGCTTGAACAAGAAGAAGTGAATGGAAAGGATATTTCTTATTCTCTTGCCATCACCAATCAGCGCGAAACGGTGGTTGTTTGGAACCGACATACCGGCAAGTCCGTTTATCATGCCGTGGTATGGCAATGCCAGCGGGGAGCGGCTATTTGCAAAGAACTGAAAGATAAGGGATACAGCGAACTGGTACAACGGAAGACCGGATTGCTTATCGATCCTTATTTTTCTGCCAGTGGTGCTAAGTGGATATTGGATAACGTGGAAAATGCACGTGAACTGGCAGAAAAAGGCGATTTGTTGATGGGAACTATTGATTCCTGGCTGATTTGGAAATTGACCGAAGGCAGGAAGCATCTGACTGATTATACGAATGCGTCGCGTACCATGCTTTTTAATATTCATACTTTGGACTGGGATGAAGAGTTGTTGAAACTCTTCACTATTCCCCGGAGTATGATGCCGGAAGCGTTGCCCTGTGATGCTGTTTTTGGAGAAACAACGATAGAGGGTTTGTTCAAATCTCCGATACAAATAGCAGGTGTTTTAGGTGATTCCCATGGAGCATTAACCGGTCAGATGTGTTTTGAGGCAGGTATGGGCAAGGTGACTTATGGAACGGGATCATCTGTTATGGTTAACATTGGAGAAGAGGCTGTCGCTGCTCCTGAAGGGCTGGTTACATCCGTCGGATTCTCGGCTTTGGGTAAAGTGTATTATGCTTTTGAGGGCAATATCCATTGCACCGGAGCCACTATCAAATGGATGGTGGAGAAATTGGGATTGGTGGACTCGTTCAATCAAATTGAAACCTTGGCGACTTCGGTTAAAAACAATGATGGAGTCTATCTGGTTCCCGCCTTTACCGGATTGGGAGCTCCCTGGTGGAAACCGGATGCTAAAGCTGCCATCTGGGGAATGACACTGAATGCTGGAAAAGCGCATGTGCTGCGTGCAGGATTGGAATCCATTGCTTATCAAGTGAAGGATTTGATAGACATGATGACCTGGCAGGCAGGAATCGAGCTGAAAGCGTTGCGTGTTGACGGAGGCCCCACGAAGAATCAGTTCCTGATGCAGTTTCAGGCTGATATGCTGCATGCCGTCATTAACCGTTCGGAGATAGAGGAAGCTTCTGCATTGGGGGCTGTTGTCATGAATGGCTTTGCCCGTAAGAAGTGGGCCAGTTTCCAAGAAGCCGCTGCCATGCGTACCATTGACAATTGCATCGCTCCCTGTATGGAGGAAAAGAACTTCAATCTTTGTATAGTGGCTGGCGTGAGGCTGTTAAGAAAGTAATAGGACAGAATAACTAACTGAATATATCGTAACTTTTAATACCATTAGAAATGAAAAACAAGAAAAAAATGTGTTTTGGTGTCATCATTGGAACACGCGCTTATTTTAACTCGGAATTAGCAAAAGATGTCCGTAAACAATTGTTGGAAACACTGACGAAAGAGGGCTATGACTATGTCATTCTCCCCGAAGATGCTACGCCTACAGGCAGTAGCAGTATTGAAACAAGAGAAGATGGCTTGAAATGTGCAAAATTGTTCCGTGAGAATCGGGAACGTATAGATGGAATCATTGTTTCATTGCCCAATTTCGGTTTTGAAATCGGTATCATCAATGCTATCAGTGTAGCCGATCTGAATGTGCCTGTTTTGGTTCAGGCATGTGATGATGAGAATGACAAGGTGGATTTGGATAGCCGTCGTGACGCGTTCTGTGGTAAGATTTCCGTATGCAATAACTTGTATCAGTATGGCATTCCTTTTACTGATACCACCCTACATACTTATTCTATTTATTCTGATTTGCTGGCAGCCGATATTAATAAGTTCGCTGCGATCTGCCGGGTGGTGAATGGTCTTCGTCATGCTCGCATCGGTGCCATCGGCACTCGTCCTGCCGGTTTCCAGACCGTCCGCGCCAGCGAGAAACTGTTGCAGGCATCGGGCATTACAGTCGTTCCGGTAGATCTTTCTGAAATCTTGTCTGCCGCCCGTAAGATTGAAGATGCTGATGAAACGTTACAAGCAAAACTGAAAGAAATCAGACAATATGCTGCTGTTCCCGAACAATACAATGATAAACTGATTTTGCAGGCTAAATTTGGTGTGGCTGTAGAACAATGGATGGAAGCCAATGAAATTGATGCTGTAGCTATCCAGTGTTGGGACTCTTTGGAGCAAAACTATGGTTGTGCAGCTTGTGTGACTATGAGTATGTTGAGTGAAAAATTAATCCCTGCTGCTTGTGAAGTGGATATTGCCGGTGCAGTGTCTATGTATGCGTTGACATTGGCTTCCGGTCGCCCGTCGGCATTGCTTGACTGGAACAATAACTTTGCCGAGGATCGTAACAAGTGTGTGTGTACACATTGTGGTAACTTCCCTAAATCATTTGTAATGAATGATTTGAAGTTAGGAACATTAGGAGTGTTGGGCAGAACATTAGGTAAGGTACATACTTTCGGTGCCGTTTACGGTAGTAAAACAGGGTGATTTCACCTTCTTCCGCATCTCGACAGATGATACGAAGGGTTGTATCAAGTCTTATTTGGGCAAAGGTGACCTGACCGATGACCCATACGGAATGGATGGTTGTATAGCAGTAACCAAGGTGGATAATCTGCAGCCGCTTATGAAATATATTTGTAAGAATGGATTCGAACATCATGTGGCTATGTGCCGTGGCAATGTGAAAGATATTTTGGCGGAAGCTATTGAAACTTATCTGAACTGGAATATCTATATTCACGAATAATATCGATGAAATATGATATTGGTAGATAATTACTTTTTGGCAATCCTCTGCTGTGTTATTTGCTGTGCCTGCTGGGGCTCTTGGGCAAATACGCAGAAGATGGTTGCCGCCAAGCAATGGAGCTTTGAACTGTTTTATTGGGATTTGACCGTCGGTCTGTTCCTTACAGCTTTATTGGGGGCGGTGACTTTAGGAAGTATGGGAAGTGAAGGCCGTACCTTTTTTCAGGATTTGGCAGTCATGGACTGGTCTAGCATTCAATATGCATTCTTGGGCGGTGTTGTGTGGAACTTTGGCAATATATTTCTTACCGCAGCCATTGCTGTAGCCGGAATGTCAGTAGGTTTTCCTATCGGTGGAGGCTTGGCCTGGATTGGAGGTATTGTATTCAATTATTTATTAATCTCTTTGGCCGGTCAGACCTATCAGGGAAATCAGCTTTTACTATGGAGTGGTGTGTTAGTCATCATTGTAGCTATACTGATCTGCGCGGAAAAGCGTACGGAAAGTTATCGTCCGGCAAGGCTTCCACTCCGAAGAAGGGGATTCTGCTGGCCATTATGGCAGGTATCGCTATCATGTTCTTTTTACGGATTGGTAGTGAAATCTCTTGACCCGCAGTATGTGGCGGGAGGAACCGGAACGCTGACTCCTTATACAGGTGTGTTCTTCTTTGCGGTAGGTATTCTGGCCAGCACACCTATATTCAATACCTTTGCCATGAAGCATCCGGTAGAAGGCAAGGCGGTGACCATGAAAGATTACTTTGCCGGCGATGCCAAGACCCATCTCACAGGTATGCTGGGAGGCTTTATCTGGATGGGCGGCATGGTGATTAGTTTTATGGGAGCAGGTGCTGCCAATCCGGCTATCTCTTATGCCCTTAGCAACGCAGCGCCTGTGGTGGCTATGATCTGGGGAGTTTTTGTCTGGAAGGAATTTAAGGAAGCTCCGAAGGGGACCAATAAACTGATTGCGGCTATGTTCTCCTTGTTTATTATCGGATTAATAAGCATTACTTTGTCAAATTAGAAATTAGATGAAGAGAAATTATAAAATAGGGCTTGTAATGAAGTCGTTACAAGCCGATTTTTTCAAAGTGATGAAAGAAGGGGCCATTCAGTATGCGGCCCCTCTTCCGTTTTTGGATTTGGTTTGTGTGGGAACGGCTACACAGACAGAGGTAGAGGAACAGGTTGACTTGATGTATTCCTTGATTCATCAGCAAGTCGATGCTATCGTATTGGTTCCTATAGATTCAAAAGCCTTAGTTCAGCCTGCAGTAGAGGCTGTCAGGAAAGGAATTCCGGTAATTAATATTGATATTCAGCTGGATGCTCAGCTATTGGAGCAGGCAGGAGTAGAAGTGGCTTTTGTGGGACCGGATAATTTTGCAGCTGCGTATGAAGTGGGTAAATTATTGGATAAGAAGTTGCGGAATGAAGATAAAGTTGCTATTATTGAAGGATTGGCGGCAGCCGATAATGCGCAGCAGCGTAAAAGAGGTTTTATCAAGGCGATAGAAGAAAAAGGGTTAAGATTGGTGGCATCCGAACCGGCCGACTGGGAAACGGAGAAAGCCGCCGAAGTTTTTCAGGCTATGTGGATGCGGTATCCTGATTTGAAAGCTGTATATTGCAGCAATGATGCGATGGCGTTGGGGGTTCTTCAGCAGATGCAAGAAAAAAATTGCTATCTGCCTGTAGTGGGCTTTGATAATGATGCGGTGATGAAAGAATTTCTTTCTACGGGAAAACTGGTTGCAACAGCTGATATTTTCAGCTCACAGATGGCTGTCCGGGGCATTGAGTTCGCTTTGGATGTATTGGAGGGAAAAATAGAGAATAGAGGGGGTTCATTCTACAGCTTACGAAATTATTAAACAATGAGTTCGTAGGGAAACGGCCCATACTGAGATATGCACTTAAGGCACCGGCTGTTTAACTTCTTAATATTGCCGGCAATGAGCAATATTAAGAAGTATTCTTTTTACGAATGAAATATTTAGTGTAATTTTGTGGCTCAAAATAAATTAAATAGAATCATTATGGCAGCAAAACCAGGTATACCTAAAGGAACGAGAGATTTTTCGCCGGTGGAAATGGCGAAACGTAACTATATATTCAATACGATCCGTGATGTGTTTCATCTTTTCGGCTATCAGCAGATTGAAACTCCTTCTATGGAGAATTTGTCTACCTTGATGGGAAAATACGGTGACGAAGGGGATAAGTTATTGTTTAAGATACAGAACTCAGGTGATTATTTCAACGGCATTACCGATGAGGAATTGCTGAGCCGCAATGCGGTAAAGCTGGCGAGCAAGTTCTGTGAAAAAGGATTGCGCTACGATCTCACCGTACCTTTTGCCCGCTATGTGGTGATGCATCGTGATGAAATAAGTTTTCCTTTCAAACGTTATCAAATCCAACCGGTTTGGCGTGCGGATCGTCCCCAAAAAGGGCGTTACCGTGAGTTTTACCAATGTGACGCCGATGTGGTAGGCAGCAATTCTTTATTGAATGAAGTGGAGCTGGTACAGATGATAGACCGTGTATTTGGTAAATTCGGAGTACGTGTTTCAATTAAAATCAATAACCGTAAGATATTGACCGGTATTGCCGAGATTATCGGGGAGGCTGATAAAATTGTAGATATTACCGTAGCCATTGACAAACTGGATAAAATCGGATTGGAAAATGTAAATGCGGAATTGGCTTCTAAAGGGATTCCTCAAGAGGCTATTGATAAATTGCAGCCGATTATTTTATTGAGTGGAAGCAATGAAGAGAAATTGGAAACTTTGAAGACTGTCCTTGCTACCAGTGAAGCGGGATTGAAGGGAGTGGAAGAAAGTGAATTCATATTAAAAACCGTGTCTGCACTGGGTGTGAAGAGTGAAGTGGAATTGGATTTGACTTTGGCTCGCGGCTTGAATTATTATACGGGAGCAATTTTTGAAGTGAAAGCCTTGGATGTGCAGATTGGCAGCATCAGTGGTGGTGGCCGTTATGATAATCTGACCGGTGTCTTTGGTATGGATGGTATGTCTGGTGTAGGTATCTCTTTCGGAGCCGACCGTATTTTTGATGTGTTGAATCAGTTGGATTTGTATCCGAAAGAAGCGGTGAACGGAACCGAGCTGTTGTTTGTAAACTTCGGCGATAAAGAGGCTGCTTATTGTCTGCCTATCCTGGCAAAAGTCCGTGAAGCAGGGGTGCGCGCTGAAATTTATCCGGATGCTTCTAAAATGAAGAAGCAGATGGGATATGCCAATGACAAGCAGATTCCTTTTGTCGCTATTGTTGGTGAAAATGAAATGAACGAAGGGAAACTGACTTTGAAGAATATGACTACAGGCGAGCAGTCACTGGTTACACCGGATGAGTTGCTGGCGGTGGTGAAAGCTTGATTTCATCAAGCGGATGTTGTCGGAATAGTCCGGTATATTCATCCGTAATTATCTATGCGGATTAACAGATTATTTTTTTTCTTCCGTCACTATATCTCATTTAGAATCAGTGAAATATGGTGACGGAAGTCCTTTTTCCCCTCCGAAATGGTTTGTTCTCCTTTCCCTGTGTGGAGTCGGCCTGATAGCTACCGGTCATTATGGCAGATGTGTTTAGTACTCCTTTTTATATTCTCGTCCGTTTTTTTTTGTAGCTTTGTCTGTCTTCTTTTGTTGTTTCACTTAGGTGACAATGCATTGGCACCTAAGTGGAGAGGCGTAGTCACCCAAGTGATACGATTGCTTCACCTTGGTGAAACTATAATGCAACAAAGTGTTTGCACGATAAGTATTTGTAAATGAAGTAAATGGATGAACCATCATACAGGACACATCAAGAAGGAAAATCTATGAGCCTTCAGAAACAATGGTAAAAAGACACATACATACCGGTTAAGGGGAATTACGGAACCTTTTACACCACAAACCTTTGAAGATAAATGGTTTGTGGTGATGGAAACAAAAAAGAACAGATGTCTTTTTAATACGCTATCTTATCCAATATCCCGTTCAAGTGTGCAATAGCCACTCCATAATTAGTCATGGGAATCTGTTGCTTACGGGCATTATCAATCCGGTTTAGTACATATTTGCGATTGAACATGCAGGCTCCGCAATGAATGATTAAGTGATAGGGTGTCAAATCCTCCGGAAAGTCTGTACCTGCAACGATATCTATTTGTAGCTCTTCGCCTATCTTTTTACGCAACATACGTGGAAGCTTTACTCTGCCTATGTCCTCGGTGGCAGGGGCATGAGTGCAGGCTTCCGCTATCAGTACCCGTGATTGTGAGGTGAGGCGGTCTATGGCTGAGGCTCCTTCCATATAATAGAGTATATCCCCTTTATATCCTGCCATCAGGACAGAAAAAGAGGTGAGAAGGCTTTCTGCCGGCTTTTGTTCATAAACGGTATGAAAAACCTGGGAGTCGGTTATAATCAGTTTCGGAGGGCGGGACAGAGCCTGCAAGGTGGAAGCTATTTGGTCTGTTGTACAACTCATCACCAGGCATTTCTTGTCCAATAATTCGCGCATCGTCTGTACCTGTGGAAGGATGAGACGGCCTTTGGGAGCCTGTATATCTTGCGGCATGACTAAGAGCACTAAATCTCCTTCTTTAACCAGATTTCCGGTAATGGTTTGTTGCCCGAAATCTGCCGGTAACTTTTCCAGAATCGCCTGATGTATCTTCTTTATACCTGTCTTTCCTTTGCGCTGATAACGAGAGGCTTTTGACCGCATTCTTTTTCTATACGATCCCTTGTGGATGCTATGTCTTTTCGGATATCAGCTTTGTTCAGTATCAGGATAACCGGAATATTCCTTTTATTTAACTGCTCCATCCATTGTTTTTCATCCTCGCAATTGCCGTCTTCACAAAGAAGTAAGGCAATATCTGTCCGTTCGATGGCTTTCAACGTACGGGTTATGCGCATTTCTCCCAATTCCCCTTCATCATCAAATCCGGGAGTATCGATAAAGAGACAAGGACCGATATGTTGAATCTCCATGGCTTTGCTCACGGTGTCTGTTGTTGTACCGGGGATATCCGATACAAGGGCGGTGTCTTGTCCGGTCAAGGCATTGATTAGAGAGGACTTGCCGCTATTGCGTTTTCCGAACAGGACGATATGTAGCCGGTTGGCAGCGGGAGTGTTGTTTAGACTCATATTTTATTGGGCTTGAATTAGGTTCATTATCTGTATTGAAAAGGTTGCTTGACGCATGAGCGGTTAGAATCTGAAATCTCGTTTCCCTTCTTCTATCTCTTTCAGATTACGAATTGCTATTTCTTTTATTTTCGGATTGGGAATATGTTCCAACTCTTTTTTTATCAGTTGGATTCCTTTGGCTCGTGTATCCGGTGCCGCATAATCTTCCAGATACTCTTTTAGTGTCATCAATGCATTGGGAGCGCAGCAGTTGGCGATTTGTCCCGATTTGACTAATGACATAAAACGGTCGCCTGTACGTCCTTCTCGGTAACAAGCTGTACAGAAACTGGGAATGTGCCCTAAATCGAGCAACCAGTTCACTACTTCATCCAAGGTACGGGTATCGCTGATATCGAATTGTGCCGAGTTTTCTTCCGGTGTTTCCGGAATGGCATAACCGCCTACGCTGGTCCGGGAACCGCCGCTGATTTGTGAAATTCCCAGATTCAAGACCTTACGTCGGGTTGCAGCCGATTCCCTTGTAGAGATAATCATGCCTGTATAAGGAACAGCAATACGGATTACTGCCACAATCTTACAGAATATCTCGTCCGAGATGGCGTCCGGAAAGTCTTGCGTGGCGATATCATCTGCCGGACAAATACGCGGCACGCTGATGGTATGCGGACCTACGCCAAAAGCGGCTTCCAGATGTTCGGCATGCATCAATAATCCTACAAAGTCATAGCGGTAGGTATTTAGCCCGAATAAAACACCTAGTCCTACATCGTCAATGCCCGCTTCCATGGCACGGTCCATCGCTTCGGTATGATAAGCATATTTGCTTTTCGGACCGGTGGGATGCAGGGATTCGTAATTTTCTTTATGATAAGTTTCCTGGAACAGGATATAGGTTCCGATTCCCGCGTCTTTCAGCTTGCGGTAGTTTTCCACGGTGGTGGCGGCTATGTTGACATTTACCCGGCGGATTGCCCCGTTTTTATGCTTGATGCTATAAATGGTTTGGATAGATTCCAGTATGTACTCAATAGGATTCCGCAACGGATCTTCTCCTGCTTCCAGTGCCAGGCGTTTGTGTCCCATGTCTTGCAAGGCAATTACCTCCTTACGGATCTCTTCTTGTGTCAGCTTTTTGCGTGCTATGGTCTTGTTCTTCAAATGATAAGGGCAGTAGACGCATCCGTTCACACAATAATTGGAAAGATATAGAGGGCGAACATTACAATACGGTTGCCGTAAAACTTATGTTTGATTTCCTGTGCCAGCCGGAAAATGCGTTCTGTTAGATCCGGTTGGTCACATTCCAATAGTAACGCTGCCTCACGATGGGATAGTCCTTTGCATCGGGCGGCTTTGTCAATCAGTTGCTCTATCAGAGCACGATTACTTTTGTTGTTGCCTGGCATACCCAATGTATCCAGTATCTCTTGATGGTCTATGAATTCTTCTGCTATTTTTTAGAATCTGCTTTATACATGTTTGTTAAAGGAAGATTAGTGATAGTCACCTCTATCTGTCGATATCCGGTAACCGATTGTTTCAGTTGTTGTGCCAAAGCTCGTAAACCTTCGGCTGCTTCGGCACCGAAAGCGGCTTTGTTATCATACAAAGGTGTATTTTCTCTTTGCTCCCTGGGGGAGAGATTGGGCATCACTACATTAGCTCCTGCCAATATTCCTTTTTCCCGTCCGTCCGGTGACAAGGTGGCAAGGGCGGTGGTCGATGGAATCAGGGGCGGACGGGTGCATTAACCGGAAAAGGGATAACAGCTTGAGGGTCATTCCTACACTTCCGGCCGGGTCTGTTCCGAATGGTGTGTCATGATGGGGGATAAATGGACCGATACCGATCATTTGGGGCTGGAATTGCTCTATGAATAACAGATCTTCCACCAGATGTGTCAGGGTTTGTCCCGGAGTGCCTACCATGATTCCTGTTCCGGTTTGATATCCAATTTCTTTTAGCCATTGCAGGCATTGGAGCCGATGCTTTAGTGACATCTCCTCAGGATGTAATTTCCTATAGTGTTCTTCGTTGTGTGTTTCGTGTCGGAGCAGATAACGGTTGGCTCCGGCACGGAAGAAACGTTCGTATGCTTCCCGTGATTTCTCTCCTAATGAAAGGGTGATGGCACAATCGGGGAATTCACAGTGGATGGCGGCAACGGTTTTTTCTATCCATTCATCTGTTAAGGCAGGGTCTTCACCGCCTTGCATCACGAAGGTGCGGAATCCGAGTGCATATCCTTCACGGCAACATTCCAAAATGGTTTCACGCTTTAATGCGTAACGGGTAATGGCGGTATTTCCTTTTCTTATTCCGCAATAATGACAGTTGTTACGACATCGGTTGCTCACCTCGATAAGTCCGCGGATAAATATCCCATTCCCGAAATGTGCCAAAGTGACTTCCCTGGCCTGTTGCTGTAAATACAGTAAAGTGCCGGTATCCTGACAGGAGAGGAGGTTGGCATATTCCTCACCTGTCAGGCTATGGTAGTGACGTAATTTGTCAATCAGTCGCTTCATGCATACCTTTAATATGTTTTTTTCTGTTTTGCCAGTTCCTGTACCAATTGGCGTTTTCCGTTACTGCCGCTATGAGTACTGGGTCCTGTGATACACCCCCCCTCGCAGGCCATCACTTCGATGAACTGTCCGGGAGCTTTTCCCGATTTTGCGTATGCACGTAATGTTCCGATATTCTTCTTGTTTAAATCGGATACCTGTATGGCATTGATTTTGTCCGCTTCCATTTTCAGGAATGCCTTTACGGCTCCCATCACGCCGCCGGCTTGTGCGAATCCATGCGCTTCGCGAACAGATGAGAATTCCATGGCGTATGGCTGTACAATCTCCAAAGTTGACTTCGAAAGCATCGAAAATAGAAGAAACTTCCTCAAACGTCATCACAAAATCCACAGCTTCATCACGTTGAGCTTCTTTACGTTTGGCTACACATTGTCCTACGAATACGATCTTTGCATCAGGATACTGCTCTTTGGCTATACGTGCTGCATAATACATAGGCGAACCTGTGCCGGAAACGTATTTTTTCATATCGGGAATATACTTGTTCACCAGCTCGATATAGGACGGGCAGCATGAGGTAGTCATGAATTTCTGTCCTTCCTCCAACTTCTCTATCAGTTCGTGTGCTTCGTGTTCTACGGTAGACATGGCGCCTTGTGCCACTTCAATTATATCGGTGAAACCGATTTGTCTGAATGCACCATATACCTGTTCGATAGTTGTGCTGAATTGCCCTAAAATAGATGGCGCGACAATGGCTACCACTTGTTCTCCTTTTACGGATGCGTTGCAACACATCGAATGTCTGGGATATTTCAAAAATGGCCCCGAAAGGACAGGCATTCATGCATTTACCGCAATAAATACATTTATTCTCATCAATATGCTCTATACCGTGTTCATCTTTGCTGATCGCTTTGACAATCATGGTCGATCCATGCCTTGCCGGTGTCGGCATTACATGCACGGCCTTTGGGACAATTCACCTGGCAACTGCGGGCGGTTCCCCGGCATAAGTCGGTGATTTCATAATTGATCTGTACGCAGGCCGAGCATGCTTCGTCTATAACACACATAATGTTATCTTTTGGGCTTTCCATTGTTTGCATCGTTCCAGCACGCGCAGCGTATTCCGACAAGGGAGTCAGCTCATCCGTCTCGTCCTCCATATCGAGTCCCAGCAGTGGCAATGACTTGTACTTCCACACCGCGCGCTCTTTGTGCACGCAGCAGCGCCCCGCATGCTTGGACCGTCTCGGACTCAGCTCGATAGGCAGCCGGTCTATTTTATCCACAAGTTCGTTGTTATTCCACAGCTTTACCAGTTCCTTCAGCAATCTGTGGCGGACAATCATAATAACATATAAAAAACAAAAGAACTATGAACATTAAACCATTGGCAGACAGAGTGCTGATACTCCCTGCACCTGCAGAAGAGAAAACAATTGGCGGTATCATTATTCCGGATACAGCAAAAGAAAAACCTTTGAAAGGTGAAGTTGTGGCAGTTGGTCACGGTACGAAAGATGAAGAGATGGTATTGAAGGTGGGCGACACTGTTTTGTATGGCAAGTATGCTGGTACCGAACTGGAAGTTGAAGGCACTAAATATCTGATTATGCGTCAAAGTGACGTACTCGCTGTGTTAGGTTAATATAGTAATTATAAAATATTTAAATTGTAAATATCATTATGGCAAAAGAAATATTATTCAATATCGATGCCCGCGACCAATTGAAAAAAGGTATCGATACACTGGCAAATGCAGTGAAAGTAACTCTCGGCCCTAAAGGTCGTAACGTGATTATCGAAAAGAAATTCGGTGCTCCTCACATCACGAAAGACGGTGTAACTGTAGCTAAAGAAGTGGAACTGTCTGACGCATACCAGAATACGGGTGCACAGTTGGTGAAAGAAGTAGCTTCCAAGACTGGTGACGATGCCGGTGACGGTACTACTACTGCTACTGTATTGGCACAGGCTATTGTTGCTGAAGGCTTGAAGAACGTAACTGCCGGTGCAAGCCCTATGGATATCAAACGTGGTATTGACAAGGCTGTTGCCAAAGTGGTTGACTCAATTAAGTCACAAGCTGAAAAAGTAGGTGACAACTACGATAAGATTGAACAGGTTGCTTCTGTATCTGCAAACAATGATCCGGTTATCGGTAAGTTGATCGCTGATGCTATGCGTAAGGTTTCTAAAGACGGTGTAATTACTATCGAAGAAGCTAAGGGTACCGATACTACTATTGGTGTGGTAGAAGGTATGCAGTTCGATCGTGGTTATCTTTCCGCTTACTTCGTTACTAATACGGAGAAGATGGAGTGCGAAATGGAAAAACCATACATCTTGATCTACGACAAGAAGATTTCTAACCTGAAAGATTTCTTGCCTATCCTGGAACCGGCTGTACAAACCGGACGTCCTCTGTTGGTAATCGCAGAAGATGTGGACAGTGAAGCTTTGACTACGTTGGTTGTGAACCGTCTGCGTTCTCAGTTGAAGATTTGTGCTGTGAAAGCTCCGGGATTCGGTGATCGTCGTAAAGAAATGCTGGAAGATATCGCCGTATTGACTGGTGGTGTAGTGATCAGCGAGGAAAAAGGTCTGAAGCTAGAACAAGCTACCATCGAAATGTTGGGTACTGCTGATAAGATCACAGTTTCTAAAGATAACACTACCATCGTAAACGGTGCCGGTGACAAACAAAATATCAAGGAACGTTGTGAACAAATCAAAGCTCAGATTGCTGCTACTAAATCTGATTATGACAAAGAAAAATTGCAAGAACGTCTGGCTAAATTGTCTGGTGGTGTTGCTGTTCTTTACGTAGGTGCTGCTTCTGAAGTTGAAATGAAGGAGAAGAAAGATCGTGTAGACGATGCTTTACGTGCAACACGTGCTGCTATTGAAGAAGGTATTGTACCAGGTGGTGGTGTAGCTTACATCCGTGCACTCGATGCATTGG
>VOFB01001015.1_pt1 | contig 26001 bp, 43 predicted proteins | sample 5384141 | NCBI WGS metagenome assembly VOFB01 (sample SAMN12384721, study PRJNA508395) | human gut metagenome | isolation source: healthy gut A | host: Homo sapiens | reverse complement strand
TCTGAAGGGCATGTATCTTGAAGCAGATAATATCGGATTGTCCCTGAGAAATTACGAAGACTATCTGCTGATAGGCGGAGGCGGCCACCGGTCTGGAAAGGAAAAAAAGCAACTGGGATTTACTGCGCGATATCGCAAAGGAATATTTCCCGGAAGCAAAGGAACGCTATTTCTGGGCAACACAGGACTGCATGTCTCTGGATAAAAGACCATACATCGGTCCATACAGTAAAAAATACACCGGATCTATTTGTGGCAACCGGATTTGGAAAATGGGGGATGACAGGTTCCATGCTGGCAGCAATGATCTTGTCAGACCTCGTGCAGGAAAAAACAATGAATATTCTACTGTTTTTTCACCATCACGCAATATGTTAAAACCACAGTTAATTTCTAATCTGGGTCATGCACTTGCGGGGATTGGAAGGATTGGCGGAAAAAGATGCAGTCATATGGGATGTGTCCTTCAGTGGAATAAAGAAGAACAGACATGGGAATGTCCATGTCATGGCTCAAGATTTTCAGCAGATGGGAAGGTGTTGGATAACCCAGCCTGTGATGGACTAAAAAGAAACATAAAAATAGGTATTGAGATTCAAAATAAGCAGTGGTATGATACAAAACCGGAATAAAAACAAAGGAGAAAAATCATGAAATATGTAAGACAGCTTTTAATTATTCTGTTCGTTTCTTTTTTTGGTGAACTTTTAAAATATATCATACCACTATCCATACCGGCGAGTATTTATGGCATGGTACTTCTTTTCCTTGCATTGGAATTGAAAATTTTAAAGGTGTCAGACATCAAAGAAACAAGTAATTTTCTGATCGAGATCATGCCATTGATGTTTGTGCCGGCCGGAGTAGGACTTCTTGATTCGTGGGGAGCTCTGCAGTCAATCTGATACAGGTGGTTGTCATTACGCTGATCTCAACGGTGATCGTCATGGAGTTTCCAAGCATCACGCAGTTTGTGATCCGTAAAGGAAAGAAAAAGGAGGAGTAAGAACATGAAATCATTTTTAACAGATTCCGTTTTCTTAGGGGTTGTAGTCAGTCTGTTGACCTATGAGTTTGGTTTATGGTTTAAAAAGAAAGTAAAAATCGCAATATTTAATCCACTTTTAATTTCTGTAATTGCAGTTATGGTATTTCTGGTGGTGTTTCATATAGATTATGCAGATTATCAGGAAGGAGCAAAATACATAAGTTATTTGTTGACACCGGCGACTGTCTGTCTGGCAGTTCCTCTGTATGAGCAGGTTGAGTTACTCAGGAAAAATCTGAAAGCTGTCATAGCAGGAATTATTTCCGGGGTATTTACCAGCATGACATGTATTCTGGTTCTGGCTTTGCTTTTTCGTTTCGATCATCAGCAGTATGTTACAATGCTTCCAAAATCTATCACAACAGCGATCGGAATGGGAGTTTCTGAGGAACTTGGTGGCTATGTGACAATTACTGTTGCGGTCATTATCACCACAGGAATTTTTGGATACATAACAGCAGATGCGGTATTAAAACGTTTTCATATTGAAGAACCTATCGCAAAAAGGGATCGCAATTGGTTCTGCCTCCCATGCTGTAGGAACTGCAAAAGCGATGGAACTCGGCGAGATAGAGGGGGCAATGAGCAGCCCTTTCCATTGCGGTTTCCGGTATTCTGACCGTTGTTGCCGCTATGGTTTATGCTAATTTGTTATAAAATTAAATTTGCTGTCTGTCTGTGACTATGTCAGATATATTTCTCCAAAAACAGGGAAAATGTGCAAGGATTATGGAAAAACTTACAAAAAATTTATTCGGTGCAATAAAAACATCTATTTGTGCATTAATAGAGTGAAAGGAGTGAAATGATGATACTTTTTGCCTTGACGTCGGACATTAAGCAATCAACAGACTATGCAGATTTGGACAGTCTGCTTTACGGCATTTCCAACGGTGAAAAGAAGTGCCTGGAGCAGTTGTATCAGGTTACGCACACATCTGTTTACAGTTTTGCCCTTTCGGTTTTGAAAAACCACCACGATGCAGAGGATGTTCTCCATGACTGTTACGTTGCTGTATGGAATGGAGCAGAAAGCTATGTTTCCCGGGGAAAACCGATGGCATGGATTATAACCATTGCAAAAAAATCTGTGTTTGCAGCGGATGAGGGAGCGCAAGAAAGCGGAATGTACATCGCAGGAAGGCTGGGAACTTGCTATCCCGGATACTGATATGCTCACAATGGAGGACAGAAGTATTCTCGTCACCTGCATGGAACAATTGTCCGATGAGGAACGGCAGATAGTGATGCTTCATGCGGCGGTTGGATTTAAACACAGGGAAATTGCCAGGATTATGGAACTTCCGCTGTCGACGGTACTTTCAAAATATGCACGAGCCTTAAAAAGGCTGAAACAATATTTGCAATAGGAGGTGGCAGCAATGACAAATGACGAATTGAATGAGAAGATCCGGCAGGCATGTACTCACGCAGCACCGGATGTGTGATGCTGTTCTTTCCGACTGCAATGAGCAGAAAGGACGAGTGATATTGATGACGACAGAAAACAAGAAAAAAACATGGGCAGTTCGAATGGCAGGTTTGGCTGCCGGTTTGTGCCTGATCCTTGGAGGTGGATTGGGAGTCAGGAATTATCAGGTCAATCATACGGTAGATGCTACGGTTTCGCTGGACGTAAATCCGAGCGTGGAGATTAAGATCAATCAGAAGGAACGTATATTGGATGTGATTCCGCTGAACGAGGATGGCAGAACCATTGTCGGTGACATGGATTTCTCAGGCAAAGCAGTCTTGATGTTGCAGTGAATGCCATAATCGGTTCCATGCTTCAAAACGGCTATCTCAATGAGCTGGCCAATTCCGTTTTGATCAGTGTGGACAATAATGATCCGGTTCGGGGCATGGCATTGCAGGAACGGCTGACGGACGAAGTCAATAAACTGCTTCAGACCGATTCATTCAGAGGGGCTGTATTGAGTCAGACGGTTGTAAAGAGTGATGAGCTCCAGCAGATGGCAGAACAATATGGGATTACGCTCGGAAGGCACAACTGATTCAGGAGATTCTCGGGAAAAACTCTTTACATACATTTGATGAACTTGCTCCATTGTCCATCAATGAACTGAATATTCTGCTGGGGAAGGAAGGGGCAGAAACCCATGTTGAGGTTGTTGGAACGGCCAGTGAAAAGGGATATATCGGGGAGACAAAGGCCAAAGAGATCGCACTGGCAAAGGCGGGTGTATCTGAGAGCGACCTGACATTTTATACAGTTGGACTGGACACGCATAAGGGAGTCATGGTCTATGATGTAGAATTTATTTCGGGCAGTTACGAATTTGACTGTGAGGTTAACGCAATGACCGGTGAAATCGTAAAATTTGAAAAAGAATACGATGGCGCTGCTGTTTCAAATGCATCGGTTGAAGAGCACGGGGAGCAGTCGGAGCACAGTCAGACGGAAGAAAACCAGGCTGTCAGCAATATTTCACTGGAAAAGGCAAAGGAGACCGCACTGGATCATGCAGGGGTAAAAGCTACAGATGCGACTTTTGTAAAAGCAAAAAGTGACTATGAAGATGGACGTGCTGTTTTTGAGATTGAGTTTGTTGTTTCTTCCGGCAATACCATCAAGGAGTATGATTATGAGATTGCTGCATCTGACGGAAGTATCATAAGCTATGACTACGGCATTGAAGGAGATAGTACACCTACAGCAATACAAGCAGGCAGCAGTCAGAATACAAGTGAAATTTCACTGGAAAAGGCCAAGGAGATTGCTTTATCCCATGCCGGTGTTGCAAGTGCCAATGCTTTTGAGATGGAGGGAAAACTGGATTGGGATGATGGCATGTCTATTTATGAGATTGAATTTAAAGCTGGAGGCTATGAGTACAGCTATGAAGTTGATGCAGCCACAGGATCGATTGTCGAATTCGATAAGGAGTGGGATGATTAAGTGATTCCAATTCGGTAACCAAACCCGCAGAATTTCATAAAATAATCTGAAAATATTTTTTATGGAAGAAAATATGTATTGTCAGAATCGAATCAGTTATCGTGTACAGGAAGGAGACTCTCTGTACAAACTTGCAAAACAGTTTCATACAACCGTAACCGAACTTATCCTGCTCAATTCCGGGGTGAACCCATACAATCTTCAGACGGGAATGCGCCTGACGATCTGCCCGGGAGAGGGATATGTGGATGAGAATGAGAGCAAACCATCCGAGGGGAACACGAACAAACCAACTAAGACTCCTGTGGGTGGAATTGTCATTATCCCGGGAACTACGACACAGCCGGAAAAACAACATGGGCGTGGATCTGCGACAGCGCATGCGCATGGCATGGCTCAATCATATTACACTTGTAAAATTCTATCTCATCAGTTTTTTTGAAAACCTGTCAAGCCAGAATGCGTGGAAAGACGCCGTGTACAAAAATGCAGAGGAGATTCTTGCGATTTTTGCTCAGTATTATCCGGCTTCAGCAATGCAGAGATTCCGCAAACTTTTTATGGAGCATTTGCGTCTGACCGATGAAGTTGCAGCCGGCTTAAAGGCTGATCCGGCTTTTTCGGGAGCAGCTATGGAAAACTGGTATATCAATGCGGAGGAAATCGCATCCTTTTTGAGCAGACAGACACCGGCCTACAACGAGACAGAGTTGAGAAAAAATGTTCTACGATCATCTTGATATGGAACGTCAGCAGATGGAAGCATATCTGGACGGCGATTATGAGACAGATATTGAAATTTACTTAAGATCACAGCAGAATATGATCGAGCTCGCCGATTTTCTTACAAGTGGACTTCTTGCGCGGTAAATCGTAACAAGCATATTATTACTTCTGATTTTAAGTGCTATAATCATAAATTATAAGTGGTTGACATAATTTCGAGTGAGAACGCAGAAAAGCCGAAAAACCGCTTTATTTTAAGAAAAATAGTTTGACGAAATTTGCATTTATGATAAGATATAGTCGTTAGTCCTGACCGGGAAAAAGAAAAACTGCAATCAGGAAAGTGACGGCTGGCTGTGATCGGCCGGTGATAATAGAGAAACAGAATCGAAGGAGTTTGAAAAAATGATTAAAGTTGTGAAATTCGGTGGAAGCTCTCTTGCAAGTGCAGAACAGTTTGCAAAGGTTGGTAAGATTATCCATGCAGACAAAGAGAGAAGATATGTAGTGCCTAGTGCACCGGGAAAAAGAAATTCTAAGGACACAAAGGTAACGGATATGCTGTATGCATGTTATGACCTTGTGGAAAAGGATGAAGATTTCCGTGTGATGTTAATGAAAATCAAAGACCGTTATGACACAATTATTAATGGTTTGAATCTTAAAACTTTCTTTAGAGGAAGAATTTAAGAAAATCTCCGAGAATTTTAAAAATAAAGCAGGTGTTGATTACGCAGCGTCCCGCGGTGAGTATCTGAATGGTATCATTATGGCAAACTACCTGGGATATGAATTTGTGGATGCGGCAGAAGTGATCTTTTTTTGATGAGGATGGCAACTTTATGCCGGAGAAAACAGATAAAGTACTGTCTGAGCGTCTTGCAAAAACAGAGCGTGCGGTCATTCCGGGATTTTACGGCGCCAAAGAGGATGGAACCATCAAAACATTTTCGCGTGGGGGTCTGATATCACAGGATCTATCGTTTCGCGGGCAGTGCGGGCAACCTGTTATGAGAACTGGACCGATGTCTCAGGATTTTTGATCGCAGATCCAAGGATCATCGACAATCCAAAGCCGATCAAGACGATCACTTACCGTGAACTCCGCGAGCTCTCCTACATGGGGGCCGGCGTACTGCATGAGGATGCGGTATTCCCTGTGCGCAAAGCTGGTATACCGATCAATATCCGTAATACGAATGCACCGGAAGATGAGGGAACCTGGATCGTGGAGAGCACCTGCCATCAGTCAAAATATACGATCACCGGTATCGCAGGTAAAAAAGGTTTCGTTTCTGTAAACATTGATAAAGATATGATGAACTCCGAGATTGGATTTGGCAGAAAAGTGTTATCTGCATTTGAAGATAATGGGATTTCATTTGAACATATGCCATCGGGAATCGATACAATGACAATCTTTGTACACCAGCCGGAGTTTGAGGGAAAAGAGCAGGCTGTCATTTCGGCTATCCACAGATATGCGCAGCCGGACAGCATTGAGCTGGAGAGCGATCTTGCACTCATTGCAGTTGTTGGCCGTGGTATGAAATCCACACGCGGAACAGCAGGAAGAATTTTCTCTGCATTGGCACATGCAAACATCAATGTAAAAATGATCGATCAGGGATCATCTGAGTTAAACATCATTATTGGTGTAAGCAACGCAGATTTCGAGAATGCGATCAAGGCGATTTATGATATTTTTGTTATCACACAGTTATAGGATAAATGAAAAAACAAACTACTTTTCGTAAGACAATTGAAAAAGTATGGAAGAATAGGGCTGCAATCGTTATCGCAATTGCAGCCACTGTTTTTATGTGCGGATTGACGGCGCTGGAGTTTGTGGCGCTTCGGATGGAATGGAATCTTCCGGTGCTTGCGTATGTGACAGGTGATTCTGACAGCTATATTTTTTGAGGAATACAGAAGTGATGAGATGAAACTAGATGAAAGCACGGAAAACGTAATGTTAGAAGAGGATATGCTTACGGCAAGGCGAAAGTCAGAGCGAAAATTCCGGGAAAGATATCACACAGGGTGAAAGCCAGAGTGAGGATGATATTGTGCCAGGAGAAGGAAAGAACGAGAATGTTCGGCAGGAAGATACAGTGCAGGGCGAAAATCAGCAGGAAAAAAAGATTCGCAGCAGTCTGCTTCAGATGAAGCGGAATTTCCATATTACATAAAAGTAAATCGCAGACAAAACTGTATTACCGTATATACTTCAGACGAAAACGGCGAATATACGGTTCCGTATAAGGCAATGATCTGTTCCACAGGATTGTACAATGCAACACCGCGCGGCACATTTCATTTATCAACCAAATATCTGTGGCGGGAACTGTACGGAAAAGTATATGGTCAGTATGCAACCCGGATCACAGGAGGCGTTTTGTTTCATTCGGTTCCATACTATAAAAAATCAAAAAGTGCTCTGTGCACAGAAAAATATAATAAACTTGGACAGCAGGCATCTATGGGATGTGTGCGGCTTACGGTGGAAGATGCAAAATGGATCGCAGATAACTGTCCATCGGGAACAACCGTGGAAATTTATGAGGATGATGATCCGGGACCACTGGGAAAACCTGAGGCAGCACATATTGATACTGACAGTCCGAATAAAGGCTGGGATCCGACAGATCCGGACGTAGCGAATCCGTGGCATCAGCTGTCAGATGATGAATAAAAATAAACATGAAAAAAAGGCGACATCGAAATTTTTTTTCTTTCAATGCCGCCTTTTAAACTATTTCGTCCATGGGACTATACCTCGCTATTCTTTTTTCTACTGTTCGTTCTGTTTGCCGCTTCATTTTGAAATTTCTAAACAATTTTTCTTATTGCCTATCATTTCTTTTATGAAACTCTCAAACAACTCTTTTGGACTTCTTCGCTTTTCTCTTCAATCTCTGAACCTGTTTTCTTATGACATTTGGAATTGTATCATATAAGAATGTTTCTGATCTGATACTAATTCAGGATTCCTTTCTTAGGATCGTCATGTTTTCATTTCATCTTTTGAAGGTAAAACCGAATGCAATTACTGTTTTGGTGGACTGTACCTCGATTCTTTTAAAATTCTTTTGGGTAAATCGTTATGTCTCTGGTGGTCCGTACCTCCTGTCTTTCATATTCTATTAGGTATTTCGTTACGTTTGTGGTGGACTGTACCTCCTTTATTTTTTCTCTCTTGTTTTTTGTTAATTTAGTTATAACAGATAAAAGAGAAAATGTCAATAATAAAATTAGAAAAATATAAAATAATTTTTAAAGATAAAAATAATTATATTAATTTTGCAAAATATTCAGAAAATATAAAAAGCATAAAAAATATAAGCAGGAACGAAAAATCCATATGCAGGACAACTTTGTAAAACATCAGATGGGAAGGAACCGGGAAACATTTCTTTCATATAATAAAATGAAGGGAGCGTAGGTGTGAAGGATATGAACGGTCAAACAATACTTCTTATAAGCGATATGCGTCAGGTATATCTGGCAGAAATCCTGACAAAAAAGGGGATGAGTGTGCGCTGCCTGGACATCAGAAACAGTCAGACAGTAGAAGAACAGCTTTTAAAATTAAAAAAATTTCTTGCCGGGGCGGCAATGCTGGTGCTTCCAATCCCGGTAACAAAAGTTCCAGAGCAGGAGCGGCTGAATGAAATTTTAAATAAAAAATCTGGCAAATGATACGCTGGTGCTTGGTGGATGTTTTACAGAAGAACAGCGGGAACTTTTGGACAGGAGAGGAATCCGTTACCTTGATTTTATGGAGGATGAAGTGGTGGCACAGGAAAATGCGGTGGCAACGGCAGAGGGTGCGATCGCAGAACTTACCAACCACAGTCCTTATAATATAGAAGGTGCCAAAATTCTGGTGACCGGATACGGAAACTGTGGAAAGGCGATCGCAAAGAAACTCCGGGGACTGGGAGCGAGGGTGACAGTGCTTGCCAGACGCCGCGAGGTAAGAAAGCAGGCAAAAGAAGATGGATTTTATGCAGTTGATTTTGCATTCGGACCGGAGGAGGCAATGGGAGCGGCAATGCTTGTAAATACTGTGCCGGCACCGGTTGTGACGCGGGTGATCATCAAGGAACTTCCGCGTGATGCCTATATTCTGGATATTGCTTCAAAACCTGGCGGAACAGATTTTGCATGTGCAAAAGAGTTTGGCATCCGGGCAGATTTAGTGCTTGGAATTCCGGGAAAATATGCGCCAAAAAGAAAGTGCATATATCCTTGAACGATCTATGGAACGTTTTGCCGCAAAGTAAAAAAGCATAGACAGATAGATTCGTTTTTACAGAAAATGTGTGACAGAAAATATAGGTAACGAAATGATTCTTGATTTAAATAAAGCAGGAAGGTATGGAAAATGGATTTTTCAAAATGTAATATCGGACTTGGAATCACAGGTTCCTTCTGTATGTTTTCAAGAGCCAGAAAGGAAATAGAAAGGCTGACAGAACTTGGCGCAAATGTGATCCCTATTTTTCATTTAATGCACAGACTTGTGATACCAGGTTTGGAAGCGCAAAAGATTATGTGGAAGGGATCTGTGATATCACAGGGAATGAGGGAATACGCACTATCTGCGCAGCGGAGCCAATCGGACCGAATAATTTTCTGGATATCATGGTGATCGCACCGTGTACCGGAAATACTGCGGCAAAACTCTGCAACGGGATCACAGACACACCGGTTCTTATGGCGCCAAGGCACACATGAGAAATGGAAAGCCGCTTGTGATCTCGATTTCCACGAATGATGCACTTGGAGCGAATTTTAAAAATATCGGTATGCTTATGAATACGAAAAATGTGTATTTTGTTCCGTTTGGGCAGGATAACTGTAAGAGCAAGCCAAATTCCCTGGTCGCCAAAATGGAATTGCTGCCGGAGACCATTGAGTATGCTTTGAATGGCAAACAGATTCAGCCGGTCATTCAGAATCCGGATTAAACCGGAGTTTAACTTATGAACTGCCGTTTGTGGGTGGTGTTACGGTTTCCGCAGGTTATGTCAATTGCATGCCAACAAAGTGTATAGAACTATAAAAAAATAGAACTGTTTGTTTTCAGGAGCGCTTCCGCTTGTTGTCGCTGGCGGCGGTACTAAAGAAAGATCCATCGTGATTTCAAAATACAATTACATTGTCTTTTGAAATCGCAATGTCTGCTTTCTAAGGACCGGCCGCTCCCAAAATCCTGAAAACAAATCAGTTCAATTTTTTATTTAAAGGCTGTGCAGCATGCAATATCCCAGTTGTGAAAATCCGTCAATCTAAAAAGGTTACAAGTTTAAACTTATTTAAGGCATTGAGAATGACTGAATTTAGTCGACACACCTCAGACTTTATACGTGAGTTCCATAACGTAAATTGCAGATTTTGTGGTGCGATTCATGATGTTGATTGGGCAAATATAAGCGTCCTCTCGCAAGTCATTCGTAACGTAAATGAAAGAAAAAACGGTACAGACAAATATGATTTCCTTTGTGAGCCATGGAGACAAGACTCTTCAGAGGCTTGTCGGAATGCCCGGCGAGCAGAACATCATATTTCGTCTGTACCGTTTTTCTTTTCATAAACCTATAAAATCACGACTTGCGAGAGGACGCTTATATCTGCCCTTCAAGCCCTAAGAAAGCACCACAGAATCTGCGACACTATGCTAGTGAAAACTCCGGTTTATTTCTGCTCTGCTTCATAGGCTTCGCGACAGGCTTTGGCAAGCTGGTCTCCGCAGGAAGTTCCGCGTCCGTTGCAGGAAATTCCACCGATTTTCTGTTCTACCTGCTCAACGGTAAGACCTTCCACAAGCTTTGGAATTGCCTGAAGATTTCCATTACATCCACCGGTGAATTTTACATTGTGAACAATATTTCCCTCTAATTCCAACTCAATCAGAGTGGAACATGTACCTTTTGTTTTGTATACATACTTCATAATATATGCAGACCTCCTCTTTTGATGATACGATTCCATACATTATATATCATCCCGGAAGTGTTCGACAAGTTCTTTTTTTGGAAAATCAAAATACCCCGGATGTTATACCGGGGCATGAGTTAGTTGTTTATATTGTTAAAGTCGATACATAAATCTGGATAGATTCCTACGTTAATCGTATCTGAGAATGAGTATTCGTCAATATCCCCATGTTCCAGATCGTATACAGTAATCCGTTTTTTGTCTGGATCAACAATCCAGTATTCACGAACACCAGCAGTACGGTATTTGAATAGTTTTGTGTAATAGTCCATTCGTCTGCTGCCAGATGATACTATTTCTATAATCCAATCTGGTGCACCATTGCAGCCTTTATCTGTGAGTTTGGATTTGTCGCAGATGACGCTTATATCCGGTTCAACATAATTTTTGTCATCTGCATTTAGAAAAACGGCAAATGGAGCGATATATGGCTCACACGAACCCCCTCTTGATTTTATATAGGTGTTAATGATGGTAAAGAGATTGCCGGCTATAAGCTGATGTCTGCGTGTGGGTGGAGCTATGTAATAGATTTGACCATCGATCAGTTCGGCGCGTTCCCCATCCGGGAGGTTATAAATATCATCTGTAGTATAGATTCTTTCCTGTGGTAAAGTCATTAGAACACCACCTTTCATAAATAATAGGGGATAAGAGTATCTTCATCATCTTGCAATAGAATTATAGCTTATAATTAAAAATATGTACATAATATAAAAAAATAAAGATATCTGTTTGTGGAGGGTTACTGTTGGCTTAGCAGTAAAACACTTGCTGTTTTTTGCGGAGGACTGCAATTAAATTACGTATACATAAATCCGACAGGATAATTTTCAGTTAATAAAAATTCACAAATCGTTTACGCCTATTTTTGTTGTGGTGAAGCCTAAAAAGTGTTACAATAGCGATACCGTGCGAGGTTTCTGCATAAATGGCAGAAATTTTTCAAATAACAGAGCCGGGACAGGAATAGGAGTTTTTATGGGAGCATTGACAAAATCTTCGGAACACACAGCGAGAGAGCTGAAAAGAATCTATCCGCTTGTTGACAAAGTAGAGTCTTATCGTGACTCTATGCAGAAACTTTCCGATGAAGAATTAAGAAACAAAACAAAAGAATATAAAGAGCGCCTGGAAAAGGGCGAGACTTTGGATGACCTTTTGCCGGAAGCATTTGCAACGGTTCGTGAAGCAGCAAAACGTGTGCTCGGCATGGAGCATTACCGCGTACAGATTATCGGTGGTATCATTCTTCACCAGGGGACGTATTGCAGAGATGAGAACCGGTGAAGGTAAGACCCTGGTTTCTACGCTTCCTGCTTACCTGAATGCGCTGGAGGGAAAAGGTGTCTGCATCGTAACCGTCAATGACTATCTGGCGAAGCGAGATGCGGAGTGGATGGGACAGGTTCATGAATTCCTTGGACTGAAAGTCGGTGTCGTGTTAAATTCCATGACGAACGATGAGCGCAGGGAAGCATATAACTGCGATATTACTTATGTTACAAATAACGAACTTGGTTTCGATTATCTGAGAGATAACATGGTGATCTACAAAGAGCAGCTTGTTCAGCGTGGATTGCATTATGCCATCATCGATGAGGTCGATTCCGTATTGATTGATGAGGCGAGAACACCACTGATCATTTCCGGTCAGAGTGATAAATCTACCAAGCTATATGAAGCATGCGATATTCTCGCAACACAGTTAAAACGTGGTGAGGATGTGCCGGAGTACTCAAGATGGATGCCATCATGGGAATTGAACAGGAGGAGACAGGAGACTTTGTTGTCAATGAGAAGGACAAAGTTGTCAACCTGACACAGGAAGGTGTGAAAAAGGTTGAGCAGTTCTTCAAGATCGATAACCTTGCAGATGCAGAGAACCTTGAGATCCAGCACAATGTGATCCTTGCTCTGAGAGCACATAATCTGATGTTCCGCGATCAGGACTACGTGGTAAAAGATAACGAGGTCATGATCGTTGATGAATTTACCGGACGTATTATGCCGGGACGCCGTTATTCAGACGGACTTCATCAGGCGATCGAAGCGAAAGAGCATGTAAAAGTAAAACGTGAGAGTAAGACGCTTGCAACGATCACATTCCAGAACTTCTTTAACAAATTTGACAAAAGGCCGGTATGACTGGTACAGCACTCACAGAGGAAAAGGAGTTCCGTGATATTTACGGTATGGACGTTATTGAAATCCCGACCAATAAACCGGTCCAGCGTATCGATCATCATGATGCCGTATATAAGACCAAGAAAGAAAAATATCGTGCAGTTGTCGAGGAAGTGAAGAAGGCACATGAGAAAGGACAGCCGGTACTGGTTGGTACGATCAACATTGATACTTCTGAGTTACTCAGCGGCATGTTAAAAAAGAGAGGGAATCCCTCATACTGTATTGAATGCGAAGTTCCATGAACTGGAGGCTGAGATCGTTGCCGATGCCGGACAGCGTGGTGCAGTTACAATTGCGACAAACATGGCTGGCCGTGGTACTGATATTAAACTTGATGATGAGGCAAGAGTAGCAGGCGGATTAAAGATTATTGGTACGGAACGTCATGAATCAAGACGTATTGACAATCAGCTTCGCGGTCGTTCCGGACGTCAGGGAGATGTGGGAGAATCACAGTTCTTCATTTCACTTGAAGATGATCTGATGAGACTCTTTGGCTCTGATAAACTGATGGATGTGTTCAATGCACTTGGTGTTCCGGAAAATGAACAGATCCAGCACAAGATGCTTACCTCTGCCATCGAGAAAGCACAGCAGAAGATTGAGGCTAATAACTACGGAATCCGAAAGAATCTGTTGGAGTACGATCAGGTTATGAATGATCAGAGAGAGATTATTTACAAAGAGCGTCTGCGCGTGTTAAATGGAGAGAGCATGAGAGATGCGATTTTCAAGATGATCACTGACCGTGTAGAGAGTTGTGTGGACACCTGTATTTCTTCTGAGATTCCAAAAGATGAGTGGGATTTAAATGAACTGAATCAGTTACTGCTTCCTATCATTCCTCTGGAACCTATAACGGAAGAAACGATTGCTGATATCAGGAATAACAAGAGAACTTAAGCATCTCCTGAAAGAGAAAGCTGTGAAGTTATATGAAGCAAAAGAGACAGAGTTCCCTGAACCGGAACAGTTCCGTGAGTTAGAGCGAGTTGTCTTATTGAAAGTGATTGACCAAAAATGGATGGATCACATTGATGACATGGATCAGCTGCGCGAGGGTATCGGTCTGCAGGCCTACGGCCAGAGAGATCCGCTGGTTGAGTACAAGATGGCAGGATTCGATATGTTTGATGAGATGACAGCCAATATTCAGGAAGATACGATCCGCCTGTTATATCATGTGAAGATTGAACAGAAAGTAGAACGTGAGCAGGTTGCAAAAAGTAACCGGAACGAACAAGGATGATTCAGCTCCTGCTGAACCGAAGAAACGTGCAGCAGCAAAGATTTATCCAAATGATCCGTGTCCATGCGGTTCTGGAAAGAAATACAAACAGTGCTGTGGAAGATTTGCAGAATAGAAATAAAATGTGCAGAGCATTTAGATTCACAAGAGTCTGAATGCTCTATATTTTTATCAGAACTAATGTTCGGATAAAGCCTATACAAATTTTCAAAATTGTGTTATATTCTTAAGAGACATTCGTCCGTATATTCGCCAAAATTACACCATACTATGGTGTCGGAAAATTAATTTAGGTGAAAGACAGAAAAATCTATTTTGGACCAAAACAGAGAATGCATCTGGACGAAATTCTGCCTAATAGACGAACTTTTTTACTATGAACCCGGAGGTGACTTTTGTGCAAAAGGAACAACAAATCTTCAAATTACATGCCCCATACCAGCCCACCGGTGACCAGCCGCAGGCGATCGAAGAACTGGTAAGAGGCTTTAAAGGAAGGCAACCAGTTCGAGACTTTGCTGGGTGTCACTGGTTCCGGTAAGACCTTCACCATGGCGAACGTCATCGCACAGCTGAATAAGCCGACTCTCATCATTTCGCACAATAAGACACTGGCGGCGCAGCTTTACGGTGAGTTCAAGGAATTCTTCCCGGAGAATGCAGTGGAGTATTTTGTCTCCTATTACGATTATTATCAGCCGGAGGCTTATGTACCACAGACGGACACTTATATTGCCAAGGATTCTGCGATTAATGAGGAGATTGATAAATTGCGCTTGTCTGCCACGGCGGCACTTGTAGAGCGTAAAGATGTGATCGTGATCGCCTCGGTTTCCTGTATCTATGGCCTGGGCAGCCCGGAGGACTACCTTGGAATGATGGTTTCTCTGCGTCCGGGAATGGAGAAGGACAGAGATGAGGTCATCCGTGCACTGGTCGATATCCAGTACACAAGAAATGACATGGATTTTCACCGTGGTACATTCCGTGTGCGCGGTGACACGGTAGAGATTTTTCCGGCAAACTACAGTGATACGGCAATCCGGGTGGAATTTTTCGGAGATGAGATTGACCGGATCACCGAGATCGATGTGCTGACAGGGGAAGTCAAGTGCAGTCTGGAACATTTTGCAGGTTTTTCCTGCTTCACACTATGTTGTTCCGATGGAAAAGATTCAGAAGGCTTGTGTGAATATCGAAGCGGAAATGGAAGAGCGCGTAAAGTATTTCAAAAGGGGGAGGACAAGCTGCTGGAGGCACAGCGTATCGCAGAGAGAACCAATTTTGACATTGAGATGTTGAAAGAAACAGGATTCTGCAGCGGCATTGAAAATTATTCCAGACATCTTGCAGGACTTCCGGCGGGAGCAACGCCACATACATTAATGGACTATTTTAAGGACGACTTCCTGATCATTGTGGATGAGTCTCATATCACCATTCCACAGATCGGAGGAATGTATGCGGGTGACCAGTCAAGAAAATCGACGCTGGTTGATTATGGCTTCCGACTTCCTTCTGCAAAAGATAACAGACCGTTGAATTTTGAAGAGTTTGAGAGCAAGATTGACCAGATGCTTTTTGTTTCCGCGACACCAAATACGTATGAAGATGAGCATGAGTTACTTCGTGCAGAGCAGATTATCCGGCCAACCGGTCTGCTTGATCCTGAGGTGGTAGTCCGGCCGGTAGAGGGACAGATTGATGATCTGATCGGAGAAGTGAATAAAGAGACGGCAAAGAAGCATAAGGTTTTGATCACAACCCTGACCAAAAGAATGGCTGAAGATCTGACGGACTATATGAAAGAACTCGGTATCCGTGTAAAATATCTTCATTCGGATATTGATACGCTGGAGCGTACGGAGATCATCCGAGATATGCGTCTGGATGTGTTTGATGTGTTGGTCGGGATCAATCTCTTGGAAGGCCTGGATATCCCGGAAATCACACTGTTGCAATTCTGGATGCAGATAAAGAAGGATTCCTGCGTTCCGAGACATCCCTGATCCAGACCATTGGACGTGCGGCGCGTAACAGCGAGGGACATGTCATCATGTATGCGGATAAGATTACGGATTCCATGCGCAATGCGATCGACGAGACAGAACGACGACGCAGGATCCAGCAGGAATATAATAAAGAACACAGACATCACGCCGAAAACAATTCAGAAGTCTGTCCGTGATCTGATCAGTGTATCTAAGAAAGTGGCACAGGAGGAACTGAACTTCAAGAAAGATCCGAGTCCATGAGCAAGGCAGAGCTGGCGAAGCTGATCGCAGATATTCAGAAGAAAATGCAGAGAGCAGCGGCAGATCTGAACTTCGAGGCGGCAGCAGAATACCGCGACCAGATGCTGCAATTGAAAACAATGCTTCAGGATTTATAATAAGGTGGAAAGGCAATTGCTTAATAAAATATAGAAGGGTGCAGATATATGAAAACATCAGAGAACCGCAAATACATCAAGATACGCGGTGCGAATGAACATAATTTGAAGAATATTGATGTGGATATTCCGAGAGATGAATTTGTTGTGCTGACCGGACTTTCCGGTTCCGGTAAATCATCTCTTGCGTTTGACACAATTTATGCGGAGGGACAGAGACGGTATATGGAGTCGTTGTCCTCCTATGCAAGACAGTTTTTAGGACAGATGGAAAAACCAAATGTTGAGAAAATCGAAGGGCTTTCTCCGGCAATTTCCATCGATCAGAAATCCACAAACCGGAATCCGAGGTCAACGGTGGGAACGGTCACGGAGATCTACGACTATTTCCGGCTGCTTTACGCAAGGATCGGAGTACCACATTGTCCAAAGTGTGGAAAAGAGATCAAAAAACAGACGGTCGATCAGATGGTCGATCAGATCATGGAGCTGCCGGAGCGTACTAAGATCCAGCTTTTAGCACCGGTGGTCAGAGGAAGAAAAGGAGAGCATCAGAAGTTTTTCGAGCAGGCAAAGCGAAGCGGTTATGTCCGTGTCGTTGTAGATGGAAATCTTTATGAACTGTCTGAGGAGATCAAGTTAGAGAAGAATAAAAAAGCACAACATCGAGATTGTTGTGGATCGTCTTATGGTAAAAAACCGGGGATTGAAAACGACTGACAGATTCCATTGAGAATGTGCTGCAGCTGGCAGACGGATTGATGATCGTGGATGTGATCGATGGAGAACCAATTCAGTTTTCTGAGAGTTTTTCATGCCCGGACTGCGGTATCAGTATCGATGAAGTGGAGCCGAGAAGTTTCTCTTTCAACAATCCGTTTGGTGCGTGTCCGACCTGCTTTGGACTTGGATATAAAATGGAGTTTGACATTGATCTGATGATCCCGGATAAGAGGTTGAGCATTTCGGAGGGGGCAATCCAGGTGATGGGCTGGCAGTCCTGCACCGATAAGAGCAGCTTCACCTATGCGATTTTAAAAGCGCTGACGGAAGAATATCATTTTTCACTGGATACACCGTTCCGGGAATATCCGGATGAGATAAAAGATGTTTTGATCAATGGAACACACGGAAAAGAACTGAAAGTACGCTATAAAGGACAGCGCGGTGAGGGCGTGTATGATGTCGCATTTGACGGTCTGATCCGCAATGTGCAGAGAAGATACCGTGAGACTTCCTCTGAGACGATGAAAGCAGAGTATGAACAGTTTATGCGCATCACGCCGTGTGAATCCTGCCATGGACAGCGTCTGAAACCGGAATCCCTCGCAGTAACGGTTGCAGACAAAAATATTTATGAGATGACTTCCATGTCGGTGAAGAATCTTAAGACGTTTGTAGATCAGATGGAACTCACAAAGCAGCAGCATCTGATCGGCGACCAGATTTTAAAAGAAATCCGTGCAAGAGTGGGATTTTTAAATGAGGTTGGACTGGATTATCTGTCATTGTCGAGAGCGACAGGAACACTGTCCGGTGGTGAGGCACAGCGTATCCGTCTTGCAACCCAGATTGGTTCCGGTCTTGTGGGAGTTGCCTATATTCTGGACGAACCGTCGATCGGACTGCACCAGAGAGACAACGATAAGCTTCTGGGGGCATTGATGAATTTAAGAGACCTTGGCAACACGCTGATCGTTGTGGAACATGACGAGGATACGATGAGGGCGGCGGACTACATTGTGGATATCGGACCGGGAGCCGGCTCACATGGTGGACAAGTGGTTGCGTGCGGCACTGCAGAAGAGATCATGCAGAACCCGGATTCTGTCACAGGGGCATATCTGAGCGGAAGAATCCAGATCCCGGTTCCAAAGGAGCGCAGAAAACCGACAGGCTTTCTAACGATCAAAGGGCGCAAGGGAAAATAATTTAAAAAATATCGACGTGGATATTCCGTTGGGTGTGCTGACCTGCGTAACCGGTGTTTCCGGTTCGGGAAAGAGTTCGCTGACAAATGAGATTTTGTACAAACATCTGGCGAGGGATTTAAACCGTGCAAGGTGCATTCCGGGAGAGCATGATGAGATTCTTGGCATGGAGCAGCTGGATAAGGTGATTGATATTGACCAGTCTCCGATCGGCAGAACGCCGCGGTCAAATCCGGCGACTTATACCGGTGTCTTCGATATGATCCGCGATCTTTTTGCGGGAACACCGGATGCAAAGGCAAAAGGATATAAAAAAGGACGTTTCAGCTTCAATGTAAAAGGCGGACGATGTGAAGCCTGTGCAGGGGATGGAATCCTGAAGATTGAGATGCATTTCCTGCCGGATGTCTATGTGCCGTGCGAAGTCTGCGGGGGCAAGCGTTACAACCGGGAAACATTGGAGGTCAAGTATAAAGGAAAGAGTATCTATGATGTGCTGGATATGACAGTGGAGGAGGCACTGGAGTTCTTTAAGAACGTGCCGTCCATCGAGCGCAAGATCCAGACCTTGTATGACGTGGGACTTTCCTATGTAAAACTTAGGACAGCCTTCTACCGAACTTTCCGGTGGCGAAGCGCAGCGTATCAAACTTGCAACAGAACTCAGCAAGCGCAGCACAGGAAAGACGATCTACATTTTGGATGAGCCGACGACAGGGCTTCATTTTGCGGATGTGCACAAGCTGATCGAGATTCTGCGCAGGCTTTCAGATGGAGGTAATACCGTAGTCGTCATTGAGCACAATCTGGATGTTATCAAGATGGCTGATTATATCATCGATATGGGACCGGAAGGCGGAGACGGCGGCGGAACTGTGATCGCCAAAGGAACACCGGAGGAAGTTGCCAAAGTGAAAGGATCCTATACCGGACAGTATGTAAAAAAATATCTTAAGAAGTAAATAGCAGGATGTACGCTTAGCGTACATTCCTGCTGCAATGGACAGAGATGTGATACACGCAGATTTGCGGTCGTCATAACAAAAAAGGTGTCTCGCATGAGACACCTTAAAATTTCGTGGGAGTGCTCCTCCGATATCCGTAGATATCGAAGAAGCATGAGTTATGAAAAAATTATATTAGCCGACTTAATAAGTCATATTAGCTAGTACTATTACAATATAAAAAGAAAATGTGACCATTTTGTGATGAAAAAAAAAAAAAATCTTATGAAGCATCATTTATTAAAAAATCTTATTTTTCTTGAAAAATAGGATTTTCTGGAAAAAAAACTTTGAAAAATATAACTTTTGTATATAATAAGATTGTATATGTAAAAATAGGAGTAGTATCGTACTTCTTATTTTAATAGTGCAGAAGAAAAAAAAAAGTGATTTTTAATGTATTTTTGTATATCTCATACAGGAAAATATTGACATACATTCCAAACAATTCCAGAAAGGGGAATATCATAATTATGATGAGTACAGATATTGGTATCGATCTCGGTACTGCCAGTATATTAGTTTATATCAAAGGAAAGGGTGTCGTATTAAAAGAGCCGTCAGTTGTGGCTTTTGACCGTGATACAAATAAGATCAAAGCCATTGGGGAAGAGGCGAGATTAATGCTCGGAAGAACACCGGGGAATATCGTGGCTGTAAGACCACTTCGCCAGGGCGTTATTTCTGGATTATCAGGTTACAGAGAAGATGATCAAGTACTTCATTCAGAAAGCACTTGGTAAGAAAACATTCCGCAAGCCACGAATCAGTGTATGTGTACCAAGCGGTGTCACAGAGGTTGAGAAGAAAGTTGTTGAGGATCGAACCTATCAGGCAGGAGCAAGAGAGGTTGCTATTATAGAGGAGCCGATTGCAGCAGCCATTGGAGCCGGAATCGATATCGCAAGACCATGTGGAAACATGATCGTAGATATCGGAGGTGGTACCGCAGATATCGCAGTTATTTCTCTGGGCGGCTCAGTTGTGAGTACTTCAGTCAAGATCGCCGGGGATGATTTTGACGAGGCACTTGTCCGTTATATGCGTAAAAAGCACAATCTTCTGATCGGTGAACGTACTGCAGAGGATATCAAGATTAAGATTGGAACATGTTTCCCATTAGCACAGAATGAGACGATGGATGTGCGTGGACGTAATCTGGTGACAGGTCTTCCAAAGACAGTAACGGTCTCTTCAGAGGAGACAGAGGAAGCGCTGCGCGAGCCTACTTTGCAGATCGTCGAGGCAGTACACTCTGTATTGGAGAAAACTCCACCGGAGCTTGCTGCCGATGTTGCAGACCGCGGTATCGTACTTACCGGCGGCGGTGCATTGCTTCGTGGTCTGGAAGAACTGATAGAGGACAGAACCGGAATCAATACTATGACAGCAGATGATCCAATGACATGTGTTGCGATTGGTACAGGAAAATATGTAGAATTTTTATCTGGAAAACGTGATGACGATTAAGCTAATTTTTCTGTCAGATCGACCGAAATACAATATTGGATAAAACGTGTCCGATAGGTGGATACACTAACGATTGATGCGAGGTGTAATATATGATCAAAGGCTTATATACAGCATATACAGGTATGGTGAATGAACAGAAGAGATTAGATGTTCTCACGAATAATCTGGCAAATGCAGACACAAATGGCTATAAAAAAGAAGGGACAACATCGCAGACGTTTGCGGATGAACTGGCAATTAAGATAAAGGATACCTCTTCTTATGGCCTGAATAAAAAACTTGGTGTGATCAGTATGGGTGTGCACCTTGGTGAGACTTATACCAATTATGATCAGGGAAGTATCAAAGTGACGGACAATGAGACAGATGTGGCATTGGCTGGAAATGGATTTTGCAATTGCTTTTACGAATAAAGCAGGGGAAACTTCTGTGAAGTATACAAGAGATGGAGCTTTTACCGTGAATACAGAGGGCTATCTGGTGACAAAGGATGGCGATTATGTGTTGAATCAGGCGGGTGCACAGAATACCGATCCGAATGCAAGAATCCGGTTAAATCCGAATGCGAAGATTACCATTGATGAGTTAGGGAATATTTATCAGAATGACCAGCTTGTTACAAGAATAGGCGTTGTTGATTTTGATGATTATAATTATATTTCCAAGTATGGTGAGAATCTGTATGATCTTGTGGATGGAGGACAGATCACAGCTTCTGATGCAAAGGTGCGCAGGGATGTATCGAAGGCTCTAATGTGAATGTTGTGGATGAGATGGTAAAGATGATCACTATCTCAAGAGCTTATCAGGCAGGACAGAAAGTGATCAATACAGTAGACGAGACATTGGACAAGACCGTAAATCAGGTGGGAAAAGTATAATATAAGGATAGTTGGAGGAAATCAGACTATGATGAGAGCACTTTATACTGCAGCTTCCGGAATGAGAGCGCAGCAGACCAACGTAGATAATATTTCAAATAACATTGCGAATGTCAATACAACAGATTTAAATCCCAGAAGACAGAGTTTAAATCACTGTTATATCAGACCATTCAGACCAGAACGACAAGTGCAAATGGTGAGGAAAAACCGATCGGAGCGCAGGTGGGACTTGGAACAAGAGTTGCGTCCAACACCACAAGCTATACGCAGGGGCGCTGCTCGAGGATGAGAATGCAAATCTGCTTTTGCAATCGAAGGAAATGGATTCTTTCAGGTGAGAGGGGCAGATGGGACAACTTACTATACCAGAAATGGTAATTTTAACTGGAGTATTGGTCCGACAGGAACAACCCTTACCAATACCGATGGATATCCGGTTCTGGATTCCAATGGAAACACCATTGTTCTTCCGAATAATGTCAATTCTGGAAGGCGGTAGTGACAACGGATGGTCAGGTTGGCTATTATAACAATGCGGGTGCTTATGTAAGTATGAACCGGACAATTGGCCTCAGCCAGTTTAACAATCCTGCAGGCTTGGAAAAAGCAGGATCTAATCTTTTGAGAGCGACAAATGCATCCGGGGCAATGCACTTAATGAAGCAGCCAATGCGAACCTCACAAGAAGTAAAATCCATCAGGGTTATCTGGAAGGCTCAAATGTACAGGTAGCAGATGAGATGGTAAATCTGATCGTGGCACAGCGTGCATATCAGTTAAACTCAAAAGCGATCACAACATCCGATGATATGTTAGAGCAGGCAAATAACCTGAAACGTTAGTTTTTTTACATTCTACAGGAGGCTGAAAAAAATATGAGTATGTCAATTGACAGCATGGCATCCATGCTGAATACGACCAATACAGATGCAACAACCAATTACAATGCCAATGCATTGAAAAATCATTAAACGGTGTATCTTCCGACACATCTGCGGATGAACTGATGCAGGTTTGCAAAGATTTTGAATCTTATTTCGTAGAAGAAGTCATAAAGAGGTAAAAAGAATTTACTCCCGGATGATGAGGAGAAAGATGCATCATTATCCACAATGACAGATTATACGATGGATTTTGCAGTGGAAAAGATTGCAGACGAACTCATTGATCAGGTTGGTGGTAACTTTACACAGTCATTGTATGAGCAGATGAAACGTAATTATAATATTGATTGATCAGAGTACATAGAACGATACCATTCATAGCAGGACTCAGACAGTGTCTGGTGTGAATGACAGAGATTAAGAATCACAGGCTGTCGCTTTAAGAGATTATTTCTTAATGCGGCGCCTTTTTGCTTTACGAATCATTTGGTTTCAGATAGAAAGAAATGGATTAGAAAGTTATGGAGAAATTAGCAGGATATGTGGAGCATATCATATACCGCAATACGGACAATGGTTATACAGTACTCAATCTGGTGAGCGGCGAGGATGAGATCACCTGTGTCGGCATTTTTTCGACGATCGCAGAAGGGGAAAAATATTGAGGCGGCTGGCGATTATACCGATCATCCGACGTATGGCACACAATTTAAAGTGGTGAGCTTTGAAGAGAAGGCGCCGGAAGATCAGGAGGCGATCGAACGCTACCTTGGATCGGGTGCGATCAAAGGGAATCGGGCTTGCAATGGCAGCCCGTATTGTGCGGAGGTTTAGGGAAGATACATTGGATCATTGAGGAAGAACCGGAGCGGCTTGCGGAAGTAAAAGGAATCAGCGAGCGGAAGGCAATGGAGATTGCCAGCCAGGTCAACGAAAAGAGGGATCTGCGGCAGGCGATGATCTTTTTGCAGCAGTATGGAATCACGATGAATCTTGCGGTAAAAATTTATAATAAATATGGACAGGAAGTGTATGGGATCTTAAAAGAGAATCCGTACCGGCTTGCAGATGATATCGAGGGAGTGGGTTTCCGGACAGCGGACGATATTGCAGCAAAGGCAGGAATCCGGACGGATTCTGATTTCCGTGTGCGGAGTGGGATCCTGTATACACTGCTTCAGGCGTCTGGTGAGGGGCATACCTTTTTGCCGCAGGAGGAACTGACAGCAAAAACAAGTGAATTGTTGGGAATTGACAAAGATATCATTGAAAAAAATTATATGGATCTGTCAATTGACCGGAAAATCATTATGAAGCAGTCGGGAGAGCAGACGCAGATTTATTCAGCTTCTTTTTATTATATGGAAGCAAATACGGCAACAATGCTCCGGGAACTGGATATTGCCTATGATGTGGCAGATGCAGAGATAGAGCAGCGGATCCATAACATTGAGAAACAGACAGGAATGCAGTTGGATGAACATCAGGTGCAGGCGGTAAAAGAGGCGGTACGAAACGGTCTTTTTGGTCATCACGGGTGGTCCTGGGTACAGGTAAGACAACTACGATCAATACGATCATCCGATATTTTGAGATGGAAGGCATGGACATTTTCCTGGCAGCGCCAACAGGACGTGCCGCAAAAAGAATGAGTGAGACAACCGGATTTGAAGCGCGGACGATTCACCGCATGCTGGAATTAAATGGTGGCATGGAAGGAAGTGCCGGATTTGAACGTAATGAAACGAATCCATTGGAAACAGACCTTGTGATTATTGATGAGATGTCAATGGTTGACATAACACTGATGAATTCTCTTTTAAAAGCGATCGCACCGGGAACCAGACTGATCCTTGTAGGAGATATCAACCAGCTTCCAAGTGTCGGACCGGGAAGCGTGTTAAAGGACATCATCCAGTCGGAAGCATTTAATGTGGTTATGCTGACAAAAATTTTCCGTCAGGCATCGACAAGCGACATCATTGTGAATGCACATAAGATCAATCGTGGGGAAGAGGTTTCCCTGGATAATAAAAGCATGGATTTCTTTTTTTCTGAAGCGATATGAGGCAGATATCATCATCAATGTAGTACTTCAGTTAGTAAAGCAGAAACTGCCGAAATTCGTGGATGCAACACCGTATGATATTCAGGTGCTTACACCTATGCGGAAAGGTCTTCTGGGGGTGGAACGACTGAATGGGATCCTCCAGCAGTATCTCAATCCGCCGGATAATCAAAGCGGGAAAAAGAGCATGGCGATATGGTATTCCGCGAGGGGGATAAAGTCATGCAGACCAAGAACAACTATCAGTTGGAGTGGGAAATCTGCACAAAATTTGGTCTCACTGTGGATAAAGGAATGGGAATCTTCAACGGTGATATGGGAATCATCACGGAGATCAATGATTTTGCAGAGACGATGACCGTGGAATTTGATGAGGGAAGAAAAGTAGAGTACTCTTACAAGCTTCTGGATGAGCTGGAACTTGCCTACGCCATTACCATTCATAAATCACAGGGAAGCGAATATCCGGCTGTTGTGATCCCTCTGCTCAATGGACCATCAATGCTCATGAACCGAAATTTGTTATATACGGCTGTGACGAGAGCGAGAAAATGTGTCACACTCGTTGGAAATGATGCAACCTTCAATCAGATGATCCAGAATACGTCACAGCAGAAACGCTATAGTGGACTGTGCGACCGTATCCGTGAAAGCGTGTTGTAAACCGGAGTTTAACGGACGTAGTGTCGCAGATTCTGTGGTGCTTTTATAGATTGTGAAGGGCAGATATAAGCGTCCTCTCACAAGTCAGAATTTTATATAACGGTATAAACGAAATATTATGTTTCTGTTCGCTGGGCATTCCGATAGGCTTTTGAGCAACAATCTTGAGAAGCAAAAGCCTCCCAAGATTGTTAGAATCCTATCTCCATAGCTCACAAAGAAAATAATATTTGTTTATACCGTTTTTTTCTTTCATTTACGTTATGGATGACTTGTGAGAGGACGCTTATACATGCCCAATCAACGTTATGGATTGCACCACAGAATCTGCAATTTACGTTATGGAACTCGCGGGGTATGGGATGAGTGCCTATAGGATCAAAAAAAAACTCAATCTGCATTCTTGAAATAAATGAATTAGGTTTTTTTTAATGAATTTTAACGGAATAAAATAGAATTGCATATGTGAATAAAATGATAGATTTTGTCAATCGGAATTTTTAGGAGAAACGATGAAGAAATGGACAAAAAATATTGTTGATAATAGTTATAGTTATTTTTAC
>VOFB01000951.1_pt1 | contig 26001 bp, 32 predicted proteins | sample 5384141 | NCBI WGS metagenome assembly VOFB01 (sample SAMN12384721, study PRJNA508395) | human gut metagenome | isolation source: healthy gut A | host: Homo sapiens | reverse complement strand
TCCAGACAAAAAATTTATTTATAATATCACTCGCTCTTTTTATCATGGATTGGTTAAACATGGAGTGCGAGTTTATGAATGGACACCAGGATTTTGCCATGCGAAGATGAGTATAGTGGATGACTGTATGGCAACCTGTGGAACAATCAATCTGGATTATCGAAGTTTATACCATCATTTTGAAAATGGATGCTTTATGGCAGACTGCCAGGCAGTTGTGGAAATAAAAATGATCTGATAAGAACGATGGGAGAATGTCGTGATGTGACAGACCAATATCAAACCGGACGAAGTGCATATTTGCGACTGGGACAATTATTTATGAGATTATTTGCTGGATTGCTATAAGAATCTGATGAAACGACCTTTCAAAAAACAGTTGATTTAGAAGTTAACTGTTTTTGAAAGGCCGTTTTTGCTATATTTAACAGTCTGTTGTACAAAGAAGATTTTGCATGGATGAAAAAACAAACCTTGTTGAGGTTAAATTGAGTTTTCCATTGTATTGTATTGCTAATGAATAAGAATAAGAAAAAGAACAGACAATGCTGAATGCTCTGGAAACAAGAATATCTGAGTATAGTATGTAAGTTCGTAACAGAATGAAAGGAGCGATTCAAATGAGCAATTTGGAAAATTATATGAAACAGCAAGCAATTTTTTGTGAACAAAATGATAGCATTAGTAAGAATCTGTATTCAGAGTATGGTGTAAAAAAGAGGCTTACGAGATGAAAAAAAAGGGCAAGGTGTGTTGACGGGGCTTACAAATATTTCTGATATAAAAGCTTTTGAATATCGTGATGGAGTAAAGAGTCCATGTGATGGCGAGTTATCTTATCGTGGTTATAATATAAAAGATTTAGTAACAGGAAGTAAAGGAAAAAGGTTTGTCTTTGAAGAAGGAGCATATCTTTTTATTCGGAGAATTGCCAACTGATACACAGTTAATGGAATTTCAGGGAAGACTATCTGATTGTATGGAACTACCGACTAACTTTACCAGAGATGTCATTATGAAAGCACCTACATCAGATATTATGGGTTCTATGACTCGAAGTATTCTTACATTGGGCTCTTACGATAAGGAGAAAGAAAGTCTTGAAATGATTACAGGTTTTGCTTGCACTATTAATGCTATTGAAAAGAACAAGAAGGACTGACAACTCCTGTTTTGAGAATTGAGAAAATCGATACTTGTAGATGGAGGTAATCAAAATGAAAGAATATCAACATTTGATTGGAAAGATTATTGTTGCAGTAGCGATCATAGTTGCTGCAATCATTATAGCGCAGGCTATTGGTGGAGCTGGAGAAAGTATCCGTAGTGGCTTGCTGCAATTAGGGGATGCTCTTCGATAACTTCCTGTTTGCCGAAATATCTTTCTAACTTTCCCCATTTTATAGGCTTTCCCGCCTGTCCATTAGTGAAATGATATGTAGTTTCCCTTATTTTTGCCCTTATGAGATAATCACAAGGGAAATAAGGGAAAGTTTTATTTAGTCGTTTCCTGCCACTTTATCAAGTAACCTTGCGGATTCCCGTTTGGCTTTTCTTGTGGAGTGAGCGTAGACATTCATTGTGGTACTGACATCTGAGTGCCCTAACAGTTCCTGCACATCCTTTGGTGCTGCTCCGTTTGCCAAAAGGTTACTTGTGTAGGTGTGGCGCAACTGGTGAAAGTGAAATCCTTCAAACCCATCAAGCCTTTTTGCTACTGTTCGGCATACAGTGCCGAGAGTGCTTGGAAGTTCAAGAGACGGTGTGAAATTTTTTCTGTAAATTTAGATCTTCTATGATAATTGATGCGGCTTGACAGCGGTTTCTGCTGTTAAGCCGTTGTTTATTTAATAGCAAAAATAAGCTGGTATGTCAAGAGCGCCCAGAAAATCTGGGCGTATATTTACTCTTGATATTCCAGCTTTTGTTGCTATATCAGCATCCGGTCAGGGTACATGATTTCCAGCTCGCCACGAACTTTTCCCCAGTTCCTGATTGGCATTGTCCACTTTTTTGCGATCTCGAAAGTTCCCAGATATAGGGCTTTCATAAGTGCCTGAGAGCTTGGAAATACACTGCGTTGCTTATTCAATCTACGATAGCAGGAATTCAGCGATTCTATGGCATTTGTAGTGTAAAATGCGGTACGAACCTCCTTGGAAAACTTGAAGATTGGGGATATTGCATCCCAGTTTTCGTGCCAGCGATTCATCGCACTTGGATACTGGGCAGACCATTTTTCTGTTACAGACTCTAACTGCTTTCTTGCGGCTTCTTCATCTGCAGCGGTATAGATTGTCTTTAAATCTTTTGCAAATGCTTTCATATCCTTGTTTGCAACGTATTTAAGCGTGTTTCTCACCATATGTACAATACAACGTTGCTGCTCCGTTTTTGGAAATGCCGTAGAGATTGCATCCTTGATACCGGTCAAACCATCAGAGCAGAGAATGAGAATGTCCTGAACTCCACGATTCTTTAAGCTGTTCAGGACAGACAGCCAGTATTTACTGCTTTCATTTTCGCCCACAACAATGCTTAGGACTTCTTTCATGCCATCTTCGTTGATACCGAGCACAACATATGCTGCAAGTTTTCTGATCACACCATCATCACGTACAGAAAAGTGTACCGCATCAATAAAAACGATAGGATACACAGGGGACAATGGACGATTCTGCCATTCCTCGATTCGTGGAAGGAGTTTATCTGTGATATCCGATACCATTCCTTCACTTACTTCAAAGCCGTAAATATCCTCTATGGTTTCTGAAATCTGTCGAGTAGTCATTCCCTTTGCATACATTGAGATAATCTTGTCATCAATCGAAGAAATATCTTTTTGACGCTTTGGAAGTATTTGTGGCTCAAAAGAACTCTGGCGATCCTGAGGGACATCTACCTGAAATTCACCATATTTACTACGGACAGTTTTGGATTTCATACCATTACGGTAGTTAGGCTCACCGGATCTTTCGTAACGATCATAGCCAAGATGATTATCCATTTCTGTTTCAAGCATATCTTGAATTGTTCCGGAAAGCAGATCTTTTAAAGCATCCTGAATATCCTCAGCAGATTGGATATCGTACTCTGAAGCAGACCCTGGATAAGATTTCTTTTTCCTTCGGTCATTGGTTTTGGTTTGTAAACTTCTTTTTTCTGTTTGCCATAATAAAAAGGCCTCCTATGATTTTAATATTTTATCATAGAAGACCTTTATAGTGTTGAATTTACAGAGATTATTTCACGGGCTCTTTTCTTCTGAAACAGTTCCCTGATAATTTTTGCCGTATCCTTCACTCCGAAATCATCGGATTTGATACAGAGATCATAATTTTTCACATTGCCCCAGTCCGTCTTTGTAAAATGCTTACAGTGAACTGCACGCTCATGGTTTACCTTTTTTTTTTTGCGGCGACAGCATCCGCTGAAATGTGGTCACGCTCTGCGACCCGGGCTGCTTCGGCAGCAGCAGGATCTGGATCACTACCAGTACCATGTGAAAAAGAATCGTGGCTTTTCCCATCTCGATGCCCCAGACACAGGTCATTGTGTAGGGAATCGAACTGACAGGGGATACGCCGAGGTTGGACTTTACGGACAGGGCGATGCCGATTGTCATAATAAAAAGCCCGATAAAATACATGGGGATTCTTATTTTTAAGTGTTTCATTTGTGAGTTCCTTCTTTCTGAATTTTTGTCATATTTTCATATACGCGGCCAAGTAGTTCCTGTAGCAGTCCTGAATCGGAATCGGAAAAGCCCTCCAGTGCTTTGGCTTCGATGCGTGCAAACTCCCGACTGAGCCGGTCGGCATATTTTCTGCCGAGTGGTGTAAGGTACACATGATAGGAGCGGCGGTTGCCACTATCCGTTTTGCGTTCAATATAGCCTTTGTTCTCCATACCATTTAAAATAGCAGTCAGTGATGCCGGTTCGATATGGCACGACACTGCGATTTCCCGCTGGATTGCCCCGTCATGGTTAATGAGATAGTCGAGAATTTTTGGCTGTCCAGGTGTCAGTCCGGTATCTCTGACGCTTGCGGCCAGCGATTTCTGAAACAGGAAATGGTCGGACATCAGAAGATAATGAAGTGATTCTTTCATAAAAATAAAAAGTCTCCTTTGTTAGTATTCTAATTGTTAGAAACCTAATAAATAATATTACATAAAGTGAGAAATGTCAAATACAGGTTTTTCACAAAAACAAATGCACAATATTGTTCAACATAACTAAAATTGTTTAAAGAAATCTAAAATAGTTGCATTTTATGTTCATCCTCTATATAATTTTAAATATAAATAAAATAATTTATAAAATTATAAAATATAGTGGAGAAAACATATGGATAAGAGACTGAAATTTAATGAACCCTGGATTCTGCAGAGAGCAGATCCGTATGTGTATGAAAAGGATGGCTGGTATTATTTTACGGCATCGGTTCCGGCATATGACAGCATTGTACTGCGCCGGGCAAAAAAACTGGCAGATCTTCCACAGGCAGAGGAAGTGGTCATTTGGAAAAAGCATGAGAGTGGTCCGATGAGCAAGCATATCTGGGCACCGGAACTGCACTATCTGGAAGGAAATGGTACATCTATTTTGCCGGTGGTGAAGAAGAGGATATCTGGAAAATCCGTCCATATGTGCTGGAATGTCAGGGGCAGGACCCATTGGCAGATGCATGGGTGGAAAAAGGCAAAATGCAGCGTGCAGATGGGGATGAATTCTCGTTTGAAGCATTCTCCCTGGACGCAACCGTATTTGAGGATGCCGGAGATTATTACTACGTGTGGGCAGAAAAGGTTGGAGTAGGCAAGCAGATTTCCAATCTTTATATTGCAAAAATGGAGTCTCCGTGCAAGCTGGCAACGGTGCAGGTGCTTCTTACAACACCGGATTATGATTGGGAACGTGTGGGATTCTGGGTAAATGAGGGACCGGCAGTGATTCATCACGGGGATAAACTGTACCTGACATATTCGGCGAGTGACACAGGAGTTGCCTATTGTGTCGGTATGCTTACTGCAACCAGCGGAACGGATCTGCTGGATCCGTTAAATTGGAGAAAGGAGCGTCATCCGGTATTACAAAGCAGTTATGAAAAAGGAATTTACGGACCGGGACATAATTCTTTTACCAAAGATGAAGATGGAAATGATATCATGGTATACCATGCACGCACAGAAACAGAGATAGAGGGAAATCCTCTCTATAATCCAAACCGTCATGCACATCTGATGCAGGTTCAATGGGATGAAAACGGAAAGCCGGTGTTTGCGTATGATTAAGAAAAAAATGGTTCGTGTGTTGACCGTTGCAGGGCTTCTGGCATGCCTTGCATCCGGTTGCGCCTCCGGCGGTTCTTCCGTTGGGAAGGAGGCCGCAGCAGATGAGATAAAAAAAGGCGGATTTACGGTTGCAGCATCCTGTCACGATCCGCAGATCCTCAGGGAAGGCGATACATATTATATGTTCGGCAGTCATATGGTAGGGGCAAAGTGTCAGGACCTGCGTAAATGGAATTATTTTGCAAATGGTGTTGATGCAGCGAATACACTGTTTGACAATTTGCTGACAGAGCCATACGCTGCCTTTGATTTTGTCGGAAAGAACACAGATAATGGGTATTCTGTCTGGGCATCAAATGTAATTTACAATGAGACAATGAAGAAATATGTCATGTATTTCTGTACGACATCTTCTTATGTGAAATCGACTCTCTGTTTTGCAACTGCAGACAATATAGAGGACCGTATACTTATGTGGATACGATTTTATATTCCGGATATGGAAAAAGCAATATCAGCGAAACGAATTTGTACGATGTACTCGGGAAAAAATGCAGATATTTCCAGATATCTGGAATATGGTGGATACAACAATAAGGAGTGGCCAAACTGTATTGATCCGGCGATTTTTACCGATGCAGACGGGCGGATGTGGATGAATTATGGCTCATGGTCAGGTGGTATCTTTCTGCTGGAGATTGATCCCACCACTGGATACCCGATTTATCCGGTGGATGACAAGGATGCCGATCCGTATTATGGATATCGGCTGATTGGTGGTGGACATCACTCTGCTGAGGGTCCATATATCCAGTATGACGCAGAAAACGGCTATTATTATCTGTTTGTTTCTTATGGAGATCTGCAGAGTGATGGTGGGTATCAGATTCGGCAGTTTCGCAGTGAAAAGCCAACGGGACCATATGTGGATGTGGCAGGAAATACACTGGAAGATCAGGACGATCATTTCAATTATGGTTTAAAAATGATGGGGAATTATACATTCCCGAGTTTAAATTATACCTATATGGCACCGGGCGGTCAGTCCACATTTCAGGATGATGACGGGAAATATTACATTACATATCATCAGCGGTTTGACGATGGCACAGAGTATCATGAACCGCGTGTACATCAGATGTACACAAATGAGGATGGGTGGTTTGTTGCAGCACCATTTGCCACAATGGGAGAAACTCTCTCGGAAAAGGGGTACAAAAAATCGGATGTATCCGGTACATTTTATGTAGTAAACCATGGAACAGATATCAGCAGTAAGATTCGCGAAGCGGAGGCATATACGTTTGCGGATGGAAAAAGTAACCGGTGGAGAAAAAAGCGGTACATATGAGGTAAAGGAAGGCACAGATTACATTACCATTACACTGGACGGTGTCGTTTATAAAGGGGTATTAATGGAAATGACCGATGAAGCGGAAAATCCGGTGTTTTGTTTTTCGGCTGCAGGAGACAACGAGGAAACTCTCTGGGGCGTACAATATATCAAAAAGGAGTAAAGAGATATGGCAAAGTTAATGATCAACAAAAATAAAAAAGAAGGTACCATTGCACCGGAGATCTACGGGCATTTCTCGGAACATCTGGGAAGATGCATCTATGAAGGACTGTATGTGGGAGAAAACTCTGAAATCCCGAACGTCAACGGGATGCGTACCGATGTGGTGGAAGCACTCAAAGAGATTAAGATTCCGGTATTGCGCTGGCCGGGGGGATGTTTTGCGGACGAGTATCACTGGAAAGACGGAATCGGACCGAAAGAGAACCGGAAGAAAATGATTAATACCCACTGGGGTGGTGTTGTTGAGGACAACAGCTTCGGTACCCACGAGTTTTTGAACTCTGCCGTCAGATCGGATGTGAAACCTATATCAACGGAAATATGGGAAGCGGTACTGTACAGGAGATGTCGGAGTGGGTTGAATATATGACATTTGACGGGTGTCCCCGATGGCAGATCTGCGCAAAAAAAATGGACATGAGGAGCCGTGGACCATTGATTATTTTGGTGTTGGAAATGAAAACTGGGGATGTGGGGAAATATGAGACCGCAGTATTATGCAGATGAGTACCGCAGATATCAGACCTATGTGCGCAATTATGATCCGCAGAAACCGATCCAAAAGATCTGTGGCGGAGCAAATGTGGATGATTATGACTGGACAAGGAAGGTATTAGAGACAACCCATGATCACACCGCTCCTGAATTTCATGGATTTATGGATGGGCTTTCCCTGCATTATTATGTGCATCCGGAAGGCTGGGAAATCAAGGGAAGTGCAACGGATTTTGATGAAGAAGTGTGGTATAAGACATTAAAAAAAGCACTTTATATGGAAACTCTTGTGGAACGCCACGGAAAGATTATGGATCAGTACGATCCGGATAAAAAAATCGGAATGATCGTGGATGAGTGGGGCTGTTGGTTTACAGTTGAACCGGGAACCAATCCGGGCTTTTTATATCAGCAGAACACGGTAAGGGATGCGTTGGTTGCAGGGATCACCCTGAATATCTTTAATAAGCACTGTGATCGCGTGAAGATGGCAAATCTTGCACAGATGGTAAATGTATTGCAGTCTGTCATTCTCACAGAAGGACCAAAGATGATTAAGACACCGACGTATCATGTATTCCATATGTACCGGCACCATCAGGGTGCAACGCTTTTGAACAGTACACTGACAGGAGTGGGCGAAACCGGTATAGGAGAATGGAAAGTTCCGGAGGTGACGGAATCCGTATCCGAGGATGCGGAGCATATCATTACGGTTACATTAAACAATCTTTCTGCGGATGAGGAAAAGGAAATAGAGATTGCGTTTGCCGGAGATGAACACGTATATTCAGTGAAAGAAGCAAAGGTTGTCTCGGCAGAGATGCACGCACATAATACGTTTGATGTTCCGGAACTTGTAAAAGAAGAAGAATTTACTGCATATAAAAAGTGTGGAAATGGGATAAAAGTCATGCTTCCTCCATGCAGTGTGGTGGAGCTGCGCCTGCAATAATGCAAAATGGACGGGATTATTTATATGGAAGAGTCAGAGCGGTATTGCAGAAAATGTGAACTGGCAAAACAATACGGGGGCGGTCTGGAGGAATATCTTTTGCGGTACCTTGCACAGCTTACGCCGGAAGAACAGGCAGAAGATGTGACGTATGCAAGGCGTCTGGCATGTTGTGGGAAATGCACATGGTATGGGGAGCATATGTGCCGTGCCTGCGGATGCTATGTGCAGCTTCGTGCTGCGGTAAAAGGACAGAACTGTCCTTATGAAAAATGGGAACAAGAAGGAGAGACGCATGATACACGATCCGGCAATATTTTTATGATGAGGTTAGTGGAAATTATTATACATACAGTACAGGTGCTATATGCCAGAAATCAAAAGATCTGGTGCACTGGCAGGAAATCGGAAAAGTTGTGGAACGTCCGCCGCAGGAGTCGGTGGAATGGACCGAGCAGTGAAGATATCTGGGCACCGGATATCGTAAAGGTGGGAAAAGAATATCGTCTGTACTGCTCCAATTCCAGCTGGGGTGTGCGCCAGTCCTGTATCTTTCTGGCAGTGGCAGACTGCCCGGAAGGTCCGTTCGAACCCAAAGGGTGTGTGCTTAAAACTACAGAAAAATTTCCGCAGAGTGTTACCAATGCAATTGATGCAAATATTATCGAGGATGCAAAAACAGGGGAGCAGTATATGCTTTATGGCTCTTTCTGGGGTGGCTGCCATGTATTAAAACTGAACAAGACTACAGGTTTTGCCGAAGAAGAAGGAATCGGGGTATGCATTGCACGACGCCCGAAGTGGCAGAGCGGCAGTATGGAAGGCCCGTATATGGTATACAATGCGCAGAATAATTATTATTATCTGTTTGTGTCCTACGGATCTTTAAAATCCGATTATAATATCCGGGTGGGAAGAAGCCGGAGTATCTGCGGACCATTTATTGATTTCCACGGAAAGGATCTGATTGCAGATGAGGATGAGGATAACAGCACAGGATTACTCGCCATGTGTGGATATCAATGGAATGAAGGGCAGGCATATATGGGTCCCGGACATAATTCAGTGTTACATGATGTAAACGGACGGTGGTATCTTGTATGTCATATCCGCAGGAAAAACTTTACACAACAGGAAGAACCGTCTGAGATGCAGATACGTGAAATTTTCTGGAGCGAGGATGGGTGGCCGTTTGTGGCAGCACAGCCCCTTGCGAAGACAGATACAGGAGACGGGATAAAGCCGGTAACGAAAGAGCAGATATGCGGGTTTTATGAGCGGATTACGCTTGCGCCGGCACTGCCGCAGGGAATTACCTGGTCTGTGCCAATGAAACTTGCACCGGATGGATATTATGAGAACTGTTCTGTTCAGGGAAAATGGGAGTATACTGCAGACCACAGGGGCATGATTGCATATGGACCTTATACGGAGGAGGTGCGGGTTTATTGTGGCTGGGATGCACAGCGGAAGTGTGAAACAATTCTGTTGTGCGGACTGCGCAGTGATGGTGTTGCATTCTGGGCGAAAAGAATCGGAAATCTGGTATAATGGATGCTGGTTAAAAAGGCTTTTGCATGGAGAAATAACATGCAAAGGCCTTTTTTAATAAAATTATTCTTCAATTGGTGCGTAATTAATGCTGACTTTAATATCCTGTCCATAATTACCGAAAAGATTTACCGAAAATCGTGAGTCCTCCAACGTGTTCTGCATTGTCATTGACTGCCATGCGCAGCTTCATGCTGCTGCGATAGTCCAGATTAAAGTCCCGGATGGTGACATCTGAAATCTGCAATCCGTCTATGAAAGTTCCCTTTTTATTGATCACAAGCATTTTTAACAATCCATACTGGTTCCAGTTCGGAAACCACCAGTCCGGAGTGAAAATACCGCGGACATCTCCGAAATCTCCCGGGGATGTCCAGGTGCCGATGCAGACATCATTTAAATAAAAACTGATATCGGATGGCCAGACGTTATTGATTCCCGGGGCTTCGGAACTGAGCTCGGCAGAGATTAAAATCTGCGTGATTTTCTGGGAACCTGGAATAAAGTTTGGAATTTCATATTCCACAAATCCTTTGGAAAACCAGAGAATATCTGCATTGTAGCGATCAGGATGTGCAAAGTAGCGCGTATCATCCACTTCACCGATCAGATGGGAAGCGGTAGCCAGCCCACAGGTCGGATAGACTTCATAATTGCAGTAATGTCCGACCTGAAGTTCTGCATTGTAAACATTCTGCGCTTCTTCCGGTGCGTCCAGATCAATGAGAATTTTATCCAGATGCAGAGTACAGATTTTCTGGTTTCCGTGCCCGCTGGAATCATTGGAGGTATTGACAATTCCGCATGCCTCCAGTTTTTTATATGTCCCGTCAGAGCACCGTTCGTAATGTTCAGTTTTGCTGCCAGTTCGTTCATGTTCATTTCTTTGTTTTCAATCAACAGTTTTATAATTTCAATCCGAACATCGGAGCCAAGTGCTTTAAAAATGTCCAGTCCATCATCCAGTGAAGTGATGTGAAGCATAAATTACCCCCTTTTGATTTGTTTCATTTCTGTTTTATAAATTATAGTATCATTTCCGGAATGCGTCAACGCATGAGTGAAAGAAAAGGAATAAAAACGAAAATAATTTAAAAAACGCTAAATAACAACAATTAAATAAAATATTTTAGAAAAATCTAAAAACATGTTGACATACCTATTGGACAATTATATAATGTAACCAATAAGACCTGATAAATTTCAAAATATTAGTTAATCTGCCGAATGATTTTCAAAGGCGCGTCGGAATCAGATGGTCAGAATAATGAACAGGGGAGCTTATATTTTATTTCATTATGATCAAAGTGGTAAAAAGGAGAGGAAACTATGAAGAAAAAAATCATATCAACATTGCTTTGTACAGCAATGCTCGCAACGATGGTGGCAGGATGCGGAGTTGAAAAGAGCGATGGGGGATCAGACACAGAAAGCTCGGCAAGCTCCGTTGCAGAGATGAAAGGAACCGGTGATAATGAGATCAATATTCTTATTTATGCACAGGATCACGAAAAAGCTGTTTATCAGAAACTGATTGATAAATTTACAAAAGAGCATGCAGATGAGATTTCTACAGTAAACTTTGAAGTGACAACACAGGATGAATACGCAACAAAGATGACAGCTGCCATGACAGCGGGAGAACTTCCGGACATTTTCTATGTGGGACCGGAAGCAGTCAGAAGTTATGTAGATAACGGATATGTACAGCCGTTGGATGATCTCGTAGATGCTACTGCGGTTGACAATCTGTGGCCGGCGATCAAGAGCGCATATATGTATGATGGATCTAATATTGGTTCAGGATCGTTATACTGCCTGCCAAAAGATTTATCCTGCTTTGCATTTGCCTACAACAAAGATCTTTTTGATGAAGCAGGACTGGAGTATCCGGATCCGGAAAATCCATACACATGGGAAGAATTTGCAGATGTGTGCCAGAAACTGACAAAGGATAAAGACGGTGATGGCGAAATTGATCAGTGGGGTGTTGCAAATGCAAATGCATTTGGTTTTACTCCTTATGTATACGGCAATGGCGGTCAGTTCTTAAATGATGATCAGACAAAGGTAGTCATTGATGAAAATCAGAATTTTAAGGATGCTTTCCAGTATTATACGGATCTGACATTAAAGTATAAAGTAACGCCAACGGTAGAACAGGATACTGCGCTTGGCGGATACCAGAGATGGCTGGACGGACAGGTTGCTTTTTATGCATGTGGTACATGGGATGTCGCAGCATTTATGGATGATGCAACATTCCCATACAACTGGGATTTATGTGGATGGCCGGTAGGACCAAACGGAGACGGAAAGTCCACAGCATGGCTCGGAACCGTTGGTTTCGCAGTTTCTTCACAGGCAAAGAACCCGGATTTATGTGCAGAGTTAATACAGTCCTTATCAACAGATCTGGACGGACAGAAAGAACTTTGCGGCGAGACATCCGGTAAGTCTTTACAGATTCCAAACATTATGGATTATGCACAGACAACATTTAAAGACAAAGTAAATGATGGAACAATTCCATATGCAAGCAATGTAGATGTTATTTTCGGATATATTGAGGGAAGTGACAAATATAAAGGAATCTTTACGGAAACAACCTACACTTACAACAGTGAATGGTGGGATACTTTCCTGGAAGGAATGCCGAATGTTCTGACCGGAGAAGTTTCCGTAGATGATTATTGTAAACAGGTAGCGCCAAAGATGCAGGAAGCACTGGACAACGCGATCGAATTACAGAACGCAGCAACTAATAATTAAGATTAAAACGGATTGCCCCTGTCATGGGGCAGTCCGTAGGAAAAGAGTGGGCATATGAGCGGAAAAACAAAACAACCGAAACATAAGATGTCGGCAATGGCGAAGAAAGAAGAAAGAACTGCGTGGCTGTTCATCGCCCTGCCTTTCCTTGGATTTTTACTTTTTATGGCTTATCCGATCTGCTTTGCAGTGTTTGCAAGTATGAGCAAGTGGACGGGAATGAATTCTCTGGTGGATAATTTCTGTGGATTGCAGAATTACATCAATATTTTTCATGATGAAAAATTCTGGAAATCTCTGCTTACAACCATTATTTATTTGATCGGTATTCCAATCGGAATGATCCTTGGACTGCTTCTGGCAATGGGAATGAACCGTAAGATTCCGGGAATCCGGCTGCTTCGGACAATGTATTATGTACCAGTAGTATCTTCACTGGTTGCCGTGTCTTTTGTGGGCATGGGTTTATAATTACGATTATGGATTATTTAATTCAATCATCAAACTTTTGACCGGACATCATGGTCCAAACTGGCTGGGAGATGAGTTCTGGGTAAAAGTAGCTTTAATCATCTTCATGGTATGGAAAGGATTGGGAACTTCTATTATTCTTTATCTTGCCGGATTGCAAAACATTCCGCGTAACTACTATGAAGCTGCTTCCATTGATGGAGCAAATGGATGGCAGAAATTTCGTCATATTACCGTTCCACTGGTCTCGCCGGTTACGTTCTATATTTTAATTACCAGCCTGATTGGCGGATTCCAGGTGTTCGTGGAAGTACAGGTTATGACGAATAAAGGTGGAACAAACTATAGTGCAGCAACCGTTGTTTATTATTTGTATGATAAAGCATTTTCAAACGGACAGTTAGGCTACGGATGTGCACTGGCAGTTATTCTTGCAATCATCATCTTCATTATCACGGCTCTTAATTTCGCGGGTCAGGATAGATGGGTGAAGACCATGGACTAGGAGGGAGTCATATGAGTTCAAAAAAAGATTTGGCAAGCTCCCGGCTTGTATCAAAAAAGAGAAAATTTTTAACTGGATTATCTTTGTATTACTTCTTCTTGGTGCAGTTGTAATGGTTTTCCCGTTAATTTACATGATTGCGACATCATTCATGACAAAAATCAGATTTTGTCCGGTACATTAACAATTCTTCCGGATCCGATTCTGATAGGAAAATATTCTGAAGTATTAAAAAGGGACAGTTCATAAACGGTATATTTAATTCTCTGAAGGTTGCAATTCCGGTATTGATTATTGGCGGATTTACCTCCTCCCTCGCCGCATTCGGATTTGCAAAAATGAGATTTCGTGGCAAAAATGCATTGTTTCTGGCATTGCTGGCAACCATTATGATTCCGTTTGCGGTTGTCATGATTCCACAGTATGTCATGTTTACCAAACTGGGCTGGACCAATACTCTGCTTCCACTTATTATTCCGGGATGCTTTGGAAATGTCAGTATTATCTTTTTCCTTCGACAGAACCTGATCGGAATTCCGGACGATCTGATGGAAGCAGCAAAATTGGATGGATGTGGATATTTCCGTACGTTTCTTCAGATTTTTATGCCATTGATGAAGGGGGCTCTGGCAACGCAGCTGATGTTGTGGTTTATGGGAATCTGGAATGATTATCTTGCACCTACTATTTTCTTGAGAAGCGAAAAGAACTGGACATTGCAGGTGGTTATCCGTTCCTTCAATTCCTATTATGCAATTCAGAGTGATTATGCTTTGATCATGGCAGCATCCGTAATTGCAATGATTCCGACAATGGCATTGTTCTTTATTTTCCAGAGAATGATCATTGAGTCCATTGCAATCAGCGGTATCAAATAAGTAACAAATTATAAAATTCGTCTTTTTCAATCCTCAACAAAATAGAAGAAAGCAGTTCGCATAAAAATCGCTTGCGCGATGCGGACTGCTTTTGTAGTATTATAACGAACAGACATTTATACATGGTAAAGGGGGCAGCGTATGCCAAAAGAACATCCGGTGATTGCTTTTTTAAATAAGATGGCAGATTTGATTTTACTGAATCTGATTTTTCTGCTGTGCTGTATTCCGGTTGTGACGATCGGACCGGCAATTACAGCATTGTATGCAGTTTCATTGCGATCGGTACGCTATGGAGATGGGTATGTTATACAGACTTTTTTCCGGTCGTTTAAGCAGAATTTTAAACAGTCTTTTGTGGCGGGAATGATAGGCTTACTTTTTGTGTGCCTGCTTTTTATTGATTTGTTTTTCTGGCGCAATGTGGGATCTGCTTTCATGTCCGTATTTATGACAGTGGTGAGTGTATGCGTAGGCTATTTGGTTTTTATTGTGTTCTTATGGCTGTTTCCGGTGATTGCAAAACTGGAAAATCCTTTGCGTGTGCAGATAAAAAATGCAGCCGCCATGGCGGTTGCTCATTTTTTCCCATATACGCTGTTTATAAGTGTGATAGTACTGGCGGCAGGCTATATGGCATATACCAGTATCATTACGGATGTGCTGCTGCTTCTGATAGGATTTGCTTTACTTGCATATGTATGTTCATTCTTTTTTTATAAAGTGTTTGCAAAATATATAGACGAGGAACCGGCGGGAGAGGATGACCCATTATATGGAAGCAGAGAGTAAAAAATATGAATTGAAATTTCCTCCCTTTAATGGTAGAATAAATGCATAGTTGCAGGCGTACAACGGTCGATTTTTTGCAATATGTCTAGTGATAAAGGCAGAACAGTGGAAGACGGGCGTTGAAATTTTCATTGTGGAAAGCACCGGAAACAACCGTGAAAGCCGAAATGATTTACATAGTATATGGAGGTTTTTTATATGGCAAGATTTACATTACCGAGAGATTTATACCATGGAAAGGGAGCACTCGAAGCCCTGAAAACATTCAAGGGAAAGAAAGCGATCATCTGCGTGGGCGGCGGCTCGATGAAACGGTTTGGTTTCCTTCAGAAGGCGGAAGATTATTTAAAGGAAGCCGGGATGGAAGTAAAACTTTTCGAGGGCATTGAGCCGGATCCGTCTGTTGAGACTGTTATGAAAGGTGCGGCAGTGATGCAGGAGTTTGAGCCGGACTGGATTGTAGCCATGGGTGGTGGTTCTCCGATTGATGCGGCAAAAGCAATGTGGATCAAGTATGAGTATCCGGATATTACTTTTGAGGATATGTGCAAGGTATTCGGAATTCCGGCGCTGCGCAACAAGGCACATTTCTGTGCAATTTCATCAACTTCTGGAACTGCAACAGAGGTAACGGCTTTCTCCATTATTACTGACTATGAGAAAGGAATCAAATATCCGATCGCAGATTTTGAGATTACACCAGATGTTGCAATCGTAGATCCGGATCTGGCAGAGACAATGCCACAGAAACTGGTAGCGCATACCGGAATGGATGCAATGACACATGCAATTGAGGCATATGTTTCTACCGCAAATTGCGATTTTACCGATCCACTTGCACTCCATGCAATCAAGATGATCCAGAGTGATCTGATTCCATCTTATAATGGAGATATGGAAAAGAGATTCTATGCACAACGCACAGTGCCTCGCTGGTATGGCATTCTCCAATGCACTTCTTGGTATTGTTCACTCCATGGCACATAAAACAGGTGCAGCGTTTGCGGATTATGGCGCACACATCATCCACGGCGCAGCCAATGCAATGTATCTGCCAAAGGTTATCGCATTTAATGCAAAGGATGAGACGGCAAAGAAACGTTACGGTGAGATTGCGGATTTCATGAAACTCGGAGGAAACACACTGGATGAAAAGGTGGAGCTTCTGATCGCACATCTGCGCAGGATGAACGATGATCTGAACATTCCGCACTGTATTAAAAATTATGGTGCAGACAGCTTCCCGACCGAGCAGGGATTTGTACCGGAGGAGGTATTCTTAGAGAGACTTCCGGAGATTGCGGCCAATGCAATTCTTGACGCATGCACAGGTTCCAATCCAAGACAGCCAAGTCAGGAGGAGATGGAGAAACTCTTAAAGTGCTGCTACTACGATACGGATGTCGATTTTTAAAAGAAACTAAGCAAGAAAAGTCCTGCGGTTTTTGTATACCGCAGGGCTTTTCCTTTTTTTGCAACAGGTGCTTTAATGAACAAATATGAGTGCTGACCGGGCTAAAGTACATTGAGTATATCAAAAACAGAAAAAATATGGTAGAATATACGATATGTAATCTGAAAACAGATAGATAAGAAGATGACAAAAAGGGTCTGGAAATGAAAAAGAAGAATCCGGAGTTATATCGCCGGTAGGGAGGAAAATATTATCATGAGTGGATATCTGATCAAAGACACGACAAAGGAAGAAAGGATTGCACTGATTCGTTCCTGGCAGGAGCCGGACGACTGCGTGGGAGGAAGCGGCATGGATCTGTTTGATATGTATGATGCCTATATCCGTGGGGAGAAAGAGATTGCAGAGATCAATGGGGAATTTCAGGCATCCTATGTAAAAGACACTGAAGACTTAGAACAGCCGGAAGAAGCAAAATCCACTTCCGGAGAACTGACGCAGCTGACAAAGCTTCATGCGGAAGGTGCGCTTACGGATGAAGAGTTTGCGGCCGCAAAGAAAAAAGTGCTTGGACTGTAGCACACAATAATTTTATTATAAAAATGCAGGGCAGTATTTTTGTGCAATTCTTTTAGTGACATATGAAAAAACCTGTGTTACACTGACCGTACAAGTAAACATACATGGTACAACTTTAGTAGAGAAGCCCGGACAGGCTGTATCTGTTTTTTAAGAGGGATATACATTATGGAGAGTATCACAGGAGGAAACACACCAAAATATCAGGAACTGATGGAACAGCTGCGTTTACAGATCGTCTCCGGGAGATTGCACCGGGGCAGAAACTGCCATCGGAAAATACGCTTTCCGCACAGTATCAGGTCAGCCGTCAGACGGTGCGCAAGGCATTGGCGATTTTGCAGAATGAAGGATATATATACGCAGAGCACGGGCGCGGTACATTCTGTTCGGAAATGATGCGGCACGCACATCCGTCCAAGAATATTGCTGTCGTAACAACCTATCTGTCAGACTATATTTTTCCCCGTGTGATACAGGGAATTGATGATGTGCTGACCGGTGCAGGATATAGCATTGTCTTAAAAAATACAAAAAATTCACGGACCCGGGAAGCGGAATGCCTGCAGGAAATTTTAAGCAAGGATATTGACGGGGTTATCATTGAACCGAGTAAAAGCCAGATTTTCTGCCGGCATATGAATTTGTACGAACAACTGGAAAAATCGCATATTCCATACGTGTTTATCCAGGGATGTTTCCCTCAGATGAAAGACAAGCCGCATGTGCTGCTGGATGATTTTCAGGGGGGATATATGATCACAAAGTATCTGACGGATCACGGGCACAAAAATATCGTGGGAGTATTTAAGGCGGATGACATGCAGGGACAGAACCGCCATAAAGGGTATGTCCGTGCACTGCAGGAGGCGGGAATTTTGTATGATCCGGATAAAGTGGTGTGGTTTCATACGGAGGACCGTAAAATCCATCCCTATGAAGCAATCCGTGAAATGGCAGGAAAAACGCTTCGTGGGCGGATGGATGCGGTCGTTTGTTATAACGATCAGACGGCACAGCTTGTCATCCGTGCATTACAGGAGGAAGGACTGCGTATTCCGGAAGATGTTTCGGTGACCGGTTATGATAATTCTTCGCTGGCGAACAAGCAGGGGCTTCGGCTGACAACCATTGACCATCCGCAGGAAAAGCTTGGCGCCATGGCAGCAGAACTGCTCCTTTCCATGATTCAGAACGGAGAAAAAAAGAGGAAGGGGAGAGTGTTCTCATCCAGCCAATGCTTATTGAGGGAAATTCCTGCATGGAATACCGGTGACAGCTTGTGCAATCTGACCAAAACAATGCCGGATTAAAACGAAAAAAGACAACAATTTTGTTGATTTTTTGCATGAAAAACAACTTGTAAATACATGCATACAAGTTATAAACTTAGAGTATAAAAACGAACGATATAAAGCATTGATTCTAAGGAGGAACGAGTATGCTGTTAAATAAGGATTACAAATTTTGGTTTTGCACAGGATCACAGGATCTGTATGGAGAGGAATGTCTGGCAAAGGTAGCCCAGCATTCCAAACAGATTGTAGATGAGTTAAACAAGACAGGCGTTTTGCCATATGAAATCGTATGGAAACCGACACTCATTACCAATGAGCTGATCCGCAAGACATTCAACGAGGCTAACAACGATGAGACATGTGCCGGTGTAATCACCTGGATGCACACGTTCTCCCCCCTGCAAAGTCCTGGATTCTTGGACTGCAGGAGTATCGCAAACCTCTGATGCATTTACATACACAGTTCAATGAGGAACTTCCATATGATACCATTGATATGGATTTCATGAATGAAAACCAGTCGGCACACGGAGACAGAGAGTATGGTCATATCGTAAGCCGTATGCGTATGGAGCGTAAGGTCGTTGTCGGACACTGGAGTGATCCGGTAGTCGTTGACAAGATCGCAAGCTGGATGCGCACCGCAGTCGGCATCGTAGAGAGCAGCCACATCCGTGTCATGCGTGTCGCAGACAACATGAGAAACGTAGCAGTTACCGAGGGCGATAAGGTAGAAGCACAGATCAAGTTCGGCTGGGAAGTAGACGCTTATCCGGTAAACGAGATCGCAGAGTCTGTCGCAGCCGTATCCCAGTCCGATACAAACGCACTTGTAGATGAATACTACGACAAATATGAGATTTTACTCGAGGGAAGAGATCCGGAAGAGTTTAAGAAACATGTAGCCGTACAGGCACAGATTGAACTTGGATTTGAGCGTTTCCTGCAGGAGAAGAATTATCAGGCAATTGTTACCCATTTTGGAGATCTGGGAGCATTAAAACAGCTTCCGGGACTGGCAATCCAGAGACTTATGGAGAAGGGCTATGGATTTGGCGCAGAAGGTGACTGGAAAGTTGCAGCTATGGTACGTCTCATGAAAGTGATGACCGCAGGCATGAAGGATGCAAAGGGAACCTCCATGCTGGAGGATTACACCTACAATTTCGTAAAAGGCAAAGAGGGAATTCTCGAGGCACATATGCTTGAGATCTGCCCGTCTATCGCAGACGGTCCGATCAGCATCAAGTGCCAGCCGCTTTCCATGGGCGACAGAGAAGATCCGGCAAGACTTGTATTTACATCCAAGGAAGGACACGGAATCGCGACATCCCTCATCGATCTGGGCAACCGTTTCCGTCTCATTATCAATGATGTAGAGTGCAGGAAGACAGAAAAGCCAATGCCAAAACTTCCGACCGCAACCAACTTCTGGACTCCGGAACCGGATATCTACACTGGAGCGGAAGCATGGATTCTTGCTGGCGGCGCACACCATACCGCATTTACCTATGACCTGACGGCAGAGCAGATGGGTGACTGGGCAGCAGCTATGGGTATTGAAGCGGTATACATTGACAAAGATACTACAATCCGTGATTTCAAGCGTGATCTGATGCTTGAGAGGTATTTTACAGATAAAAGATAGGTAACATCTGCTTTTGTAAAATGCAAAGGCAGGTGTTTATGACAGAAAGAGAGGTAGAAACAGTGGAAAGAAAAGACGAGATTGTGTCCGGGAAAACATTTCTCGGAATTGAATTTGGCTCTACACGTATCAAGGCGGTACTGACCGATGCAGACCATACACCGATCGCATCCGGCAGTCATGAATGGGAAAACCGCCTGGATCACGGAATCTGGACCTATACCATGGATGACATCTGGGGCGGTCTGCAGGATTGCTACCGGGATTTAAAAAAGGACGTAAAAGAACAGTATGGTGTGACACTGACAAAGATCCGTGCGATTGGATTTTCCGCTATGATGCACGGATATCTGGCATTTGACAAGGCTGGGGAGCTTCTCGTGCCGTTCCGCACATGGCGTAATACAATCACAGAGGAAGCAGCAGCCGCACTGACAAAGGAATTTTCCTATAACATTCCGCAGCGTTGGAGCATTGCCCATCTGTATCAGGCAATGTTAAACAAAGAGGAGCATGTGAAAGATATCGCATTTTTCACCACGCTTGCAGGATTTATCCATTGGAAACTGACTGGGGAGAAGGTACTCGGCGTGGGGGATGCATCCGGAATGTTCCCAATCGACAGTAATACAAAAGATTATGATGCAGCAATGCTCGATAAGTTTGATGCGCTGGCAGAACCATACGGCTTTGACTGGTCACTCCGTGACATTCTGCCAAAAGTTCTTGTTGCCGGAGAAAATGCCGGAACGCTGACTGCAGAGGGCGCAAGGCTTCTCGATACCGATGGTGAACTGGAAGCAGGAATTCCGGTATGTCCGCCAGAAGGTGATGCCGGAACCGGCATGGCCGCGACCAACAGCGTAGCCGTACGCACCGGTAACGTATCCGCAGGTACTTCCGTATTTGCAATGATCGTACTGGAAAAGGCATTGAAGAATGTGCACACCGAGATCGATCTGGTGACCACACCATCCGGAGAAGCAGTTGCCATGGCACACTGCAACAACTGCACATCCGACCTGAATGCATGGGTCAACCTGTTTGAAGAGTTTGCAAACAGCTTTGGCATGAAGATCGACAAGAATGAGCTGTTTTCCGTTTTATATAATAAAGCACTTGAAGGTGACGCAGATTGTGGCGGCCTTTTAGCATACAACTATTTTTCCGGAGAAGGAATTACCGCATTTGATGAGGGAAGACCTCTGTTTGCCCGCACACCGGATGCAAAATTCAATCTTGCAAATTTCATGCGCGTGCACTTGTTTACGGCACTGGGCGCATTGAAAGATGGTCTGGATATCCTGCTCAAAGAGGAAGGCGTACAGATCGACAAGATGTACGGCCATGGCGGTCTGTTTAAGACTCCGGTAGTCGGACAGCGCATCATGGCAGCAGCCATTGATACACCGGTTTCCGTTATGGAGACGGCAGGTGAGGGCGGCGCATGGGGTATCGCACTTCTTGCAGCTTACATGGCTCAGAAAGAAGAGGGCGAGAGCCTTGCCGATTATCTGAGCAAGAGAGTCTTTGGCGGTCAGGAGGGCGTGACGGAAGATCCGGTTCCTGCCGATGTGGAAGGCTTTGACCAGTTTTTAAAACGCTACAACGAAGGGCTTGCAATTGAGCGTGCAGCAGTCGAACATTTATAAAATAATAGTTACAGATAAGAAACAGGCAGAATCCGTCGTTTACAGCGGCGGATTTTGTGGATATAGAAAGGACAGAAAGCATGTTAGAAGAATTAAAAAACAGGTTTACGAAGCAAACATGGAATTGCCGCGCAGAGGCTTGATCACCTACACATGGGGAAATGTCAGCGGAATTGACAGAGAGAGCGGATATTTTGTGATCAAGCCAAGCGGTGTGGATTACGATAAACTGACACCAGACGATATGGTCGTTATGGATTTAGAGGGAAATAAAATCGAGGGTGATTTGAAGCCATCATCCGACACACCAACCCATCTCGAACTGTACAAAAAGTATCCGGATATCGGCGGTATCGTACATACCCATTCTCCGGAGGCTACTTCTTGGGCACAGGCAGGAAGGGATATTCCGCTTTACGGAACGACTCATGCGGATTATTTCTTTGACCGATCCCATGTGCACGCAGTCTCACACCGGAAGAGATTGACGAGGCATACGAGACCAACACCGGAAAAGTCATTATTGAGACCTTGGAGACAAGAGGGATCAACCCGGTTTACACACCTGGCGTGCTCTGCACGAACCATGGTCCATTTACGTGGGGCAAGGATGCGGCAGAGGCAGTGCACAATGCCGTTGTCTTAGAGGAAGTTGCAAAGATGGCAACCCGTACCGAACTGATCAATCCGAAGGTGCAGCCGGCACCGGATTGTATCCGCGATAAGCATTTCTTCCGCAAGCACGGTGCGAATGCTTATTATGGACAGAATTAAACAATATTTTTATGGTAATATTCTCAAGGAAAGAGAGGATACTTTTTTAGAAAAGCCCCTCTCTTTTTTTCTGTGTAAAATAGACGATTGCGAAAATGTATAGAGAAAATATAATGACATGTGTTGATGAAAAACGAATCTTTCAGTATACTATATTTAATTGGATGTATTGGGTAAATAAAAGCAGGAGAGAAAGCGTATGCCAGTAGCAGAAAAATATTCACACACAACGGAAGAAATTTATGCATTGCCGGAAGGAAAACGTGCAGAACTCATTGATGGACAGATTTATGATATGGCACCTCCGGGCAGAATTCATCAGGAATTGGTGCAGCAGTTGAGCCGTACGATCGGAAATTATATTGCGGATCATAAAGGAACCTGTAAAGTATATCCGGCACCGTTTGCGGTGTTTTTAAATCAGGATGATAAAACATATGTGGAACCGGATATTTCTGTGATCTGTGATAACGGAAAGCTGGATGACAGGGGCTGTAATGGGGCACCGGACTGGGTGATTGAAATTGTATCACAAAGCAGTCAGAGGATGGATTATCTGATAAAGTTGTTTAAGTACCGTACCGCAGGGGTGAGGGAATATTGGATCGTAAATCCTATGAAACGTACGGTACTGGTATATTTGTTTGGAGAAAATGAGGACAGCACGCAGTATTTATTTGAAGATGAAATTCCGGTGGGAATCTATCCGGATTTTACAATGAGAATTTCAGAATTTGTGTGAACAGTATCCGCAATAAGCATTTCTTTCGCAAGCACGGTGCGAATGCTTATTACGGACAGCAGTGAAAAATTTATGATGGGGAATGCCTGATCCCGGTAATTGTGGGATTTGAAGGCTCTTGAAGTATGAAATGTAAATCATGTAAAAACAGGGGAAAAAGAAATGCCTGTCTCTTTTTGGGGATTTTGTCGCTGGTTACGGTAGTATTGTGTCTTTCGGCATCATGTAATGCCGATGGAAGGAAGGCACAAAAATACGTGTATGGAGTATTCTTAAATGCAGACCGTACAGCAGTTCCAAAATTAAAAAATTACGAAACTGTTGTGATTGATGCACAGTATTTTTCGAAGAAAGATATCAGAAAATTACATGCAGACGGTACAAAAAGTTTACAGCTATCTTAATATTGGCTCTGTCGAAAATTTCCGGCCATATTATAAAACATACGAGCATCTAGCAATCGGGGATTATGAAAACTGGGAAGAGGAAAAATGGGTTAATGTTGCGGATAAAGACTGGCAGGAATTTATGGATACATTAGCCGGAAAATTAAAGAAAAAGGGAGTGGATGGCTTTTTATTGATAACTGTGATGTATATGATTATGCCCATAAAAAAGGATATTTTTGATGGGCTGACGGTGATTTTAAAGAAAATCCGGGCAATGGGGAAACCGGTAGTGGTCAATGGAGGAGATATCTATGTGACAGCATATCAGTCCCATTATGGTTCTGCTGCGGATATTATGACGGGTGTAAACCAGGAGTCGGTGTGGAGCAGGATTGATTTTACAACCAAAACATTCCATACGCAGAAAAAAACGGAGCGGGAGTATTTCTGCCAGTATCTGCAGGCATGCAAAGCGGATGGAATGGATGTTTATCTGCTGGAATACACGACAGACCATAAACTGATCCGCAGGATTAAGAAGTATTGCAGGAAAAGAAATATGATTACTATATTGCGGATTCGCTGGAGCTGGGTATTTAATACAATGTGTTTTTAAATTTGACTTTAAAAAGTAGATATAATACAATTACATTGTTGAAAAAAATGCTGCTGGTACAGCTGGAAGAGCTTCATAAAGTTGTCACCGCTGTTCCAGTGAAATAACAGGAGGATTAGAACCATGGGAGTACATTCCATAGATGCAGAGGATGATCAGTTTGCGTATCGTTATGATACACAGTTACTGATCGACAGAAGAGACAGGGATCTTGACGAGGATGAGATCGCAGATTACATCACGGAAAATTTTGAGGGAAACAGTCTGATTGCGGCTGGAGATGAGGATCTGGTCAAGATTCATTTCCACACGAATGAGCCGTGGAAAATTCTGGAATACTGCAATACGGTTGGAGAAATTTATGACATCGTGGTCGAGGATATGATCCGGCAGGCAGCAGGGCAGCAGGGATAAAAGGCAGAGCGTCCGATACAGAATACTATAGTGTGACGCTGGAAATGAAAAGAGGTGCTGTCGCATCAGTAAATGATTGATATTTACTGGGCGGCAACACCTTTTTTCTTTTGATGCCATGAAGTATAGAAGGCCTTCCCTAAATGAACTTTAAAAAGTTTTAGACTATTTAGAAAAACTTTATTTGTCCCTGTGATACAGCTGCGTTACAATAAATATAACGAAGGGCGGATGGAGGAAATGATATGGCAAATACAACCAAGCTTGCACGGATGACAAGAACGCATATATAGTGGGAAGCGGTCTTGCATCACTGGCAGCAGCTTGTTTCCTTGTACGTGACGGACAGATGCCGGGTTCACACATCCATATTCTTGAGGCTATGGATATAGCGGGCGGTGCGTGCGATGGAATATTTGATCCTGCCAGAGGCTACGTCATGAGAGGTGGACGTGAGATGGAGAACCATTTCGAGTGCCTGTGGGATCTGTTCAGAAGTATACCTTCCATAGAGACACCGGGGGTATCGGTTCTTGACGAGTATTACTGGCTGAACAAGGAGGATCCAAATTATTCACTGTGCAGAGCAACAGTGAACAGAGGCAAGGATGCCCACACAGATGGCAAATTCAATCTGAGCCAGAAGGGCTGTATGGAGATCATGAAGCTCTTCATGACAAAGGACGAGGATCTGTATGACAAGACAATAGAGGATGTATTCGATGATGAGGTATTTGATTCGACATTCTGGCTGTACTGGAGGACGATGTTCGCATTTGAGAACTGGCACAGTGCACTGGAGATGAAACTCTACTTCCAGAGATTCATACATCACATCTCAGGACTTCCAGATTTCTCGGCTCTCAAGTTCACAAAGTACAACCAGTATGAGTCGCTGATCCTTCCGATGGTGAAGTATCTTGAGGCTGCGGGCGTGACATTCCAGTACAACACGGAGGTCACAAATGTCATATTTGACATGAGAGACGGCAAGAAGATAGCAAAGACCATCGAGTGCAGGGTAAACGGAACTGAGAAGGGGATCCCGCTCACTGAGAACGATCTTGTATTTGTCACAAATGGAAGCTGCACGGAGGGAACTATCTACGGCGATCAGAACCATGCGCCAAATGGTGACGCAGAGGTGAGAACAAGCGGCTGCTGGAGCCTGTGGAAGAA
>VOFB01000761.1_pt1 | contig 26001 bp, 17 predicted proteins | sample 5384141 | NCBI WGS metagenome assembly VOFB01 (sample SAMN12384721, study PRJNA508395) | human gut metagenome | isolation source: healthy gut A | host: Homo sapiens | reverse complement strand
CGATTATTCTATAAGTATCATAAACCATATCATTTCCTGCGTGCCGGATTCTCCGGTACGCAGCATACAGAAAGGACTTGCATTCTAATATGGCTTGTACAACAATTCTGGTTGGCAGAAAAGCTTCTTATGATGGCTCTACCATGATTGCCCGCAATGACGATTCCGGTTCCGGGCATTTCACCCCCAAAAAGTTCGTGGTCGTTCCCCCGCAGGAGCACCCGGCCGTGTACCGGTCGGTACTTTCCCATGTGGAAGTGGAGCTGCCCGGCAGCCCGATGCGGATGACCGCAATGCCCAACGCCGTGGAGGGCAAGGGCATCTGGGCCGCAGGCGGCGTGAACGAGGCCGGTGTCGGCATGACCGCCACCGAGACCATCACTTCCAACCCCCGCGTTCTGGGGGCTGACCCGCTGGTGGAGTATATCCCCGCCAAGGACGGTCAGCCAGAAGTTCCCGGCGGCATTGGCGAGGAGGACATTGTTTATCTGGTACTGCCTTACATCCACACTGCGCGCGAGGGCGTGCTGCGGCTGGGCAAGCTGCTGGAAAAATACGGCACTTACGAGATGAACGGCATTGCGTTCCAGGACGTGCACGAAATCTGGTGGTTGGAGACCATCGGCGGGCACCACTGGATCGCTAAGCGCGTTCCGGACGATGCCTATGTGGTGATGCCCAACCAACTTGGCATTGACCAGTTTGATCTGGAAGACGCACTTGGCGCCAAAAAGAACCACCTTTGCTCCGCCGACCTGGATGATTTTATCGAGAACAACCATCTGGATCTTTCCTGGAACGGGGTACTGAACCCGCGGGACGCCTTTGGCAGCCACGATGATTCTGACCATGTGTACAACACGCCGCGTGCCTGGTTCATGCTGCGCTATCTGAACCCCCACAGCAAGAAGTGGGACGGCCCCAACGCCGACTACACACCCCGCAGTGATGACCTGCCGTGGTGCATGGTACCGGAAAAGAAGATCACGCCGGAGGATGTCAAATACGTATTATCCTCCCACTATCAGGGCACACTGTATGACCCGTATGGCAGCAGCCAGTCGGACCAGAAGGGCGCATTCCGCTCCATCGGCATCAACCGCAACGACTTTATGGCCCTGATCCAGATGCGCCCCGACCAGCCGGAGGATTCCCGCGTTTTGGAATGGATCGCCTTTGCTTCCAACGCGTTCAATGTGATGGTGCCGTTCTATGCCAATGTAACCACCACCCCTGCGTATCTTTCCAACACTACGGGCGCGGTTTCCACCGACAACTTCTATTGGAACAGCCGGATGATTGCCGCCATGGCCGATGCTGCCTACAGCAAATCGGTGTTCCATATTGAGCGCTACCAGCTGGCGGCGGCTTCCGCCGGGCATGCGAACATCAATACTTACGATGCCAAGCTGCGCCGTGAACAGGATGCTTCCGCCCGCGCCGCCCTGCGCGAGCAGGCCAACGAAGCCATGGCCGATACCATCCGCGGCCTGGCCGCCGACACACTGGACAAAGTGCTGTATGAGCTGAGCTGCCAGATGAAAAACTGCTACTCCCGCTCGGATGCGTAAAACCGCATAAGTGTAAAGGCAATACCGCATAATTCTAAGTTCCGATACGGCGAGCGAGGTACGGCAGATGCTAAGCCAAAAGCGCAGATAATACTTTGTGTATTATCGAGTATTTTGGCAACGCAGATGCCGTGCCGCAGCCGCCGGAGCGGTGCTTAAGCCGTAAGGCGGGAATTGTGCGGTATTGCCCTAACCCTTAAAAGCAAATCAGCCCTTGCTGTATACCGGCAGGGGCTGATCTTTTGCGTTAATACTGGTACTTTTTCCGGTTTTTAACCAGGAAGAATGCATTGACAAACAGTGCGGCGATTTCGGCTGCCACAACGGAAAGCCAGATGCCGTTCATGCCCAGCAGATGGGGCAGCACGAGAATGGCGGTGACCTGGAACACCAGGGTGCGCAGGAAAGAAATAACGGCGGATACTATGCCGTTGTTGAGCGCGGTAAAGAATGCCGAGCCAAAGATGTTAAAACCGCAGAGCAGGAAGCTGAGGGAATACAGCTTCATGCCGAGGGTAGTCAGTTCCAGCAGTTCCGCATCATAACCCACAAAGAAGCGGGAAAGCGGGGCGGCCAGCAGCTCACTGAAGCAGAGCATCGCCACACCCCCCACGGCAATGACCCGCAGGCTGATACGCAGCAGGTTTTTTAGCTCGTCCGTGTTGTCGGCACCGTAATGATAGCTGACAACCGGGGCACAGCCCTGGGCATAGCCGATAAAGATGGCGGCAAAGATAAAGCTGACATACATGATAACGCCGTAAGCGGCCACGCCATCGGCGCCGCCCAGGCGGAGCAGCTGCCAGTTGTACAGCGCGCCTACCAAAGAGGCGGACAGATTCGTCATCAGTTCACTGGAGCCGTTGGTGCAGGCCTTAAGTAGCGCCTTGCCGCTGAACACCGGGCGCACAAAATGTAGCAGGCTGCCGTTGCCGGGGCGGGCAAAATAGAACATGGGGCCGATGCCGCCGATCAGCTGGCTAATCACTGTTGCAGCTGCGGCACCGGTGATGCCAAGCCCCATGACACCGACAAACACAAAGTCCAGCACCATGTTGGTCAGGCCGGCTGCCACGGTAAAGAAAAAGGCCCAGCTTTGGTTTTTCGGCCGTGATGAAAAAAGCTCTGGAACAAAAATTGCAGCATAAACGCCGTCTGGAACACCGTGATGATGGTGCCGTACAAGATGCAGTCATCCAGCAGTTCCGCAGTGGCCCCCAGCAGAACAGCCGCGGGGCGCAGCACCAGCAGGGCAACCACCGTAAAAATCACGCCCAGCACCGCAGTGGCGCAGACCAGCATGGAAAACAGCTCATTGGCGCGCTTTTTGTTGCCGGTGCCCAGCGTCATAGCAACCAGAGCGCTGCCGCCGGTGCCCAGCATAAAGCCGATGCAGCCAAATGCCTGTAAAAACGGCATAATGAGATTGACGGCAGCGAATGCCTGTTTGCCGGCAAAGTTGGAAACGAAAAATCCATCCACCACGCTGTAGATGGAGGTAAACACCATCATGATGATAGGGGATGCTGCAAAGCGCAGGATGCGCGATGTGGTAAAATGGTCCGATAATTGGATGCGCTGATTCATACTTTCTCCTGTTGTAAAATTTTGTTAAATTCCGTGCGGATGGCGTTCAGGTGTTCCTGGCCAAGGCGGACGAAATGTTCAGCCTCCGCCATGCCCAGCTGTTCCAGTGCCGCCTGTTCTGCGCTGTACACGGGTTTGGCAGTTTTGGCTGCCAGTTCCCGCCCGGCTGGCGTCAGGTGCAGCAGTTTGCCGCTGTAACGGCCCGGCGCGGGTTCCAGTTCCAACAGTCCTTGCTTGACCATCGAAGCCACGGCTGAATTCATCGTCTGCTTCGGCAGGTTCCATTCCATGCACAGGCGGTTCTGGGTCTGCGGTTCGCTGCTGTTATACAGTGTATACAGCAGCCAGAACACGGTATCCGAAACACCGTAATGCACGGCAAGCTCATGATAAAGGGCGTTGCATTCATTGAACTGGCGGTTCATCTGTTCCAACAGATTTCGGGCAGTGAGATGGTGTTCTTCCGGCATTACACTATCATTCTCCTATTCTTCAGGCAACACCGCACAATTCCCGCTTGACGGCTTAAGCACCACTCCGGCGGCTGCGGCACGGCATCTGCGTTGCCAAAATGCTCGATAATGTCGGGTTGCGGTACCCGCATCGTGCTTCGGGGGCAAAAGCCCCTCGCATTCTGCGACCGCTGCCCCTGCTTCGGTTCGCTGTTTCCGCCACTGGCGGCGCTCACCTTTGCAGCATCCAGTATTATCTGCGCTTTTGGCTTAGCATCTGCCGTACCTCGCTCGCCGTATCGGCACTTAGAATTATGCGGTATTGCCTTCACAGCAAAACGGCGATGCTTTATTTGTGCACCGCTGTGTGATGTGTTATAATCCGATTTCGGATTTACATTATAGTCCGGGTTCGGATTTTTGTCAAGCGTTTCGGCACAAAAAATACCGCACAGCGTTTGAACTGTGCGGTATGTGCGGGTTTTCATGCGTTATCAAACCCCTTGCCGAACACTTCGGTGGTACTCAGCATGGACATAAACGCGTTGAGGTGTTCCTTGTGGATAAACTCCCGCAGCTGCATTGCTTCGTGCCGGGTCAGGGTGGTATAGATAATGTAGCGCGGCTGGTTGGTGTATGCACCGTTGCAGGGGGTGTATGTTGCGCCGCGGTTCAGTTTCTTATTCACAAAGTCGCAGATCGGCTCCTTGTCGTCGCAGACGATCAAGATAGCTTTGCACATCTTCATGCGCTCCAACACCACGTCGATCATCAGGGATTTAACGGTAAGGCCGACGAAAGAGTAAAGCGCTGTGTGCAGGTCAAACACAAAGCAGGCCGCCACCACCATGACCAGATCGGTCAAAAACAACGCCGCTGCAATGCTGTGCAGGTGGGTGTATTTTTCCACGATCAGGGCAATCACATCGGTGCCGCCGCTGGAAGCCCCCACGCTGAAGAGCAATGCCGAAGCAATGGCAGGCAGCGCAATGGCAAAAATCAGTTCCAGCATGGGCTGGTCCGACAAAGGCGCGTTGAGCGGGCAGGCCTTTTCCAACAGCATCAATTCCGCCGAAAGCACCACGGTGGCATAACCGGTGGTCAGCGCAAACTCTTTGCCCAAAAAAAAATCAGGCCCAGAAGCAGCATCAACATATTGACCACGGCGGAAAACTCACTGGCCGAAATCGGGGTCAGCTTGGCAGCCAGTGCCGCCGCGCCGGTCACACCGCCAAAGACAAAGTTGTTGGGAAATTTGAAGAAATACACCCCCACCGCCATCATGCTAATGCCGAGCGTGATGATCGTATACTGCCGTACTATTTTCATCCATTTGCCTTTCATGGTTGGTTCCTTTCCGCTGGCTTTCCAGCGTTCTTACTCAACGGAAATTATAACACCAAATCCGCCGTTTGCCATCCCCGCCCCGCCGGGTTTGAGGTTGGCTGTGCGTAATTTGCTTTTTTTATCGGATACAGTTTCGGGGGAACGCGCACCTTGTTTGACCGTTGACGCGCCAAATGCTGAGTTTTGGCGGTAATTTGTTCGCCAGCGGCAGGCAGGGCAACTGAGCAAATTTGGTGCGCCGGGTAAACAGTTTGCTATGATGCAAACAAAAAGACATGCGCGGGATTCCGGCACATGCCTTTGGGTAAAATCGTTATCCTTTTAGGGTTGGCGGGCGCAGAGTGCGCCCCTACGGGGTGGGAGGCACGGCAAATGTTGATTGCCCATTATAAAATACACTGCAGGGAGACGGGTATCCCACAAATTCTTACGCCTTTTTCTGGCTGGTGGCCAGAATCTTGTTAAAGCGGATAAAGAATGCGCTGCAGGTTACGGTTGCCGCGATGATATCGCTGACCGGCTCGGCCAAAAAGACAGCAAAAACCTTGTCCTGCAAAATCAGGGGCAGGATAAAGATCAGGGGAATCAGCAAAATCAGCTTGCGCAGGCAGGCCATGAACAGACTGATCTTGGCTTGGCCCAGCGCCACAAAACTCTGCTGGCAGGAAACCTGGAACCCGGTGGAGAAAATACCCGCCATGTAAACGCGCATGGCCCAGGCCGTGTACCGCACCAGTTCCGGATCGGTGGAGAAGATGCTCGCAAACATCTGGGGCACCAGCATACAGGCGGCCCAGAACGCGGCTGCATATGCCACGCAGATGATGAACTGTAACCGAAACGCCTGTTTGACGCGGTCACCCTTGCCCGCGCCAAAGTTAAAGCTCATGATGGGCTGTGCGCCCTGGCAAAGTCCCTGCACCGGCATGCTGAGCAGCTGGGTGGCGCTGGTGATGATGGTCATGGCGCCGACGGCGATATCGCCGCCATAGCGCGCCAGGCTGGAGTTGAAGCTGATGGAAAGGATACTTTCGGTGGCAATCATCACAAAGGTGGAAACGCCCAGCCCAAGGCAGGGGCCGATGACTTTTCCCACCAGCGGCATGTTTTTCACGCTCAGGCGCAGCCTGGTGCGGCTGCCGGTCAAAAAGCGCAACACCCACACCGCGCCCACCGCCTGGCTGATGACAGTCGCCGTGGCGGCACCGCGCACCCCCATATTGAGGGCAAAAATCAGGATGGGGTCCAGGATGATGTTGCACACAGCGCCGATCACGGTGGTCATCATGCTGAACGTGGCAAAGCCCTGGGTGGTGACAAAGGGGTTCATGCCCATAACGATGAGCACAAAAATGGTGCCGATGATATAGATGCGGGCGTAATCCAGCGCATAAGGCAGCGTTTTTTCGCTGGCACCGAACAGCACCAGCAGGGACGGCGCAGCGAAATAAAACACAACGGTCAGCACAGCCGCCAGAATCAGCAGCAGCGTAAAGCAGTTGCCCATGATCTTTTCGGCGGCATCGTCATCGCCGCGGCCCATGGCAATGGCCGCGCGGGGCGCGCCGCCGGAGCCGCACAGCATGGCAAACGCGGTAATCAGCATCAAAATGGGGGTAAACAGGCCAACGCCCGTCAGCGCGGATGCGCCGACCTCCGGCATATGGCCAATATAGATGCGGTCCACAATGTTATACAGCAGGTTTACCACCTGCGCCACCACCGCGGGCAGTGCCAGCTGGGCCAGCAGCTTGGGAATGCTGCCGCTCCCCCATATCCCTGTTTTGCGTTGCAGCCATAATCAAAGTACCTCCTGCGTTTTTGTTGTAAAAAAGTGGAGCAGTTCCCTGCTCCGCTTATTGTGTTGAAAGAATGGGTTCCGGATTGATGTTTTTATACTTTAGGTTCCCATGCCACGCATTTAACGATTTACTTTGCCCCCGGCCGGCAAAGACGACCCATACGGTCTTGAAGAGGATCTTTATATCGCCCCACAGGCTCCAGTTATCAATGTATTGAACGTCCAGTTTGACAACGTCCTCAAAATCCTCAATATCGCTGCGGCCGCTGACCTGCCACAGGCCGGTGATGCCCGGTTTCATGGAAAGGCGGCGCTTGTGGTGGCTTTCGTACTGTTTATACTCGTCCAGCGTGGGCGGGCGGGTGCCGACAAGGCTCATATCTCCGCGCAGAACATCAAAGAACTGCGGAAGTTCGTCAATGCTTGTTTTGCGGATAAACTTACCCACCTTGGTAATGCGGGGGTCATCCTGCATTTTGAACATCAGGCCGTTCATCTCGTTCTGGGCCATCAGTTCCTTTTTGCGTTCCTCGGCATCCATATACATGCTGCGCAGCTTATGGATGTAGAAAACACGGCCATTGCGGCCCACGCGCTTCTGCTTAAAGAAGAGCGGGCCGGGGCTTTCCAGTTTCAGGGGGATGGCTGTAATGGCAATGATGGGGATGCTGATGATGCAGCCCACCAGGCTGCCCAAAATATCCATCAGGCGCTTCAGGATCTGGTCCCGCAGCTTGGGTTCAATGGTGGCCATGGTAACCAGGTTGCCGCCAGCGCAGCGGCCCAGATCGCGGCACAGGCGGGCGGAGCTGGTTTCGTTGCAGCAGCTTTCCTCGATGCGGTCCAGCAGCGGCATGCGGAAATGCACGGTCAGGCCCATGCTTTCCATCTCTTCCAGGTACGGGATAAAGGATTCGCCGCTGTCCATCGGAACATCGATATACACTTCATCCAAAGCGGCGCGGCGCAGCCAGTTCATAAAGGTATCATAATTGGCTTTTATCTCAATATTCTCCACCTTGGTACCGATTGCATCCCCCGTGGCTTCCAGCAGGGCCACACCGCACACACGGCGGGACCAGTCGTTGCTGATCTCACGGATCATCTTGCCTGCATGGTCACCGGTGGTAACAATGCCAACCAGCGTTTCGTTCTGGAGACTGTCAGGGGCTTTTACCAGCAGCTTTTTAAGCAGGGCATGGGCCGCCGGGAGCAGGAAGAGGTTAAACGACACGACCCCCACCAGAAAATAGCGGGAATCCTGCAAAACCGCTTTGGACAGCGTCAGAAAAGCAGAATAGATCACCATCATCAGCAGGTTGGACTTGATGGAAAGTTTGGCTTCCTGCCCGCGGGTACGCTTGACAATGTTTTCCGTCTGGTCAAAACAGAAAAATGTAACGGTATAGGCCAGCACCAGCAAAACCAGCGCCTGAACCCAATCCAGAACACTGTAAGGCAGCAGCTGCCCCATAATGCCGCCAACAATCAGCCATGCCAGAATCACACTGGCGGCCAGAGCTGCAATGTCTGTTAAAAAGACATAGACATACTGCAGCTTTTCGCGCTTTGTAATCATACCCTGTTTCCCTTTTCTTCCAAGTTTTCTTCATATCCCAGGCCCACCGGCCTGCATACCACTGCGCCCCGTTGATAAGGCAGCACCAGTATTTTGCGGCAAAGCTACCGCAATGCCGTTTTGCCTGCAAGCCCGCAAAGGCCTTTTCCCCACAGGGCAAAACCAGCTTTTTTCTTTCCTCTTTATGTCATATGAATATTTACATTTTATCATATTAAGATGCGGCTTTCAATCATTTTAGCTATAATTATCAAAGGCAATACCGCATAATTCTAAGTGCCGATACGGCGAGCGAGGTGCGGCAGGTACCAGGCCAAAAGCGCAGATAATACTGGATGCTGCAAAGGTGAGCGCCGCCAGTGGCGGAAACAGCGAACCGAAGCAGGGGCAGCAGTCGCAGAGTGCGAGGGGCTTTTGCCCCCGAAGCACGATGCGGGTACCGCAACCCGACATTATCGAGCATTTTGGCAACGCAGATGCCGTGCCGCAGCCGTCGGAGCGGTGCTTAAGCCGTAAGGCGGGAATTGTGCGGTGTTGCCTTTATATCTTCCACCCGCCCCCATTCTTCCCCAACCTCCACATAAAAACAAAACAATAAAGCCCTCTTCCCAAGGAGCAGCTGGGGAGAGGGCTATATTGTTTTGATGCAGGCAATGAAAAAGGTGCAGAGCAAACACCTGAAACGGAGAACTGCCTGACTTTGACAGGAGCAGGGAGCAAGCCTGTTCCTTTTCTGGGCCACGGCGATGGGAGGCATTCCATGCGCCGTCAGCAAAAGCGGCCCTGTCGGTTAGTCCTCACTAACCATGCGTATACTATACCATGTTTCAAGTGGTTCGTCAAGCACTTTTTATCTGTTTTTGAAATAAATTTTCGCGTTTAGCGGCACAGCTTGCCTTACTTTTTGAAATCCGGATAATCCTTGATGCAAAGCAGCTCTTCAGCGCGCTGAACCGCTTCCTCGCTGGGCGGCTGAACGCCATCCAGGCTGTAGGTGATGCCAAGTTTTTCCCACTTGAACAGGCCGAGGGTATGGTAGGGCAGCACCTCCACGCGGCGCACGCTGCCAAGGGATTTGATAAAATCGCTCATCTCCCGCAGCTCGGCTTCATCGTCCGTCAGCCCGGGCACCAGAACGTGGCGGATCCACATGGCTTTGCCGTGTTCGCCCATCCAGCGCGCCATATCCAGAATGGGGGTGTTATCGCAGCCAGTCAGGGCCTTGTGGCGGTCCGGGTAAAAGGCTTTCAGGTCCAGCATCACCAGGTCGGTGTTCTGCATCAGGGTCTCAAACTTGGAATAGAACGGTTCCGCGGTGGTGTAGGGCTGGCCGGCGGTATCCAGGGTGGTATGCACGCCCTGCAGTTTGGCCAGGCGGAACAGCTCCGACACAAAGTCGATTTGTAACAGCGGTTCACCGCCGCTGACGGTCAGGCCACCGTTGTTTTTCCAGTAGGTGCGATAGCGCAGGGCTTTTTGCAGGGCCTGGGCCGGGGTTTGCTGCTCCCCAATGGTGCAGGGCCAGGTTTCGGGGTTATGGCAATAGCGGCAGCGCATGGCACAGCCCTGCACAAACAGGACATACCGCACGCCGGGGCCATCGACAAGGCCGAATGTTTCGACCGAATGGATGCGGCCGGTGATGGGGGTGTTTTGCTCCATGGAATATTACCTCTTTTGCGGTTGGTGTTGGGTTTGGGATGTGACAAGGGCGGGTGACCCCGCCCTACTGGGGTATACGCATTTTTCAACGTGTGTCTGGGCCGGAGTCCTGCGTTTCCTCCCCTATTATACCACGCATTTGCCCAAAAAGCCCGCGGCCGCAAAACGCAGCCGCGGGCCTTGTATGCTAGTCGACAGTCACGCCGCAGCAATTACATCTTCTTGTGGCAGGTACGAGCAATAACGTCCATCTGCTGTTCGCGGGTCAGGTCAATGAACTTGACGGCATAGCCGGAAACACGGATGGTGAAGTTGGCGTACTCTTCCTTCTCCGGGTGTTCCATGGCGTCGATCAGCTTTTCAGTGCCAAAGACATTGACGTTCAGGTGGTGGGCGCCCTGGTCAAAGTAGCCGTCCATCACCTGGACCAGGTTTTCAACGCGCTCGCCCTCGCTGTGGCCCAGAGCGTCGGGGTTGATGGTCTGGGTGTTGGAGATGCCGTCCAGTGCCCAGTGGTAGGGCAGCTTGGCAACGCTGTTCAGGCTGGCCAGCAGGCCGTTCTGCTCTGCGCCGTAAGCCGGGTTTGCACCGGGGGCAAACGGGGTAAAGGCTGCGCGGCCATCCGGCATTGCGCCGGTTGCCTTACCGTATACCACATTGGAGGTGATGGTCAGGATAGAGGTGGTAGCCTCGGAGTTGCGGTAGGTGTGGCGGCGCTTGATCTTCTCCAGGAAGGTGCGCAGCAGCCAGACAGCGATATCATCGGCGCGGTCGTCATCGTTGCCGTAACGGGGGAATTCGCCCTCGATCTCGTAATCGGTGACCAGACCGGTCTCGTCACGCACGCACTTGACCTTGGCGTACTTGATTGCGCTCAGGGAGTCAACTACATGGCTGAAGCCGGCAATACCGGTGGCAAAGGTGCGGCGCACATCGGTATCGATCAGGGCCATTTCAGCCGCCTCATAGTAGTACTTGTCGTGCATGTACTGGATCAGGTTCAGCACATTGACGTACAGGCCTGCCAGCCAATCCATCATAACGTCATACCTGGCAATAACTTCGTCATAATCCAGGTACTCTGCAGTGATGGGGGCATAGTGAGGGCCAATCTGCTCATGCAGCTTTTCGTCCATACCGCCGTTGATGGCATACAACAGGCACTTGCCCAGGTTGGCACGTGCGCCGAAGAACTGCATCTCCTTGCCGGTCTGGGTTGCGGAAACGCAGCAGCAGATAGAGTAGTCGTCGCCCCAGACAGGCTTCATCACATCGTCGTTCTCGTACTGGACGGAGGAAGTCTTGATAGAGATCTTGGAGGCGTAATCCTTGAAGGTTTTGGGCAGAGCAGAGGAGTACAGAACAGTCAGGTTCGGCTCCGGTGCGGGGCCCATGTTTTCCAGGGTATGCAGGAAGCGGAAGTCGGTCTTGGTGACCATGGAGCGGCCATCCATGCCGATGCCGCCAACTTCCAGGGTAGCCCACACGGGGTCGCCGCTGAACAGCTGGTTGTAGCTGGGGATACGGGCAAACTTGACCATGCGGAACTTCATGGTCAGGTGGTCGATCAGTTCCTGGGCCTCGGTCTCGGTCAGGATGCCCTTATCCAGGTCGCGCTGGATGTAGATATCCAGGAAGGTGGAGATACGGCCAACGCTCATGGCAGCGCCGTTCTGGGTCTTGATGGCAGCCAGATAGCCAAAGTACAGCCACTGCACAGCCTCCTTGGCGTTGGCAGCGGGCAGAGAGATATCATAGCCGTAAGCAGCGGCCATGGCCTTCATATCGTTCAGGGCGCGGATCTGCAGGGCGATCTCTTCGCGCAGACGGATGACGTCATCGGTCATGGTGCCGTCACCGCAGTTGGCAAAGTCGTTCTGCTTTTCTTTGATCAGGTAGTCAATGCCGTACAGGGCAACGCGGCGGTAGTCGCCAACGATGCGGCCGCGACCATAGGTATCGGGCAGGCCGGTCACAATGTGGCTGTGGCGTGCCTTTTTCATCTCCGGGGTGTAGGCATCAAACACAGCGGTATTGTGGGTGCGGGCATACTTGGTAAAGATTTCGTGCAGCTTCGGGGACGGAGTATAGCCATAGGTGGTGCAGGCCTGTTCTGCCATCTTGATGCCGCCATAGGGCATGAAGGCGCGCTTGAGGGGCTTATCGGTCTGCAGGCCGACGACTTTTTCCAGATCCTTCAGGTCCTCGCTGATATAGCCGGGGCCGTAAGCGGTCATGCCGGAAACCACTTCAGTCTCCATATCCAGAACGCCGCCCTTGGCGCGCTCTTCCTTCTGCAGAACCTGCAGAGCACCCCAAAGCTTATCGGTTGCTTCGGTGGGGCCGGCAAGGAAGCTTTCATCGCCGGAGTAGGGGCGGTAGTTCTTCTGGATAAAATCGCGGGTGTTGACTTCTTCTTTCCAGATGCGGCCCTGGAAGCCTTCCCACTGTACAAAATCTGTCATCGGTTACCTCCTGTTGTAAACCAAATACGCTGCTCTATTAGTTAGGTTATTCTAACCAGCTATTGAAAATCTTGTCCTTTTCCAGCTGGCGGGCGGGCAGCTTTTCTGCGTTGCCCGCGCATCATGCCCCAGTGATAGCCCTCTTTCTTCGTCAGATTCAGGTAGCGCACGGCGCACGCCACGTCCTCAGGGGCGGCGGTTTCCATCCAGCCGTTCACAGGCTCGTTGTCGTGGGTGCCTACATAGGCAATACAGTTCTTGGGGTAGCTGTGGGGGCGGTAATCGCCGCCGTCACGGCTGTCAAAGGCAAACTCCAGCACTTTCATGCCGGGATAGCCGCATTGCTTCAGCAGGGCAGTGACATCTTCCGTCAGGAATCCCAAATCCTCGGCGATGATGCGCGGGCTGCCCAGCTTTTTCTTTATGGCAGCAAACAGCGCATAGCCGGGGCCTTCGCGCCAGCGGCCGTTCCGGGCGGTTGCTTCCCCGTAGGGGATAGCATAATAGCCCGCAAATCCGCGGAAGTGGTCAATGCGAACCACATCATAGATGCTGCACATGTGTTTGATGCGCCGCACCCACCATGCGTAGCCGGTCTTGGCCATGGAGTCCCAGTCGAACAGCGGGTTGCCCCACAGCTGGCCTGTGGCGGAGAAGCCGTCCGGCGGGCAGCCTGCCACCTCGGTGGGCAGCAGGTTCTCGTCGAGCTGGAACTCCTGCGGGCAGCTCCACACATCGACGCTGTCCAGCGCCACATAGATGGGAAGGTCGCCGATGATGCGGATTTCCTGCTGGTTGGCGTAGTGCTTCAGCGCCCGCCACTGACTGTAGAACATAAACTGTACAGCCTGCCAGAACGCCACATCGTCGGCGTACTGCTGCCGGGCTGCTGCCAGGGCAGCGGGCTCACGGCGCCGCAGCGGTTCTTCCCATTCCAGCCAGCAGGCTCCGTTGTGGGCGTCCTTCAGCGCCATGAACAGCGCGTAGTCGGGCAACCAGAAGTCGTTTTCCTTCACAAAGCGGCGGTAGTCGGCACCGGGCTTTGCCAGCAGACGTTTGGCTGCACAGCGCAGCACTGCGTAGCGCTTTTCGTACATGACGCCGTAGTTGATGCAGTCGGGGGTGCATTCCCAGTCGATGGACGCATATTCCTCCGGCAGCAGCAGTCCCTGCTTTGCCAGATCGTCCAGATCGATAAAATACGGGTTGCCCGCAAAGGTCGAGAACGACTGATAGGGACTGTCGCCGTAGCTTGTGGGGCAGACGGGCAGAATCTGCCAGTATGCCTGCCCGGCCTTGACCAAAAAGTCCACAAAGCTACGCGCGGCTGCACCCATGGTACCAATACCGTAAGGCGAGGGCAGACTTGAAATGGGCATCAGAATGCCGCTTGCTCTCATCAGAGAACCCCTCTTTCTTTTGATAGTAAGCAGCCGGGATGTCTTTCCTTCACAGTTCGCGCACGCTTTCTCCTTCGGTCAGATCGAAGGAGACGATCTCGTGCACGGCATTGCCGGGTTTTTGGATGTTGTGGAGCAGGATCCGCGCCGAACGCCGCGCCAATTGCTCCATATTCTGCCGGATGGTCGTCAGCCGGGGCACACTGTACTGTCCCAGCGCAATGCCGTCAAAACCTGTGACGGAAATATCCTGCGGCACACACAGCCCGTGATCCCGCAGCGCACGAATTGCGCCGAGCGCCATCAGGTCGGACATGGCAAACACTGCCGTAATGTCGGGGCTGTGCTTTAATAAATACTCCATTGCCTCATACCCGCTGGAAAGCGAGAACCGCGCATACGCATACTGCTTTTCCATGTCAAACGGCAGACCAAGGCGCAGCATAGCACCCTGACAGCCGGCCAGACGGGCGAGACTTGGACGGGAAAGATTGGGCTTGCCACCGATGATTCCGATGCGGCGGTGCCCTTTTTTGTACAGATATTCGATCATCGTGTCCGATGCAGCCATATCGTCTACGGACACACTGGACAAATTGCGGATGCGCAGGGATGCCGCGCTGTTCGTCAGCAGCAGGCAGGGGATACCCAGTGCCTCCAACTCCGGCGTGAAGTATTCCGGATTTGAGCCGAGAAACAATATACCATGGGGTTTGCGCTCTGTGCAGATGCGTCGGGCCTGCGCAACCTCGTTGGCTTCCTCGTCAATATAGTAGACCGTCGCAACGTAGCCGCTTTCCTCAATGATCTGCTGCAGCGGTTCCAAAATGCCGGCAAACAGCATATTCTGGGTGCCTTTCACAATCAGTGCGATCCCATCGTTGGTCTGCTGCTTCAGATGCTTGGCGTTGGCGTTCGGTTCATAATTGTGGCGGTTTACGATTTCCAATATTTTTTGACGGGTTTCTGCACTGACGCCGGGGGCGTTATTTAAGGCTCGTGAGACGGTCCCGACCGCATAGCCGGACTCCCGCGCGATGTCTTTGATGGTCATTTGCCAATCCTCTTTCTTGAAGAAGTGTCAAATTTACCCCTTGACAGCACCGGCGACCACGCCATCGATAATATATTTCTGGCAGATCAGGTACAGCACGATAACAGGCAGCACCGTAATCATGATGCAGGCCATCATGGGTGCCATCTCCACCTTGCCGTAGCTGCCGCGGAAATACTGGATCGCCATAGGAATCGTGCGGAAGGTCTTGATGTCCAGCACCAGCGTGGGCAGCAGATAGTCGTTCCAGACCCACATGGTTTCCAAAATGGCGGTAGAGATCATCGTCGGCTTCAAAATCGGGCAGACGACCTTGAAGAAAATCTGGATGGGATTGCAGCCGTCGATCATAGCGGCTTCTTCAATAGCAATCGGCATGGATTTTACAAAGCCGGTGAACATGAACACCGCAAGTCCCGCGCCGAAGCCCAGATAGATGATGCAGATGTTGTAGGGGTTATTCAGCTTTAAGGTATCAGCGGTTTTTGCCAGTGTGAACATGACCATCTGGAAGGGGACAATCATGCTGAATACGCACAGATAGTACATACCTTTGGACAAGGTGTTCTGCACACGGGTGATATACCATGCGCACATGGAGCAGCACAGCAAAATCAGTGCCACAGACGAAACCGTGATCACTAAACTATACCAGAAAGAGGACAAAAAGTCCATTTCCTGAATGCCATAAATGTAGTTTTTCAAGCCGACGAAGGTCTCGGCGTTCGGCAGATCAAAGGCGTGGCTCGTCGTGATGGCACGCTCGGTCTTGAGGGAGTTCATCAAAATCATGAACACCGGGTACAGCCAGGCGATACACAGGATCGTGAACAGAACGGACAGTACCGTGTTGATGCGGCGGTCTTTTTTAGTAGCACCCATTATGCCTGCACCTCCTTAGAGCGGGTAAAATGCAGCTGGAGCAGCGAAATAACGACCACAAACAGGAAGAAAACGACGGCCTTGGCCTGACCGATGCCCTTCCACTGGGGTCCGGAGCGTGCGTAAAACGTGTCGTAGATGTTGTAGGCCAGCATCATGGACTGCTTTGCAGGCTCACCGGCTGTCAGCGAGAGGTTCTGGTCGAACAGCTTGAAGGAGTTCGTCAGCGTCAGGAAGGTGCAGATCGTCACGCTGGGCATGACCATCGGGATTTTGATTTTGAACAAAATCTGGCTGCTTGTTGCACCGTCAATGCGTGCGGCCTCCACCAGATCCACCGGCACATTCTGCAAACCGGCAATATAGATGATCATCATGTAGCCGATCTGCTGCCAGCACATCAGGATGATCAAACCCCAGAAGCCGTAGGTGGCATTCAGCGCCAGCAGCGACTTACCCCAGGAGGACAGCAGACCGTTGAGCAGGATCTGCCAGATATAGCCCAGCACGATGCCGCCGATCAGGTTCGGCAGGAAGAAGATGGTGCGGAAAGCGTTGGTGCCGTGCATACCGCGGGTGAGAAGCAGCGCAATGGCAAAGGCCAGCACGTTGATCAGCAGGGTGGACACGACGGTGAACGCCGCTGTGAACCAGAACGCATGGGTGAAGGTGTTATCCGACCAAATCATTGCGTAGTTGCTTAAGCCCACAAACTGCACATTTTTGACGGTGGTGAACTTGCAGAACGACAGCCCTGCACCCCAGATAAACGGCCAGACAAAGCCAATAATAAAGGCGATGAGGGTCGGCAGTACGAAAACAGGCCAATAACGTCGAATGGCTTTTTCCATAAGTATGCTCCCCCTTTGTTGTAATTTTTGTTTTCTGCAAAAAGAAGCGGGGCGGGCGAAACCGCCCGCCCCGCTAACCGGTAATACTAGGTAAGGAGAAAAAAGCTTTCAGTGTAGAGAAAACAATCTTATGTTATGCAGCAGCGTTCAGAGCGGCCTCAGATGCCCAGCCATCGACGAAAGCGGTGACGACATCATCCCAGCTGCCGGTACCGGCGGCGTAAGCGGTCAGAGCAGAACCAACACCGTTCTTCCAGTTCTCGGAAGGCATGGTGGAGAAGTTCCAAGCCACAGGGGTCTTGCCGGCGGCGGTCATTTCCTTATCGGCCTTGACGAAGACGTTGGGGGACTCGACAGCATTCTTGAAGGGGATAACAAAGCCCATATCGTTTGCCATGGCCTTGGTGCCCTCATCAGAGCTGACGCACCAGTACATGAAGTCGAGCGTTGCGTTGATGTCGTCCTCGCCGGCTTCCTTGTTTACGCACCAGTAGTTCTCAGTGCCGGTGCACAGGCCCTGGTTGGCTTCATCGCCCACGCCAATGTAGACGGGGATCATGGTCAGGTCGTCATCGGTGAAGGGCTTGCCATCGCCGACGAGGTTGGTATATTCCCAAGAACCGTTCTGGAAGAAGACAGCCTCATCGTCCAGGAACTCGTTGCGGCTGTCATCGCCAGTCTTGCCAGCCAGCTCAGTAGGAGCACAGGTGGAGTTGTTGATGTACAGGTCGAAGATATTCTTGTAGTTGTCGAGATAGGTGCCCTTGATGGCGTCGGTGTTGTCGATGCCGTCCTCCTGATACTCGAAGTAGATGGGCAGGTTGGCCAGATGGGTCTTGTAGCGCCAGTCAGAGGAGCCGTCCATACCGGCGGAGGTGAAGGCAGAGAAGCCCAGCTCGTCCTTGCGGGCGGTGATGTCCTCGGCCACCTTCTTCAGGTCGTCGAAGCTCTTGATGTCGTCAACGCTGTAGCCGGCCTTTTCCAGCAGGGTCTTATTGGTGATCAGGCCGTAGCTTTCGATAACGTAGCCGATGCCCAGCATCTGGTCGCCGTCTTTCAAGGCGTAGGTGTCACTGGTCAAATCGCCTGCGATCTTGGTCCCGCTCAGGTCGTAGCAATAGTCCTTCCAGTTGGCCAGACCGACAGGGCCGTTGACCTGGAACAGGGTGGGCGCATCGCTCTTGGCCATTTCGCTCATCAGGGTGGTCTCATACTGGCCGGAGGCGGCGGTCACGACGGTGACGGGAACACCGGTCTCCTCGGTGTACTTCTTGGCCAGATTCTGCCAGGCTTCGTCCTGCTCGGGCTTGAAGTTCAGGTAGTAGACGTATTCATTTTCGAGCCAAGCCAAGGCCGGCAGATGCCACGGCGAGAGATTGTTTTGCTTGGATTTTTGATGAAACGTTTCCAACCTTTCACGGCAAACACCCGTGTTTTGCAAAAAATCAATCGTTTTTTGATTTTGAGTGCAAGATTGTAGCCTTGCGGCGGTCGGAGCTGCATTTTGATTGAAACGTTTCATATTTTTGCGCAACTTGTTTCACACCTGCTGGTAAGCGAACCAGTAGAAAGCGGCGTGGTTGGTGCTGGTGGTGCCGTTGGCGGAGGCATACATGCCAACGGTGCAGCCGGTAAAGCCGCCGGTTATCTCGGTGCTCAAAAAGCTCAGGGTAACACATGGATTTTTCGGTGCATTTTCGGCCCGGCCCTTACACTTTTTTTTTTCGTTTCCGCCTGCACCAGGGCGCGGTACAGGGTAAAATCCGGCACGGGGGCCGCCGGGGCACCAGGCAGTGGAGCCTGCCAGGCGGCATAATCCGGCCCGTCCCCGGCCGCGCGGGGAATCGCCATCAGACCGGTCAGAACGCGGGCGGTCAGTGCGCCGTCCAGCATGGTATCGCTGCAAAAGCCGGCCCAGAACCCAGTTTTGGGCTGCAGCAGAGCCGCCATGGCACCAAAATCATCCGCCGCACGGCCCAGGGTGCAAAAGCAGTTCTGCCAGTCCTTATCCAAAAACTGCTCCCGCGCGGTGCAAAAGCGCACCGCCCGCGCAGGGCGTACAGGTACAGCCGCACGCTGAACACCACCTGCTCCTGCCAGAGCGGCGTGGTGGCCCGCCCGGCGTAAGAACAGCCGGGCAGCAGTGTTTCATAATTTTCCAGCGCGGAAGTGCAGAGCTGCTGATAGGCAGCCAGCTGTTCCGCATAGCTTTCTGCGGGCAGCAGAGCGGCAAGTTCCTGAATCGGGCCCTGCGTTTTGCCGCACAGCCAGGCCGAAGCAAACAGCCGGGTGCTGCGGGTCAGGAACGCTTCGCCCACCGGCTGCGGCGGGCTGCCCGCCTGCACGGCGCTTTCGGCACGGGCGCGCAGGCAGACCGAAAGATCCTCCAGTGCGCTGTCCGTCAGTGCCCAGCCATCCGGCGCACGGTAGGTACAGCGCAGGTAAGCCGTGCGCTGCGCGGCGCAGTCGGTATCCGGGGTACACCACAAAGCACCGGTCAGGTTCAACTCCATCAGGGAGGGGCGCAGGTCCCCGGTGCCAACCATCCAGAAGCTGCGCACCCCGCCGCGCCAGGCTCCCTGCAGCATTCCGTTAACGGCGGTATCGCCGCCGGGGTAGGCGGTCATGGGGTTGCCGGTCAGCTTATCGCGGCGGCAAAGGCTGAACCACAGCCCGTGCTGCGCGCCGGGACCAGGGCCGCCCGCACTGCTGGCACTGGGGGCCGGGGTTAAAACGGGGATAACGCTATCCGGGATTTTGAGTTTTCCCTCCTGGTAGAGCGCAACGGTTTCGCCCTGCAGCAGAATATAGGCAGCGGCACCGGGCACCGTGGCGTTCAGCAGCTGCCATTGCTCTTGCAGCGCCGCAGTGCTGGCTGTGCCATCGGGATCACCCCCCATCCCATCAATGCCCAGCGCCCAGATGCGCGGGCTGGTTTTGAGAGTACGGATAGAATCCTGCCAGATTTTATGGCGTTCTTCCGGTTTTTCCGTCGCAGCCTGCTGTGGGGCAGCCCCCAGCGGGGTCTGCGGGTTCTGCACAGGGCGCAGGCCCATGGCGGCGGCAAGGTCCGCCTGTTTGTCGGTGCGCACCATATTGCCGCGGTAGCGCAGCAGGGATTCAAAAATCATCTCCCAGCCGTTTTCGGTGGCATCCGCCCAGGCGGACAGCCATGGTGCATCCGAAAGATCCCACCCGCGCAGGCCGACAGCGGCGGCTGGCCCGGTAATGCGGCCCTCCGGCACAGTGGCAAAGGGTTTGGGCTCAAACTGCTGCTGGTTCCAGAACCAGAATGGTGCTACCCCCAGGTAATGACGGCTGATATCCAGCAGGCCGTACACCGCGCCCAAATCATCCGCCGCGCAGAGGGTGAGCTGGTTTTCCGTCACATCCAGCGTATAACTTTCCGGCGGCAGGGCGGGGGCAAGGCAGATCATCAGGCGGTTATCCGGCACAAAACCGGTGGTGGAAAGAGTCATTTCCATATCACGCCAAAAGCGCGCCACGGCATGCTGCACGGGCGCACTGGCCCACTGCGCTGTGACCCGTGTGGCACGGCTGAGCATAAAATCCATTGTTTTCCTGCCTTTCAATACACTCTACCATCATCCCCGCCGTATCGGCGCTTGGATGGATGCAGTATTCCCTTACTGGTCCAAAAATTCACGGATCTCGGCTTCCACGGCACGCACCTCGCGCTCAAATGCGCGGGCGGATACCCGTAGCGCACCGTTGCCCAGAATAATGATCTGTTCCGCACCATCGGAGCTGACCACCCGTACGCGGTGGTTTTTGGCCAGCTCATGGGTGGCGCGCTCGATGAACATATCGGCGGTTTCGGCTTCGCGGGTATAAATCACATGCAGGTTGTGCCAGGTTTCTTGTTCCCGCCCGGCGCCCTTGACGCGGTAGGCGTCAAACACCAGGATGGGCACACACTTGCGGTAGCCCGCATAGTTGCACAGAATGTCCATCAACCGGCGGCGGGCGGCATCCAGATTTTCCGCCGCGATCTTCTTTAATTCATCCCACGCAAAAATCACGTTGTAGCCGTCTACCAGCAGGTACTCCGGCCCGCTGGGCGGCGGTGCAGCGGGGGTACGGTTCTGGCTTGGCCCCACACTGCGGAAGGCTTTGCGCGCGGCAAGCTGGTCATGCTGACCTGCGGCTTCCCCCCGGCGCTTGATCGGCCCATAGGTGCGCTCAAAAATCGCCAGCAGCTCTTTGTCCTGCTCCAGTGTACCGCAGTAAGCGGCAGCACGGCGGCGGGCATCGGATGCTTCATCGGAGGCATCCGCTTCTTCCTGTTTCGCCTGCTGGGCACCGGGCGCGTTGCGCCCCAGGCCGCTGGCCACATGGGCGTGGGCGGGAACTTCGTCCCATTTGACAAGGTAGCCCGCGCCGTGGCTGCAAAATACGGAATCCGCCGGGTTTTCAGTATCGGCATCCGGCTGGTAGCCAATGGCTTCCAGCACGGCTTCGGTGTTGTGGCAGGGCGCATAGCCGCGGGGCATACAGCTCAGGCGGCCCGCACCGCGGGTGTAGGCGGTCACTTCCCGCGCACAGCCCCGCATTTCGGCAACCGGGGCTTTGCCGGTAATGACGGCCAGGCCATCCTCGTTTTCCGGCGTGCTGAATTCCGCGCAGCGGCGCTGCAGATCGGCCATGGCGCGGCCAACACAGTCCTGCGGGACTTCCAGCCGGAAGTCATACCAGGGTTCCAGCAGAACCGCCTGCCCCCGGGCCGCCGCGGTGCGCAGCCCCTGCCGCACGGCGCGGTAGGTTGCCTGGCGAAAGTCCCCGCCCTCGGTGTGCTTGATGTGGGCACGGCCTGCCGTCAGGGTGATTTTCACATCGGTCAGCGGCGCACCGGCCAGCACGCCGGGGGTGGCTGCGCTCCGCCAGGTGGGTCAAAATCAACCGCTGCCAGTTCAGGTCCAGTGCATCGGTGCGGCAAATGCTGGCAAACTGCAGGCCGCTTCCCGGCTCACCCGGTTCAAGCAGCAGATGAACCTCCGCATAATGGCGCAGCGGTTCGTAATGGCCCACGCCCTCCACCGGGGCAGAGATGGTCTTTTGTATAGAATGCCGCCCTCACCGAAGGCCACTTCCAATCCAAAGCGGCTTTGCAGCACGCTCTGCAAAATTTCCAGTTGAATTTCACCCATCAGCTGCAGGTGGATCTCGCCCAGAGCGGCGTTCCACACCACATGCAGCTGTGGATCCTCGTCCTCCAGGGTGCGCAGGGCCAGAAGGGCATAGTGGGGGTCAGCTCCTTCCGGCAGCTCCACCCGGTAGTTCAGCACCGGTTCCAGCATCGGCTGGCGGGCATCCGGCTGTACGCCAAGGCCCTGTCCGGGATAGGTTTTTGTGGGGCCCAGCACCGCACAGACGGTGCCCGCCGGGGCTTCGCTGACCAGGCGGTATTTGCTGCCGGAGTAGACCCGCAGCTGGTCGGCCTTTTCTTCAAACTCCACACGGGCATCTGGGCGGGATACCAGGTTGGATTTGACTTTCAGCACGCCGTCCGTCACTTTCAGGTAGGTCATGCGCGCGCCGGATTCGTCTGCCCCGATCTTGAAGATGCGCGCGCCAAAGCTGCCGGCGTCCGGCGGCATGCGGGTATCCCGCTGCAAACCATTGAGCAGGTCGTCAATGCCATCCAGCCGCAGAGCCGCGCCAAAATAGCAGGGGAACACCTGCCGCCGCGTGATTGCCGTGATGAGATCCGCCTGCGGTACCGTTCCTGTTGCCAACACGGCTTCCATCAGCGGTTCACTGCACACGCCAAGGGCTTCGGCGCGTTCTTCCGCCGGAACGGTGGGGGTAAAGTCCACACAGCCATCCCCAAAGCGGCCCCGCAGCTCCCGCAGGCGCAGGGCTTTGTCCGCACCGGGCAGATCCATTTTGTTGACATAGATAAAGGTTGGCACATGGTAGCGCTCCAACAGCCGCCACAATGTCATCGTGTGGCTTTGGATGCCGTCCGTGCCGGAAATGACCAGCACCGCATAATCCAGCACCTGCAGCGTGCGCTCGGCCTCCGCCGAAAAGTCCACGTGGCCGGGGGTATCCAGCAGGGTGATCTGGGTCTCTTCCAGCGGGGTGCCTGTCACCGTTCCGGCCGGCAGGGTAAGCACGGCCTGTTTGGCAAAAATGGTAATGCCGCGGGCTTTTTCCAGCGCATCGGTGTCCAAAAATGCATCCCGATGGTCTACGCGCCCCAGCTTGCGGATGCTGCCCGCACGGTAGAGCAGTGCTTCCGAAAGAGTGGTTTTTCCGCTGTCTACGTGTGCCAGAACCCCAACGACCAGACGTTTCATAACTTTCCTAACCTCATTCACAGCGTTCCCGGCTGCTGCGCCAGGGGCACCGTTTATTTTTTGCACCGCCGCCCGCCGGGCAAGGGATATCTGCCGGATTTTGGCGATTCTTTTCTATTATAATAGTACCCGTTTTAACTAGGGGATTCAACCACTAATTTGCGCGAGCTTTTGTTTTTGGGGCAGGATGCAAAAAATATTTTATAAAGGGTATTGACATTGCGGGATGTGGATGCTATACTATTTAGGCACTCAAGAGAGAGCAACTAAATATCGCGGGGTAGAGCAGATGGTAGCTCGTCGGGCTCATAACCCGGAGGTCGCAGGTTCAAGTCCTGTCCCCGCAACCAACAGGCTGTGACAAAAAAGATGTCACAGCCTTTTTTCTTTGTTGTAACGCCAAAAAATGGCGATTTCGACGTCCTGTTTTCAAGGTCGTATTTTACAAGGTTGTCCAACCGTTTTACTGCGGTTGGGCTTTTTTGTTGCCGTTTTTCCACAGCGGTGCGCCCGCATTGTGGAAAAAATGAGCGCATTTGTAGATAAATCTCAAAAAGATTCGGTTGTTTTCAAAAAGTTTTCAATCCCGGCTGTCGGTTTTCCACACCGATAGCCGGGATTTTTGCGTTTTTTGAAGAAAAAAGCGAAAGTTTATAATTTGTTAATAATTGGGAGCGGATTGATGGCTGGGAAAAGCCCCATCTCCCCTGTTTGGGGGCAAATTCTCTGGCAGTTTTCAGTATGTTTTCAGGTTTTCCATTTTATACCTATTATAACAAGGAGGATTTCCATTATGAGCATCATTATCGGCATCGACCACGGTTACTACGCCATCAAAACAGCGCATAGTTCATTTCCGGCAGGACTTATCAGCTACGGAGAACACGAACCCCTACACCCGCCAAGGACTCTTAGAGTTTGGCGGGTGCTTTTTTGTTTGTGGCACCGGGCGGCAGCCTATCCAGCGTGACAAGACCATAAACGACAACTACTATCTGCTGACGCTGGCAGCCATTGCAAAAGAGATCCGGCAGCGCAATTTGCCTCCCGAATGCTCGGTGCGGATTGCGGCGGGGCTGCCGCTGACCAGTTTCGGACGAGACAAACCCAAGTTCAGAGAGTATCTGCTGCGGAGCAACCAGCCCGTGAACTACAAGTTTGAGGGCGTGGAGTACAGCATTACCATCGAGGAAGTTGCTGTCTTCCCTCAAGGCTACGCTGCCCTTATGACCGAAGTGGGGCTTTTGCAGGACGAACCGTCCATGCTCCTCATGGATCTCGGCGGCTGGACGGTGGACCTTATGCGCATCGACAACGCCATCCCTGCGGCTGACACCGCCCACAGTCTGGAACTCGGCATGATCCGCTGCGTGGATGACATTCGGGAACAGGTGCGGCGCGAAACCGGGCTGTCGCTGACGGATGCCCAAATCGAAAATATGCTGGCGGGTCAGCCCTGCACGGTCAGCGATACGGTGCGCGACATTGTGAACCGGCAGGGTCGCAAGTACACAGAGCATCTGCTGTCGGCCACGATGGAAGCCGGTTTCGATCTGCACGCCATCCCCGCCGTGCTATTGGGCGGCGGCGCATCGGTGGTGAGCCGCCACCTCAGCCCCAAGGACGGCCTTTGTAAGACGATTTTCCTGCTGGACGACAAAGTGAACGCGGTCGGATTCGAGCGTGCGTTGACCGCCGTGTCGCGCCGTAAAAGCGAGGCATGAAACGACCGCAGTACGTTTTCCGTCCGAACCTTAGCGACCCGCAGCACCGCCGCGCATGGGCGTTGCTGCAGCAAGTGCCGTCAGCCAAACGCAAAGAGTTTCTGGTACAAGCCATTCTTGCGACGGAGCAGACAGATAGGCTGGAGAAAAGCATCCGCAAGGTTGTGCGGGAGGAGTTGCAGGCAGTCAACATAACCGGCGCTGTTCCAAGCCCACTGTCAGAGAATGCTATACCAGACTCTGCGCTCGATTTCCTGAATTCACTATAGGGGGTGATTCCAATGTTAGAATAATAAGCAGAAAAGCAAAAAAAGCAAAAGAGAGACTAACTATTAAAAGTCAAGCCCCAAAATGAAAAAATCCGCCAACCGACCGCGGCCCCTGACAAACAGCATTCAAATGCTGGAATCAGCACAGCGAGGGCGACGGAGAGAACAGCAAAGCAAAGCCCAGCCAGCCCTCGCACAAACAGGATAGCATTTGAATGCTTCGGTTCGTCAAGGGTTCGCTGCGCCAGCTAAGTTGTTCTTGGGTTTAGCTCAGGCTCAGGAGAAAATCATGCAGCTGCAAGATATGTTTTCCCAGATTTCTGCAAGGCATAAATCAGCCGAACAAGTTTCTTCATGGAATGGGACAGAGCAACATTGTAGTGTTTTCCTTCGGCACGTTTCTTGGCAAGGTATTCAGCAAAGACAGGATTCCAATGGCAAACGTATTTGGTTGCATTGTAAAGCGCATATCGCAGATAGCGTGAACCTCGTTTTTCCATGTGAGCATAGCAGTTTGTGAGTTTTCCTGACTGGTATGTAGATGGAGAGCAGCCAGCGTAAGCAAGAATTTTGTCAGGAGAACTGAAATTGGAGAAATCCCCGATTTCAATTTTGAAACTGGATCATATCCAAAAATATTACGGGAATGGCGGGAATGTCACAAAGGCAATTCAAGACATCAGCTTTTCCGTTCAAGAAGGAGAATTTGTAGGAATCATGGGAGCATCCGGTTCCGGCAAGACCACCCTGCTCAACTGTATTTCCACCATTGATACCGTCAGTGCGGGACATATCTATCTGGATGGAACCGATGTGACGGAAATCAATGAAAAACAAATTGCCCGGTTTCGCCGGGAAAATCTTGGATTTGTGTTCCAGGATTTTAACCTGCTGGACACGCTGACCATTTCGGAAAACATAGCCCTGGCGCTGACCATCAACAAGGTTCCCGCAGGCGAGATTGATGGGCGGGTGCGGGAAATGGCCGGAAAGCTGAATATCACGGATATTCTGGATAAGTACCCCTATCAGGT
>VOFB01000689.1_pt1 | contig 26001 bp, 40 predicted proteins | sample 5384141 | NCBI WGS metagenome assembly VOFB01 (sample SAMN12384721, study PRJNA508395) | human gut metagenome | isolation source: healthy gut A | host: Homo sapiens | reverse complement strand
CAATTCGTCGAGCATCCATCCGTCATCGCGCGCCCGAATCGCGGTTCCTTCCGCCTCGGCAAGACGAACGCGCGAAGAGCGTCATCGCTTTGCCTTTCTGCCGAAAAGGCGTCCACGCCTACTTTTTGACGAAAGGGATTGGGATACGCGTTTTACCTGCTCATCTGAAAGAATTCTCTCAAGAAGCGCTACAGTCTCGTCTGTAAGCGGATTTTTTCGATTCGATGAATTCTTGCACGAAGCCCGCACCCAAAAAGCTCTTCCACGTCGCGTCGACCGTTCGAAAGTTCAATCGCCGTTGAACCCTTCAAGGCGCACGATGCGTCAACGGCAGAAAGCAGGCTCTCACGCTCGTGCTTGTTAACCGCGTAAACGAAACCGCTCGTCGCAAGCCCCATGCGTGCGCATAGTTCAACGGCATGCACCGTGGCTTCGAGCGATGGGACGAGCGTCCATGAGGAAGACAACTGAATCGGCTGATTCGATAAGACGTGCATGGATTTCGCTCCAAAATGCGCCAGCGCACGCCACGACAACGTCGTAATCGCCCCGTGCGGCATCGATGATATCAGGCAGCTCACCAGCAATTTCTTCAGAAGATTCCAAACGCGAGGGCGCCGCGATGAGGATGGCTTCCCCGTTGATTTCGCGTCTTCGTTCAAACGCGTCATGAGCGACGGGTTCGCAACGACCTCATCCATTCGAACCGGCTCGTGCACGCCCAACATGCGATGCATGTCGCCAAACTGCAAATCAGCATCAATCGCAAGCGTCACGAGCCCCGCCCTTGCGCACAATGAAGCCAGCAATGAAGCGATGGTGCTCTTTCCGCATCCCCCGCTCGCTCCGACAATCGCCACAACCGTTCCGGCCCCCTCGCGGAAACGCGGCGCCTTTCTTTGCGCGATTGTGCCGACGCGTCCAAACCTAAGGATGTCTGCGATTCGCATTCATCCGCTTCGACGCGAACCGTTGTGCCGTTGGCGGCTTGCGCACCTGGCCCTTTTCCGCGCCCGTCGCCGCAATCGAACGATGAACCTCTTTCTCGTGATCGACCTCTTGGCCTCCGCTCGCCCCAAGGCTTTTCGCAAACACAAAAACGATCGGCGAAGCACGCTTGAGAAAAGCACGCCATCAACCTTCGCGAGACGCCTGCTTGCAAGCGACCCATTGTTCACCGCGCAAGCCAAATACACCTTTTTGCATGGATCGTCGTATTTCAGCGCCGCCGCAACATTTGGGCGGCTCCATGTCGTCACAGGAAACGACCCACGCCTCTTCGATACCGTCTCGTCGCGCCCGCACGACGGCATTCTTCCGCCGGTCGCACAGCATTCAATCAAGAAACCGCCTGCAGATTCGATTCTTCCAAACCAAGCAGCTGAGGGGTTTCGCAGCGATTCTTCATCGGCACACAACACCCACATCGTTTTGCCACGGAAATCGCTTCTTTCTTCATCGACCCGATCTTTAGAGGACTCTTCAACTCCCGATGCCTCTTCGCCATTCGCCTCCCCTGTCGAGCTTTCCGTCGAAAGGGATGACTCGCTTAAAGCGCCCATCTTTTCGAGGCGCTTGTTCCGCTTCCGTCTTCGTTGCCTTCGACCGCGTTTTCTGAGGTCAGCCCCATCTCACCACCTGAGCCTTCGCGCTCGAACGCATATCGCTTGCCACGAATTTCTCTGAAGGCAATGTGAAATACAGGTCGCTCACACCCGCCGCCGCGATAAGCTCGTTCACCTCAGATGGCTTTGCCGCAAGCGTTATCCACGAAACATCGCTCGTTTCGTCTTTTTTCGCGCCCGTTGATGCGCTCGTTGCAAGCACCTCGACATTGGCCACAAGCAAATCGGTCGACTTCGCCGAAGTGGAATACACGTTCACCTTGTCGCGCCCACCCGCACCGATCCACGACCGCAGAAACCGCTTTCGCGGGCACGCTCACTGCGCAGAGGCCATCGGGCACCTGCAACACCGAACCATCTGCCTGCTCAAATCGCTGCGTGAGCAAAACCTCGCCTGAGTAAATACGCGCCTGAGCTGGCTGAGCCTTGACCTGCGATAGGTCGGTGACGGCCCCTTCGGGCAACAACTCGCCCGGCATGAGCCTCCGCTCCACATTGGTCGAATCGACTTTCGATCCTTCAGCGATATCGCACGTGGCAACATAGGCCTCCACCTGCGTAGAGCCGTAACGAGCAAGCACCTCGGCGCGTTCTTGCTCGACATTCAGCTCGATTTCATGCGCATAAAGCATCATTCCGCCACGCAAACAACTCCACACACCACACCAACAACAAGGCTTTCGCCCTTTTCTCATTGGCTCCCCTTTTGATTCGTCTTCCGCTTATGCGGCCTTTGCGACATCATGGCAGCGAAGCCTTGCCCAAACCTGCGCGCATGCGCCGATTTCCCTTTGTTTTCAATGCGTTTTGCCGTACGCATCCTCACTTTCCCTGTATTTCGCACGCAATTTCGGTATGAACAGGCGTCAAATTCCATCGGTTTTCGCGTATGCCCAGCTTCGCGAAACCGACGCAAAACCCCCTTGTCCCAATCGCGCAACTACTCCACGCAAGGCGGCGCAGCTTCGAGCGCTCAAATGACCTTTTACCTTTTTTCTTAAGTCGTGTGCATTCCTGCACAATTCGACTCATTTCCCTTTTCCCAATGACAAAAACGCCGTTATGGCAGAATTAATTTCGCGGGCGGTTGGCGCAGCGGGAGCGCAGGTGCCTTACAAGCATCGGGTCGGGGGTTCAAATCCTCACCGCCCACCATTTGAACGCACAATGGCTGCTCGTTTGAGCAGCCATTTTCTTTTCCCCATTATTTGAAACTGCGATATCAATTCAACTTCAACGCATTCGCTCGCATCGCTATGCACCACAATTTGCACTACAAATCGCACCACGCCGCGCACAAGCACTACTTTTTCTTCTTCCGTTTTTTCGTTATCATTGCCCCAAGCTCACACCGAAGGAGGCAAGCCATGCCAAATGTCGAACTAAAGCGCGGACAAGAAGTAAAAGAAGACGCATTCGAGATTCGCCGTCGCGTATTTATGGAGGAACAGGGCTACACCGATGAATTTTGACGACATCGATGACACCTGCATCCACATCGTGCTTTACAAAGATGGCGAGCCTGCGGGCTGCGCTCGCACCTTCCCCGAACCCGCAGGATCAACGCGCTGGGCTGTCGGCCGCGTAGCGGTGCTCCCGGAGAAGCGCGAAGGCGGTTTTGGGCGCATGCTCGTCGAAGAATGCGAACGCGCCGCCATTGAAGCGGGGGCGACCGAAATGTGCCTGCACGCCCAAGCTCGACTCGAGAGTTGGTATGGCCTCATGGGATACACGCGCTTCGGCGAAGTCGACTACGAAGACGAAGGCCAGCCGCACATTTGGATGGAAAAGACCATCTCGCGCCCCTAGCAGCAACACCCCATATCGAAGCCATCCGTATGGCGAGCGGTTTCTTGGCGTGGCTGCGCTCGCGCCATACTAACGCCTTAGTCGAAACCACCCGCATATCGGATGGTTTACCCTAGCGCATTCCTTTGAATGAAAAAATGGGCGTCTGGATGAATCCGGCGCCCATTGCATGCCTAAAGGTCGGCTTATAGGATAAAAACGTGTCTCGAGGAAACGCATGCCTCATCCCACTCATCGAGTCAGAACGGGAAGGGCCCTTGCGGTGGAGCGCTTTCACAGCGAAACGCCTAACCCACCATCAAAAACGACGATGCGACAAAGACGGCGGTAAGCACAACGACCCGCCACAAAATCGCCCATGCTGCAGGGCGGGCCAATTAATGGTCCAACCCACGCCGAATCGCTCGGGCACGAACAGGCTCGCATCTTCGGGCGCCCAGTAAAATGCCCAGCTTCCAATGATCGTCATCGTCGACAAGCATGGCATCGCTCGTTTGCATTCTAAGGAATACACGCGATCCGCATGGCCACACCACGCTTACCGCAATAGATGCAACCACCATCGGGACGCACGCGACAAGCGTCGCGATTACCGCAGCGCCGATTCCGATAACGCCTACGATATACAGCTCAAAGGCAATTCCTCATGACCAGTCAACAGCACTCCGCCGCCTACCAGCACAATTGAATTCGCCCGAACAAACATACCATAGGCCCAGGCCGAAGAGGCAGGCGCTCCAGGCTCTTTCCAGGCCTTCGATGCAAACATCTGCCAATGGCAAAAACGTCAAAATAATGGCAAGAAACGCCCAAGCAGCACGGGAAACAGCACGACGCCCACGCTTTTTGAGCCCACCCGTCAACCGCTCCATCAAAGCCTATATCGCATTGGCACTAATGGGCATGGAGGAATACCGACAACGGCAATTGCCACCGTAGTGGCAATCACGGGAATATAGAGCAAATTCCATTTCAGCGACAGCCCCCGCGGAAAGCCTTCAGGCTCTGCTCCAAGGGAAGCGACAGATTGCTGCGATTGCGCAACCCAGCCGCGCTCTTTCTTATACGAAACCATGCGGCGACGGTAGAAAAGCATGAGGCCATACGACGCAAACATGAGCGCGAAGGTACCGCCAATAAGCAAAACGAAGAGAACCAAAGGGCGCTGAGCATACGCCGCCATTGCGCATGCGAGTGTAAGCGCCACCGTAACCGTAAGCATTATGGCGGCATATTTCCGTTTGAGGCCCTTTACATACACATCATCTTGAGCGACAGAGGGAACCGTTACCGCAAACACCTCGGTGCGACGCTGAAGATAAGGGACTATGGCAGCCAGTATTCCGCAAAGAGGAATCGTCATGCATACCGCACACATAATAATTGTCGTTGTAGTCATTAAGCTGTCCCCTTAATCGCCACAAGAAGAATGGGTCTTCGCCCTGGCGTCTTTCGCTTCAGCATCTTTTGCCCCGGCGCTTTTTGCCCCATATGCGCATTTCGCTTGAGCCGCAGCACGTTCGAGAAATCCGTCGAGCGTGCCGCCCCGGGCGCGCCAGGCCGTGGCCAAGTCGCGCAGCGCATCGTCCATTTGGCTATCCGCAGCTTCATTCGACGAGTTCGCGCCCTGTGCCCCCGCTATGAAAGCGCCTGCACGACCCCTAACCACGATGTAGCCTTCGTCGCGCAACACGGCATATGCCTTATTGACCGTGTGCAGGTTAATACCCAAATCGCTCGCCAAGCGGCGCACGCTTGGCAACGCATCACCCGCCGTTAGGTCGCCTCGTGCGATGCCGGCAATTATTTGCGAGCGAATCTGCATATACAGCGGCTCATCAACCATGTCGTTAACAACAATGTACATATCAATGTCCTTCTTGTTATACCTGTACTATAACAGATATAACAAGAAGGGACAAATACTGTCGTTTCTTCAAGCAAAACAAAACAAAAGGAACGGCCCCTTACGGGACCGTTCCTTTTTCCACCACACGACGGAGGCTCAACCCCGCGTGGAGGAATCGCATCCTTGGTTATCGCCAGGCAAAGAGCCGGAGAAACCTCGCTAGAGTATGCACATTGCGACTGTGACAATCACCAAGCAGATGACCGCCAATATCGCGAGCAGTTTTCCTACCCACTTAAGCCACGTGCCATACTGCACATGAGCAACTGCCAAGCCACCCATAATCGCGCCGCAGGTAGGAGTGAACAGGTTCACGAAGCCATTTGCGGAGCTGAAGATCATGACCATGGTCTCGACCGAGAAACCGAGGTTCGCAGCCAAAGGGGCCCATGATGGGCATGGACACGGTTGCCATGCCGGAGCTCGACGGAATCAAGAACGAAAGCACAACGTAGAGCAGCCACGATGCCGGCGCAAAGATGAACGCGGAGACACCCTGCAAAGCGTTGGAAGCATTCAACAGAATCCAGTCGGACATACCGGTTTCAGCCATCAGAATGGAGATACCACGAGCGAGGCGATGATCATAACAACGCTCATCATGTCTGCGGTGCCGTCGATAAACGCCTTCACCGTTTCAGCCTCGGTAAGACCGCCAACCACGGCGATAATGAGAGCCAGGATGAAGAACCAGCACGCAGCCTCAACGAAGTACCATTCACCAAGCGGAAGGCCGGTGATAACGGCAGACCAACCGAGGAAGATTTCAACACCGAAGTCTTCCCAAAGGAATGAAAGCTGATGACCATCACGACAAATGCGATGGCGAACACGATCAGGGCACCCTTCTGACGACCGGTAAGCGACGTCTTCGAGAGCGTTGTCCTTGCCGAAGTTCTCTTTCTCAGCTTCCTGCTCCTGCAGAGACAGAATCGTCGAACCCCTGTCCTTCTTCACCTTGGCGGCATACTTCATGACGTAGATGATGGACACAGCCGTGGTGGAAATCAGAGGATGGCGCCCAGAGCGATGATGATGCCCTGGTTCACCTGAATGCCAGCGTCAACGAGCGAAGATACCGCAGCGCCAACGGCGAACGGGTTAACCGTAGAGCCCAAAACACCACAGCCAGCACCCAACAGAACAACTGCCGACAGGCCAACCATCGCATCGAAGCCGGCAGCATACATGGTTGCTGCAAGCAGAACGTAGAACGGCACGGTTTCTTCGCATGCCGTAGGTGGTACCACCAATGGAGAACAGGATCATAAAGAATGGGAATGAGAACGAGCTCATTGCCCTTGAGCTTCTTCACGAGCACGGCAATGCCGTTGTCGAAGCGCCCGTCTTGGTCATAACTCCCAAGAAGCCGCCCAGAATCATAACGAAGAAGCAGACCTCAAGTGCGCCGCCTGGGAAGGTGTCGGGGTTCGCAGCACCTTCAACAATATCGGTAGGAGCACCAGTGAAGCCATAAATCGGAGATGTCAAAATGTTTGACAGAGATGCAGCCGTAACAGGTACCGCCCGTGGCTGCCGCGGCAATCCACGAAATAACGGCCAGAACGACCAAAAAGGATGAGCAAAATACTAAAGGGCTAATGGGTTCCTTTTTTTCTTAGTCTTCTCAGCCATGGGAGTCCCCTTTCCTGGGAGAGCACCCGCGCAACCCTTTCGGTTTCCCCCTGCGCGAATGCTCCCTCCCCCGAGCGACCAGCCCGGAGGAGGGGGATTGATCGGCTTAGGCGGTAATGGTAGTACCGGTCAAGCCATTAATTGCATCTTGGCCTTGTCCAAAGACGTGATGAGGCTTTACCCTGCGGGTATTCCCCGACATACTCAAGGCATGCCTCAACCTTCGGCAACATGGAGCCCGGCGCAAACTGGCCCTGCTCGATGTATTCCTGAGCCTTGGCGGTATCCATCGTGTCGATATCGGCCTGCTCGGGAGTGTTGAAGTTGATGGCGACCTTCTCGACAGCGGTGAGAATCACCAGCATGTCGGCCTTGAAGGTGGCAGCCATCATGGCAGCGGAGCGGTCCTTGTCGATAACGGCAGGAACGCCTTCGTAGGTATCGTTGCGCTCGAACACCGGCACGCCGCCGCCGCCCGTGCAAACAACGATGTAGCCGTCGTCGAAGGGTCCTGAATTGCGTCGCTCTCAACGATGCGGCGGGGCTTCGGAGAAGCAACCACCTGACGCCAACCACGGCCGGCATCTTCCTTGAAGGTGTAGCCGGTCTCGGCAGCCTTAGCCTTGGCTTCTTCCTCGGTCAGGAAGGCGCCAACAGGCTTGGTGGGATTCTGGAAAGCCGGATCGTCGGGATACACAACGGTCTGCGTAACCACGTTAGCGGTGGAACGCATGATGCCGCGACGACGAAGCTCGTTCAAAATAGCCTGCGAGAGCTGGTAGCCAATGTAACCCTGGCTCATGGCGCCAGCCTCGGGAAGGGCATTTCAGGCGTTTTTTCGTCATGCTGAGATGCGAAAGCAAACGCGTTGTTAATCATGCCGACCTGAGGGCCGTTGCCGTGGGTGACGATGACGTTGTTGCCTTCAGCAACCATGTCAACGATGCAGGCTGCAGTGTGCTTTACGAGCTCAAGCTGCTCTTGGGGCGTATTGCCCAGTGCGTTGCCGCCCAGCGCGATGACAATACGCTTTCCATCTGACTTAATGTAAGGCATTGCAAATCTCCTGCTACTACTTCAGGGTGGCGTACATGACAGCCTTGATGGTGTGCATACGATTCTCAGCCTCGTCGAAGACCTTGGACTGCTTGGACTCGAAGACCGCGTCGGTAACTTCCATCTCGGTGACGCCGAACTGCTCGGCCTTCTGAGCACCAATCGTGGTGTTGGTGTCGTGGAAAGCGGGCAGGCAGTGCAGGAAGATGGCTTCCGGCTTGGCGAGAGCCATGAGCTCAGCGGTCACGCGATAAGGCTCGAGCTCCTTGATGCGCTTCAGCCCAAACCTCGTCGGGCTCGCCCATGGAGACCCAAACGTCGGTGTAGATAACGTCAGCGTTGGTGCAGGCTTCCTTGGGATCGTCGGTGAGGAGGATGGTGCAACCATTCTCGGCAGCGATCGGCTTGCAAGCCTCGACCACTCGTCGCCAGGCATGCAGTGCTTCGGGCCGCAAGCCACGAAGTTCATGCCGAGCTTGGCGCACACAACCATCAGGGAGCGAGCAACGTTGTTCTTGCAGTCGCCCATGAAGACGAGGGTGCGACCCTTGATGTCGTAGTTGAAGTTCTCCTGAACGGTCAGCGCGTCGGCGAGCATCTGGGTGGGATGCCACATAGTGGTCAGGCCGTTCCACACGGGCACGCCAGCCTTGTCGGCAAGCTCCTCCAACGTCAGTCTGGGCAAAGCCGCGGAACTCGATGCCGTCATACATGCGGCCGGAGAACGCGGGCGGTGTCCTCAATGGACTCCTCTTGCCCATCTGGGAAGAACCGGGATCGAGATAGGTGACGCCCATGCCGAGGTCGCGTGCGCCGACTTCGAATGCGCAGCGGGTGCGGGTGGAGGTCTTTTCGAACAAGAGAACGATGTTCTTGCCCTCGAGGTAGCGGTGCGGGGTGCCGGTGCGCTTCAAGTCCTTGAAGTTCTTGGAGAGCTTCAGCAGGTACTCGATCTGCTCGGTGGAGAAGTCGAGCAGGCGGAGGAACGGACGACCAGAAAGATTAACACCCATTTTGATTCCTTTCTTGGGTTGAAGGGAGAAATCCTTCCCACAGGCGCCCTGCGACACTCGTATCGCAGGGCCCCGCTCTTAAGCGCTACCGCTTAATGACAGAGTTTGATGCGCGCTAGAAACTAGCTTCGCGCTGGAACGGCATGCTCATGCAACGCGGGCCGCCACGACCACGGGACAGCTCTGCCGAAGGAACAACCAGCAGGTTGAGACCTTCCTTTGTAGAGCACCTCGTTGGTGACGTTGTTGCGCTGATACACGCAAATGGTGCCAGGCTCGACGCACAGGGTGTTCGAACCATCGTTCCACTGCTCGCGGGCTGCTGCAATGGGATGCGCCGCCGCCGCAGGGGATGAGCTTGATGCCGTCGACGCCGGTGGCGTACTCGAGAATCTTCTCAAAAGGGAGTCAGTATGCTCTCGCGGATGTCGACTTCGCCCTCGGCTGCGCCCTTGGTCATCTCGTAGACACGCAGGGTGCCCATGATGGCCGGGTGAATGGTGAACTTGTCGACGTCGATCTGCGTGAAGACCGTGTCGAGGTGCATGAATGCACGGGACGCCGGAATGTCGAACGCGAAAATCTTCTCAATCTCGCAGCCCTCGGTCTTCCAGAAGATGTTCTGGGCCATGAGGTCGATAGCCGCAGCCTGGGTACGCTGAGAGATGCCAACAGCCAGAGCGGTGCGAGTGAGGTTGAGCACGTCGCCGCCCTCGGTGTGGAACGGAGCGTCGCGGCGGAACCACAACGGGTGCCCTTGTAATCGGGATGGTACTTGAAGATGTACTTGCCGTAGAGCGTCTCACGATTACGGGTGACGGAGTACATGCGGTTCAAGTTCACGCCGTTGCCCCACGCACGCGAACGGGTCGCGGTGAAGTACAGGTTCGGCATGGGGTCGATGATCGAGGTCGCTCTGCTTGTCGCTGTGATCGCTGACCAGATCGTCGAGGGTGGCGGACGATGCGAGCGGCATGTCGATTTCGCTCTTGGCAACGCCAGCCATCGTCTTCTTCACGAATTCCAGGTCGTCCGTGAAGGTGTTCAGATACTCGCGAACGATCGCGGGCATCTTCTGGCCATGAATGCCAGCCTCGGCCAAGTACTGGTCGAGGAACTCGTCACGAGCACCGGGGTTCGCTGCGAAAGCTTCTGCGACGAGCTTCTCGAGGTACAGAACCTCGACGCCCTGCTCGCGAAGAATCTCAGCAAAGCGGTCATGCTCTTGCTGGGCGACTTCCAGGTACGGAACGTCGTCAAAGAGCAGACGCTCAAGCTCATCGGGCGGAAGATTGAGCAACTCGTCGCCGGGGCGATGCAAGCACACCTTCTTCAGCTTACCGATTTCGCTCGTTACATGAATACCATTCATACGAGCCTCCTTTTTCCTCTCTCTGTCGGTCTTCCCAAAGCCGACACCTGCATAATGACACCCAAAATTGGAAAGCGCAAGGACTTTTTTAAGCTCCTGACCTGGTGTAACACACTTAGTTGCATTCTTGGCTTCTTTTATGCATTTTAAACCCTGTTACACGTAGGGTTTGGATAAAAACGCGCTTTTTGTATATCTTTTTTGAAGATTTATATTGCAGCGCCTATCTATTCCTGCAAATCTATCGCTTATAGACAAGGATTTACCGTGTTATATGCAAATTGTTTGCATATATGCATACAGAATATCGCCCAGAATTGGCTGTTTTGCATAGCAGGAGTTATTATATGCATTACGATGTATATGAAGGGCATTAATTGCTGAATGATATGAAAACTAATATGTCATGCGCGCATAAAACGTTTAAAAAGGCCATTCGCAGGGAATGGCCTTTGCCTAGAAACCCGCTTCCCTCCTATAAGCAGGGCTCTTAGTTCACCGAAGCTTTAAAAGGCTCCGTGTATGAGTGCATTCTACAACGCCTCAGTTGCCAAATGGGACGAGATTGCCCGAAATATCGCCGGCCCCTACCCCAATCGCGAATAATTGGGGTAAAAGCAGTATCAAATAGGCGTTTTATCTTTAAAACCGCGATTCCAGCAACCCCATACGATTGACGGATGCCGCCACAAAACGACGAGATGCCGGAAGCCGCAGATTCCCAAGGCAAACCGCAATCGCTGTGAACGGGTCGCAGAATGCAAGAAAGCCTTCGCGGCTTCACACCACGAAGGCTTTCTGTTCGTACGTCTATAAATGCGCTGCTTCGATGCCGCGCTACAGCGCGGCGGCTTTCAATGGCCCGACCGAGCGTCACCTCGTCGGCAAATTCAAAGATCACCACCAACGGGCAGGCCGCTTGCAAGGCGCGTGACTTTAATGCCGAGCGGCGATAAGGCGCGCCAAATACGCCGCGGTCGTCTCGCCCGCCACATTGGGATTGGTGGCGAGCACCACCTCGGCCACGCTCTCGTCAGACAACCGCGCCATAAGCTCGGTTATGCGCAAATCATCAGGGGCCAACACCGTCCATGGGGGAAAGAGCGCCGCCAAGCACGTGGTAGAGGCCCGAATACGCCGCAGTTCGCTCAATCGCCGACACGTCGCGAGGCTCGCTTACGACGCATATCGTAGAGGCATCGCGGCTCGCCGAGGCGCACACCTCGCACACATCGCCTTCCGAGTAATTGAAGCACCGAGAGCAAAAATGCACCGCATCTTTCACCTCGACGATTGCGTCAGCGAGGCGCAACGCGGAGTCGCGCGGAGAATTGAGCAGCCAGTACGCGATACGCTGAGCGCTTTTGGGGCCTACGCCCGGCATGCGCTCAAGCTCGTCGAGCAGCTTTTTGGATGGCCGGAGCCGATTCCACGAATAACGCCCGCTTACATCAAGCCGGGGATATTCATGCCGCCCGTGGCCTGGCCAATGCGAGCGGAACCCTGGGCGGAAACAGCGCGCAGAGCCTCGTTGCACGGCGGCGCACCCATGTCCTGCAGCATATCCAGCATCTTCGGGGTCGATCGCGGCGGGATCGATGGTGATGGACTGCACCGTCATATCGCCCTGGGCGACAACCTTCACCATGCCGCCGCCGGCGGTGGCCTCGGGCGGTCATCGTTTTGATTTCTTCCTGGGCCTTCGCAAGCTCGGCCTGCATCTTCTGCGCCTGGCGCATCATTTGCTTCATATCCATGAACGTTTCTCCTTTTGATACACGCCACGCTGCCGCGGCGATTTCACACTGGCTTGAAAGCCTACCATATTCCGCGCGAACGCATTCGCTTGGGAAAGGTTTCGCGCAAGGTCATCGCTCTTCTGTAACCTTGTTCATATTCACGCCGAATGACGCGAAAATCTCCTCGACCGACATTTCACCCGAAGCTCCAGCGGATGCACCCGCGTATTCGACGGGCTCGCGGGAGCCCTGCCCGCCACCGATGCCCTGCGGCATCGCGCGATTCGCAAACGGGTTCGGACGCGAAGGCGGCGCTGGAATGGGCGCGGGCGGTTCAGCGGGAAACTCAGGTTCCGCGACCGGCGCAAGCTGCGACTCAGCCTCCGCCGCTGCAACGGGCGCGGGCTGAACGGATTGGCCCGAAGACAAGCTGTCGGAAGAAGACCCTTGCCCCTCCCTTCTTGTCCACCGTCACAGCCCTCGCGCAATGCATCAAGGTCGCGGCCCTCGAGCAGCTTCGCATCTTGAGGCATTGGCCAGCCTTTGGGCTTCACCATGCCCTTGGCCTTTTTCTTCGGGTCAGGGGCAGAATCGAAGCCAAGCTCCAGCGCCACAGGGAACGGGTCAACTGGATCGGGGCCCACCACGAGCATCGCATCGCCGAATTCCGCAACCGCCTCGGCGAGCTTGTCGGCAGCAGTTTTGCGCTTCTTCGCGGGCGCGCTTTCAGGCGCGGTTTTCGGCGCCTGGCCAGCGCTCGAAGAAACGGTTGGCTCGGTTGCCTGAGCCGTCGCCTCGGGCTGCGCTGGCACTCCCTTTCCAATGCCTTCAGGCATTTTCCTTCCTGCGAAGGGATTGTTTTTCGCAGGTTTCGCGAAGGCGGCAGGCTCGCTAGGCCGGGACGCGGCTTCCCGATGCGACGGCGCCCCAACGGTTAGGCTCGCATCAGGCTCAGTAAAGGGGCTGCTCCTCTTCAGGCATGTAGGCAGCGATATCGGCGTCGGTGTACGGCACCACGTCATCTTCCCACGGCGGTGCGGCGACGGCCTGCGGCGCTTGGCGCGAAGGGCCGGCCGAAGGCGCCTGGGCTCGAACCGATTGCTGACCGCGGTGCACAGCAGCCGGAGCAGCCGGAGCAGCCGGAGCAGCGGGCGCCGGCGCGACGCAGATGCGACGGGAGCGGCGCCACCGGCCGCAGAACCCTGAGTCACGCGGAACGGAACAGGGCCGCCGAATGACGCGGAAAGCGCCGACTCGATTGCGGCAGTAATGTCAGGTTTCTGGGCGGCAGAAAACGCGAACGAATTCTCGGACGAGAATTCGATGGCAATTCCCGACGCATCAGGCTCGGCCACGATACGCGCCGAAAGCAGCAGCGCGCCATAAGCGGCTCGCTGGCGCTTCAAATCGGCAAGCGCGGTTTGCCATCCGCGCTGCAGGGCGGCCGGATTGGAAAGTTTCGCCTTCACGTCGCTCGACGCAACGGCGGGAGCAGCAGAAACAGCGGCAGGCGCAGCGGGGGGCCGCCGTGGCGGAAGCGGCGGCAACAGGAGCAGCGGCTGGTGCCGCAGCGCGCGCTGGTGCCGCAGCGAGCCTGCGGAGCAAAGCCTTGCGACTGCGGCTGAGCTTGAGGAACAGCCGTACGTTGGGCGCGGCGACGCTCGAGCTGGGCGCGAATTCCGCCGCCTTGTCAATCATGGCAGCACCCTGCGAAGCGGACTGCGCCGCCGACCGCGTTTGCGCAGGTCGCGACACGGGACGCTGGAATTGGCTAGCTTGGACGGGCGACGACGGCGCGGCAGGCTGGGCTGCCGTAGGTTGAACTTGGGCGGGCGACGGGGCCACTGCGGGCTGGGCGGCTACAGCGGGAGCCGCAACGGGCTGCTATACCCTGCATTCGCCGCAGGAGGAACGCTCGCCGGCTGCTGCGCCATGGCGGCAGGCTGAGCTGCAGCAGGTGCTGCAGCCGCGCCCCGCCAGTGCGCGCTCGAGTATCTCGACGCGCGCAGCGAGCGATTCAAGCGTAAGGTCGCTTTGCGGGCGCACCATGCGCGTGAGGCCAATCTCAAACGACAGGCGCGGATTGGTCGACGTGCGCAATTCCGTATTCAAATCGCCCAGCACGCGCAAGATATACGCGAGGCGTCGATTCCAAACATCTGAGCCTCGCCCGACATGCGCGGCAGCGAGCTTTGCGGCGCGTTCACGGCAACCGCCCCATCGGTGAGCGAGAGCACATACAAATCGCGCACGTACGAGGCCAAGTCGCGTACACGAATCGAGCAAGTCGGCGCCCGTTTTCCACATATTCGGAAACCCACGTGAAGCACGTCGCCGCATCGCGCGTCGCAATCGATCGAACGATGCCGCTCATATCGTCGACATCGAGCGAGCCCAGAACATCGTTGGCAACTTCCATGGTCACGTTGCCGTCGCCGAACGCGATAAGTTGTTCGAGCATGGTAAGCGCATCGCGCATTCCGCCCTGGGCGCGATGGGCCACCAAATCGAGGGCGTCGCCTTCGAACTGCACGTCTTCCGCCGTGCGCACACGGCGCCAAGGCGAGCGATGATTTCCTCGTTGCTCAGACGATGGAAATCGAAACGCTGGCAGCGCGATTGAATGGTTTCGGGAACTTTTTGAGATCGGTGGTGCACATGATGAACACCACGTGGCTCGGGGGTTCTTCGAGCGTTTTCAGCAGTGCGTTAAACGCCGCGATCGAGAGCATGTGAACCTCGTCGATGATATAGACCTTGTAGCGCCCGCGCGTGGAGCATATTGAACGCGACCGATAATTTTCCTCGCGCACATTATCGACGCCCGTGCGGCTTGCCGCGTCGAGCTCGTAGACATCGGGATGGTTGCCCTCGGCAATGGCGAGGCACTGTTCGCACGTGCCATCAGGAGCGGGCGTGGGCCCTTCTCGCACAAAAAGCGCCTTGGCGAGCAGACGCGCCGTCGTGGTTTTTGCCCGTGCCGCGGGGGCCGCAGAACATGTAGGCGTGGCCTACTTTGTCTTGCTCGATGGCGTTTTTGAGCGTGCGCTCGATATGGGTTTGGCCCACCACTCTTCAAACGTTTGCGGGCGGTACTTGCGGTATAAGGCTTCCGACATCGCGTAGGTCCTTCGCATTCGTGTGCGGCGCTCGCAGCGCCTTGTGCATTCCTCCCTATTATAGAAGAAGCGCCCGGGGTTGCCGGACGCTTCTGAAAGAGTTCGCCGTATTGATAGAAGCTCGCTCGCTAGATTTTCTTCGAGATAACGCTGCCGCAGGTATAGGACGCATCGTCGGTTTGCACCGATGCGTTGTAGACAATCATCCCATTCTCGGTGTACCCATCGCCGCCAGCAAATATGCCTACGACCATCGGTTTGCCGTTTGAGGCCGTGCCCGTAAGCGTTGCCGTCACGCGATGCTCACCCTCTTCGGTGGGCGCGGAATACAGTGTGCCTTTCACGGTGGCATCGATCGTGACATCAGTATCGTCGGTAACGCTTCGCAGAGCGGCAGCGGCGGCATGGTTGGAATGCTTTGCCGCGCGTCCGTGACGTTCGCGGTTACTTCGCCCGTTTTCTCATCGAGGCTCACAATATCGATTTTAGTAAGGCAGCCGCCCTCGTCGGTATCGGCATCGAACTGATCATACGTCGCTCCGAGTGGGCTGTAGCCCACGGCAGCAGAGCTGCCTGCGCTGGCATCGGGCGCCCCACGACGCGCCATCGAAGCGATAGACGTACTTCACATCGCCCTGCACGCTTTCAAACCATTCGGGCTCGTACGCCACCGAGACGGTGCACGTTTGAGCATCTTCGTCAAAATCGATGCCTTGAATATTTTTCAAATCAGACGAGCTCAACGTGCCCCGGGGTCCTATACGATACCCGAAACGGCCTTCGTCGAAGCGTTCGATGCCTCGAAGTTCGGCACGTAGGAATCGCCATCTTTCGCATAGGTTGCCACAACGTCCATCGTGGTGCGGAAGGCGCTGTTCTCAAACGTCGCCTTGGCATTGAACACATTCGCGCCGTCGTCGGCCACGTGGGAATCGGAAACATCGAACGCAGTAAGCGCGTAATCATCGTTGTCAACGTAAGGGCTTTTGCACCAAAACGCCATCGGAAACCAAGGATTCCTCGGTCGCCTCGAAATCGCTTTGCACCTGCGACTGTTCAACTTCCACCTTCGGAGAAGCACAGCCGGCAAGGGCAGCAAGCGCGCAGGCCGCAAACGCAATCGCAACAGTGGCACGCAGCCATGAGGCATGGTTCATTTTCAAACGCTTCATTTGCATCACAACTTCCACGACGCAACCCAAAGACCCTGGGCATTCATCCAGCCTTCTGAAGTAACAGGCGCGGCACCGCCCACCGCCTCGGCGGTACCGTACACAAGGCCACCTGCGGCAACAAGGGATTGATCGTCGGAATTGAAGTTATCCAAACGAGGAACAGCCGTCCATGCGCCGGAATCGTCGATGATGCCCCAATCGTCTGTCGCGAAATCTTTTGCATACGCCATGCCATCGGCAAACGGCTTGGCTTCCGAGAAGAGCGGCTGAATCTTCCATTCGCCCGATTTCGCATCAAGGTAACCCCACAGGCCCGAAACCGAATCCTGCGCAGCAACCATTCCGCCGCCCGCGTGGTTAATGCCGCCCCACAAGTCGACAAGCGTTGCCCATTGCGTAGACTTCGCTGTCGGGTCTTTCACGAGGGCGCCCGTTTTATCGATAAGACCATATGCCGTGGTGCCACCCATGCCAGTGTAACCTGCTTTGCCCACATGTCGACGCGCCCCTGCAACTCTATAGTGGCATATCCGTCGTAAACGGTCCTGCGTCAACAATCCTCACGCCATCGTGGCCAGAACTCGCGCTGAGCGCTTCGCTGCCTTTGCTGTCGATGTAGATAGCCTTGCCATCTTTTGATGCCTTCGAAGCCCACGCCATCGTGAAAGAAGATGGGCTGCTTATAACAATAGCGTCGGTTTCGGTAGAGCTGCTGAGTCGAGCGCCCACGCACCGTTCTTATCAATCGCAGCATAGCGATTATTGTGCTTGATGCCGTTTTTCTCGTCGTCGAGCTTGCCCGAAACGAACGCCACGCCGTCACTGAACGACGTGGCGGCAATGTACCTCACCACGAGTTCGCCTTTGGGCATTTACGAAACCTGCACCCTTGTCTTCAGTACACCACAGGCCAAGCCCATCGCTGAACATGCGAGCGCTCGTATTCGGCTCGATAGCCCATTCGCCGACTTGTCAATATAGCCCCATTTTCGGTATCGGGATCTTGTGCAGGGAACGGATCGTTCATCCGCCGCCCGGCAAATCATATAGGCGCATCCAAAATCGGGGGAAATAGACTTTGTCCGTTGTTCGGCGAATACGTCGTCACAAGAACTGGGCGATTGCCCCGGCAAACTTCCAAGTGATCGAACTGGCATCGGAATCACTTGCGTCCCCGCCGCATCGACAAAGCCCCATAAATTCGTTTCGAATCTCGCACCATACAAATAGCTGCTGCTTTGTGCATTCTGCGCGTTTGCCGTCTGCGATTGGGATTCCGTTTCAGAAGCATATGCTACCTGATTGCACGGTACTCCCGCAGCCAAGCAGGCTGCAGCGAGCATGCATGCAACAGAAATGCCAGCAGCTGCAAAACCGCGTATGCGCAGCATTTTTGCAACGCCCATATGCGTTCCCACCTTTCCTTCGCTGTTTCCTTTATCTGCATTATAGAAATTACAGGCAGCGGTGTTGGAGGTTTAAGCGGGTAAATTTATTTTACCTTAGCCCAAGACTTCGGAACGCGCTTTCGCGAGCGGCATGCCCAGAAAAAAGAGGCTCCGTGGCAAAGAACGTGCGCCCCCGCCCGCGCCAATACAAAAAGGCGTGCCCCGGAGCACGCCTTTCAACTTTCAATATATAGGTATATAGAGGTACGGTTCAGGCAAGTCGCATTATTTCGCATGTTTGAAATACGATGCGACAAGGCGACATTACTTCACGTGCTTGGCGTTCTTCGTTTTGTCGCCCTTCTTCGAACTCATCGCCGCTTTCACCGCGCCGATAAACGCAGGCGCCACCGACACCGCGACAATGCCCAAAACGATAACCTCGAAGTGATCCTGCACAAATGGGATGCCACCGAAGAAGTAGCCCACGAGCACGAACAGACTTACCCACGAAATGCCGCCAATGGCGTTGAACAGAGGTGAACTTACCGAAATTCATGTGGCCGTGCCCGCGATGTAACGGCGCAAACGTGCGGAAGAATGGCGCCATAATGACGAGGTAAGGCCGTATTTCGCGAAAAAGTGACAGCGGCCATGCGCTCGAAAGGCCCCAGAATCGATAATGCGCGCCCGAAAAAGCGAAGCAATCGGTAGTTCGACGTGTTGCCCAGAATGGCAGCCACATAAGAACACGATGAGCGTGGCCCAAATATTCAAGCCGCCGCCGTCGGCGGAAAACACGCTTTCTGCCGCGAACAGAAGCGAGTCGCCGGCAAAAACGGGAAGAATACCAGGCCCGTTTCAATGAACACGATAAAGAACAGCGGCGTATAGACCCATACCGCACCGAGCGAAATGATCCAGCCAGCAATGGCGCCTCGCGGTCGGAAGCAAGTTCAAAAAAATTGAATGACGTTCACGAATGACCTTTCATCTGGGATAACTCCAAAGAACGATAGCTTGAAGCCGCTTCGTTTCCGAGAAACGTTACCCCGATTTTGCAAAAGAGGGCCATATGGCCCCTCAGAACATGCCAATGCATTGATAGGCGTGGGCGCTCGCCAGAGGCCCCTTATGGCTGCTTCGTCCCCGACCTGACCAGGTTCGTGAACATGGCGCCGAAGCCATCCAAGGCATTTGGAACGTGCCCAGTATACCCGAGCCGACAAAGGACGAGCCCTTCGCCTTCTGCGCAACAAAAACCCACGGACTCTCCGCGCCCAGCAAAGGCGAATCATGGAGCCTCGGAAAGACCGAAGGGCGAAAAGATTGGTCGTTCAATCGACGCCCGCGCTTTGCCGTTGCGCTATACTCGCCGTTGAAAGGGGCCACATGAATACGCATGAACACAATTCGCATTTCGCGCTTGCAGCGAGGCATGCGCTTTCCGACCCCACGCACTCACACCGCTCGTTCTGCTCATGGGCTTTCTGGGCGCTTCCCTTCGCTATGCCCTTGAAGTTGCCCTGCCTGCGCAAAGGCTTTCCCGCAGCCACGCTCATCGTGAATATCTTCGGCTGCTTTACTTTAGAAATCATCAACCAATATGTTGGTCGGCGCACGCAGCTGCCCGCGCCCTTTGTAAAATCGATGGGCATTGGACTTGTGGGCGCATTTACCACCATTTCCGCGTTCTCGACCGAATGCCTCGCATTTTTACAAGCAGGGCGCTACGAGATTTTCGCAGCATACATGGCCGCGACCCTTGCGACAACGTTCATTGCGGCACTCGCCGGGCACCGCGCGTCGCGCGCACTCGAAGCGCATCGCGCCCGTAAGACGGAAGTAGGTGCTGCGCGATGAGCGTACTCTTTTTGGCGGTAGGCCTCGGCGGCGCACTCGGTGCGCTGTGCCGCCATAAAGCCTCAACCTTCATGAAGCTGATTTTCAAAAGCGCGTTTCCCTGGCCCACTTTCTTCATCAACCTGTGCGCCTGTACCATTGCGGGTGCTGCCCTTGCAAGCTCCACGGCCACAAATCAAACCTTTTATACGGCACTGACCATGGGTTTTCTTGGCGGCTTCTCCACGCTTTCGACCATGAATTGCGAAGCTGTCGACCTGATACTTGGCGGAGAGCGCGCTTTGGGCGTTGCGTATGTGGCCGCGACCTATGCGTGCACACTGGGTGCCGCAGCGCTTGGATTCGTCACGGCGCATCACATTCTCTATTAGTTTCTTATCGATACTATAAGATGAAGAACGTCACCGCAATCGCTACCGTAAGCAGAGCTACGCTTACCGCCATGCCAGCGTAATCGCGGGCAGCGAAGGCATATTCGTCATAACCGATTCGACCGAAAGCGCGATAGCAACCAATATTTTTAGTTTGGTTTATAAAATAAGGTTTCTCAAAGTAACTATTGACGAAGTGCGTATCCTAGATTGCGATTCGCGAAAAGACGCGTCAAGATTCACACGAAAATGCCTGGTCGCGAGTTTTGACTCGATGCCTTCATGCGACAAAACCAGAACAGGGTACACACTTCGTAAAAACTTTATTTACGATATATAGTTTCTAAAAGAGACTATTATCCAATGCCACCGAGCGCGATACCGAGCACAATCACGAGTGCCGTAAGTCCCACGAATACATAGCGCGCCATGGGCTCAAACCACGCTCCCAAAGGCCTTTTTGCGACCGAGCTGTGCTTGAGCCTTTGCGAAACCCTTCGGGCACACCCAGAAGAACATAATCGCCGCACACAGCGCGCCCAGCGGAATCGCGTAAATCGAAACGAAATCCATCCACGCCCCCCACGGCGTTGCCGTTTCGATAAACACGCCACGCCAAGCGCCACGACGAACACGACGAGAACCGCAGCCCAACGCGGCATATTCAGCTGGCTCTGCAACGCTTCGATGGGCGGCTCGAACAAATTCACCAAGCTCGTAAGCGCAGCGCACGCCACCGCCAAGAAGAACAAGAAGCAGAACAGGCCGCCGAACGGCATATCGGCAAACACCTGAGGCAGCGTGATGAAGAGCAGCGGCGGACCTGAAAGAGGATCAACACCGAGCGCGAACACCGCAGGAATAACCACCATGGCGGAAAGCACCGCGGCGAGCGTCGAAAACAGCACCACGTTTTTTGCCGACGACACGACATCGACGTCGTTCTTCAAATAGCTGCCATACACCAGCGTGCCGCTACCTGCGAGCGACAACCCAAAGAACGCTTGCCAAGAGCCAAAACCCACGTTTGCGGATTCGAGAGCGCCTCCCAATGGGGCACAAACAAATAGGCATAGCCGTCGAGCGCGCCCGGCAGCATGGCAACGCGAACGAGCAGCACGCAGAACAGAATAAAGAAAATGGGCATCATAATTTTATTCAGTCGCTCAATGCCGCGCGACACACCGAACGCCATAACGGCAAGCGTAATGGCAAGCGCCGCCACATGGTATCCAACGCTGCCAAAAGGCCCGGCGACGAGCCAAAAACGCCGCCATATCGGGCTGCGTCACCAGCTTTCCACACGCAGCCTCGATGAGGTATTTGATGAACCAGCCGATGACCACGGCATAGCCAATGGCAATGCCGAGCGCGCCCAGCACGGGAATAATGCACATAACACGGAAGATTTTGTCACCGTTTTTCACGCCGCGCATTTCGAGCGCCTTCGAAAACGCGCCCATAGGGCCCGTTCCCATGGCACGGCCGAACGCCATTTCGCCAATGACGCCCGTAATGCCCAGCACCACGACGAAGAACAAATAGGGAATCAGGAACGCCGCGCCGCCGTATTGGGATACGCGATACGGGAACAGCCAATGCCCGAAAGGCCCACCGCCGAGCCAATGCAGGAAATAATGAATGCGGTTTTGCCGCTGAACGAGTCTCGCGATGTAGTGTTTTCGGCCATAAGGGCCCTTTCTGAATTGCAACCCGCTCACGATAGCAGACTTCGTGTTCAAGCCGCATGTCAAACGAACATTTCGCTGGTCAATAAGCGCGCGAGAAGGGCACAGTGGGCCAGGGCGGTACTGGCCAATCAAAGCCGAGGCGTGCAAAACAAGCCCTATCTGCATAGGCCAGCCCGCCTTCGCCGGCGCGAGCGCAATCTTCGACTTCCTCGCCTAGGCCGAAACGCACACACCCGCAACCGCAAAATGTTACCAAGGTAACGAAACGGCGGCATTTAGCACTCTCACTTGCAGAGTGCTAAAAAGCTCCTATACTGCAAATTGTCAAAAGAAAGAGCGAGGCGATGGCCCCGTACGAGAAAGGCAGTGAGTCATGATGTTGGTACCTGCACGTAGGAACGATTTCTTGAGCGACTTTTTTGAGCGACCCTTGGGACATGGGATTCTTTGGGAACCGCCCGCAGGGCCAAAAGCCCGCACCGGCCATGATGAAGACCGACATCAAAGGAAACCGAGAAGGCTTTCGAGCTTGACATCGATTTGCCGGGCTTCAAGAAGGAAAAACGTTCACGCCGAGTTGCAAGACGGCTATCTTACCGTGAGCGCGAACACCGAAACCGAGACCGAAGACAAGGACGAACAGGGTACCTATCTTCGCAAGGAGCGCTTCACTGGCAGCTGCAGCCGCAGCTTCTATGTTGGTGATGACATTTCCGAAGACGACATTTCCGCGAAATTCGAAAACGGCATCTTGAAGGTTACCGTGCCCAAGAAGCAGCTCCCCGCACCCGAAGAGACCAAAAGGTCATCGGCATCAGTAATTGATTTTCCCGAGTCTCCCCTTTTCTATAAAAAGCCGGCCCGCGCAATGCGGGTCGGCTTTTTTGCTGTTCAAAAAAGAAATGGCATGCGAGCAATAAGCAAGCTCTTTCGCTATTTCGACTTCGGCTCTTCAAGCATGCGCTCAATCAAATACCCCTCGCGCACGCCGCGATCGCAGATACGCAAGCGTTCCCCGTCGAGTTCCTCGAAGACCTCGACAAGAATCGCCAACCCGCACACAATGGTATGAATTCGCTCGGGAGAGACGTGCAGAACCGCGTCGATGAACGTGCGGCGATGTTCAACGACGTCGCGCAACATGCGATTCACATCGTTGCGCGTAATTTCTTCGCTCGAAGCGCCAGGCTCAACCCATGCGTTTACTTCCGAAAGCGCGCGAATGGAGCCACCGACACCGTAGAGTTCTTGGGCCGAGCCAGTACAGGCGCCCGTTTTGTCGGCGGCAATAAGCCTGCGGACGCTCGCACGAATGGCCGAAATCTCGTTTTGGGTGGGCAGAATGTCGCCCACGAAACGCTTGTATGAAGAAAGCGACCCCTGCGGCAAGCTCGTACGCGCAACGTCGATGCCATTTTCAATAACGCTAATCTCGGTCGAACCACCGCCAATATCGATAAGGGCGCCATCGTCCAACGTACCGCGCGATGACGCGCCCACAAATCCCAAATGCGCCTCATCGGCATTCGAAAGCAGCGAAATCGAGCAGCCCGCGCCCTGCTCGATTGCCGCGATCGCCTGCGCGCTGTTTGAGATATTGCGCAGCACGGCAGTCGCGAACACGTCAATGCGATCGGGCGACAAATAGCTCGCACGCTTTATGCATTTTTACCGCCAGAATCGCCTCGGCTATACCTTCGTCGGAAAACGCCCCATCGACGATATAGGCCGCCAAACCCGCCATGATTTTACGGTTCATGATGGTTTTGAACTTGCGCTTCTCGGGACACAGCACGTCGTAGACGCACAAGCGCACCGTGTTCGACCCAACATCGATGACCGCATACTTCATAGAGCAATTCCGCCTTTCAGAATTTCGTGATGCAACATTCAAGTATACCGATTGACGAGAGACGCACGTAAAGCGTATGTCAAATCGCCAGAACACAGCAGCGCAAGCCATGGAACAATTCCGCCCCTCAAGCCCGCGTAGCGTCTCGATTCCTCACAAATTTTTTTACCCGGTTTATACCCATTTTCATAGGTGTCTTTGTTTCTACTATGGGGTCATCGAAACACGGCGACGAAAGGAACCATCATGAAATGTCCCTGTTGCGGATACAACCTGCCAGACGATGCGAATTTTTGCGCGTCATGCGGAACGAACGTGAGTGTCGCTTCGTCGGCCACCGCGGCCACCACAACAAGCACCGAGGGCAGCGGGGATGTCGCGCAGTCCACGACCGCGCCGCATGCGGCGCCCAACAATGCGGAAAGCGGCGCGCCTGAAGCGCCCGACTCGACGAACGCATGCGGTGAACCAGCTCATTTCGGCAGCTCAATCGGCAATTCCTTTAGCGTGCATCAAGGAAGTAACGCGGCATCGCACGTTGGGCAATTCTTCACAACCAAAAAAGGCAAAGGCATTGTCGCGGGCGCAATCGCTGCCGTGGCGGCCATCATCGTAGCGGCCGTCGTTGGCTTCAACATGGCGAACAACGCCCGAAGACACCGTGCGCCAAGCGCCCAAAACAGCTCGACCGTAGCTGATGGCATCGCGGCAAACGACTACGTTACCGCCCAGCCTTACGATTTGAAAAACCTCAAGATCGACAAGCAGGAAGACGAATCGACGGGTGAAATCGGTGCGGCAATTACGGGCAGCAACAAAGCGCGCCATGTATATTTTTCGGGATCGATGGAAAACGACTTCTTCAAAACCGATTTCACAGGCGAGGCCTACTACGTCAAACAGGGCGACACATGGGTCAGCCTTCTTGGGCCTTCCATCACCGGCAACACCACCACGCCGCTGCAAGGCGTCGGGCGCATAAGTGAAGCCTCAGAAAGTGACGATTACGAAATATCGAATTTCTCTTCGACGCTCGATTCCAGCAACGGCGCTTACACCTCTACCGCCACGCAGGACGTTTCGTATACGTTCTGGTTCGCGACCGATACCGCAACCAATACCCGCACGTTCGTTTTCGACGGCACTGCTGGAAGCCCACGGGCGATACAACGGTTTCCAACATGCAGACAAAAACGAACTTCGCGGGCAAGAAGTTCGAATACGCCGATACGGGCAGCGGAATGTTCAAATCGGGTACGACCAATTCGACGATCGAGTTCACAAGCGATGGTGAAAATGGCCAGGTCGCAGCCACGTATTCGCTCGATTGGAAGTACTCGGGCGACATCCAAGGGGCTCATCGGGCCAGTACTACCTGCCCGTCAACCTTTCGGGCAACCTCACTGGCGCAATTGAGCACGAATTCGGCAAAGACAATTTCAGCATCGAGCTCAACGACGCCGAAAACCAGGTGACGTTCACGGGCGGCGAATCGTATGCGACGATTTCGGCGGGCGACGGCGAGTCGAACACCATGTCGCTTTCGGCCACGACGAACACGAAGTATTTCGAAAGCCCTTCCAAACCTCAACGTACCGCATGAGCATGGGCACCTACATGGAAAAGGCGTAAGGACGAGCGACGCCAAACCGCTCCGACGCCGGGCGGCCCGAATCGACCCTATCGCGTTATTTGTCGATTGCCTCAATCGAGGATCGGCCAATCGAGCCACCCGGCATTGCTTTATATGCGGCGCATCGCAGGCGTCGTTTCGCCCGCTACCTTGCCTTCTTCAAGGCCTTCATTCGCCTCTCAAGGTATTTTTGATCAAACACGCCTTCAGCGACGCAACGTTTCACGATATCGCCCGAGCCTGGGCGATATCGGCGTCGACGTCATGCTTGAGCTCAACCCACGTTGCGAGCATATGGCGAACTTTATCGCACGCAACGCCGCTCGCCTGCTTTGGGAAAAACGCGGCTGCGATTTCGCTCACGCCATCGCCTTCCGCATACGCCTGACGAATATCAATCTGCAATTGACGGGTTTTATCATTTTTCGCGGCCGTCTTGCATTCTTCGCTGCAGAACTTTTTTCGGCACGCCGCGGCGACGAGCGAGCGAAAATGCCTTGCCGCACCGGGCGCAATAGCCGATTTTCACGTCACCGAGCTTTTTCGAGAACAAAAACCAAAGGTACGCGAGATAGGTGTTGAAGCTCAAGAAATCATCGTCTTCGGTGGAGCGGAACAAGTCGACGCGCACGCCTTCCAAATGCAGCGATATGAGCGCCTGGACCAAATGGCGAAGCGAGACCGTGTCATCTTCGCAGAGTTCCGATTCCCGAACATCAAGCCTGCCTTCGACGGTTGCCGCGTCGAGCCG
>VOFB01000639.1_pt1 | contig 26001 bp, 32 predicted proteins | sample 5384141 | NCBI WGS metagenome assembly VOFB01 (sample SAMN12384721, study PRJNA508395) | human gut metagenome | isolation source: healthy gut A | host: Homo sapiens | reverse complement strand
CTCCCTGAACTACACTCACCGCATAGGCGAGCGATGGTCCCTCCCAACCGGGCATCTTCTGCCATCCTTTTTCTTTATGCAATAAATCAAGCATATAAAAATGATTGGTCGACTGTTCATTTGTCATAGTTTCCTGCCCCCCAGCAATATAAATACAGTTATCCCCAATAGCCCCCGTTGCATTTGCCAACGGAACCGGTAAAGCCGGATAACTAACAGAATCTACTACAAATGAAACGCCCTCTTTTTTTATGAGAAAAACTTTATCGCTACATTGCATACGATCGCATCCTCCAATACATAATAACCCTTCCGGCAAGCATATCGAAACTCCATAAGCTAATGGGCTGTTAAGGAAATCATCATAAACAGTCCACTTATCCATGTGCAGATCATAACTATATAAAGTAGACCACCAAGTTTTAACTCCTCCCTCCCAAGGATATTTATCAGGAAAGTTGGCTCCTCCCAGCACTAGTAATTTATCCTCTACTATTCCTGAGTATGCACCAGCCAATCCAACGTTTTTCAGCATACCGGTACATCCCGGAAGTAACAATGAGTTTTCCCATTGCATTACTATCTTATTTTCTCCTTTTCTCGAACAAGCCGTATTCATATATGATAAAATTAAAGATAAATATAAAATAAAAAAATACTGTTTTCTCATATACTATCTATCCTTTCTTCTTCGTTTTTCTCTGCCATCAATTCCAGACTCCGGTTCACTTTAAAAATCTTATAAACCTCAAAATGTCTTTCAATGGCATCACGATAGCCTTTCTCATCTCCTTTTCTTATAAAATCCAATAAATCAGCATGAGTAGCTATTCTGCCGCTTTTACTCATCTCTATGTGGAACATGAAAACATGACCAGTACCCAAAGTCCCAAACAGGAAATGAAAATAGCCAAACCGGTAAAAGCGCCAATCATTACACCAAACACCTCATCCTGACGATACTGGTGGTCGAAGAATTGGTCGAGGAAAAAGTAATCGAAACTGGAATCCGCAAAATATTGATTCCAAATCTCATGCACCTGTGATACCAATTCACGAGGATCACCGGAAGTCATTACGATAGAGATATAACGCTGGGGCAACCAATCAATTTTATCTTTATGAATCAGCATGATAGGTGTATAGTTCTTGCTCAACGCCTGCTGATGATAATCTTTGACCACTCCGATAATCTGCATCGGCGCATCAGTACATTCCACTGTTACCAACTCGCCTATCGCCTCATCATTGGAAGCAAATCCCAGATTACGTACAGCTGTTTCATTAATCACCAGTTTGTCTACATCATCTCCATAGTCTTCCGAGAAATTTCTTCCGGCCACAACTTGCAATCCATAGGCATCCACATAATCGGGGTCGCAGGCAAGCATCTCATACAGGCGATTCTGCTTCAGAGCATCATTGGTACGGCGATTGGAAAGGAAAGTCGCTACTTCCTCGCCCGGCACAGCGCCGGAGAAAGTGACTTGATATACCAACGGAAGACGTGCTATCGTTTTTTTCATAGCTTCCAGTTTCGTATTCAGTCCCTCGGTATGCCCAGGAAATTTGACCACCAATGTCTGATTGGTCTTAACTCCCAAAGACTGGCTGCGCATAAAACTCAACTGTGCAAAGACAATCAATGTGCCGCACAACAATATCATTGAAGCCATATATTGAATGATAACCAAAACTTTCCGTGTCCGTTCTCCGGATTTACTATGCAAGAATTTCCCCTTCAACAACATAATTGGTTTGCGATTCAACAAAGCCAATGCCGGATAATATCCAGAAAGGAATATCCCGACGATAAAAACAAGAATCAATAAAATCCACCAATAATCTATCAGCCAAACGGAGAAGGTAACGGTACGGCCTACCAATTGATTAAAGTACGGAAGAACCAATTCTATCAAGCCAACGGCGAGTACAAAAGCTATCAGGTTCATCACTAATGCTTCAAACAAAAATTGATGAATCAACTGTTGCGGAAAGCTCCCACTACCCTGCGCACTCCCACTTCTTTAGCACGCTCCATCGAACGTGCTACTGTCAGATTGATATAGTTTATCCAGGCAATAGCCAGAATAGCAATAGCAGCAAAAATCAAGGCAATCATAGAAGAACGGTTTCCTTTCGTCTCCGCTTCGTATCCTACCTGCGGAGTGAGGTGTATATCTGCCAGAGGGATTAAAGAGACTCCCCATGTCTTGTTTTTCAAGGCTTCATCCGTCTTGTACTTTTCCGCCATTACAGGAAATTCTCTCTCTATTTCCGCTTTCCTTTCGGGAGAGTCAAGCAGGACGTAGGTATAAGCCTCGTGTTTGTACCAATATTCCTGCATATATTTAGGCAGAGATTTATACGAAATCAGAAAACTATAATGTATATGCGAGTTGGAAGGCATTTCTTTCATCACTCCGGTCACTTCACACGATATCTTGTCGTATGCGCCGGTAAAGATGAATATCTTCCCGATAGGGTCTTCATCTTTGAAATACTTACGGGCAATACGTTCGGTGATTACCACTTGCCGGGGCATGGAGAGACAAGTCTTTTTATCCCCTTTCAGAAGTTCGAAATCAAAAAGACGGAAGAAGCCCGGATCGGCATAGGCTATCTGATTCTCCCGTAATGTCAGTTCGCCATATTTCACTATTTGTTCCGGCTGGAGTAGGGAGCCGATTCGGGTATAATCTTCGATTCCGGCAAGATTCTCTTTCATGGCCGAGGCATATCCGAAAGAGCTGGTCGCCCAGTAATCGGTCAGGACTTCCCCTTCGTGAAAAGTGCTTTGCACCCGATAGATATGGGCATATTTCGTGTGCATTTTATCAAAGCTGAACTCAAAAGTGACATAGGTTAGCATCAGTAATGCCGATGCCATACCAATCGCCAGTCCGAATATATTAATGAAACTGAACCTTTTCCGTTTCATCAGATTCCGCCAAGCACTATTCCAGTAATTTCCTATCATACAGTTTCATTTTTAGCTGACACATTTTTTCCCAGCGGGCGGTTGACGTTTTCGGCTACGATTTGTCCGTCTAATAATTGAATGACGCGGTGTGCGTACATTGCATCCCGTTGAGAGTGGGTAACGATGATGATAGTAGTTCCCTGAGCATTCAGTTCACTCAATAGTTCCATTACTTCTATACCGTTCACCGAATCCAAATTTCCGGTAGGTTCGTCAGCGAGAAGCAATTTACAGTCCGTCACTACGGCACGAGCAATAGCTACGCGCTGTTGCTGTCCACCGGACAATTGCTGTGGATAATGGTTGGCACGATGCAGCAGGTTTACTTTCTCGAGTACTTTCTTTACTCTTTCTTTACGTTCATTGGCTTTGACGCCTATATAGATAAGGGGTAATTCTACATTCTCACATACGGTCAGCTCGTCAATCAGGTTGAAACTCTGAAAGATAAAGCCCAGATTACCTTTCCGAAGGGCAGTCAATTGGTTCTCATTCATTTTATCCACCTGTTTTCCTTCAAAGAAATAAGAGCCGGAAGTTGGAGAATCGAGTGTACCCAAAATATTCAGCAGTGTTGACTTACCGCATCCCGAAGGACCCATTATAGCAACAAACTCCCCTTGTTCCACTTGTAAAGTGACTTCGTTCAATGCCTTTGTCTGCACTTCTTCGGTTGCGAAGAGTTTTGTCAGTTTTTCAGTCTTAATCATAATCAGTTCAATATTTATTAGTTATTCATATTTTAAAATACTCATCGGTTTCAAGCAGATAATGCGCCACACTTGTTGAAAAACAGTAAGGAACGCAATCAGCATCAACAGCGCAAAAACGACTGCATATATCCACCAAGGTAGCGAAATATGGAAAGCATACGTCTCCAACCAGCCATTCATTAACACTGCTGATACGGGTATACCGATTGCAGATGCCAATATAGTGAGCAACATCAGCTCCTTGGTCAAGATAAAAAACAGGCTGCTTTTATTTGCACCGAGCACCTTGCGGATACCCACTTCTTTCAAGCGCGATAAGGTTGAAAACAATGTTACAATCCACAAACCGAGACATGCCACAAATATGGCAATTAAAGAAGCACTGGCAAATATCCAACCGAAATTACGGTCTGATTTATAAAGGAAAGTATTCAAATCACTCAAAAAGAAATAAGAAAATAAAGAAGTCGGAAAATATTCATGATACATCTGCTCGATCTCCATCAAAGCACTATCTTCTCCTTCGCCTGTCAAGCGGACTGAAATATAAGGTGTTGCAATAAATGGTACTCGCTCTTTCATAAAGAAGATAATAGGTTTGTAAGCCACGGAAAGCGATTGCTGGTGATAGTTTTTCACCACTCCGATAATTTCGAGCGGTTCGCCTACCACCTCCATTTTAACCTGCTGTCCCAATGCGGCTTCGGGCGACTCATAACCTAATAACCTGACTGCTTCCTCGTTGAGCACTATCCGGTTGAGGTCACCGCCAAAGTCCTCAGAGAAGTACCGCCCACAAATCATAGCGGGCATATAGGCAGATAGATAATCATAATCTACGGCAAACATCTGTATCAGTTTCACTTGCGAAGGGTCACTTCCATAAGGACGATTGGTAAAATAATTGGCTACCTCCACCCCGGGAACAGCTCCTGAAACGGTTACGTGGCTTACATCTGCCCGTTGCTTCAGACGCTTGGTGAAACTTTCCAGACGTAGTGCCAATCCCTCGGTGAAAGAGGGGTACTTAATGACTAACATACGTGAATGAGAATCGACGGAAGCCTCACTTTGCATATAACACACTTGCCGAATCACTGTGAACGTGCCAGTAATCAGAACAAAAGAAGCGAGAAACTGAACCACAATCAGCACTTTCCTTATCCGGTTACCACGTTTACCGTGTAACAGTTTCCCCCTCATAATTTCCGACGGACGTATAGTAACCATCAGCCAAGAAGGATAGAAGCCTACAACAAACGTACCAATAACAACCACTCCGGCTACAATTCCCCAGAAAGCAGGCAACATAAGTATATCCGTCCCAAAGCTTTGCCCTGCCCAGCGATAAACAAGGGGTAAAAGAAGTTCCAGCCAACCAAGAGCTATCAGCGTAGCCAACAGATTCATGAAACCTGATTCAAGAAGTCCCTGGATAATAATCTGACGGCGCGAAGCACCAAAAGCCTTACGCAACCCGAACTCACGTCCGCGTTCCAAGAAACGTGCCACGGTCAGATTCAAGGCATTAGCCCAACCTATCAGTAGCAGGGCAACGGACATCACCAATAGTATAAGAACCGCAGTCCGACTCCCTTTCACTTCTTTCTCATAAGCTTTTTGTGGAGTGAGATGAATGTCTTTCAGCGGTATCAGTTCTACCGCCCAAGTCTTATGTCTCAAGGCATCAGTTTTGTACTTATCGGATATATTGAGAAAAGCCTCTTCAATCTCTTCCGGACATTTTCCGGACATCAGGCGGACATAGGTATAAACTCCGTGAATGTACCAAATGTCCTGTCGCTCTTTGGGAATCGTACTATATGAAAGTAGAAAATCATATTGCAGATGAGAACGAACAGGCATATCTGCTATCACGCCGGTAACTTCAAAGTTTTGCTGCGATGAAGGCGTACTGAAAGTCAGCACCTTCCCTATCGGGTCTTCTTCATCAAAATAACGATTTGCCGCACTTTCGGTCAGTACCACCGTATTAGGACGCACCAGTTGCCCGGTCTTATCTCCTCTAATTATCGGGAAATTAAATATCTCAAAAAAAGCAGGTTCGGTGTAGCAATAATGTGCTTCGGCAAATCTCCTGTCGAAGTAATTCACCACTTGTTCGCGGTCTTGTGCTGTTACACGGACATACTTCTCAATGCCTGCAATTTCACGAGCCATTGCAGGTGCATGGCCGTAAGCTGTAGTCGCCCAGTTATCTGTCAGCGTCTTGCCTTCATACAACCGGCTTTCAACACGATATACACGCTCGGTATTGTGGAATGAATCGTAGCTTAACTCCGACCATACGTAAAGTATGATAAGCAATGCTGTTGCAATACAAACAGACAATCCCGTTATATTTATCAGTGTCAGAGATTTTTTAACCCGCTGACTACGTATCACTTGTGAAAAGTAATTTATCATATCATAGACTTATTTCAGTATCAGTTTCTCGTTATCGCCAAACAGTTCATATCCGGATACAATCACCCGATCACCAGGTTTTAATCCTTCGGTAACCTCATAATACTGCGGATTTTGTCGTCCGATGCGGATAGGCTGACGAATAGCAAATTTACCACTTTCATCCACAACATACATCCATCGTCCACCGCTTATTTGGAAAAATCCGCCACGCGGCACCAAAATAGCCTGTGCAGGGTCGCCCAATTGTAGATTGATATGATAGGTCTGCCCTGCACGTATATTCTCCGGTCGTCCGGCTGTAAACTGCAAATCGGTACGAAACTGCCCTTCTTTTACTTCCGGATACGGCTTCGTCACCTCCAGTTTATAACTGACACCGTCACGGGTAAAGTCAGCCGGCAATCCGGGTACAACACGCTCCACGTAATGTTCGTCAATCTGCGCTTGTACTTTCAGGTCAGAAGTGATGATCTGACCAATGTGCTCGCCCGCAGCTATTGATTGTCCTATCTGTGCATCAAGATTACCTACCTGCCCGTCAATAGGAGCTTTCACCTTCAGGTTCTCAATTCGTTCGCGTACCAGCGCGAGACTCTGTTTCATATTACGTATGTTCTCGTCCAAGCTGTTTACCTGACTTTCACGGAAAATATTATCCTGACGAATACGCTCGTCAATGACATCCAACTGTTCTTTAGCCGCATCATACTCCTCTTTGGCAAGTCGATAATCTTCTTCTGCAATAAGTTGCTCTTTTATCAGGCGACTGTATTGCTCATAACGGCGCTGTTTCACCAGCCGATCTTTATTTAGCCCAATACGCTCTTGTTTTAAACGCAAGCGTTCCTGCTCCATGCTAATACGGGTATTACGAAGTTCATTCTCCTGATAAGCCAGATCCGCTTCGCTCTGCATAATACCAATATTTAGTAACGGATTACTGAGACGCAAAATCACGTCGCCTGCCTTCACCATAGCACCTTCTTCTTTTAGACGTTCTTCCACACGTCCACCTTCCACGGCATCCATATAAATAATACGATTAGGCATTACCTGACCAATGACACGAATATAGTCATTAAACTCACCACGGTTAACGGTAGCAATCGTCAGACGTTCTTTCTCCACAGTCATGGAAGAGGTAGTGTCTCTGAATATGAAATATAAAACAACGGCAATAACAAAGGCTATACCACCTATTACATATAGATGTTTACGGGTAATGCCGGGTTTACGTTCAATAGGTGTATCCATAAGGAATCAATCAAAAATAGGGTTATTATAAATTAGTTATTAAAGAAGTATCAACTTTGTTATTCAAAATATATAAACTCTGCCTTTATAAGAAAGTTCCCTCCCGGTAATATTTTTCTAGTTTCATCATCATTTCTATTTGCAAGCGTACACGAACCAGTTCTGCTTTGGCAGCAATAAACCGGTTACGGGCTTCCATTAACTGAAAGACAGAGATAAGCCCTTCTTCCCACTTTCGTTCGGATTCTTTCAAGACCAGAGTTTCCGCGCTCAATTGCTGCAATACCTGTTGATGTTCCGTATAGCCGGCACGTAGGGAAAGAAGAGTTTGCTCAATTTCAGTATATAGCTGTTGCTTCTCCAATTCCTCTTCATTCTTCAGGCGATACAAGTTCAATTTCAACTTCCTTTGATTCGTAAAACGTTCAAAACCGCTCAACAAAGGGAAAGAGATACCGATACCGATATATTTTCCTATATTATCCCGCAATTGCCTGGCGGAAAATGCAGTGTTGTAGAAATTAGAACCTACCGTAAAGCGGGCATAAACAGAAGGAGAAAAAGCTCCGCCCGCCATTGCATATTCTTTGCGGGCAGCTTTCTGCTTTAAGCTAATCATACGCATGGCAGGGAGTACTTCCAACGATTGTCTATACAATGTTTCCGTAGAGGGGAGTGAAAGCAACGGGAGTTTATTCAATTCGACAATCGTATCCTGAATGACAAGTGTATCACCCGACTGAAAGTTCATCAACTGTTCCAGATGCAGTAATGACAACCGACAGCTATTAGCACGGGATTGGTAACGATATATATCCCCTTCCCTGCGGGCTTTTACCTCTTGCAAGTCGGAAATGGATTTCAAGCCCAGTTCCACAAATGTCTCGGTTTGTTTCAGGTATCGTTCGCTCAACCGGCTTTGCTCCAAAGCCAAATTCAAGAGTTTTCTTTCCAAAACCAGTTTGTAGTAAGCATCCGTCACTTGATAGGCGAGTTCATTCTGCCTGTCTTTCAGTTCCCACTTGCTGCGTTCCCGATTTATTTTCCGAAAACGAACCTGATTGATACGTGAAAAACCTTCAAACAAAGACAAAGTCATATCAAGACCTATCGTTCCTTCTTCAAAAGTCTTTTCTGTATAACCATTGGTATCCGGGTCTATCGAACGCCCGAAACGCTTTCCTGTTTCTGCGTTGGCTACTATGCGGGGAAGAAATGTACCGATAGCGGCAGCATAATCCGTTCGTGCTTCCTTTATGTTAATGGCACTATTCCGTATAGAAGGATTCTGTTTCCATGCCAAACGGATACATTCATCCAAACTCATTGCAGATTGAGCATACGTAATCACGGGCAATAAAAACAATAAAAAAGAAAATGTTCCTCATTCTTCAGTATATATGCAATTGTGTTCTATATGAATTAAAAAAGCAAACATAATGCCACAATACTTAAACCACTGATTACAAGACAGATGACATACATTATTTTATCGTTCCCGTCCAATTATTACACACTATAACGTCTAAAAATTGGACGTTATCAATAAAAAGCCACCATGACCTGCGTGCAAACAGCCATTATTCAACGTTCAGGCTATAAATATTACTTAAACGAAACATAGAATAAAGTCATGTTTCAGGAAATGTATCATAAAACGTCTAATTATTGGACACTCTCTTGCAGGGAAAAGTAAAAACGAATATCTTTACCCAAAAACTTAAAGAATCGTTCAACCCAGACAGATCCCCCCAATCTTACATATATGGAAACCGGAACTATTTTAATAGTAGATGATAATAAAAGTGTGTTGGCTTCGCTGGAACTTTTACTCGAAAATGAATTCAGTACAGTCCGCACAGCTGCCAATCCTAATCAAATAACAACACTGCTCACTACCACTTCCATTGATATCGTAATTCTCGATATGAATTTTTCGGCCGGTATCAATAACGGCAACGAAGGACTATACTGGCTGAAACATATTCACGAAATCCGCCCCGCACTCCCTGTGGTAATGTTAACTGCTTACGGAGATGTGGAACTAGCCGTAAAAGCTTTGAAGAACGGAGCTACCGACTTTCTTCTCAAACCTTGGGATAACCGGACACTGGTTCAGAAAATAAAGGAAGCATACAATAATAAATCGAACAGGAAAAGTTCCTCAAAATCAAAAAACTCAATCGTAGGATCCGGCAATCCGAACAAACCTGAAATGCTGATAGGGCATTCTCCCGCCATGCTACAATTAATAAAGGTAGTTACTAAAGTCGCCAGGACCGATGCCAATATCCTGATAACCGGAGAAAACGGGACAGGAAAGGAAATGCTGGCCAGGGAAATACATCGCTTGTCTTCACGCAACACTCGTCCCATGTCAAGTATCGACATGGGAGCTATCAGTGAATCGCTTTTTGAGAGCGAGCTCTTCGGTCACGAGCGCGGAGCTTTTACTGATGCTTATGAAAGCCGTCCGGGTAAATTCGAAGCTGCCAATGGTGGTTCGCTTTTTATGGATGAGATTGGAAATCTCCCCTTGCACTACAGGCCAAATTACTGACTGTACTACAAAACCGAAATATCACCCGAATCGGAAGTAACAAAGTGATTCCCGTTGATATCCGGCTGATCTCTGCTACCAATAAAGATATTCCGGAGATGATTAAAGAAGGTTTGTTCCGCGAAGACTTATTCTATCGCATCAATACCATCCATCTGGAAATTCCCCCTTTGAGAGAACGGGGAGATGATCTATTATTATTCATCGATGCTTTTCTTCACCGCTTCGCTTCGAAATACCAACGCCCGGAAATGCGAATGCATGAGCAAACGATAGAGAAAGCTACGCTCCTACCATTGGCCGGGCAATATCCGGGAACTGCAGCACACTATCGAGAAAGGCGGTTATTTTATGCGAAAGCAACGTGATACGTCCTAAAGACATTCTGGTAAAACAAACCTGGAAGCCGCAAACCACCAGCACTGTCCCCAATTTGGAAGAAGTGGAAAGGCAAGCCATTGAAACAGCCATTCTGCAAAATAATGGAACCTGACTGCCGCCGCCGAACAATTAGGAATCAGCCGTCAGACACTCTATAACAAACTAAAACGTTTCAAACCCTGAACAGCATGATATTCAGCCGACACATCTATTGGGTTATACTACTACACGTCATGCTTATCCTCGTCACCTCGGGAACAGGCGTCTGGCTTATCATCTCACAACGCGGATTTGTAATAGGCACATTACTAATTACCTGTTCCCTCTTCCAAATCAGCAGGCTGGTAAATAAACTAAATTCATTCAACCAAAAGTTGCGTGTCTTTTTCGATGCCATAGAAGACAAGGATAATATGCTTTACTTTCCCGAACAAAACGTTAGTAAAGAACAGGAAAAACTGAATCGCTCTCTCAACCGCATCAATTTCCTGCTCGCCAAAACTCAATCAGAATATTCCAAACAGGAACACTTCTACCGCTCACTCTTGGAAGAAGTGCCCAGCGGGGTATTAGCATGGGATTCTACCGGAAAAATAATCATAGCAAACAGCACTGCCCTTTCCTTATTAGACTGCCAGCAATTAACCCGATACCGACAACTAGAATCCTTACTGCAAGAAAAAGGCAAAAAGGAGCATCTCAGTCTTTCACAAAGCCGGATGAAACTACAAGATAAAACAATAACTCTCTTATCTATCAAGGATATCAGCAATGAACTGCGATAAAGAGAGTGAATCGTGGAACAAGCTAAGCCACGTGCTTACCCACGAAATCATGAACACCATTGCTCCCATCATCTCCCTGTCGCAAACATTGTCCGCCTATCCGGACATCAACGAAAAAACAGTTCGCGGACTTCGCATCATTCAAGCACAAAGCGAACGTTTATTGCAATTTACCGAATCCTTCCGTCACCTCTCCTACCTGCCAAAACCCGAAAAGAAACTTTTCTCACTTACGGCAACCCTGCAAAATCTCCGGGAACTCTTATCCGGCGACTTCAAAGAAAGCAATATCATCTTCACACTGACCTGCGAACCTAAAACGATTTATATGAAAGGTGACGAGAACCAACTCTCCCAAGTCCTGCTCAACCTTCTGAAAAACTCCATGCAAGCACTGGAAGGAAAAGAAAAAGGCAGAATCAGCATCCATGCACTACAAGACGAACACATATCTATTGACATTGCGGACAACGGCCCGGGTATTCCGCCTGAATTACAGGAAAAGATATTTATTCCTTTTTTTACCACCAAATCAGAAGGCAGCGGTATCGGATTAAGCCTATGCAAACAAATTATCCGCCTTCACGACGGGCATCTCACCATTCAGGAAAGCAATCCCGGCAAAACAATTTTTCATATTGATATGCCATTATAAAACAAACCTTTCCGGTGCTTTTCGTGTTTATTATTATATAAACGAACGAATCGCACGATATGAGCACCAAAGAACAATACTGGAAATATTCCCTCATTGTCATTATCCTGTTTATGGGAGTCATCATCTTCCGGCAAATCACTCCTTTTCTGGGAGGATTACTGGGAGCATTAACTATGTATATACTTGTACGCACACACATGAATCATCTGACAGAAAAGCGGAAAATGAAACGCAACATCAGTGCATTACTGATTACGGCAGAAACCATTATGGTGTTTCTTGTTCCGCTGGGATTAACAATCTGGCTGGTGGTAAACAAACTTCAGGATATAAATCTGGCTCCGCAAACCTTTATCGAACCCATTCAACAAGTAGCAGAATTCATCAAAGAGAAGACAGGATACGATGTATTGGGAAAAGATACGCTGTCATTCATCATGTCTATACTTCCCCGTATCGGACAGATTATAATGGAAGGCATAGCAGCCTTGCCATCAACCTGTTCGTCATGATCTTTGTACTTTACTTCATGCTGATTGGAGGAAAAAAGAATGGAAGCTTATGTCAATGACATTCTGCCTTTTAATGAGGCAATACGCAGGAAGTCATTCGTGAGATCAACATGATTGTCCGTTCCAATGCTATCGGCATTCCCTTACTGGCTATCATTCAGGGAGGCGTGGCTATGATAGGCTATCTGCTTTTCGGAGCACCCAACATACTATTATTAGGTTTCCTCACCTGCTTCGCAACTATTATTCCAATGGTAGGTACAGCATTGGTATGGTTTCCCGTAGCCGCTTATCTGGCTATTAGCGGAGACTGGTTCCATGCAATCGGGCTCGCTGCATACGGAGCTATCGTCGTATCGCAATCCGACAACCTTATCCGGTTCATCCTTCAAAAGAAGATGGCGGACACACATCCGCTTATCACTATTTTCGGAGTAGTCATCGGCCTGCCGATATTCGGATTTATGGGAGTCATCTTCGGTCCGTTGCTGCTCTCATTATTCTTTCTTTTTGTGGATATGTTCAAGAAAGAATATCTCGACTTGCGAAATAACCTCCCATCGAGATGACGAAACTACCGAAAAATTGTGTACTTTTGCGGCTGTAAAAACGACACTAAAATTTGATGGAAACATTTACATTCAATACTGTCGAACTGATTCTTTTATCGGTGGCAGGTATTCTTTTTATCATCCAGCTCATTTATTATTTCGGCCTGTACAATCGAATACACGTTCGTAATAAGACTGTACGCAAAGAGGAAACCCACTTCTCACGGGGAATTGCCTCCACTTTCCGTCATTCTTTGTGCACGCAATGAAGCTGATAACCTGCGTAAAATTCTGCCTGCTATTCTGGAACAAGATTACCCGCAGTTCGAAGTCATTGTTATCAATGACGCTTCCACTGATGAAACAGAAGATGTGCTGGGATACATGGAAGAATATCCTCATCTCTACCATAGTTTTACACCGGACAGCGCCCGCTATATCAGCCACAAGAAACTAGCTCTGACATTAGGTATCAAAGCCAGCAAGCACGACTGGCTTGTATTTACGGAAACCAACTGTATGCCTGCAAGTAACCAATGGCTGAAACTTATGGCGCGCAACTTCACTTCGCAAACGCAAATCGTATTGGGGTACAGCGGATACGACCGTATCAAAGGCTGGTTACACAAACGTATCGCATTCGATACATTATTTCAGTCTTTACGTTATCTGGGGTTCGCCTTGGCCGGAAACCCCTATATGGGTATCGGTCGTAACATGGCTTACCGTAAAGAATTATTCTTCAAACAAAAAGGATATTCCAAATATCTGAACCTGCAACGCGGAGAAGATGACTTGTTCATTAATCAAATAGTAACCAAAACGAATACGCGCGTAGAAACTGACTTCAACGCTACGATGCGTATACAGCCCGTCTACCGCTACAAAGACTGGAAGGAAGAAAAAGTTAGTTATATGGCTACCGCACGCTTCTACCGTGGAGCACAACGTTACCTGTCGGGATTCGAAACATTTTCCCGCCTGTTATTCTATGTCGCTTGTATGGCAGGTATCGTATTCGGCATACTCAACTTTCATTGGCTGGTAGCAGGTATTGCATTATTGATATGGCTGCTTCGTTACATAACGCAAGCTATTGTGATTAACCGGACAGCCAAAGAAATGGGGGGAGGCAGAAAATATTATTTCTCATTGCCCATATTCGATATTCTCCAACCGATACAATCTCTTAATTTCAAGCTATGCCGCCTTTTCCGAGGGAAAGGTGATTTTATGAGAAGATAATAAACCTGTTTACTTATATCCGGAAGGAAGACTTACTCATATCGCATAGAGTTTGCCGGATTGATTTTCGTTATCAGGAAAGAAGGACCGATCAACATCAGCACCGACGACAACAATGTACCGATATTAATCAAAAGAAAAAGCCAGATATTGAAAGAGACCGATACTGTATCGACATAATAACTTTCCGGGTCGAGTTTGAGAATTCCGAATTGAGATTGAATAAAGTAGAATGCCAGACCGATCACGTTTCCCCAAAGCATTCCTTTTCCGATAAGAAAAACAGAGAACCAAAGAAACGTCTTACGAATAGTGAAATTGTCAGCTCCCAACGCTTTCAGGATTCCTATCATATTAGTACGTTCAATGATAATAATCAATAGACCGGAAATCATGGTAAATCCGGCAACCCCTATCATTAAGAACAAAATCACCCATACATTCATATCCAATAAGCCAAGCCATTCAAATATCTGGGGATTCAGTTTGTATATAATAGGTATATATCTTATCTCCTAGCTTCAACTTCATCTTAGTTGCCAACGCTTTCGAGATAAGTACTTGATTGGTAGATACAGAATCACTGAAAACGGGAATCTCCCCTTCGACCAGATATTCTTTTATAAAGCGGGAATCAAATTCCGGACCAACACCCTTCAGCACCATTCCCTGAAAGGCGTCATCGGTTTTTATCATTCCCGGTTTGGTAGAGAAACGCTGCACATGGCTTATCTCCGGATAATCAGCAAGAGCAGTCATCATACTATCTCCTACCACAATGGGATGTGTCTCATAAGAATTGACCGCATCCAGATTAGTTATCTGGATATGCGAGCCAAATCCAATGACCTTATTTCTCACTTCACTTTTAAACCCGATCACTACCGCCACTGCTATAATCATTACGGCCAGTCCAATAGCAATACCCGCCATAGCAATGAGGACCGCAGGACGTGATACCTGCTTTCCGCCATCGCTTTCACGATAGATACGCCGGGCTATGAAAAGTGATAGAGACATCTTTTATTCCGTTCTTCCCGGATACGCCTCCAAAGCCTTTTGCAAGACAAAAAGTGCACGGGTTAAGTCTTCTTTTTTCAATACGTAAGCAATACGAACCTCATTGATTCCAGAGCCCGGAGTGGTATAGAAACCGGAAGCCGGAGCCATAAAGACTGTTTGACCTTCGTACTCGAAATCCGAAAGACACCATGCGCAGAACTTATCCGAGTCATCCACCGGAAGTTTTGCCACTGTATAGAATGCTCCCATCGGAATGGGCGAATAAACACCGGGAATACGGTTCAAACCGTCAATGAGGCATTTACGACGTTCTACATACTCATCATACGTTTCGCGTGAATATTCTTCCGGAGCATCCAATGAAGCTTCTGCAGCAATCTGTCCGATCAAAGGAGGGACTTAAACGAGCCTGACAGAACTTCATGACAGCATCGCGTATCTCCTTGTTTTTGGTAATCAGCGCACCGATGCGGATACCACATTCGGAATATCGTTTCGAAACGGAGTCAATCAGTACCACATTATTTTCAATACCTTCCAGATGGCAGGCAGAAATATATGGCGAACCGGTATAGATAAACTCGCGATATACTTCATCAGAGAAAAGGAATAAATCGTACTTCTTTACCAAGTCACGAATCTGATTCATTTCACGACGTGTATACAAATAACCGGTAGGATTGTTTGGGTTACAAATAAGAATAGCTTTCGTACGCTCATTAATCAGTTCTTCAAATTTCTCCACTTTCGGAAGTGAGAAACCCTCTTCGATAGTCGTGGCGATAGTGCGGATCTTCGCTCCGGCAGAGATAGCAAATGCCATATAGTTAGCGTATGCAGGTTCCGGAACGATAATTTCATCTCCGGGATTCAGGCAGGAAAGGAAGGAAAAAAGTACGGCTTCCGAACCTCCCGATGTAATGATTATATCGTCTGCTGTAAGGTTGATATTGAACTTTGCATAATATCCCACTAATTTTTCGCGATAGCTACGATAACCTGCACTGGGGCTATACTCCAGCACTTTACGATCAATATTGCGTATCGCGTCAATCGCGGCCTGAGGAGTGGGCAGATCAGGCTGTCCGATGTTCAGGTGAAACACATGGACTCCGCGTTGCTTGGCAGCGTCTGCCAAAGGAGCCAGTTTTCTGATAGGAGATGCAGGCATCTCGTTTCCGCGAATGGATATGGTTGGCATAATTTTAACTACAAATTACTAATTACTATTTACTTTTTCTACTTGGAGCTGCAAATGTACGCAATAATTTGAATACAGAGACATAAAAACTTTAAAAACCTTAGCAAGGTTAAAATCGTTATGGTATTTTGAAAAGAAAGCTATACATTTGTCATACAGAAAACTTAAAACAATATCATAATGACCATACACCTTATCTCATTTGCTTCACTACTTCATAAACAAGCCACGCTGCGCAGTTCGCATGAAGCGATTTTAAGCGAACTCGAAAAATATTATACTGTAAAGTTCGTCGACCATCAAGATATGGACAAGTTAGTAGTGACGATTTCAAGATCATTTTCGTCGCTACCGGTGGGGTGGAAAGACTGGTCATACAGCACTTTCGAGAATCTTCCCCGCCCTGCCATTTTACTGGCAGACGGTATGCAGAATTCTCTTGCTGCCGCACTGGAAATTTCCACCTGGCTACGGGGACGCGGAATGAAAAGTGAAATTCTGCACGGTGAATTACCGGCAATCATACAACGTGTACATATACTCTATAATAATTTCCGGGCACAACGTTCTTTATTCGGCAAACGCATCGGAGTTATCGGAACACCTTCATCCTGGTTGGTCGCCAGCAATGTTGACTATCTTCTGGCAAAACGCCGTTGGGGAATCGAATACATAGACATTCCATTGGAACGAATTTATGAACATTTTCAACAAATCACAGATGAACAGGTAGGTGCTTCCTGTGCCGCCGTTGCTTCACAAGCTCTTGCTTGCCGTGAAGGAACTCCCGAAGATTTAATCAAAGCGATGCGATTATATCGGGCTATTAAGAAAGTATGCGAAGAAGAAAAGTTGGAGGCGTTGACACTCAGTTGTTTCAAACTGATTGAGCAAATCGACACTACCGGTTGTCTGGCATTATCTTTGCTGAATGACGATGGCATAATGGCAGGTTGTGAAGGGGATCTTCAGTCGATATTTACTTTGCTGGCCGTGAAGTCATTAACCGGAAAAGACGGATTCATGGCGAATCCTTCCATGATTAATTCCCGCACCAACGAGCTTATATTGGCTCACTGTACCATAGGCCTTAAACAAACGGAAAGATACATTATCCGCAACCACTTCGAGACAGAAAAAGGTATTGCTATCCAAGGCTTACTTCCAACAGGAGACGTGACTATTATTAAATGTGGCGGCGAATGTCTGGATGAATATTACTTGTCCACGGGAACATTATCCGAAAACACGAATTATATCAATATGTGCCGTACACAGGTACGTATCCGTATGAATACTCCCGCCGAGTATTTCCTGAAGAATCCATTGGGCAATCATCATATTCTGATTCACGGAAATTACGAAGATGCATTGAATGAGTTTTTCCTGGCGAATGCCTGCAAACGGACAGAATAAATAAAATACAGAAAAGCAATCCGAAAACAGTCTAGAATAGAAAATATGAAAATCACACTCTCTTACCTTTATCTCTCGTTACTTCTTTGTCTATTAAGCTATGCAACGCTCGATGCACAAGAAGCGTTCAATGACTCAGTCGCCTTAATCAAAAGAAACTATATAAATGCCACTGTCGGCAAAGATAAAGGTAAGGAGGTGCTTCTTAGGCAATTATCAACAATCCCTCCAGAGAAGGAAGCTTCGGACCAGAATGTAATTGAGTTACAACAACTATATCCTATCTCCCCTAAAGAAATCAAACATTTAATAAATACTCTCCATACGGACGGTTCATGGGAAGATATCAACTACGCAGATACGAAACGTTCCGGGTGGGAACCGAAAAAACATACCGAACGGATATTGAAACTCACTAAATACCATTACCAGAAAAAGCAGATACTTAAACCGTCTGAAAGAGCCCGACTGACTAACGCCATTCATCAAGCAATGAATTTCTGGTTCAGTAGAAAACTGGTATGCAAAAATTGGTGGTATAATCAAATCGGCATTCCACGTACACTCGGGCCCGCATTCCTATTGTTCGAACAAGAAATGAGCGAACCGGAAAAACAAGGCGCAATCAAAGTAATGATGAATTCATCCTTCGGCATGACAGGACAGAACAAAGTTTGGCTGGCAGGTAATGTACTAATCAGAGCTTTATTGCAGAATGACTGGCAACTGGCAAAAGAAGCACGGAAAGTTATTGCCTCTGAAATAACTCTCGGACAAAAAGAAGGAATCAAAGCAGACTGGAGTTTTCACCAGCACGGGCCCCAACAACAGTTTGGCAATTACGGCCTGTCTTTTATATGCAATATGAGTTTCTATTCGGAACTATTTACCGGCACTACCCTTGCTTTTTCACAGGAACAACAAAGAATTCTCACCTCCCTGCTACTAGAAGGTTACCAATGGATTATCTGGAGGGGATATTGGGATGTAAATGCGCTTAACCGCCAACTATTCCGCAACGCAGATATTGACAAAGGATTTAGTTTACTCTTTGCCGCACATTCATTAATGAAAAGCAGCGAACCGGAAGTTGCCGATCAAATAAAGAAAATGATTCTTCGAAATTCTTCTTTTTCACAAGTCCCCAACTCATTCACCGGAAACAAACATTTTCGGGAGTCGGACTATACCGTTCACCGTACTCCTACCTGGCTGGCTTCCGTACGTATGGCTTCCGAACGAGTAATCGGCACGGAACTGGTGAACGAGGATAACCTGAAAGGATATTACATGGCCGACGGTGCATTGTATACGTATGTGCATGGAGATGAATACCATAACATTTTTCCTTTTTGGAATTGGAGAAGAATCCCGGGGATTACTACTTATGAAAGCAATGCGCCTATTCCTAATCCCAATAAAACAGATGCACGAAATCACAGTTCCTATGTAGGAGGAACGACTTACCAAAATACCGGAATTACTGCCATGCAGCTGAAACGTAACAAACTGGAGGCGAATAAAACCTGGATATTTACGGATAACTATGTATTATGTATGGGAAGCAACATCCATGCTGACAGCACAGCCACTATTATGACATCTATTGACCAACGGTTCAGCAAAGGCAAAGTATGGTCTGATGACAATAAACGGATTTTCCATGATAATACTGGATATATCATCTTGCAGGCGGACACTTGCATCACTCTGACCGAGAATAAAGAAGGACAATGGAAAGACTTTATGGGAATGTACAAACCCGAAATTCTAAAAAAAGTAAATTATTCTCAGTTTACTTAAAACACCGTAAAGATGCACCTGCATCTTATGTATATCTGACACTTCCAGCCACCACACAACAAAAAGTGCGCGATTTCGACAGTCGCTCCGTTCATATCATCCGCAATGACAAAAAAGCACAAGCGGCTGTCATCAATGATCTATGTTACGCAAGTGTTTATCATCCTACCAATTTACTAATAGACAATGATAATCCGATTGCTATCTCAGAACCAGGCACTTATATCATTCATATAAAAAAGAAAGAAATCGTGTCTCACGAATCTTTTGCACTCCAACTTACAAATAAATAACCGGTCACCGAGGAACTGATATTCCCGTGTCCTCCCATTTTCTATCATGCCACTCTACTACCGAAGTGAAACCTGCCTTCTTCAAAGCAGCCAGAGCTTCGGCACGAGCATTATTTATCCTTTCCGGATAGTGAGCATCACTATTGACCTGCACCCGAACACCTAATTCTTTCAAGAAAGTGAAATATCGTTCATTAGGATAGAATGTTCCCAGTTCATGATAAGCCTTGGTATTGATTTCTACAATATAGCCGTGTTCGGCAATGGCCGTGAAGTATCCGCGAACCAATGTATCATACCACGGTTCATCCAATAACCCCGGACGATAGCAGGAAGCATTGTAGTGCATCTTATCCGCATGACCTACAATATCAAATCCTCCCTAGCTCTACCATACGGAGCAGGTTCTTATAATAAAGGTGGACAACAGAATCCAAGTCACCATCGAAGTGCCTGTCTACCAATTGACGGAAAAGATCTGCCGGGGTATCAATATCTACGATTTCCCGCTCCGGAGAATACAGCATGTGTACCGAACCGATCCGGTAATCAAGCGGTAAATCCTGAAAACGAGGCAAAGAAGGATTGCTGTCCTCATCCAGATAATCTATTTCAAGGCCGATTGCCAATTCTATTTTATCAGCATACTTTTCTTTGAGACGGGAGAATTCAGAAAGGTAATCATCCATCCGGTCCCACTCCATCGTCCATGCTGTAGAGAACGGCAACGGGGCATGGGAAGAAATGCCATAAGAAGTAAAGCCTTCGCTGATAGCAAAACGGATAAAATCTTCCATATTAGCTCGTCCGTCGCAATACAGGCAGTGACTATGATAATTGGTCAGGTTTGTCATAAAGGTTTATGTTATCAGGGGTATCTGGTTATCAGAATTTTCGGGTTTATTGTTATTCGGAATTCAACCTTCTATTTCGCTGAGTTCCAACCAGCGCATAGTCTTTTCATCAATCAGGTCATTCACTTCCGGCAATCGTTTTGACTTCTCGGTCAGTTCGTCCACAGAGAGCGTACCGCTGCACAGCTGTTCTTCAATCTGCGCGGTCGTTGGTAGGCTCGTCAAGCACCAGAAAGTTGGGATTACGCATCAGAACCGTGCAGAGATACAGACGGCGACGTTCACCTCCACTCAATTTATAGACATAGCTATGCTGGGTTTCGGGAGTAAACAGGAAATGCTGCAGAAATTGAGAAGCAGTCAGCTTCTTTCCATTGCCCAATTCGATGACTTCGGCGATATCCTGTACCACATCAATCACTTTCATCTGCTCATCGAACTGTAAGCCATCCTGCGAATAATAACCGAAACGTACCGTTTCTCCGATATCAATCGTTCCGCTATCAGGCTTTCTCCTCTCCCATCAATATCTTGATAAAAGTAGATTTACCGGTACCGTTATTACCTACAATTCCCATCTTCATAACGGGCAAAAATATAAGAGAAAGTCTTCTAATATTTTAAGTCACCAAACGACTTGTACAAATGGTCTGCTTCGAATATCTTGCTTCCGATGTAGGAGGCCTTTACTTCCAGTTTCACATTATCATTATTGAAACGCTGCTTAGCTACTTTCTCCAGTTCGTAGAAAGCTTCTTCGCGATAACGGGCCTTATGCCCGCGGGCTTGCGGCATACGACGCATCCATTCCAACTCGGTACGATAGAGGTTGTTGGCACGGGTTATTTCAACATTCGTTGCATCGATACGCTCTTGACGTTTCTCCAGGTAATAGCTATAATTCCCTTATATTGATAGATCTGCCGATTGTCTATTTCAATGATCTCGGTAGCAGACACGGTCGAGGAAAGTAACGGTCGTGCGTCACCATGAGCAGGCTGAGGTTGGTGCGACGCAGGTAATCTTCCAACCATTCAGTCATATCAAGGTCCAGATGGTTGGTCGGCTCATCCAGGATTAGCAGATCCGGTTCGGTGATAAGCGTATTGCCAAACGCAACACGCTTCAGCTGTCCACCAGACAGTTGCTTCACTTGCTGATCGAAGTTCCTTATCTTCAACTGGGAAAGGATTTGCTTGGCCTTCTGTTCATACTCCCATGCTTTTTCATGATCCATGCGCACCAGGATTTCGTCCAAACCAGGATGTCCTTCTGTTTCCATACAGCGTTCGTACTCCTTTATCAGTTCTACGGTACTGTTGCCGTGATGGAAACAAGCTTCAAGGACGGTCAATTCTTCGGATATTGCGGGTCTTGCTCCAAATATCGACCCTAAGGTCACGACGAAAAACAATATTACCGTTATCATAACCTTCTTTGCCTGCAATGATATTCAACAAGGTTGTTTTTCCGGTACCGTTCTTGGCGATCAGTCCCACACGCTGGCCTTCGGCAATGCCAAAAGATATATTTTCAAAAAGAACCAAGTCACCGAAGGACTTGGTCAGGTTGTCTACTTGTAAATAAGGTACTGCCACGTAGTTTAGTAATTAGTTAGGTAGTGGTTAGTGATTAATAATCACGGATTTATATTCTTCAATAACATTGCAAGGCTGCCCTGCTTTTACTTTGCTCCAAGCTATCTTCATCGGGTCGATAATCCGGTCCTTGTAGTCAAGTACAGGAGCTTCACGGTTGCCGTCAATCAAAGTCTTCCATTCCATGCCTTCCACTTCGTTGGCCAGAATGGTGCATACCGTTATGCCGATTGCCAGCCATTCGTCCTTTTTCTTCGGTCCTATCTTGCCACTGTCAATCACCTGCTGAAGTTTCTCCAAGTCGTCTTCCACTCCCTGAAAATCTTTCTTCAGTTCCTCTTTCACGGTAGATACCACCCACTCGTAGCTTTCATTAATCTGATAAATCTCGGAGAGACGGACAGGAATAAGTTCCGCCGGATATTTCTCACCCTCCTTGCGAATCTCCAGAGTGGCGATAACCTCCTCTGCTTCCTTCACACTTCCGCCTTTGGGAACGGTAAACGAACATTCGAAAGCGATATCTTGCCATACCGGTAATCCACAAATGGGAAGTATAGTAGTTCCCTCCTCCTGAAACATTTCTTGCTATATGCACATTCTCCCACGTTCCGACTTTCACCAATGAAGCCGAATCGTTCTCTTTCAGTTCCTGCCGGATGGCATCTTTGCCGTAACCGGCTTGCCTTTAAATGCGGATATACGAAAGTTCCCCGTCCATTCATCGGGATTATAGAAGAGAAAAGAGCCTTCCCCGTCTTCAAACTCATTCCAGTCCGCCGGATACAACATGGAAAACCATGCTCCCGGAGAGATAAATTTCTTGCCTTGCATCCTTTTACTTAAAATGATTACTCGGGCAAAAATATAATTAAAAAGTGATTCATTCCATTCTTAACCACTATCGGTTAATCATTTTTAATCACTAAATCTACTTTCCTATTGGCTGTATTTTCCTCCGCACATCTTTAGAAATCTCCAGAAACATGTAATTCAGCTTTCCGGAATGAATACCTTCTTCATTTTGCTTGTACTTATTGTTGGCGTATTGCTTCGACTTATCGAAAGTCAGTAGTGACATTTGGTTCTGCGACTTGCCTACCATCGTGGAGTCCAGCTGCTCGTCCGGAAAGAAATCATCCAAGTCAACATCTCCAATCATAGTAGTTTCCAGGAAGTTCATATTCTTGTGAGTTGTCGGTATAATACCCCACGAACATGTGTCCCGGCGTACGTACCAGATCGGGTCTATATTGATAGAACGAAGCAACGACGCAAACAACACACTACCGTCCACACAGTTGATTTGTGAAGAGTCCAGTGCATCATCAAACGTGCGGACACGTTGCGAGAAAGACAACATTACTGGACAGGCTGGTATTGGAAACCGAACTGTAACGGAATTTACGCTTTCTGCAATACGTTCCAAAGAGCATAGACTTGCTTGTCCACCACTTCAGCATTGCCACCTTGATAGCCTAGGAAACGATTGACAATACGGGTGTTCAGTGCTTCACGCAACAGTTTATCAATCATCGGATTTTCCTCATTAACGTATGCCGCAAAGAAAATTCCTGTATCATGAAACTTAGTTCCATTCGTAACATAGCCCAACAGACATTCATTAATGCTGCGAACAGAAAAAGTACGAACCCGCTGCCCCAAATCCTTATCATTCATTTCCACCTTAACAGCCACACTTACCGGTTCCGCCTGGTTATTATTCTTCAGCGCTTCGTAATTCCAGATAATATCGGGATAGATCGTATATTCCGTTCGCGGCTTATTGAGTACGAATTCCGACACCGAACGGGAGAAGAAAAGGCGTTTCCGCCACCTCGATCCGCACACGGCTATAGGCGGTCTTGATTTTCACCCGCACGGCAATACACGATTTCGGATTCCCCAAATAATTAGAATCCGACGGAACAATCACCTGCACATCAGTGGTGGCAACCGACAGTATCGCGACGGAAATATATTCCCGCCCAGATCATCAACAATCTCGAAACCGGAATTGAAAGAGGTGTATTTAAACACAGACATACCGCCATCAGAGGAGAATTAAAGTACCACCACCGATCCTATTCATTTCTTTCCGATGCCGTTTTAAGTCAATTTTTATCATTATTTGTAGTTTCTATAATCAAACGTTTCTATTGTATCTCGCTAACAAAGATAACAAATAACAAACGTTTTTTCCTCCCCCGGCCAATAAAAATTCTATTAAATTTCGTCCGAACACCGTATTCCGCCGAATGTAACACGATTGTAATATCTGTTTCATCCGCCCGTAACAAAGTCTCCTCATCTTTGCCCGAAGGATAAAATAAAAAGACTAACTTTGTCATATCACATTAATACATACATCTTATGAACGATTACCGTATTCTAGTTGTCGACGATGAAGAAGACCTCTGTGAGATTCTGAAATTCAATCTTGAAAACGAAGGTTATGAAGTTGATACTGCCAATTCCGCCGAAGAGGCAATAAAGATGGATATCAGCAGTTACCACTTGATTCTTCTGGATGTAATGATGGGAGAAATCTCCGGATTCAAAATGGCGAATATGTTGAAAAAAGACAAGAAAACAGCTAAAGTGCCCATTATATTCATCACCGCAAAGGATACCGAAAATGATACTGTAACAGGATTCAATCTGGGAGCTGACGATTACATCTCCAAACCTTTCTCTCTGCGTGAAGTCATCGCCCGTGTGAAGGCCGTATTAAGACGCACAGTAACAACGGAAACGGAAAGAGTCCCCGAACGGCTCGTTATCAGTCATCGTTATTGACATTACCAAAGAAGGTAAGCATCGACGATGAAGAAGCGCAGCTGACTAAAAAAGAATTTGAAATCTTGCTTCTATTGGTACAGAACAAAGGACGTGTATTTTCACGTGAAGACATCCTCACCCGCATCTGGAGTGATGAAGTGTACGTGCTCGACCGTACTATCGACGTAAACATCACCCGCCTACGGAAAAAGATTGGAGAATACGGCAAATGCATTGTCACCCGTCTCGGATACGGATACTGCTTCGAAGCTGAATAAATAATTATGCCGAATTAAATAGTTATTATGAACCTGCCTGTAACTCAAAAGCATTTTCTTTCTTTTAGCCGAAACCCTTTCCTTTCGGTTATTTCACTATTTCTGGTATTTGCCGGATGCTTTCTGGCATATCAATACCAGCGTGAAAGGGAATATAAGATAGATCTGCTAAACACCAAACTGCAAGATTACAATAGCAGGCTCTACGAACAACTGGAGATTCCAGACAGACAGTGAAATCACTTCGACGGTTATATCAATAACCATATCCTGGAAGACTTGCGTGTAACCCTTATTGATGCTCAAGGAAATGTTGTTTACGACAGCTATCCAAGTCATAATAACCAGATGGAGAACCACCTGAACCGTCCGGAAGTACAGAAAGCCATAAAACATGGCAACGGATATGATGTACGCCGTACTTCCGAGACAACAGGAGTACCCTACTTCTATTCTGCCACTCATTATAAAGATTATATTGTCCGTTCGGCTTTACCTTACAATGTCAGCCTCATCAACAACCTGCAAGCAGACCCGCACTATTTATGGTTTACCGTAATCGTGACCTTATTATTAATGATTATTTTCTACAAATTCACCAATAAGCTGGGAACTTCGATCAGCCAACTCCGTGAATTTGCGATGCGCGCCGACCGGAACGAGCCTATCGAAATGGCGATGC
>VOFB01000634.1_pt1 | contig 26001 bp, 38 predicted proteins | sample 5384141 | NCBI WGS metagenome assembly VOFB01 (sample SAMN12384721, study PRJNA508395) | human gut metagenome | isolation source: healthy gut A | host: Homo sapiens | reverse complement strand
GTGACGGTGGTGTATGAGGGAAGAAGATCATTAAGCTGCTGCGTGGGAAAAAATAAGATATTATAAAGAAAAAGACGATTCTGAGTGGAATCGTCTTTTCTTTATATATAGTGATCAATGTCTGCGGAGTAGGCATTTTGTGTATTATATTACTTCGTATCAACCCGTCCAACCAGATAATCAATTGAGCAGTGATAAATATCTGCTAACTTTTTTATGAGAATGTCAATTGGAAAATCACGAAGCCCTTTTTTCATAACGGGAATAAACATCCCGGTGCAGACCAAGCATGGCAGAGATTTCTTTTATAGTAAGATCGTTGTCTATTCTCAAGTCCTGAATTCTTTGAAACTTCACGTGAGTGTCTCCTCTAACTTAATAGACAAATTATAATCAAAATGCTATAATTTAATTCATAATAAGACCGTTTGGTCGTATTAAGAGAAATGAGATATCTGCGAAAGGAGACCAGTTATGAAAAACGTATGATAGCATGGCTGCTTTGTGCCTGCATGACGTTTACGGCAGCACCGGAAATGCTGCTGGGGATGTGGCAGGGAATGCACAGCAGACACAGGAAGAAAACAGTTTTAAAGAGAAAGGGACTGTGGAAACACAGACTGTAGAACAGGATGATGAAAAGTCAGCAGTGACAGAGAAAAAGAAACAGACCAGGCAGATGAAGAAGATCATAATGCCGGACGTCTGGCAGAGGAAGAGTCCGGGGCGGCCGGGACGGAAATTGTCACGGAAGAGACAGAAGAGCCAGAGACGACGATCGTCACGGAAGAGACAGAAGAGCCAGAAACGAAGGTTGTTACAGAAGAAACAGAGGAGACTGAAACAAAGAATGTCACAGAAGAGCCAGAACAGGCTGAAACAGAGAACGTTACGGAAGAAACGGAGAGTACAGAGGAGATTTTAAAAAGGGCATTATCAGGTGATGAGATCAGCCGTATCGACTGGGTACAGGAACTGGTAACATTATTTGATCTTACGGTAGATGAGGATAATTATCCGGATAATTATTACAGTGACATATCAACGGATGATTCGTTTTATCGTGATGTGATGGTGGCATGCGAGTTCGGAATGATCGATCTTGAGGCAGGAGAAGAATTTCGACCGGAAGATGCAGTGACGCGTGAATTTGCAGCGCAGACCATGAATACGATGCTTGGCTTTGTGCCGGAAACAGACAGTTATACTTATCAGGATACAGCAGATGTTACATATAAGGAAGCAGCACAGATCGCAATCGACAGAGGATGGGTTACGGTTGCTGCCGGTAAATTTCTCCCGGAACAGTCACTTACCACGGAAGAGCATGATGCAATGATCGCGGATGCAAAAAGGTTTTGGCAGATGCGCAGATAGAGACCGGAAAAGAAAATACCTGTACATTTGCGTCCGGAGTAGTTGTTGTACCAAAGGGAACAGCCGTATCTATTGATGTGGATGGAATAGTTATGATCGAAAACTGTCCGGTTACGATCAAACAGGGAACAACATTTGCCGTGTATGTTAACGATATTGTCATGGCATATAAGGCAGAAAGTGTACGGACAGACGGAACTACAACATATATTACAACCTCAGATGCGGATGATGGCGCGGTTTTAAATGTTGACCAGCAGGGCGAACTGGATGTTGATATGACGGAATTTATTCCGGCAGATGAAGAAACATATGTGGCAAATGGTGTTACAGTCACAGAAGGTATGACAAAGGGGGATATCCTATAAAAACAATACCCTGCGTGCAGATAAAACGATTTCCGTCTCAGATGATGTCACAGCGACAGTAAGTGTTGTGATTTCAAACATGAAAGTAAATTACAGTCTGAATAATAATGACTATTATTTTTCAGTCAGCGGAGATATGGAATACTCCTGCAATGTAAAAGGGGATGCATTTAAAGATATTAACCACACACTGACGTTAGGGGCAGTGCCGCTCGGCGGTGTTGGTATGTTGACACTGGCAATGGAATATAATCTTTCCGGGGAAGCAACGCTTACCGTGGAAAAGGAATTTGAAGCCGGATTTGCGTATTCGGACGGATTCCGTATAGTTGGAAACAGTCATAAAAAAGGATTTTCCTTTTCAGCAGAAGCAGATTTGACCACAGGTATTGTACTCTCTGCAAAAGCAACGCTCGGAATTGTCAGCGGAGATATTTATGCAAAAAACCGGTGCACGTATGAACATCAAATACGTAAGGTACAGTTCGGAACACCGACATACTGCGCGTCACAGGCTGCATATCTGTATGCATCGGTGGGGGCAAGGCAAAGATCGGAGTTGGTATTGCATCAAAGACCTTTAGCAAAAAGTATAGAGATCTGGGGAAAGAATAACAGTCCGTGCGCGTGTACTATCATATTGAGGACGGCGTACTTCGGACATCATGCACGCGTGGAAAAGAATTTGCCGCACAGGGAGGCTGGACAAGTTATTGGACATCTCCAGGTTCGAGATATTTCAATCCGGCGGGCGTAGGAAGCTATTTTGATGCAGGAGCAGGTGCAGGCGGTGCAATCGTACCGATTTATACCTATACAATGACGATGCAAACAGGGCTACGATCACAGGATATAGTGGAAATGCGACGGCACTTTATATTCCGGGGAGATTGACGGGCATGAGGTTGTTGCAATTGGAGATAGCGCTTTTGAGGACCGGACAGATCTGAGGACGGTGATGATACCGGATAGTTTGGAAAAAATAGAATTTGAAGCATTTTATAACTGCATAAATTTAAAAATTGTCGATTTGTCTTCAAACTTGACAACAATTGGTTACGACGTGTTTGGAAATTGCAAATCAATTAGTAAAATAGAGATACCCTAAAAGCTTAAAAAATTTGATGGTACGTGGGGAAGTGGCACAAATTTATCATATGGGGCATTTGGCGGTTGTAGTAATTTAAAAACTGTTAATTTCGAAGCAGGAAGCACCATAGTATGTGCAGCGTTGTTTATGGGATGTGATGGCATTGAAGAAATAGAACTGCCAGATACTATTACGGAAATAGGAGACAGTGCCTTTAAAAGTTGTAAAAATCTGAATAAAAGTTATAATTCCTGAAAGTGTGACAAAAATAGATGGTGACGCATTTGCTGAATGCAGTGGATTAGTAGATATAAAAATGCATGAGGGTATAAATACAATAGGTTCAAGAGCATTTTATAAATGTGACAGATTATTGATATTGTTATACCAGATAGCGTGGAAAAAAAATAGAATTTGAAGCATTTCGCGGATGCGACAAACTGGAAAATATAAAGTTATCAGAGAATCTTACGATTGTTGGATATGGAGTATTTGGAGATTGCAAATCAATTAGTAAAATAGAGATACCTAAAAGCTTAAAGAAATTTGATGGTACATGGGGAAGAGGCACAAATTTGTCATATGGGGCATTTGGTGGTTGTAGTAATTTAAAAACTGTTAATTTCGAAGCAGGAAGTACCATAGTATGTGCAGCGTTGTTTATGGGATGTGATGGCATTGAAGAAATAGAACTGCCAGATACTATTACGGAAATAGGAGACAGTGCCTTTAAAAGTTGTAAAAATCTGAATAAAGTTATAATTCCTGAAAGTGTGACAAAAATAGATGGTGACGCATTTGCTGAATGCAGTGGATTAGTAGATATAAAAATGCATGAGGGTATAAATACAATAGGTTCAAAGAGCATTTTATAAATGTGACAGATTATTGGATATTGTTATACCAGATAGCGTGGAAAAAATAGAATTTGAAGCATTTCGCGGATGCGACAAACTGGAAAATATAAAGTTATCAGAGAATCTTACGATTGTTGGATATGGAGTATTTGGAGATTGCAAATCAATTAGTAAAATAGAGATACCTAAAAAGCTTAAAAATTTGATGGTACATGGGAAGAGGCACAAATTTGTCATATGGGGCATTTGGTTGGTTGTAGTAATTTAAAACTGTTAATTTCAGGAAGCAGGAAGTACCATAGTATGTGCAGCGTTGTTTATGGGATGTGATGGCATTGAAGAAATAGAACTGCCAGATACTATTACGGAAATAGGAGATAGTGCGTTTAAAAATTGTAAAAATCTTGATAGGATTACAATGAATAACGGGATAGAAATACTGGAAAGTTCTGCATTTGAGGATTGTTTCTCATTAACAACGATAAATATTCCGAATACTGTTAAAGCAATTAGTAATTCAACTTTTCAAGATTGCACCAGTCTGACAGAGGTGCATTTGTCAAATATCCTTAAAGAAATACCAGCAAGCACTTTTTCCGGCTGCAAAAAGTTAACCACCATCAATTTTCCATCCACCCTGACCACGATCGGGAACTCCGCGTTTTCCGGCTGTGAATCTTTGCCGGAAGCCTTAATACTTCCATCCGGGTGGAAAAAATAGAAAGCAACGCATTTAAAAACTGTAAAGCCTTGAAAAAGGCAGCGTTACCGGATACCGTTTCGTCTATTGGAAGTTCTGCATTTATGGATGTGAAGCCCTGACCGATATTACATTAGGCAGCAAGTTAAAGAAGATTGAGAGCCAGACATTCTACGGCTGTATAGTTTTGCCATCCATCGTGATCCCTTACAATGTGACCACGATCGGTGACAGTGCATTTGTCAATTGCACGAAGCTGACGCAGATCACAGTCCGCGCAACACAACTTCGATCGCATCAAATGCATTTTCCTATCCAAAGAAAATGACGATGTACGGTCCGTCTGATTGCTATGCCCAGACTTATGCAAGCGGAAAAGGGAATCAAGTACGTCACACAGGATATTCATGCAACCTCAGTCAGTCTGGATAGTACAGAAAAAACGGCGGAGCGCTATGACGATTTCAACTGACAGCGACGATCGCACCTTTGAATTTCACAGATGCAGTGGTATCGACAAGTTCCAATGAAGAGGTTGCTACTGTTTCGGATACCGGATATGTGGAGATCTGTGGTGTTGGAACAGCAGTTATTACAGTAACGGCTGGAAATGTAAAAAGATGCCTGTAAGATAACCGTACCGCAGCTGATAGACTGGATCGAATTTGATGAGGATGAGATCGAATTAAAAGCTGGTCAAACCTATCAGTTGAAACCATATATTTCACCTTCGGATGCCACAAATAAAAAACTCAAATATACTTCTTCTGATACGAAAGTGGCAGAGGTTTCTGCAAGCGGACTTGTCACTGCAAAATCGGAGGGTGAAGCAAAAATCCGGGCGGCGGCAACGGATGGCAGTGATGAATATGCAGTCTGCTATGTGACTGTCACCGGAAAGGCGAAAGTAACAGGAATAACTTTAGACCGGACATCAGCAGAGGTAAAAAGAGGAGAGAAACTCACCTTAAATGTGACTGTATCACCGTCTTATGCGTCCAACAAAAAGGTAGTCTGGAAATCGGCAAATACAAAGATTGCCACCGTGGATGCCAACGGCAGTGTGACAGCAAAGGCACCGGGCAGAACGAAGATCACGGTGACTTCGGCTGAAAACAGCAGTTATCAGGCATCCTGTACGGTTACAGTACCATATAAAATTACCTACAAACTGAATAAAGGTAAAAACAATGCCTCAAATCCGTCAACTTATTATGGAAAGAAAGTAACACTGAAAAACCCGTCCCGCAAAGGATACGCATTTGCAGGCTGGTATACGGATGCAAAATTTAAAAAGAAGATCACAAGTATCAGCAACAGCGCAAAATCCGATTACATTTTGTATGCAAAGTGGACAAAAGTAAAAGTGGCGAAGGCTTCTCTTACGTCTGCGAAAAACAGCAAGAGTAAACAGATCTTACTGAAATATAAGAAAGTATCCGGCGCAAAAGGTTACGAGATTTCTTACAGTACGGATAAAAAATTCAAAAAGGTGGTCACAAAGAAAAATACGGCGAAGACATCCTATACCATAAGTAAACTGAAAAAAGGAAAGATATACTATGTGCGCATCCGGGCTTATAAAATGGATTCCATGGGCAAAAAAGTGTATGGAAAATATTCATCCATGAAAAAAGTTAAGGTCAGTAAATAGAAAATTTAAAGTGTGTAATCATCTTTGACAGTTGATTAGTTAAAAAAGTGCCACAATCCCTGTAAATACAAGGGGTGTGGCACTTTTATCTGCATACACGAAATATAGTAATGTTTTATCTCCGCTTACTTTTTTTCTGAATTCCTTTCATTTTCCGTTTTGTTATGAATTGATAGTCCGTTCTGAATCCGCAGGTTTCATGGAGATCATCAGTGATTTCCTGACGTTCATATACCGGCATGAAGCCCTGTTCTTCTATATCCGTAAATTTTATGTCTTTTAAAGTATGGAGCAATTGTTCTGTAGTATAAGTTCCTTTCAAAGCGCGGTTTAATAACCGGAAATGTAACAGAGCAAGAAAGCAGGTGAGGAAATGAGCTTTAATCCGATCTTCACGGTTTAAAGTAAACGGGTCTGGCTTCAAAGTCTGTTTTCATAGTTCTGAAACAGTCTTCAATCTGCCATCTTCCTTCACTGACTTTTAAGATATCTGCAACGTCATCATCAAGCAGGTCTGTACATACCGCATAAAGTCCGTCATACATTTCTTCTTCAGCAATCTTATCCGTATCGAGATAATAGTGGATCTTAGCTTTTTCTCCTTCGTTGGTTACAGCTACCTTATTTACAAATCTTGCAGGATCATTTGGATTTTACGCTGTTTTTTTTAGAGAGCCATTTGCAACCATTTTTTCTGCCCGACAGATCTGCTCCGCACGGATGGCTTTCTGATAAGCGGCATATTTAGGGGAGTAGGTTATGATTAATTTTTGATCCAGTTTTTTTGTTGTCAATGGTTCGTCTTTATAATAAAGCTGGTTCTTGTCATCATCTGTCAGTTTTGTGAGATCAACAGGTTTATCATCTGAGAGACGTTTGAAGCCAGTTTTCTTTAAAGCCCATGCCCGGTCTTCAGCAGGCAGCTTTTTGATGGACTGAGTGACAATAAATGCCCTCTGTCCCATGTGATTAAGAACACGGTTATCCTCAGAAGCAAGTCCGGCGTCACTGCAATAGATAAACTTATCACAGCCGAATTGTTGGAGAATCTTTGTTTCTAAAGGTTTTAAGGATTTCTGCTCATTTTGGTTTCCAGGAAAGAGTGAGAAAGCCAAAGGTATTCCGTCACCATCTGTAAAGAGTCCCATTTGAATAATGGGATTCGGACGGTGCTCTTTTGCTTTTTCCGTATTTTTTATCTCCATTTTCCTGTTCGATTTCAAAGTAGTAGTTTGTGCAATCATAATAAAGGATCCGATCCATTCTGTCACCGAGAAAAAAAAGCTATTTTTATAAACTTCTGATTGAATAAAATCCATTTCAGAAGCAAGAACAGAAAGAGCTCGGTACACATCATGAAGTTCATAAGTGGGAGGCTCAAGGAACTGTTTTGCTGCTCGGAAGGAAGAACTTTTGCTGGAAGGTTCTAGAACCCTTGTATAAATTAAATCAGATAAAATCGCATTAAGATCATACTCGAATTTATGTCGGCTTTTTGATTTTTCGGCAGACAGAATCGAGCTTAAGTCCATAGTAAATAGACTGAAGAAAAAGATATCCGCCAGAAAAAAGTTTCTGCTTATTATAGTCCATGAGTCTGTTGGAATGAAATGGGATCATGACAGTAGCATCCTCTTTTTCACTTTTATATTTCAGTGTTTCAAGACGAGCCTGTTCATTTGCCCATTCAACAACTCCGTCACGATCCGTGTGGAGCTGCGCCGATAATTCAGCTAACGTACCTAATTTTCGGATGGTTTTGGAAGTACTTTTCCCATTGGCATTTGTATAGGACTGAGTGATGTAAAAGGACTCAGAATTTTTTGATTTTGATGTTGTTATACGCACAATAATCACCTCTGTCACTATTATACCACATATCACCTAATATTACTATATAATAAAAATAAAAATTTGACAAAAAAATAAGCCTATTTCAAGGCTTTGTGGTACTTTTTGGATTTCAATGTGTCAAAAGGAGGAACCGAATATGAAGAAGAGCACACAGGTATCAGAAAAGATACCGACAGCCAACCGTCAGTACAAAGACACTGTATTCCGCATGCTGTTCTCAGAGAAAGAAATCTCTTATCCCTGTACAACGCAGTGACCGGAAACCATTATCAGAATGCGGAAGCCCTTAAGATCGTCACGTTGGAAAATGCCATTTATGCTGCGAGAGTCCGAAAATATGCATCAGAGCTGAATCTGAATGATGCAGTTGAGAAGGCGATTACGGAATGCATTAAAGAAGGAATTTTAGTGGAATTTCTTCGGAAGAATCGCTCGGAGGTAATGTGAAAAATGAGATTTTTCACATGCAAGTTTGTACTTACGTCCAAACTTGTTATGCGCAAAAGACAGCGCAAAAAGGAGAAAAGATGGTGAGTATATTAGAGTATGATAAAGAGTGGGAAGAAAAAGAAGCTCGAAAGGCAGAATATGAAGCTGGTAAAAGTGATGGGATCGAGATTGGAAAAAAGTGAAGGAATCAAAATCGGCAGAGAAGAAACTCTAGCAGAAATGATTTACAATATGAAGCAGCATGGTTATTCCATAGAGAAATGGCAGATATAACAGGAAAATCTGTCAGACAAATAGAACAATATTTACAGTGTAACAGACAGTAAAGACATTATATAGGCAAAAGACGATTCTGACAAAAGGAATCGTCTTTTTTGCTTGTAATCTGAAAAGCTGTGATATAATACAAACAAAAGTTAGATAACACTAACAAAAAGTAAGAAAAGACTTTAAAACCATTCAGAATAGATAAGGATATAAGAACAATTCTGTAATGGGAAAGGGGAACATATGTCAGAAGAAGAGAAAAAATTTTTGGAAATCGTTGACCTGAAAAAAGGTTTGGAAGCGGGGAAACCCGACAGGAAGTACTTCGGGGAATGAACTTTTCCGTGGCAAAAGGAGAATTCTGTGTTCTGCTTGGACCGTCCGGTTCCGGAAAGTCGACGCTTCTCAATATTATCGGTGGAATCGATAGTGCGGACTCCGGTTATATTTCCATCAACGGCGATAAGTTAGAAGAACTCGGAGAGAAGAAGCTGACACAGTATCGTAGAAAGCATCTAGGTTATGTATTTCAGATGTATAACCTGATCGCAAATTTAAATGTCAAGAAAATATTGAGGTCGGTGCATATTTATCAGACAGTCCGCTCGGATATTGACGATTTATTACATACGTGGGACTTTATGAACACAGGCATAAACTGCCGAACCAGCTTTCCGGTGGTCAGCAGCAGAGGGTTTCCATTGGCCGTGCGATCGTGAAAAATCCGGATATCCTGCTCTGTGATGAGCCGACGGGTACTATATAAAATAGTACAACACTATTCAAAAATAATACCCGTTATATTGTAATCGTTGTCAATCCGGATTTCCTTAATAGCGGATCTCCACAACGTTCTTTTTTCTTCACGGGTTAAAGTGTTGTATAAATTTTTAAAATCAGACTGCAGTAACCGTTCCACAGCTTTAAAATTTGGCGGCTGTTCCATTTCTTTGTCGTTTGGCATCTGCTTCAGGGCAGAGGTGTATATCTCATAGTCTTTTTCGATACTCTTCAATGTCGATCAGATCATTTACATATAATTCCTTCAGTTTATTTAACTTTCGTTTTAAGACTGCTTTGCCTTTCGAGGAGGAAGAACGTTTTTTCTTTTCGCAGCCTGTATTTCCCAGTCGAGCTTGACGCGGTTAAATTCTTCGCTTAAGTGATCGAATAACAATTGTTCCACATAATCTTCGCGGATAGAATGATTATGTATACATCTGCCACGCTGCATGTGCTGTGCACAGCGGTAATAAACGATACCCTGGGAAAGATAGCCGTTTAATTTATGGCTGCATTCGTCGCAGACAAGAATAGAAGTAAAAAGGTATATGCGGCCGGATGGAGCAGTGTGAACGTTCTTTTTTAAAAGAGCCTGTACCCGGTCGAATTGATCGCGGTTGATGATGGATGGACAGAAGTTCGCATTGTATCTGCCGCCGCGGTTATATACACCGGTATATAATTCTTCCGTTAACATCCGGTGGAAAGTAGCGTAGCACCAGTTGATGCCGTATTTTTCACGGATATATTTTGTCGTAGCGCGTTGTGATACGGAGGATTCAAAATAGCAGAATGCATCTTGTACAATAGCGGCATCGTCTGGGATGATTTCCAGTCTTTTTTCGTTGTTTACACGAAAGCCGTAAGGACAGCTGCCGGATACAACGGTACCATGTGCAATTTTGCTGTCGAATACAACATCAATTCGCTCTCCGTCAATATCTGCTTCATTTTGGGCGATGGATAATTTTACGTTAATATAAAGCCGGCCGTTTGCAGTGGTTGTATCATATTCTTCATCCGTTGTTTTCCAGTTGCAGTTGTGGGCCTGTAAGATCTCCATAACTTTGTAATAATCTGCAACAGACCGGAACCAGCGGTCGAGCCTGGCAAAGAGCAGGATATCTACTTCGTTGCGTTTGACGGATTCCATCATGCGCTGGAATTCTGTTCTTTTTTGTGCAGATTTTTGCGGGCTGTTTTAGCGGCATCTATATATGTGCCGGTGATGATCCAGCCGCGTTCTTTTGCATATGTTTCTAACCGTTCCTGCTGGGCTTCCAGTGAAAGTCCTTTGATTTTCTGTTCTTCTCCGGAAACGCGGATATATAATGCGACCCGGATCACTGCCGGACATAATTCTTTCTTTTTCATGTGATCACCTGCATATTTTTTAGTGCACCCCGGAAGTATTTTGATACAACCGGGGTGTCTTATTATTTTATCGAAAAATTTTTGATCATTTCCAACGTACCAGTAGAAGTAAGACAAATGCCGTTGATATAATAAAAATACACCCAGCTTTTCCACAAAGAAAGGTCGTGGGACATGAAAATAAAATACATATATCACAATAACCGCAAAATATATGCAATTTATTATAGATGCAGTAAAACCATGTATTATAATCTTAACTTTACCGGTACAATATTTGTAATTGTAAATAAGTAAGCGGGATTGCTGGGTGTCCCGTTCAGGGATTACCCAACACCGCGTTTGGCATCTTTTTCAATTGGTGGAAACAGTCTTTCCAATTCTTCCGGTGTATCCGGCACGCTGTCATATAAAGAAATGTCCGGTTCCGGATCTGCGACGGAATTATATTTTGAAATCATCCGCTCTAAAGCTTCCCAGTCTTTCACATCGAACAGTGCAAATGTTTTAAAAAATGTTTTTGGCAAATTCATTTTCCCCATGCATAATCTGATCAATCATAGTACTGTATTCAGACTCGTTGCTGGTAAACATATCGCCAGTACCATTCAACAGCCATTCTTCGCTGACATTAAATTCGCTGCATATCAGTTTGTATAAGGATAGTTTCTGCTCTGGTTTTTTAAGGCGGTTTAGTTCGATGTTGTTAATTGTATCACGACTGACACCAAGACGATTTCCAACGATTCCATACATTTTAAATATTTTTTTCAAGTTCTCGTATTCTCTCGTAAGTTTCCATTATATAAAGCACCTCCCTTCTGTGTTTATTGTTCACTTATATAATATTGCTTTGTAAGTCAACACAAAAAATAAAAATTAAAATTATAAAAGTGTTGACATACAGAAAATAAAATAGCTAATATCTGTTTATAGACAGAAAATGATTTGATAAAAAGTGTTGAAATGCATAAATGAAAGGAGAACTTTATGAGAGACGACAAGAAAAAAGGAACTGATTACAAAATCAGCAGAAGAATTTTCAAAATTGAATGAGGATAACAAAATGTTCATTTTAGGTTATATGTTCGGTATCCAGCAGGAACGCCAGAGAGCGGATCGTAAACAGCCGCAGACAGCATAAGGAGGTGTCGTGGATGAAAGTGCAGGGGACATTTAATACGCAGCGCTTTTTTGAAACGCTTGCGCGGATCATATCGCAGCGGGAAAACGTGACAGTCACTGTAAGAGTAACGCCGCTTGAAAAAGAAGTAGAGCAGCATCCGGCACTGGAAAATGTCGGATAGATATGAGAGATATCAGAAAGCAGGTGATAACATGGATCGGGACAACAAGCGAGAGATAACAATCTCCATTTCGGAATCTATATATGAAGAACTTCAAAATGCGGCAAAACAATTATCCGGATGGGAACGTGAACAGCTCCAGGGAACAGAACGAGAGATATCCGATTCATGGGAACCGGAGGATGTGGTGACAGCGGCTGTGATCACGTGGCTGTCGGAGAGGAGAGAGTAAAATGAAGCGTTTAGCTTGTTTAGTTTGCTTAACGGTAATATTGATTGTTGGTCTGATGATCGGAGTATTAGGTCTTTGTTTAATAGCTAGCGCTGTTATTGGACATGTAGAAGTTGTAGCGGTAGGAGCATTACTTATTGTTAATCTTGCATTGCTTGATTTGTGTCGTTCCTTATAGGTATGGGAGGATCTCCTTTATATGAGAGAAATTATTATTATTGCAGTAAGCATCGTGTTTGCAATTATCGTGTATCCAATAGTATTTCCTGGTCGGTCAGTCATTTTATATGTACGTGATTTGTCGGAGAGAAATGCAGGACAGAAATACAAATACCAGATATTGTTTAAATTGCGTAGCGGCAATGATATCGAACTGATTTTGTATTCTGACCAGTTGTATAAAAGTATGTCGGCAGTTTTCTTTACAAGGTACATAGAAAAACATAGAGAATATTACAGATTTAGGTATCAGGATAAAGTATACACGATTCCAAAGGAAGAAGTCGAAACAATAGAATTTACAGGATCCTGGAATATTGGATGGTGGTAGGAAGAAAGCTGATCATTATGGTGTGGTAACTCCAGCTGTGATCGTATAGCTGTTGGAAAGGGGTGATGATATGAATCTTAACGATTACGATCATAGCAATAATTGTTAATTTTGTTATTGGAATTTATTGCTGGTTTGATTAGTAAAGATGGGCACGTGGCGATTGGAGCAGCAATTATTGCAGATTTAATCCTGATTGCATTGTATGCGCTTTAAGTAAGCAATGAGATGGATATAAATTATGGGCGGTGATGATATGGATTTAATAACAGGCATTGTATTTGGTGAGGATTATTACGGCGATGAAGTAAATGAACTTGCAGTTGCTTCATTTAACTATGTAAAACAGGACATAGCGGATGTCAAAAAACGATACATGAGTTTAGGGTTCCATCTTCATGAGATGGAGATGCGCAGATACCATGAAGAGTTAGGGGTATGACAATTTCTATGAGTGTATCGAAAAGAACTTCCATATGGATAAATCCGCAGTATCGCGAGTGATCGCGGTATGGAATGAATTTTGTTCAAAAGACGACTCAAATTCCGGGAAGATGTGGGTCGATGACAAATATGAAAAATATTCCTATTCCCAGTTGGTGGAAATGCTGCCATTAAAGGAAAAGGAACGTTTCAAGGTCAATGCTGATATGACAGTATCGCAGATCAGAAGCTATAAGAGATCATTAAAAGAAAAAGCGAAAGAACAGAAAAGTTTGACGGACGCTTTAAATACCTTAGATACTTTGGTACAGACATCGAAAAAGAAAAAATCTGTTGCGACGTCGCAATCAGTTCCGGAGAAAAAGGTACTGCCGTATGAGAGAGGCTGCATTACTGGTAAAAGTCCAAGCGGAACCTGTGTGTGCTGTGGCTGTAATGAAACAGTAGAATGCTGTGCTGACTGTGAGGAAGACTGTAATGGAAGATGCGGATGGATCGAAGATAAAGAACCTGTTATAACACAGCCGGAACTTCCTGTCATGAAGAACATGACGCAGAGAGAAGAGTTTATAAACAGTTATAAGTCCTGGAACATTTGGTGTAGAAATGAGTGCACAGAAGAAACATTTTATCGCTATGATCTGCCGGATGGCTATGCAATCGTGGTAAAGAATTATCCGTACTATATAGAATGGACGAAAGAAGAAAGTGAAACAGAAGAATATTATCTTCTTGATTCTGGATATCGTCATTTTGCAGATTGTAAAACAAATATGACAGTGTTAAAAGAGCATTTAAAAAACATGAACAAGAAATAACAACCTGTCTGCACGGCAGCTCCACGACCGTAGCATCAAAGCAATGCAGACGATCGGTTCCTGGAAACGGGAATCAGAAAAAAAGAAGCCCTGTGACGGCAATCACAAGGCTTCCGGGAAACATTTCTTAGAAATGCCACCAAAACAACAAGTTTATTCTACGGCATTTCTAAGAAAAGTTCAATCTGAACAGATGTTTCCCTTTATTGATCTTTGTGGAACCTTGATAACTAAATGGACTTGTGCGGGTGGAAGTATGAAATTCAGGACTTTCAGAAAGCCCCATTGACGGGGATAAAACGTAACAGTCACGAAAGAAAGGGGAGAAGACCGTGACGGGGCTGACAGGCTCTCGGCAGTGTGCGGTTATAGAACGCTGCCAAAGAAAATAAGGGACGCAAATTTGTCCCTTATAAGCACAGGAAGATTATATATTAGGCGGAGATTTGAAAGAGGTGTATGCATGAAAAATATTAAGAATTTCAGGACTATGAATTGCTTGGGATGTCAATGTGATGGTTGTTATGAATGCCAGTCTGCAAATTGCGATATATGCTATCGCGCTGAATGCGCAAATAAGAACGATGAAGATATGTATTATGCAGCGGAGGATGAAAAGATGCAATTTCGATCAAATAAATTGACGTTTACAGGAGGATGTTGGATTGAAGATATATTAAATAAATGTCCTGTATGTGGTTCAAAACTGGAATACCATTCTTTATATCAATTTTCAAAAATCTACAAAATTTTGAAAAATGGTAAATTATCAGCTAGACCACAACGTAACGAAAGTGCATGTCCTATGGAATGTGGATTTATAGCTTGCTCAAATGCAGATTGCGATTTTCATACTAACTGTGATTTGGAGGTTGAAGAAGACAGGAAATATAGCATATATCAGACTGGTGAGGTTTATAAAATAATTGTGAGGTGATGACCTTAAAAAATAGAATACCATTTGAGATTATGCTTTTTATGAAAAATGCAAAGAGGGGTGGCAGAAGTAAATATAATGGATGATCTAAAATATTTGAAGAACAAAACGGATCTCTCAGGAGAAGTACAATGCCTGGCGAAAGAATGCAGAGAAAGAAAATCTGCCGCAATACAAAATGGATTGTGCGTTTCAGGAAGCAAGAAAAATTTTTCCGTATATTGCAGTCTGAAAGAGACAATTCCTTTCCTTGTCATGTGCCGCTATGAATTGATATATAACACTTTAGAAAAAAAGCAAGGATCTGATAACACATTTCCTGTGTTTATAAAGGGATTGATTAATCCCGTACAGATTTCACCTGCAGGAGAATCGAGTAACGATGAAAGGAGGAAGATTCCCATGGAAGAGTTTATGAAAGAGTATGGTGGTGCAGTAAAAAGAGGTGCAGTGATTATTGCAATTACAGTATTGATCTTGTTCATTTGCAATCCAACGGAAGGCGGAATTGCTTTGAGCAGTTCAAAACAGCATTCACGAATTTCTTTACAAAATGAATGCATTAGGCTGATAAGTAAAGTGGCCGGAGTAAAAAACAGGCGGCGGCAAATGTCCGGTTGGTCTTTGACATTTACATGCTGCCTGTAACTTTTAAAGGAGGGGAAATTAAATTTGAGTGAAATGTTTGAACCAAGCCCGGAACAGTTTGGTGTGTTCTGGGATTTTTAATGCAGCCGGATGTTACGGATGTGGATTATAACGGTTCTGCCCTGTGGATCACGGATCTTAAAAAGGGTAAGTACAGAGCAAAAGAAGCGGAAGAAAAAGTTACAGAAAACTTTTTAGATGCCTTTTACACATAACATTACCAAATTGTGTGGATGCACAGTTTAACAATGCAAATAAGGTGTTAGAGGCAGATGCGAAAGAACTTCGTATCAGTATCATTCATGATTCTGTGGCGGCAACCGGGACAAGCGTCTGTATCCGCAGATCTCCGTGTCTGGTGCGTAATACGATTAACGGATGTTAAACAGCGGTTTTTAGAAGAAAAGGTGCTGCATCTGCTTTTAAACTGTGTGAGGGCGGGTATGAACTTTGTATTTGGCGGGGAACCCGAGCTGGAAAAACGGAAACTGCAAAAGTTTTTTATGCAGTTTATTCCGAAAGAAAGCCGTGTGATCACGATCGAGGATTCCTTAGAATCCATTATCCGGAAATTAATGCCGGAGCGGATGCCGTAGAGCTTCGTATAAAGGATAATTTTCCTATACGGATGCAATCAAAGGCGTGTTTAAGACAGAATCCGGCTTATCTGGTTTTATCAGAGGCAAGGTCAATGGAAGTGACATCACTGTTAGAACAGTGGAGTACCGGTGTCAATGGTTTACAACGATCCATCTGGATGATGTGAGGAAGCTGCCAGACCGTATCCAGAGCATGATGAATAATGTAAATGATGCAGACGTATGGAAAACAGGATTTACTGTTAAAATCTTGGACTTCTGATCGGAAAGAAAATACATTGCGGATGGGAGATCAAAAGATATTTAGACCAGCTTTGTTTTTATACCAGGAAGATCATGAAAACAGAATTTACATGCTGGTAGAGGATGGGGAACTTATTTTCAGAGGAGATAAATTAAAAGATATTCTTTGAAATTAGAACGTGCTGGAATAAAAGAACCGTTCTTTTGTGAAAGTTTCTTTTATGAAATGAAGGAGGGCAGATAGTGACAGGTTTGAAAAGACAATAGATAAAAGAGAGAAAGCAGATCAAAAAGAAAACCGTGCGTGGTTGCTTAAACTGGGAAAGAGGTTTATACATACGGATATCATTTTCCTGGAAAACGCATTTATTTGTCATTGGTGTATGTATTGCCGGGATGGGGTGATCGGATTACTGTTTCAGCTGAAATGGGGCTGCTTGTCATTGTGCTGATCGCCATGTTTTAATTCCGGCATTTATTCTGGATACCTATAAAAAGATGTATGAACAGAAACGTTTGCAGATGCACAGCTACATACATGGAACAGATGTTATATGCATTCCAGAAAAAGTGGAAAAAGTGTTATCTGCCTTAAAAAGAAACGAAAAAACATTTGAACCGGGGCATATGCAGGATGTGATAGGAAGCAATCGGTCATCTGGAAGCAGGATGTTCCTACAAATGAAAAAAAGTGTTTTAAAGGGAATCCTTAGACATTGTGGAAAAAGAATATGAATGCCGTAAGATAAAACACTGCATGAACTTGATCAGTGCAGAGGAATATGGTGGAGGGCGGATGATTCCATTTCCCTGTTGATTAAACGATGTGGAATTATGGAAGCGTCGTTGGATATCTGCTTCAGGGAGAAAAAGCTTTATGAAACAATGTGGTATCCATTGTTGTGGCTACAGCCTTATGTGCCGGAACTTTATATATGTTAAATGCACTTCCGGGTATCCTTAACATGGAAGCCCCTTACAATGTGCTTTTACAACAGGTCTGGTACAGGTCACATCTTTTGGACTTCTTTTATGGATGATCTATGTATATGCAAGATCAGAAAAGACGCTGACCAGGAACTGGTTAAAAGAAGAAAGCGGCAGGGACGAAGAATATGTGCTGCGCTGCTATGAAAAAGCCATGTCACAGCAGCATAGATTTGGCAGGAATATTGCAAGACGTGTAGTATCTGAAGAACTTTATGCGGCATTCCCAGAGTGGCTGATGCAGATGGCATTATTAATGCAGCATAGCAATGTGCAGGTTTCAATCGCGAAATCGTTAGATGGTGCACCAAAGATCCTGGTTCGGAAATAAATGCATTACTGCAGCGTTTGAAAGAACAGCCGAAAGCATTGAGTTCCTACACAGATTTTGTAAAATTTCGATATCCCGAAACAACCAGCTGCATGAAAATGCTGTATGCGATTTCAGAATCCGGTACCGGAGATGCAAAGGTGCAGATCCAGAACCTTTAGTACAGGTCCAGGAAATGAGAAACCGTGCTACAGAACGCCGGAATAAAAAGTTCGGCTTTCCAGGTTAAGATGTTATATTCGTATCCGGTTTTTGGTGCATCCATCAAGTTGCTGGGAGATCTGGTCGTTGGCATGATGTTTTTATTTGAAATGCTGTCAGAGGCAGGAGGATGTAGATGAAAAAAATATAATCAGTGCATTTACAACATTGTTTTTTTATCTGCTCTGTGTATTTGGTGCAGCCGCATTATTAACTGCATCAGCACAGACGGCAGCGGCAAAGGAATACAAAGCGGATGTGATAGCAGAAATTGAAAACAGTGATTTTAACCGGGATGTGATAAGCAGCTGTATTTCGCAGGCGCAGTCAGCAGGGTATACACTGACCGTAACGCCTTCTGCGAATGCAGAGGGGGAGACAGTATCAGCAGATGTAATACTGTCTTATGATTATAAGATGCCGGTTTTTGGCATTGAGAAAACGCATATGACAAGGGGGATCGCGCGGTAATGGAAGAGTTTATAGAACAGATTGGTGAAATGATCTTAGAGTCGGTTCCGGCGTTGGCGGTTCTCACGTTTATGATCAGCGTATATATGGCTGCAACAGCATTTTAAGGATGGTGTATGAAATGGAAGAGATTGTAAAAGAACTTGGAGGAAGCGTACAGACCGGAGCGGTGTCCGTCATAGCACTTGCCATGGCATATGGTGTATATGCCGGATATTTTAAACAGATGATAGAGACATTTTTTAACGGTTTGTGTGGTTAGGAGAATGACATGAAAGAGATCATGAAAGAACACGGCGGTCTGCTGGTCACTGTTGCGGTAACGATATGCATCCTTACGATTATATTTTCTGCAGTAACAGATTCGGATGGAAACCGTGGAATCGTAAAGATCATAGCAGCGCATATGAATACGGATGGGACTGATTACAATGCTTATGCAGACTATGGTGCGTATCAGACAGAAATTGCAATAGATGCGCCGGTAATTGAGTACCAGGGAAGCGGCAGCCTTGCACCGGGAACAGTGAATGTAGCAGATTATGTAAAAGCACATGACTATAACGGACAGGAGCTTGCGGTAAAACTTTTAAAGTTTTGTGATAAAGATGGAAACGAACTGACAGACCAGATGGATCAGGCATCCGGAACGATCACATTTTCATCTGCCGGAATGTATTCTTTTATGGTAAAAAGCAGTGGACTCCGGTAATCGGAAAACAACCGTAGTGATCCATGTTCCGGTCATGTAGAAAGGGGCACAAATGAAATTAATCATCAGGGCGATTGTCACAACCTGTATTGCCGGAGTGATCTTTTTAACGATCATGGCGGTGTCAGGGAGGATGAACAGGAGCATGGAATTAAAAAGCAATCTACCGTCTGCTGCAGAAGAGACGGCAGAAAATCTGTTAACAAAAAAGTATAATGTCACAGATAAGAATCAGCTGGAAGCTGATTTTTTAGAAACGCTTGCATATGCGATTGATTCTGATTCGAATATCCGGTTAAAAGTAAATGCAGCGGATAAAGAGAAGCAGTTGTTATCCGTAAGTGTGACAGAGGAATTTAAACACCCGAATGGAAAACCGGGAACCGTGTCATATGACAGGACAGCGGTTGTAAATAAACTTCAGGAAGAAGTTTTGGAGACATACCAGATAAGTTATTATCTGACGAACACAGATACAGAATGTTATAAGCGTTACACAGTTTTTGCAGATGATATGGTTCCGGTTCCTAAAGATCCGGTGGTAGAAGGAAAAACATTTACAGGATGGGCAGATGCAGAGGGAAATGCTCTGGATCAGAATATGACGATGACACAGGATGCAGCTTATTATGCAGTCTGGAATTAAGGAAAAAGATGAAAAAGATAAGAAAAAAACAGGATGTTAAATATCCTGATTCTTGGGATGGGAACATTTATATTTGTGGAAGTATTTTTATTTACGGCAGTGGCAATTTTATTGTTCACTGCCTTGGAATTTAGAAAAAGGTGTATACTATAAGTATAAGAATAACAAAGAAAACAACATGAAACAATGTTAAGAAATAAACAGGAGGCAGTTATGAAGAGAAAAGAAAAAAGGATGGAAAAAAGCAGTCGTGCTCATGCTTGCACTTATCGTGTGTATCAGCAGCGTTGTAGTACCGCAGCCGGAAGAGGTATCGGCAAAACAGGCAGCATATCTGGATTACTATGGCAAAGATAAGCCCAAAAATCAAATCGTGTTTGCAACATCGGATGATGCCAAATGGCATAAAAGCAAATGAAGGCTGCTGTAATGTTTCCAAAAACAATGGAACATACAATCATTATCACTGCATGAAAAAAGAAAACTGTTTATGCAGGAGAGAAGTTCACGATTGTTCCGGTTGCCATGTTTAAAAATGGAGTGGTGATAGGATCAAAAAAACAGTAAAGACGGTATCAAATCCGGTGAACTGAAATACAAATCCTCGAACACCAGCATTGCAACAGTAAATGCAAAGGGTGTTGTGACAGTAAAGAAAAAAGGAAAATGTAAGATCACTGTGACATCCATCTATGATTCCCAGGTAAAAGGAACATTGAGTCTGACTGTAAGCAAGGGAAAGCAGAAAGCAAAGATCACTTTAAAAGAGAAAAAAGCATCCATCGTTGTCGGAAAGACAACCACTATCAAAGTAAAATCCTTTAAAGGGATCAGCAATAAGAACATTGCCTTTTCTTCCAGTGACAAAAAAGTTGCGACGGTATCATCCAAAGGAAAAAGTAACCGGCAAGAAAGCAGGAAAGGCAACGATCACCGTAACTTCCTGATCAATAAGAATGTCAAAGCAAAGTTTACCATAACCGTGACAACGGCAGATATGGCAGATACAGATTATTCCGAGAAAGGAAAAGGTAAGATCGTACTTGCGGAAAACAGCGTAACTTTATATCCGGAAAAATCTTTCCATAAGATTTATGATCATTGTGGAGATGCAGAGACTCTTGAATATTATGAGAATGTGGCAAACATAAGACAGCATTTTATTGGAGAGCAGATCTTAGCACAGAAAGAAAAGTACGGGCAGGCGCAGATCCGGGTAAAGAGCATTACCGGGTAAAGAGCAGTGCTGTTTCCTATAAGTCCAGCAATACAAGCGTGGCATCCGTTTCTTCCACCGGTTTTGTGACACCGAAAAAGGTGGGAACTGCAACGATTACAGTTACGTCAAAAGCCAATAAGAAAGTCCAGGCGAAATACAAGGTAACGGTTAAGAAAAATGACATGGTACTGGCAGTGGGATTTGATATGTATGATAATATCAAGTACTATGTGAAGAAAAATGATGATGGAACAGTTGAAAACAGTGGGTACCTCTTAATAGAGAGATGTTTTCGGCTACCAAGAACGTAGCCACAGCAAATTCAGATGATATAGGATTTACGGTAACAAGTAGTAATGAGAATGTTATAAAAATCAATGCTGATGATGATTTTGAGATAATAGGAAAAGGGAAGTTCAATTATAACCATAAAAACGGTAGATGGACGTTGGAGTTATTCCTGGAAAGTAACTGTTAGTGATAAGCCGACATCTTTTGCTGAATATAGTACAGGGTTTAGGACAGGAAAAGGTATTGATGAAGCTTTTGAAAAGATGGCTGGGTAACAAAACTTTAAACAGCAAGGAAAATTTAATAAAGTAGATGGCAGTCTATTATAGGCTGCCACAGAAAAGTGAACTGCTTGGCATCTGATTACCTTGCAGTTCATTTTTTTTATTACGGTATTTTCAAAATGAAAATATAAACTACACATGACAAAAAAGTCGAAAGGAGATTTATGAGAAACAGGATAACACAATTAAGCAGATTTTTACTGCTCTGTGCAGTAATGTTTCTGGTCACCATGATCCCACAGAGTGTGAAAGCGATCACGGTAGAAGAAGCAGGAGAAGTCTATATGACGGATTCACAGGCGGGGGCAGGACAACCGCTGTATGGACGGTTGAATATCAACTATACCGGAAATACGAACTATGATACATGGTCTCACGATATTGTTACAAACTATAACACCTATGACAGTGAAAAAGACCAATATAAAGCTGCAGAAACGGTATTGAAAAAAGCAGACAACTCCGTGATTGGAAAGAAGATCAAAAACAACAGATCTGCAAAGCTGACAAAATCGTCAGGTGGGGATGGAACAGTACGGGCTGCATATTTGGTATGGCAGGCAAGAACAAGTGTAGACAGATCGACGACAGATGCAGCTGCTTTGGCAAAATCAGAAATCGCCTTTGTACTGCCGGATGGATCGGCAAAACTGATAAAGGCACAGTATGCAACTTATGATAACCGGTCGATCGATTATATAGATCAAAAAAAGGAAAATGGAGTAAATAAACAGTACACTTTTGTTAATATGTATGCAGATGTAACAGACATCATTAATAAAAGTGACAAAGTCTACGGAACGTATTCGGTATTTAACATTCCGTATTATGAACATATCGGCGGTGGTGAGGGCGCCGGAGGATGGCAGCTGATCGTTGTGGAAAACTGTGATATAACGGTTCCGATGAGAGCAGTACGTCTTAGAATGTCTGCGGATTTTAATATTGATGATGTTTCAAAACACGATGGAGAATGGGTGGAGAAAGACATCAAGACCGGAATGCTTACGAATATAAAGTCAAAGGCATATAAGGCAAATGATAAAGAGCTGTTAACTGGACAATATCTGACGATTTTTGTGTATAGTGGGAACACGGCAGTTAATCTGACCAAACTGAATCTGTATGCACAGGAAGAAACTGAAAAGTTTAATAAAAACAAACGGATTTTCGGACTGTCAAAGGAAGTGAGTCCATATTTATCGATTAATGGAGAGTCACTGTACGATAAAGTAACGACGACAAGGGGAGATTTGATTGATTTTACAATTCCCAAAGAGAGTACACAGCCTGCCTATGCAAATGATAAATACACGCTGCAGACCAATACTGGGGATTATACGAAATGGGTTACCATGTTTGTAACGGGTATTGCGGTAGATATTTCGGATAATTTTGCAGAAGGAGCTCAGGTTACGACAGTAAAGAGCCCGACAACAGCTACCGTTTCACAGAAGATTACCAATAAGACGCTGCAGTCTAAGACGGGATATTACAATGGAAAACTGGTTGTTACATTAGACGAAGCATTAACTCCGACGAATACAAAACCAAAGCTCACGGTTTATAATAAGGAGGCTGATAAAACAACTACAATTACAGGTGTTTGGGATGCAAAAGAGCATACTGTAACGTTTTCCGTTGATAAACAGGGCGACTGGGGAACAAATTATGAAAAAAGTAAATTTAAAAACCCAAGCAAAGGCAGTTATATCAGTTACAGTATCGACTGTACGTATGAGAAAAATTCCGGAGTGGAGGAATTTAAGAATGGATCTAAACTGTCCGGAGATCTAAGATCGCAAAATGTTGCAACCCGTACTACCATTGATAACATATTATCGGAAGAATCGACAGGAATTCCAATTTATGTACTCACTGTCAAAATCGACAAAACCACGGTCAATAAAGCTGTAACACAGGTATTTAATAATGGGACGGCGATCACTGGTGCCCGGTGGCACAGTAAACAGTAGCAGCACGGTATCATCTGGTGATTATTACATGGCATCGTATGAATTGCCGTGTAATGCAAACATTGTTTCCACACCGACCTTTAATACCGGCTGCGTGTTCAGCATGTGGACGGATCTCAATGAAAAGACTGGTGTTTCGACAAACTGTAAGGTTACATCTGATTATGTGAATGATAAAACCTATGCCTATGAGAGAAGCATGCCTGCTTATAACATGACCTTAACTCTACCGGAGTGTTGGATGAAGCTGTTTATACCGTTCATCACTGGAAACAGAAAACAACCGGAATTGCATCTGACCATGACGATAAAAACTATGAACTTGCCGAAACAGAGACGAAAAAGCACAGATCGGAAGCAAAGGTTACTCCTGCAGTAAGACATACACCGGTTTTGACAGCCCGAAAAACACAGACGAAAAAGCGGTAACTGCAGATGGAAAGATGGTCATTGATTATTATTATGAAAGACATCTATATAATGTAACATTAAAATGCCGGAACCGGCATTGAAAAGACGACCGGAGGCGGATCGTACCGCTATGGACAGAGCGTTACCATCGATGCGGCAGTAAAAGAAGGCTATCACTGGTTAAACTGGAAAGGAAATTATAAAGGCGGATCCGGTGGGGAGCAGACCGTGGATGCTAAGAAGTTTGTATTTACAATGCCGGCCGGAAACGTCACGATGACAGCCAGTGCAGAAGCAAATAAATATACGATCCATTTTGATCCAAACGGCGGAGCCGGACATATCGACGATATCGAAACCACGTATGATACCGATGTGACACTGCCGGATGTATGGAATGCAGACGGAACAGCAGCCTATGTGAAATATACACTGGATGGACAAAACGTGACAGAGGATGTGATTGCCGGAGTGATTCCAAAGGCAATGATGGATGGATATGAAGAGGAAGAAACGGAAGATATGGAGGATACCGAAGATCCGATAATGCGGAAGACCCAGAGGGTGCTGGTAATTCAGAGGATGAGATTCCGAAAACAATGGAGATGATTCGGATGGTAATTCAGATGCAGACGCACAGGATTCCACATGGATGAAACAGGCAATGCAGAAACTGCAGACAACTCTGATGAATCAGACGAGGCAGAAACTAGCAGATAATCCTGATGAATCAGATGATACAGACAATCCTAATGTAACAGACAATACGGATCAGAATGAAAAAGTTGCCGTGACAAAAAAGAGAATAAAGATGATGCCGAAGATATTGATGCTCTCAATGACTTAGAGGAAGAAGACATCACGTGAGGAAAATAAGAAAGCCGAGGAGCCAAAGAAAAAAGTCTACGCATCCGTATTTATGCCGTTCGGAAACCTTGTGGCAGAAGATGGTGGAGAGATCGCACTTTATGCTGTCTGGGACGACCGTCCGTGATCCAGGCACAGGATCCTATTATACCTTAGAGTTGCGTACAGAGTGGTTTTATCACGGAAGAAGCGTCTTAAGCCATGCAACGGCGACCGACTGGAAGATGTGAAGTCCGATTTTGGAACCAATCCGGCACCGAGTGATCCAGAATTCACATCTTCACGATCCCGACCACCAGGCAGAAGAATCTCTTACAAATCTAGTGTGCATGACTTTGCCACATCCGGGAGAATTTAACCGTGGTAGACCATAAAACACTTATGTGAAACAGTCATGGTGCATGTGACCGATGACACCGAAACTCACACAGATGGATCTGACCGGAGTTACCCGTTTCATCAACAGCAAATATTGCAACAAATCGTTTGAAGAAGGCGGACTTGAAGATAATTCTATCTGGAAAGTCGATCCGGAATACAAGGCAGCACTGGAAAGCGCATTAAATAACATGGATCATGATACTCCGGTGAAACCTATGTATTTTCAAAGGAAACGATCAAACAGATGAAAGTTCAATATGTAGGCTCACGGAATTGGTAGAACAGCAAAGAACCGGATGCGCTGAATACTCTAATCCAGTTCCGTGCACGAGATAGGGAAATAGATAATAAAACATCAATATTTCCCTTTACAAATTCTTTTCTGCAGAGCGTAAATTAGAGAGTGCTGGAATCATTTCCCGGCAGTAAAAATATGGAGGTTTACAATGGCAAAAAGAATTGATTAAAACGAAGCAAGTAAAGAAAGAAGAATATACATGGAATTTAAAAAGATATGTATCGTCCGACAGGATTGGAAAAAGATCTGGATGAGATTGACAAGATCCTGGATGAAATCGGAAAAGATGGAAGGTAAAGTAGCTGCTTAGTGCGCAAAAATCTGTTATTTGTATTAGAACGCGTAGCTAAGGCAGAGGAAAAACTGGATTATGA